>OJFX01000781.1_pt1 | contig 11722 bp, 16 predicted proteins | sample 1594171 | NCBI WGS metagenome assembly OJFX01 (sample SAMN05416840, study PRJEB24817) | seawater metagenome | isolation source: Sea water | place: Canada:Atlantic | collected 2013-07
GACCCCTTGATTCTTGAGCCTCTAGTTTTCACTAGTTTGGCCCAAAAAATAATTGAGTCGAGCGCGAATCTCAGGCCACTCATCTTTGTGCAAGCTATACATCACCGTGTCACGTATGCTGCCATCGCGGCGCTGTGCCACACCACGGACGACGCCATCTTTTTTTGCGCCTAGGCGCTCGATAGCACGCTGGCTGGTAAAATTGATATTATCAGTGCGCCAACCAACAACATTGCAGTTCAATGTATCGAATGCGTGCGTCAAAAGCATAAGTTTGCAGGCAGTGTTGACATGGGTGCGTTGCACTCGTTTTGCATACCAGGTGTAACCAATCTCCACTCGCCTGACTGCGGGCAGAATATCGTGATAACTGGTACACCCAAGCACTGTGCCACTATCAGCGTCTATCACCGCGAACGCAAAGCGGTGACCATGCTCTCGCCCCTGCAGAGCGGTGTCGATATAACTACGCGTCTCCTCCGGCTCTGGCACGGATGTAAAGCGCAGGTTCCACAACTCACCATCTGCGGCGGCTGCTCGTAGGCCGTCCTCGTGGCTATGTTCAAGTGGCACAAGCGTAAGGCCGTGTGCATTGAGGGAAATAGGTTTAACAAAGCTCATAATGCATCCAGCAAGCAGGGTGAAAAATCAAGGGGGTCAGATCACTTGATGATCGTCAGAATAAATCGAGAAATCAAGTAATCTGACCCCTTGATTTTGATTTCTTGATTTTGGATCACAGGTAGATTCTGTAGCGGTAGCTTTTAGTGCTCGCATAGGATGATGGTTTTACGATTTCATCGTGGAATACCGCGTCGCACTTTTCGGCCACTTTTTGCGATGCTAGGTTGTCATCATCTATTGTCACCGTAATGTACTTCAGCCCTGTAAATTCGAGCTGCGGCAGAAACTGCGAGAACGCTTGCGCGGCATAGCCTTGCCTGCGTTTCCAAGGCACTACGCTATAGCCAGCATGGCCTAACACATGGGCTGGAAGCTCCTCGGTGCCTGGTTGCCATCGAAACCCCACCTGCCCACAAAACTCACCATCCCATATCCATCGAATAAACCCCGGCAAACGCTCGACTAGAGAACCATCAGGCAAGCGAATAGGAGCACCATTAGCCTCAAGATCAGTCAGACTATCGATATAGGCAGCAGGGTCTTTTGAAATTGCCTCTAAATCCTCAGCGGCAGCCTCTGGGCGCACAGTGTTTGGAGACCAGCCTTTTCTCAAGGCTGCTTTATAAGACTCTATAAACTCGAGTGATGGCTCGATTATCTTCATTGCTCTATCCGAATCGCCAAAAAATACATTAAGTGCCTAGTTATGCACTCACTGTACAACCATATTTGAGTTCTTCTGCATCTGGAATCTCAAATCTTGGCTCCATAAAATCGAACATCATATCGTCGACGTCAAATGAGTACACACTAGGGTCTTTTTCAATATTGCGCTTTTCAACACGCTTTCTTCGAATATCCGTTGGCGCATCTAGATAATGCACTTCGGCATTAATACCCAATTCTTGGGCGCGTTCAACGAACACAGCCCTTTGGTCCTTAGTGGTAAAACCTAAGTCCAAAATGACATTTCCATTGAGCGATAATATTTGCTGGCTCACTTCCCAAATTTGCTCATAACATCGATTTACCCGTTCGATCATCCAAGAGTAATCCAGTTCCGTCATATCTTTTGAAAAAAGCGTTTGCATCCACGGATCTATAGAAAACCTAACAGCGTCGATCTCTTTAGATAAAGATACTGAATAGCTTGTCTTACCAGCACCGGTAGGGCCACATACTAAAATCAATCTTTTCATCTTAAATACCTTGCATAGCTTATATTTGAATTTCTTCTCAGTGTGATCACCGAAGAAATTGCCACATTTCTTCCGTCACACGATCGTGTCTGTGAATGAAATTGCGATGACTAGTATGGTCTAGCTCTACAAACCTAGCATGTGGAGAATCACGTTTGATTGCATTAATCTGGATGCGTCTTTGCGCGGATAACGCTGCGTCTTCCTCTGCGAGCTCATTCATTAGCGCAGGATCGACAGATAGACCTTCGGCTAGATCGACACTTGGATTGTTTGAGAACACGAAAAGCGTTGGGGCGGGTATATGGGTGAGAAACCAGTTTTGTCGGTCGTCTCCAAACTGTTGAGCGACAAAATCTGGCATACGCCCTACCAAACTACCATCCTCAAGAATCTCGGCCTGCTCGCGCAGATTTGCCTCTGCGGCTTCTGACCATGAGCGATGGTTCCACGTTAAGAATCGACGATAATTGTCTAACGAAGCACCCAGTTCGTCAAATGGCATAAAAACCCCAACCAATTGACCCGAGGCTTCACCGGAGGGCTCATCCTCACTGTTTTGAAATGCATACGCTATATCCAGAACTACCGCTGCACTTACCCTGTCTGGAAAGAGCTGAACGAATCGCATGACTTCGAGGGCACCATATGAATGACCGACTAGAACTACCTCAGTAAGATTCATAATATCGAGAAATCGCTCAACATCAGCCACCATCTCTTCAAGCGTATAGCCAGAGGGAGATTTTTCAGATCGGCCATGTCCGCGACGAGTCAGTCCGTAAGCATGGAATTCCGACGTGAATTCAGGGGCAAGATCGTTGAAAATATAAGGCGTATCGCTAGCCCCTGCCAAGAACAACATCGGTGGGCCTTCTCCCCCCCAATCTAAGTATTCGAGCGAAGCACCATTCACGTCGATCATATAACTTTCAGGTTCAGCCGCAAAAGCTGAGACGCTCACTGAAAAAAAGACCAGTAGTGCGAGTGGTTTGAGCAATTTTTGAAAATTCATAAAATCCTTTTATTTTATTCTGTTAACTTCTTAGCCAACTTAAAGCGTCAGCATAATCTTCAAAGTATTTCACTTCCCCTGAAATAAACCAAGAGCCTATTTTGGCTGTAAACTTCTGCCAATCTTTATTGCCATAAATGGCTATTTTCTCGAACTCGTTGCCGTGCTTTAGTCCTAGCTTGAGATCATCCCAGGCCGCTCGCGGCTCCCATCCTTCTAATTCGGTTCCATCAATGAGAACTTTTACTTTTGGTTCGTCAACTTTCGACAACGCCGAATCAATCATTGGAGTGATTATTTTATAGTCTTCATGGCTCAGTTTTCCGATCGCTTTCAAAGTGAGAAAAAAGTCGCTATCAACGCGTTCAATACCAATAGATACGCCATGTTTCTGCATTTTCATAACTCCCTCCTTTACATATACTATTAGCAAACTAAGCTATCACTGTGTGGCCACTATATAAGCCAAACCATTCAAATACTAACTGTATGACAAACCCATGCACTACCTCAAATTGTTGCAATTTCGAGAATATCATCATAGCAAGCCTGTCGATATTCTCTCATTTGGCGTTCCTCATTAAAGATCAAGAACCATAACCAGCTTTTGAGTCTTCTCCCAAAGGCAAAGAGGCTATTTTTAGCAGTTAAGAGCATTCGAGCCCTCAGCGCCCAAACATAAACTGCATGTCTTTAGTGCAGGTAGACTCTCTATTCGTACCGAAGTAGCTAGGTAAATTTACAAATTCTTTTTTCTTTATACTCCAGTAATAGTTTCTATCCTCTACCTTTAGCCCAAAATGCGGAAGTTTTGGATAATCTCTGCTTGGAAAGAATTTTGCGTTAAATGCGCCAACGACAATGCCTCTAGCGTCTAGCTCATCGATATAGTGAACTCCCCTACTTTCTATCAGGCAATATGGGGTTCCGCTAGCAATGCGTTCTGCAGATGCCTTAGCGTCCGCTATAAGATTTTCGCCATACCAATAGACAGCTGCCTCCCTTGCGAGCAGCCAAGTTATAGCCAGGCCTAAAGGTGAGAAGAAAAATATCACCAAACTCTTAAAGACCAGCACTTTTCTCTTTTTATTATGCTGCTTATCGGATGCCGACAACTCGGAATCCACGCCTCTATAAACCTCATAGATCGCGAGCAAACCACTCACAAAAGCGAGGCTCATAGGTACGAACAAGACGATGAGTATTCCCCATTTATTTGGAGCATTAATGGTTAGATAAATCACCCCAGAGACGGCAATGCCTGCGAACGCCACATCTAACCCTAGCATGAGGAACAAAACTGCTAAAAACTTAATAGCAGGTATGTGAAACCCTACGCGGGTTAAACTAAGGCCTGTGCCTATAAATCCAAACCCCGCCGCGATAATAAGCGGTGTTAACCAATTGAAGTTAGAAAAACTCAAGAGTATTAGCCACCAGATTAGTGCTGGAGTTAATAGCGCTAGAATCAAACCCTTTCTACTCATAGTGAACCTTAAACTCAAAAAACTAGCGCTGCATAACAACAGTCGCTAATGCGGGGATGGTTGGCACGCTAATATGATCACGGAACATCTCTAAGGCAGATTCGCAGAATGCTTACACAGGCATAAATAGGCATTACCACTTTTATCTGCCGTGAATGCTTTGGGTTTAAAGCCGGTGCCCGCATGGGAGCCATCGCAAAATGGTTGATTGTTTGAGCGACCACAGGCGCAAAAGTAATACTCGTCGCCTTTCGTTAGTTCAACTTTGGCGGGTTTGTTATTGGCGACTATAGGGCTATTTATTATGTCCTTAGTATTTCCAACCTTGTATACACTTATTTTTATTCTTTAGCTCTGCCCAGCTGCAAACTAGCCGGATTAATTCGGTTCATACTTACTCTGACCCCATTGGTTTTTACTCTGACCCCATTGGTTTTTACTCTGACCCCATTGGTTTACTAGTCTTTCACTTTAAACTCTTGCAATGCCGAAAGTGCTAATTCTGCTTTTGATGATTGCACAAATATATGGTCGTGGTAATAAGCGGCGATCACGTTAGCACTGATGCCCTTATCAGCTAACTTTGTAGCCACAGCGGCGGTTAAGCCTACAGCGTCAAGACTTGAATGGACTGTTAGCGTAATTTGACGAAAGACTCCTTCAAATTCCAGCGCCGCATTTTGAGCGATGCTTTTCTCCAAAACTAAGGTTAAACCCTCTGTCTCTACAAATATTGCCACTGGATTGAGCGATACATAGTCGCCTAAAGCGCCAGAGACTGTACAAAAGACAAACTCTGATTCAATTAGCGCCGGTTCCATCGACTTTAACAATTCATTTAGATCTGTAATTCCAGACATAGCCCTAACCTCAATTCAGCCAATCAATGAAACTACAATGACAGCAACTAAATGTACACAGAAGGGATTAATTGGCTTGCGAGGTTTTTTCTTTGGCGTAGTCCGCGATCGTCGATGCACAGGTCTGCGCGGCTTCTATGCCTTTGGTGCAAAAGTGCTCGGCAAAGAACTCTGGTTGCCCTTTTGTGGTGAAATCATGCGGTGTCAGCACAGCAGAGAAAATAGGCGTGTGGGTTTCAAGCTGCGTCTTCATCAAACCGTCGATCACCGCACTGGCGACAAACTCGTGACGATAGATGCCACCATCAACCACAAGACCCGCAGCGACGATCGCTGCATACTGGCCAGTATTGGCCAGAAATTGTGCTTTCAGCGGAATCTCGAATGCACCGGGCACTTCGAAGACATCGACCGGCCGACCATCGAGAGTAGAAAATTCATCGAGAAAGGAATCGCGCAGCTTGTCTACAATCTCGCGATGCCAGCATGATTGTATGAACGCCACCCGTCCGCGAGTAGCGATATCGAAACACATAGAATTGGATTTCATCTGTTGTTTGCCTCTGTTATGCAGTTAAACAACAGGGCAAACAAGGCCATTAGTCCTCGCACGGCAGTCATGCCGAGGGAGAACGTCGAGACCTCATTCTCATAACCAGACTTTAACTGTCGGCCCCGGAATCACACCGAGTCTGCTTGTCCCCTCGTCATATGATGACGAGAGCGCCCGCGGGCTACGCACTTGTGCACGATTACCGCCGGTGGGGACTTTCACCCCGCCCTGAGAACATCCCCATTGCTGGGGAGGACGCGCAGATTACCGCAATACCAGTCTAAGCTCAATCGCTTGTCACTAGCGGGTTTGTCATTATTGTGTTCTTAGGTGAATTCTCGCTTCTTAGAACCTAAAGGTATAATTGAGTTTTATTGCACCACCTCTAGAAAGGGTCGAGAAACGACTATCCCTCAGCGGCCCATCGTCATACAACCAGTTGTTACTCCATACCAGAAACACGTCATTACCAGGCTGAATAATCCAGCGCAAACGAGCATAGACGCCAACAACATCGGACAGGTCATCGTATTGGACATTGCCTGTAAACGCGGTCCAAGGGCTCAAGTTCCAAGCCCATGACAGGCGCACTAGATTAGTATCGAAGTCGCCTTGCGGCAGGCTCACTTGATTATGTTGGTAGTTCGCTGTTAACGAGACACCATTTCGTGAACGAATGGTGGCCTCAACATCAAAGGCATCGCGCTCGCCCCCCCAGAACTCAGAGTGTTCGAAATCTGCACCCACTGAGACCATTCGGCGCCCAGCCGTGCTGGCATTAACAGACCAATTATTCGATTCATATTCACCGGGCAGAATTCGAATCGCTTCATTACCCTCACCGTAAATCGTAAACGCGTTATCTAAACGTTCATAATTGCGCCCGATGTCAAAAGAAAGCTGATCCCCGCTTTCAAAATTCAATTGTAAGGGCGTGATATTGAGATTACGTGTGAGTAGACGGTCATCAAGGTCTGTTAGGTACTCGAAGTAAATTTCGTGTTCTGTTTGACGGATGTATTTCCAGTTTTGCGGGCGCGGCGCAATCGTCAATGTTGGTTGATGACGTCGATAGCCTCTGCGTTCGACAAAGCCCACAGCTGGATCCCATTGCTCGCCAAACTCGCGATGTGAGGAGTGCACACGAATAAGGTCATTCGGCAAAGACCAGCGCACACCGCGCGAGCGCCGATCGGACGAACTCAAGTCACCGCCTAGAACAGGGTCGGTGTGGTAAAGAAGAAAGCCCTCAAATTGGGCGTTATATTGCCCAAGAAATTGCGAGGTGAAAAAGTTAAAGTCCGCACCCACTGTATGCCGGTCAGACAAGTCTATATTGCCAGGAGTCGTATCGGAGGCTCTGCGTGTGTAAATCATGCCTAAATGCGATTGCTGGAAAAGGCGCCGCTTCACCCGCGCAACAGTAAAATCCTCGGCACCCCAGGGCCGCACAGTCCCATCCCCATTATCGAGCGAAGTGTCGCCAGTTCGCACTTGATAGAGGCCAAGTTCATAGTCTCCGACTTGCCCACCCAAGCGCGCACCAAAGTCAATCGGCACTTCTTGCCCTTGCACAAGACCAATGCGGCGACTGAAAAACGGATCGGCCCAATTGAAGGAGAACACCCCAGAGCCCTCAAGGAAAAATTCACGTTGCTCGGGGAAGCGTATTGGGAAACGAGTAAGATTCACTTGCCGATTGTCCACTTCGACTTCGGCAAAATCTGTATTAAGCGTTAGCGCTGCCCGCAAAGAAGGCGTCAGCGAATAGGTCACATCAATCCCAGCTTTGGCATCGCTGCCGCTGTTTATACCTGCAGCGGGGCCGCTACTGGTAGAGGCATTGATAAAAGGTTTAAGCTCGATGCCCCTGCCTTGGCTAAGCCCATTCAAACCGAGCAACTGACCAGTATGCACAGGACGAAAAAGCCCTTCAGTACGGCGCCAACCATTCCACAAGATCTCTTCGTTGTAACGACGAATTGTACGCTGGAAGTTGATCCCCCAAGCACCCAAGGAAGGGTCGAAATTGAGCGTTGAAAAAGGAATGCGTATTTCCGCAGACCAACCCTCGTCTTGGATTGCAGTCCTAATATTCCAGATGCCGTTCCAGCGTTTATTGAAACCCCCGCCCCCTTCGATCAGGCCGTCACCAAGCAAACCCGCTGGGTTCGTCTCAAAAAAATAGCCAGTCCGGTTGTCATCGAAGGTACTGATGATCCACATAAAACGGTCATCGGTGCCGAGCCCCGCATCTCGCTGCAATTGGTAGGCAAGTATGCCTGAGGGATCGGAATCGAACAGCATGGCGCCGATGTAGAGTGCTTCATCGTCGTAAAGAACACGGATTTCTGTGCGCTCACTCGGCTCCCCCCCCTTCAACCGGCTCTTGCTGTCGAAATTGCGTAATGGGACTAGCCTGTGCCCAAACACTCTCATCAAGAAGACCGTCGAGACGAATACTGACGCCACCGCCCACCCTATGAGCCAACATACTGGGGCGCACTTCAGTGGTACTAATGCTGTCCTGAGCAAAACTCAGCGGCGGCAATAGTGTCAGTAGTAACAGTACTAGCGTGGCAGATTGTCCTTTAAGCATTTAATCTCCAACCCAATTATTTTTTTAGCTATTTCAAACATATAGAGTTAGGGAGACTAATTGAAATTACAAAGACTTGTCCAGCGCGTTCGAGTTAAACAAGAATTGAAGTGTGGATTTATGAATGGACGACTTAAAAGTGTTCTAAAACCAGCAGCATGTCCTCACTCGGCTCAATGCCTAGCTCGTCACACTCAAGACTAAAGAACTGCCAATGCGCTTCACGCCACCATTGCAAAGACTTATCGCCCTCACCTTCGGCAGCTGCAAACTCAGCAGTAATTTCGTTGTACTTGCATTTTTCAACAGAGGTGATTTCGATAATACAGACGGGTCTACCACTCCAGTCAGTTACCACTTGCAGGTGTCCGACCTGTGGCATCGTCTCTCCTTCGTGGCTATACCAATAATCCATACTACATGATGCGCGCTTCTCGCCACGTAAGATTAAATCAGCACACAAGTTGGCGTTGGTTTCATCTGCACAGAAATAATCAGCGCTAAAAGAGGTGATCTGTTGCGCAACTTCTGTAGGCAACGAGGCAAGGTAGTCATTTAGGTATAACTGGCTTCTTTCTTCCATATTGTACTCAGCCCTCAAAATTCCGATTTAAGATCCCTCTGGCAGACCGTTAAACTGTGGCAGCTTCTCTAACTCACAATCCCAGCCAGCCTTACTTGATGTAAAAAGATGCGCAGTTGGCGGTATAGTAAGGTCAGTATCCAAACACCCTGCGGGAACAACAAGCAAACCTGGAATCACTGAACTGGGCAAAGCGGAGCCACACAGCTTGCAAAAACTTTTATTGTGCCGAGTCCCTGCAAGAGTAAAATTTTTAACGACTTCTGCGCCCATCAGCCAAGTCAACTTAGCTGATTGCGAAAACAGATTAGCCGCGTGAGCGGTGCCCGTATCTTTCTGGCAATGCCGACAGTGACAAAGATAAAAACTATCGAACTGCCCTTCGACTTGAAATTTCGCGGTGCCACACAGGCAAGACCCAAAATACTTATTCATCAATATTTACACCACTTATAAGCTCCATGGCGAGTAATTTTAACTCCACGAAAGACGGCAGCCCTATCTATCTCACAATTGGCTGTTCAGCGTCTTTTCCTGCCACTGTTGTCCACTCCCTCACTTTCCAAGACGTCACTAGACCATTCAATACATAGGGATCTTCTTTGGCAAAGTCTTCGGCAACTTTTGAAGAGCTTCCCTTGAATACAATTGCTGCTCCATCTGCGGGGTTAGCATATGCACCGCCAAGAAACAGTTCGTCTCGATCTAATGAAGCTTTTGCTAGCGCTAAATGATGATCTCTGAACTCACCTCGCCGCTCTAGATAGTCAGAGGCGTATTCATAAAAAAGTATGTAGTGCATAGTCTTAACTCCTGTAGGTCTAGAGACACTCAACGCGTGCCAAATCTGAGTAGCGCCATATCACATTTCCTCATGCACTTGACCATAGGCCAACATTGCAAACAATCCTGTGCCCCCGAGGATATTACCGATCAACACTGGGGCTATATGGTAGAACAAACCCGAGAAAATATTGAGCTCACCTGTCAGTACTAAATTGAATATTTCAGTTGAGCCTACTATAACGTGGGTGAAGTCTCCTGCTGCGATTAGCCAAGTAAACATGATAATTACTAATACCTCAGACCCTTTTGCCGAGGGCAGCATCCATACTAATGCCGCTATAAAAAACCCTGATGGAATACCGCGCAACAATGTCTCGGTAGCGCTAAAACTCGCCACATGTTGAGATATTTCTAAAATTGCCGCTAATGTTTCCGCTGGAAGAATACCCCCATGCATGGCGACAGTAGCGATTAGAAATGTGCCGCATAAATTAGCGCCCAACACGATTGCCCAAAGGCGCGCAGCGCAATAGAAGCGGTTTCGCGTTGGCTCGGCCAATACCGGTAGAACAACAGTAATAGTGTTCTCTGTAAACAATTGCAGGCGGCACAGGATTACTAAGACAAAGCCAAAGGCGTAACCAAGGCTTTCTATTAATGTCAGATAGGGATGGTCGGAACCGAGATTCGAGCGAATGATGCCCTCAACGAGAATAGAGGTAGAAATGCCAATCCCGGCGGCTACTCCAGACCACCAGAGCGATACCGATGGGCGTTGAAGCTCCTCTTCACCCTCACGGCGGATAATCGCGTAATGCGTTAACGCAGAAAGGTTGCCATGCTCTGATACGGCATCGCGCTCATTCGAGGTTAATGATCTCTCACTGGAATTAGCGCTGTTCTCACGATTCTCACGCGCTTGGGCTTTTTTGCGAGACTTTTTCTCATCCTCTGCCGCTTTGTTGTCGCTGCCTTCTTCACCCATCTTATCCACCCTTGTTGTTTCAGAAAGACAACAATCACTAGTCAGTTAGCACAATAAGGCGCGCAGATTTAGCTCTGCTGACCTGTACCAGCAAAGCCCACCATGCGGGAAATCCGGTCTCCCTCTTTTTCTACGAAATACTGACCGAGTTGGATTTGTTCAGAGCCATCAGCCCCCTTTCCACCGAAGGCAACAGTGACACGAGTGACACCAACGACCACGTCAGTTTTAACAACTTTTGCCGACCAACCAGGCGCACTTGCGCTAAACATACCCACATAGTTATTCAATGCTGAAATGCCATTGATCGTTTCGGGTGTACGAGGGTCATCGTAACTAATAGCTTCGGTCACTGAAGCTATTAGTTTGGCAAGTCGAGAATCAGCATCCCCAATCTCCCAAGCCTCAAAAAATATTGTGATGCAATCTGACATATCCCTCTCCTAAATTGTCCATAACCCATGAGGCTATTGTTAATCGATATGACGCCAGTTTAGCCCTTGCTTGCACTGGCTGTTAAGTATATTTAATGACCCTGATTGAGACTCCCCCACTCGCTAGGCTCACGGTGTCTCGAAGAGCCTAGCGAGATTGCTCTACCAAGCCTCGCGTTTATCTCTTAACTTTTTACAACATTTTAATTCCTAGTGTAGGTGTTAAACCAATCAACCATGCGCGTCCAAGCCAGTGTCGCAGCTGCCTCGTTATAGCGTTCTGGAGTCGCATCGTTGAAAAAACCATGCATAGCCCTTGGATGTATATCGCTTTCAAAAGTGACGCCTGCTGCCGTCATGGCCGCTTCATAGCTTGGCCACGCCTGTACTAAGCGTGTGTCCAACTCACCGTGTTGCACAAGAATCGCTGCTTTGATTTTAGCTACGTCTGCCTCTGGTGCCGCAGCCCCATAGAATGGCACTGCTGCCGCTAGATCGGCGCCCAAACGAACAGCTAATTGATTCGACACTCCTCCTCCATAGCAAAAGCCAGTGGCGCCAATCTTGCCATTACAGTCATCACGTCCCTTCAACCAC
>OJFX01000783.1_pt1 | contig 11700 bp, 9 predicted proteins | sample 1594171 | NCBI WGS metagenome assembly OJFX01 (sample SAMN05416840, study PRJEB24817) | seawater metagenome | isolation source: Sea water | place: Canada:Atlantic | collected 2013-07
ACCCGCGGCCTGGTGTCCGTGGCGGGCAAGGAAGCGACCGACTTCCTGCACCGGATCCTCGCCAACGAGATCAAGGGGCTTGAAGCAGGCGCGGGCAACCGGAATATGCTGCTCACGGGCAAGGGAAAGGTCGTGCAGCTCTTTGATCTCGCGTTCCTGGGCGAGGGCTACCTGCTCTCCACTTCGCCGGGCGCCGCGCCCGCCCTGAAGGACGCCCTCGACATGTATCTCTTCGCCGAGGACGTCAGCGTCGGGGACGAATCAGAGAGCTACGCCCCCATCGAGCTGACTGGGCCCCTGGCCCTGTCCGTGCTCGCGAAGGTCCTTGAGAACGTCCCGGAAGAACGCGGGCCAGAGCACACGGGCGCCCTGGCCACGTTCGAGGGAAGCGTGGTCCGTCTCGTCCCTTTGGGGGTCGCCGGCCAACCGGGCTGGCGCGTGGAAGGCGATCCCGACAATGTGGAGGCCCTTTGGATCGCCCTGCGGGACGCGGGCGCCACCCCCGGGGGCCTGGTGGCCTTCGATAGCCTGCGCGCCGACAACGTCGCCGGCGAAGTGGGACGCGACATCAGCGTGGACGTCTACCCCCAAGAGGCACGCCTGGACGATGCGTTCTCCCTCACGAAGGGCTGCTACATCGGGCAAGAGGTGGTGGCCAAGATCGACACCTACGGCGGCCTCAACAAGTGCCTCTTCCGCCTGAAAGTATCCCACGATGACCCGGTGCCGCCGGGGACCCGCCTCATGCGGGAGGTAAAAGGCGAATCGCGGGACTTGGGCATCGTCACGACGTGGGCGTACTCCTTCCGGGAGGACGGCGGCGTAGTGCTTGGATACATCAAGCGCAAGCACCAGGAGCCAGGCACCGAGTTCCTTATCGAAGGCACGGACGCCACCGCCGTGCTGCAAGGGTGAAACAAGCCGGCGGCAGGAGCGGCTCCGGCGGGGCACCCGACAAGACACCCGGCAAGACACAAGACGGGGTCGACTACGAGCCGCGCCCCGGTGATGCCATCGTCGAACCCTTGCTCGGAGCCCTCCAGCAGGACCCGGACGAATGCTTGGAGGATGACAGCCCCTCCCCCGCCCCGGGCTGTCGGCGCGCTTCCTGGTGGGAGCGACTGCTCACCCGACTTCGTCCTCGCGACTGATGGAGAGTGTCCGGGACTGATCGGGGCTCTCGACCGGGGCTCTCGACCGGGGCTAGAGACCCGCCAGCGCCTCACGAAGAGCGATGAGCGTTCCCGCGGAGAAGCCCTGGTCGTGGAACCACCGGATCACGCCGGAGCCGTCGATCAGGAGCACGCGCGCATTGCGGGGCCGCTCCGTGCCCGTGACCTCGGCGATCGTCTCGGCGGTGGCCCCGTAGGTCGTCGCGACAGCGCCCCATTCCGCCTTCGGGATGCCCCGCCGCATCCCCCCGTCGATGAAACCAGACGCGAGCCGCGCCCCCATTCCGCGGGCTGCGGGGATCTCACGCAACTCGACGGCCAAGTCCGCGTCCAGGGCCCCGAAGAGCCATCGATCGATATCGAACTGGGTGTCCTGGACGTAGCCAACGAGGAGTAGGAGCGGCTTCCCTGCGAAATCCTCGGGAATACGGATCCGATCCTCGTCTGATTCCGCGTCTAGAGGCTCCGCCACAATGGATGGAAACGGCTCACCGACGGGGTTGCGGTTGGGGATCGGGGACGAGCACCCACCGGAGAGGCCCAATACGAGGACCACGGCGACGAGGAGAACCGGGAGGGCCAGGAGCTTCTTCATGTGGAGAGGTTCGCAGGGGCCGCCCCCATGGATGATCGCAGCGGCGACGTCAGGCCCCGGCGGCCTCGAGGGCCGCGTCGTAGTTCGGCTCCTCGGTGATTTCGCCGACGAGCTGGGTGTAGCTCACCTTGCCATCGGCACCGACGACCACGACGGCCCGGGCACAGAGGCCCGCTAGGGGGCCGTCTGTCATATGCACCCCGAAATCCTTCGCGAACGTGCTCCGGAAGGTGGAAAGCGTGACTGCGCCCTCGATTCCCTCGGCCCCACAGAAGCGCTTCTGGGCGAAAGGCAGGTCAGCGGACACGTTGATCACCACTGTGCCGTCGAGCCCCGCGGCCTTTTCGTTGAAGGCGCGCACGGACATGGCGCACACCCCCGTGTCGACGCTTGGGAAAATGTTGAGGACGCAGGTTTTCCCAGCGAAGGCATCGAGGCTGGACTCGGAGAGATCCTGGCCCACTAGGGAGAAGGCCGGAGCCGCAGAGCCCACAGCGGGAAGGTCGCCGGAGGTTTGAATCGGGTTGCCTTTGAGAGTGACTTGAGCCATCGAATTACGGTGCTGAGAGGCGGATTACGGAGGAGCGCGTTGCGAAAGAGCACTGCGCAGAACCTTGGGCCGCAACCATATCCGGGCTTGCCGCGCCGGCACAGGCTTCACGCCCTCAAGTCGAATCGATGCGCTCGCGCGACCCGGGCCGATCTCCGTCCTCAGCCTCGGATCGATCCCTGGGGAGCCGGACCTCGAATCGTGCGCCGGTGCCCTCTGATTCCGCCACACGAATGTCCCCGCCATGGGCCCTTGCTGCGGCCCTCGCGAGCGCGAGCCCCAGGCCGTAGCCCGTCCGAAGGCCACTGGGCGCGGATCCCTGTCGGAAGGCATCGAAGATCACCTCGCGTTCGTCGTCCGGGACGCCCGCGCCCTGGTCCTCCACGCTGATCACAAGATCGCTCGACCGGCCGTCGATACACACATCCACAGTGGTTCCGGCCGGTGACCACCTGACCGCGTTACTCGCAAGGTTGCGGAGCATCAAGACCAGCGCCTCGCGGTCCCCCTCGATTTCAGTGTTGCCCTCAGCCCGGAAGCGGAGCTCAACGTCCTTGCGCTGGGCGTCGCCCTGTTCCCGGGTCAGCCGCATCCTCGCTTCCTCAGCGAAATCGAATCGCTCTCGCCGGCCGAGGCTAGCCGTGTCGCGGATGGCGGTGATCGTGATCAAATTGTCGACCACGAGTGCGAACTCACGGAGCTCGTCCAGGTTTCGCCCGAGAGCCCCGCGGTACTCATCCGCCGACCTTTGCCGAAGCAGCGTCACCTCCGTCTCCGCCATCGCATTCTGGAGCGGAGACCGCAGTTCATGGGCGAGACCCGCCGTGAGAAGCACATTGCGGCCGTGCTCCTCTCGCATCTGTTGGACGCTGGATCGAATCGCCTCCACGACCCCGCGGATTTCTTCGGGGGCGCCCTTCGCGACCGGCACCTGCGAGGCCGCATCCAATCGTTGGGCGCCGGCGCTGTCGGCAATATCACTTAGCAGCTTGGAGAGGCGAATCGATAGGAACGCCCCGCTCGCGGTGGCAGCGATTCCACCGAGCAGCGCGAAGATCAAGAACACGGCTCCAACCCTCTTCACGTGCATCGCCCGCGGGAATCCGTCGATCACGATCTCAAAGCGCGCTGTCTCCGGGGCCGACTCCGCCGCCCCCCCTGGCTCTACAAAGCTCACGAGGACTGGTCTCGCACCAAACCTCGCTCCCGGGATTGCGTCTGACCCAGGCCTGAGGGGTTCATCGGAGTCGAGCGGCCAGGGCGATCCCGCCTGGGCCCACGGGCTTGTCGCCCCCTGGCGAAATGCTCGAATGGACAGAAGGAACTCCGGATGCTCCGAGTCGAGCTTCCTCCCGATGGACTGGAACGACTCCCAGTCGAGGGGCTGGTCCCGAAGGGACACCATGAGCTCCGCGAGTTCCTCCTCCACGAGTGAATCGAGCTCTCGGCTGAGCGAGTCGTTCATGAACCAGATGACGAACGCGACGCCGGAACCGAGCAACAGGGCGACCCCCATAGCGATCCAGCCGGTCAGCCGCCGGCGCAGACTCCAGACCCCGTGGGAGCCGGGCGCCAGGTCTTGGCCTGGCTCGGTCACGACGGTCCCAGGTCCCCGAGCCGATACCCCTCTCCCACGACCGTCTCGATCCAACGGCTCCGATCGGGGCCGAGCTTGCGCCTGAGCCTTGCCACGAGGACGTCAACGACGTTGGTTCCGGGATCAAACTGGATGTCCCAGAGTTTCTCCAGGAGCTCGGCCCGGGTGAACACCCGGGCGGGACTCTCCGCAAGCAGCTCAAGGAAACCGTGCTCCCGCGCGCTGACCTCGAGGGGCGCACCGTGGATCAGGACCCGGGGGCGATTGCGCACGACGGTCAACGGGCCCACTTCGATGGGCTCCTGATAGCCGTGGCGCCTGAGCACAGCCTGGATCCTCGCGCTCAATTCGGCGAAGGCAAACGGCTTGATCACGTAGTCGTCCGCACCGATCTCAAGCCCGTGCACGCGATCCTCGATCGCCTGCCTCGCCGTCAAAAAAATCGCCGGAGTCCGGATATTCGCCTCCCTCAAACGCTTGAGCACGTCCCACCCCGTGAGCTCCGGCATCATGACGTCCAACAGCAGCAAATCCGGCTCCTCCGAGTCCGGACTGAGGAGCCGGCGCAAGCCCTCCTGGGACGACTGGAACGCCTCGCAGCGATGACCGGCCTCCTCGAAGCCTCGCTTCAAAGAGTCGATGAGCTTCGCGTCGTCGTCGAGAAGGAACAGGTGCATGGCCGCAGGAGGGTGGCATTCTTGAATCCCGAGGGCCACGCCCGATGGATTACATCGTGGACATTCGCCCTTCAATAACGTCTAGGTAATGCAGCGTTGGATCAAGGCCTTTGTATATCGCTAGGGGGAGCCGCAGCTCCCCTTCCCTTCGACGGACGAGTTTAGGCACATCCCCACATTGACACCTTCCCCCCCCCAGGCTCCCCTTCCGGCCTCCCTATCAGCACTTTCGGATTCGATCGCCACCGGGCAAATCGCCACGCCCCCAGGGAAACCTAGGCCCGAGGGCCTTCTCTCGCCCCATATTCGATTCGCGATCCTGATGCCCGTGGCCCTGGGCACGTGCCGACTGGGACTGATGGTCATGGCTGGGCCCCGCGTGGGGTCCCCGAACTGTGTGGCACAGATCCTCCTGGGCGGACTCAGAATGGACCTGGTCGCAATCTGTTACCTGCTGGCGGTGCCGCTCCTGGTCTCGGTGACCCTCGGGGGAAAGTCGAAGGTCGGCCATCGGGCCACGGGGGCCGTGAAGGCCTATCTCGCCGCCGCTGCGACTCTCTTCCTGGCAATGGAGGCGGCGACCCCCGCCTTCGTTACTGAATTTGACTGCCGCCCCAACCGCCTGTTCATCGAGTACCTCGTCCATCCCAAGGAGGTCCTCTCGATGCTCGTGACCGGCTACAAGATGGAGATACTGCTCGCAACCGGCGCCACGGTGGCGGCAGCCTTCATCGCCAAGCGCGCCTTCACCCGCCCGGGGGCCCTGCCCGCCGCCAACGGCATTCTCAGCCGCCTGGGGCTCTTCCTGATCGCGGGCCCGCTCGTCTTCCTGGGCGCACGCTCAAGCCTTCAGCACCGGCCCGCCAACCCCAGTTCGGTGGCCTTCAGCCAGGATCACCTGCTGAACGATCTCTGCCTCAACTCGCTCTATTCGGTCGCGTTTGCGGCCCTGCAAATGCGCGACGAAGAGGATGCGACGGGCGTCTACGGATCCCTCGAATCAGAGGAGGCTGTGATCGCGGAGGTGCGGGCGGCCATGGCTACGGCCTCCGTTGGGGACTTCCAGGACGAGTCCCTTCCGACGCTACACAGCACGCCCCAGGTCGAGCCACGATCGCGGCCCTACAACTTGGTCATCATCTTGGAGGAGAGCCTCGGCGCCCAATATGTGGGGGCCCTCGGCGGAAGGCCGATCACGTCCTTCCTCGACACGCTCAAGAGCCAAGGCTGGTGGTTCGAACAGATGTACGCCACCGGGACGCGATCGGTCCGGGGCATCGAAGCCGTCGTCTCCGGGTTCCTCCCTACACCCGCGCGCTCCACCGTCAAGCTTGGCCTCTCCCAGCAGGGATTCTTCACGCTCGCCGATCTCCTTGGCCGCGAGGGCTACCGCACTTCGTTCATCTACGGAGGCGAGAGCCACTTCGACAACATGAAGCGGTTCTTCACCGGCAACGGTTTCGAAGAGATCGTCGACCAGGACGACTTCGACTCGCCCGCCTTCACCGGCTCATGGGGCGTATCGGACGAGGACATCATGGCAAAGGCGCACGAGACCTTCATGGGAATGGGCGACGAGCCGTTCTTCTCACTCGTGTTCAGCGTGTCCAACCACTCGCCCTGGGAGTACCCCGAAGGCCGCGTCGAGCCCCATGAAAACGGAGCGGCCACCGTCGAGAGCACCGTGCGCTATGCCGACTACGCCCTGAGCACCTTCTTCGAAAAGGCGAAGAATGCCCCTTACTGGGAGAACACCGTGTTCGTGGTGATCGCCGACCACGACTCTCGGGTACACGGCGCGTCGCTGGTTCCCGTGGAGCACTTCCACATCCCAGCCGTCATCCTTGCCCCCGGTCTCGCGCCGAAGATCGAGTCGCGCCCGGTGAGCCAGATCGACATTGGACCCACGGTGCTATCGCTCATGGGAGTGGCCACACCGCACCCGATGGTGGGCTTTGACCTTGCGGCCCCCCCCCCCCCCCATCCGGGACGGGCGATCATGCAATACGGCGCCAACCACGCGTACATGCAAGGAAGCGACGTGGTCATTCACCGGCCCAACCTGCCCCCCGCGCAATACGAATGGGACGGCAAGACGCTGCAAGCCGGGGATATGGACCCAGCGCTCGAGCGGCGGGCCTTGGCCTACGCGGTCCTGCCGTCGATCCTCTACCGCACCCAGCGCTACCGCCTGCCCCATTCCACCCCGGGGGCGAACGACCTATCGAAGAGGCGCGCGCCATTCGCCCAGGCGCAACCCGCAGCGGCCGATTAGCGCGCCCGTCGATCCCAAGCCAAGTACTCCGCGATGACCGGCAGTTTCCGAAGCCACGCGGACGCGTCCGCCCGGTGAGGATCGTCTGGGTGTGGATCCCCGGCGTAGCCTTCGGGGATCTGGCTCGCGCCCTCTTCGTGATACTCGTAGCCCGGAACACAGAGATCGTCGTCCACGAGAACGTCCACGGTGCGCACGCCGTAGGTGGACAATTCCGTCGACAGCGCCTGGGGCGGATTCACCCAGGTGTGGGTTGGCGAGGAGAAGAAGAGATACTGGATCCGGCGATTGGTGGAGAGGATCCGCACCTTCCGGAGTTCGCCGCCAAAGAACCGGCTCGCGACTGCGCTCGACTCGATGACACCGTTCGAAAAGTCTGGCTCAAAGCCCTTCGAGAATTCGAGGGAGGTCGGATCCCCCGGCTTCTTGAAGCGCGCCACGGGACGGCCCCCATGGATCGCGTACTTCTCGGCGCTCTTTTTCCGCGGCGCCGCAAAGTCCGCGTAGGGCTCAACGCGCCCTGAAGGCCCCTCACGGAGGACCAAGGCGATCGCGTCGTTGTCCTTGACCTTCTTGCGAGCGCGGCTGATCTGATCCAGGGCGAACTGAATCTCGAAGGGCAAGTTGGTCGTTTCTTCGACGGTCACGAGGTACTCGTGTCCATCTCGCATCTCCGTGCGTACGTCGCCTTTCCCGATCCAGTACTCGTCTTCGTCATGCACGAAGTGACTCGCCACGCGCCACACGAGGGACGAGTCCTTGTAGAAGATGCGCGGATAGATGGACCTCGAGGGCGCACCGTTCGCTCCGTCGAGCTGCACGTAGGCGATCAGAAATCCGAGGGCCGAGTCGTAGCGGAAGTTCGTCAGGAAGATCGTCGCCCCGAACAGCCGCAGGATGTGACTCGGCGCGTAGCGGCGTCCGGTCAGGGTTCCCAGGTCGTCCTTGGCTGCTCCCGCCGGCAAGAGCCGCGCGCCCCTATCCAGCTCGGCGCGAAAGCGGCGCGCCACGGCAGCGGCGCTTTCCGTGGAGGCCTCGACGCCGGCCAAGACCTGCGACGGGGGCAGCCCCCGCTTCACGTGCGTTGCACTTGCTCCTGACCCCGCTCCAACCGGCCGCCGCCCGCTCAAGCAAGCCCCCGCCATTCAGCAATGCGGCGTTCGGCCATTCGAACCGCGACACGCGCGGGCGCATCGTCGTCTTCCACCGCCGCGGCGAGGATTCGCTCCGCCGCCGCTCCGATTCGAAGCCCGATGGCCTCCACCGGCTCGCGGCGCTTCTCGAGGTGGAAAATCGTGCCCCGCACGAGCGCCCCCGCGTTGATCACGAAGTCAGGCACGTAGAGGATGTCCGCGTCGTAGAGCTCGTCGCCCACAAGGGCCCGTGCGAGCTGATTGTTCGCGCCGCCCGCGATGATCTGGCAGCGCAGTCGGTTCAGCGACAGGTCGTGAAGGAGCCCGCCCAGGGCATTCGGGCTCAGCACATCACAGCGCTCGTCGAGGGCCGATGCGGCATCGATCGTCTCAATGCCATGGCGCTCCGCCACCGTGGCGGCGCGCTCCTCGTCGATGTCGGCACCCACGACCTCGGTGCCGGTTCCCACGAGCCGCTTCACGAGCAGTTCGCCCACGGACCCGAGCCCCTGGACCACGATTTTTCGCTGATCCCAATCCGTCTCCCCGTAGCGGGCCCGCAGGCCAGCCGCGATTCCCTGGAAGACTCCCTCGGCCGTGGCCTCTGCGAGTTCCCCTGGTCCGCTGTCGCCTGGGTTGGTGACAAACTCCGTGGCTTCGGCGACAAAGCCGAGCTCCACGGGGCCAGTGTTGACGTCGGGACCCGTGTAGAAGCGCCCGCCAAAGCCCTCGACGACCTCGCCGATGTGGCGATAAGCGGCCTCCCAGTTCACGTCCTCCCGGTCGGCAAGCACGATTTTCCCGCCGCCGGCCGGCAGATCCAAGAGCGCCGCCTTGTGGGTCATTGCCCGGGAAAGCCGCAGGCAATCCAGGAGCATCTCCCGCTCGTCCCGGTAGTCACGGCGGCGGATCCCCCCAAACGCCGGGCCACGAACGGTGTCGTGGATCCCCAGGAAGGCGCGGAGGCCAGACGCGCGATCATGGATCGCGACGGTCTGCTCGAAGCCCTCGCGGGCCATGGCATCAAGAATGTGAACGGACATGGATCGCGCGGCAGGTTACACCTGGGAGGCAAGCAGGGCGCGCCCGAACGCCCCATGATTGCGAGAACCCTTGCGCATTCTCGGGAAGACGCTCACCTTCAGACCGTCGAACCCACCCCGAGACATTTTCGGGGCGCCTACCCTCTGGTCCCCACGGACACGACATGCCCTCCCATCCTTTTTTTGCCACCGCGGCCGCCCTCGCCCTCGCCACGGGCTTCATGGCCAGCTGCTCCTCCACGCCGGACTCCTCGACGGGGACCAACGGCATCCAGAATAGCGCTGGCGAGCCAGAGCCCTACGTCAAGACCCAGGCCGAAGATCGGGCCACGGGGCTAGCCCTCGCCGATCTGGACCGGTCCATCCGGGCCTGGAACACGCTCGTCCTGACGGGCAACGCCGCCAAGGACGGCCCGCGCATGGGCTACCTCGAAGAGGCCATCGCCCACAAGGCAAAGGCGAAGATCGAAGTCCTGATCGATCAGCTCGAAACAGGCCCCCTGGTGAACCGCCGAATCGCCGCCACCGCCCTCGGCTTCAGCGGCAAGGACGACGCCCTTTCGCCCCTCCTCAACGCCCTTGAGGATACCGACGACCAGGTGGTCGCCAACGCTCTCCTCGGGCTCTCGATCCTGGGCAACTCCAAAACGCCCGTGGGCGGTGTGGCGCGGCTCTTCTCGGATCGAAACCAGACCATCGAGATCCGCAACAACGCCGGCCGGGTCCTGCGTGCGACCTCGCCCAGCAGCCTTGACGATAGCAGCCGCAACCTCGTGGTCGAGTCGGCGCGCTCGGCCATCGGAGACGAGGAGCCCTCGGTCGTCGTCTACGCGATGCTGCTCTTGGCAGAATTGGAGGACACGGATTCCTTGGAGCGCATTGCGCTGCGCCTCGATGACCCCTCGCCCCTGGTGGGCCGCGCGTCCAGCCGGGCCCTCGCCTACATCGGAAGCGTTGACGATCACAGCAAGGGCCCCGCAACCCGGGCCCTGGTGGCGTCCCTCAAGCGCGTCAACTCCCGCACCGTGCGCCCGGCGGTGTACCGCGACTTGCAGAATCTGTCGCAGATCAACTACGGCGACGACATTGACGCATGGATTCGGTACGCGGCGAATCTGCCTTGATTTGATCACTGGGTGAGCCGCCCATGTGAGCCCGGGCTGGCGAAGTCCAAGCGTTGCCCCAGCAAGTTCCGAAGGAGTGTGCTATCGGTATATCCGATGGCATGCCCCCCCTTCCGAATCAGCCGACGAGCCCAGGGACCCGCGTTGATGGGTCTCTTTGGCGTTTGGTGCCTCTCGGGAGCCCTATCCGGAGCTGCGCTCGCACAGGAGCCCGCCGGCGCCGCCCCCACTGGACAGGAAAGCGGTTCGCCCCCGGCCCCTGAAACGGCCCCCACCGGCTCGGCCGTCGCGCCAGAAGACCTCGTCTCCCCCGACGCGCTCAGGCGCGCTCTGGCCCTGGCGCCCAAGCGCACGAAGATCGATGCCATGCGCAGCGTTCGCATATATTCGGACATCCTCTTCACGTCCGAGCCCGACCGCCCCCATGAGCTGACGTTCTCCGCGGCGTTCCCGAAGCGCTCGCGCCTCTCCCTGCGCCCCGCGGGCCCGCGCCCGGGGGACGGCCCCGCGAAGGGCGGCGCACCCGTCGCCCCGCCCGGGCTTTCCGAGCGCTATCAGCTTGGCGATGCGGTCTACGGGCGCGACGTCCTCGCCGGAAGCCCACCCTCTGCGTCACGCAGCTATGGCCAAGCAGGCCCCGCGGCTGTGGAAACCAAGCTCGACTTTGCGCTGCGACGCTGCGCGTTCTTCTGGCCGGACGAAGGACGATTCGAGGGTGCCGGCTGGTCCCGTACCACCCAGGTCGATGGACTGGGCGTGTTGCTCTTGCGCCTCGACCAGAAGTCGGGCCTGCCGACCGAAATACGAGCGCTTGGCCCAGGCGGACAGACGACCGCCCAGCTGAGCCGCATCCAGTGGCAAACCATCGACGGCCGAGCCTGGCCGAAGTCCTTCGAATTCTGGGCAGGTGGCTCGAAGATCTGGACCGAAACGGTCACCGGAATTGAACGCGATTGGCTCCTTGGCGACCCCTGGTTCCTTCCCTCAGATCGCGTGGGAGAGATCGTCGGCAAAAAGAACAGCGACCGCCTGCGAATGCGCGTCCGGGCGGCCTCCGAAGTGCGCACGATCCCCATCCCAAAGGGCCAGTCCATCAGGGACGCGGTCGAGTCGGCGTTGCTTGAATGGCGCAAGCAGCAGGCGGCTTCCCAATCCCAAGTGACCCCGGGCGAGCGGCTCATCCCCACCGCCGCGATCGTCCTTGGCGACGACGGTGAAGCTAGGGCCGTTGAGCTCGAAGCCCCGCCCTCCCCGAAGGGCCGTTCCCGCGGGCCGGGGTGGACCCATCGGAAGGCGACGAGCGAGTGGGTTTACCTACTGAAGCCACCGAGCCGGGGACATGGGCATTCGGAGCCCGATGACACTTCCCAGAGCCTTGGCGAGGGGCGGGCCTTGCTCCAGTCAAGCGATCGAGCATCGGCGAAACGTGGCCCTATTCGAATTCGCATTGGAATCATCGACCGAGGTCCAGCCGGCCTCGAAGCCGTGGAGATGCACCTGTCTCTTATACACATCTCCGAGCCCACGAGACTAG
>OJFX01000785.1_pt1 | contig 11688 bp, 11 predicted proteins | sample 1594171 | NCBI WGS metagenome assembly OJFX01 (sample SAMN05416840, study PRJEB24817) | seawater metagenome | isolation source: Sea water | place: Canada:Atlantic | collected 2013-07
TGGGCTCGGAGATGTGTATAAGAGACAGTCCATCAATAGAACCAATGCTTTTACCACATCCTTTACACCAACATAACCGTTGGTGCCCTCTGGATAATATGGCAAGCCTTCGGATACTTTTTTAATGATCATGGAACTGCTGTTGTTCCAATCTGAATAGCCAATTACGGTTACTGGGTTTACAATCACTACATTCAATCCCTCAGCGGAAGCTCGCCAAACCTCATTCTCTGCGTAATACTTACTTACAGAATAGTTAGAAATGTTTTTTTGGTATTGCCACAAAGCTTCTTCATCGGTGCACTTACCGTCGGCATATTGCCCTAAAGCTGCAACCGAACTTACATAGGCCAATTTTTGAATGCTGTTTTGTAAACAAAGATTGACTACATTTTGAGTACCAGTAACATTAATGTTCATCAAAGCCCTTGCATCCCTTTTGTCAAAAGAAACCAAAGCTGCAGCATGATACACTTTTTGGACACCTTTAAAAGCTTGCGTTAAGGCAGGCAAATCAAGGAGGTCAGCTTCTACCCACTCAATTTGATCAAAAAGGGCAATGGTGGATGCTCCTTCAAGTTTGAACAATTTTTTTACTTTATCTACACTGTATTTGCTGCGATAAGTAGCACGTATTTTTTCCCCTTTTCTCAATAGGGCAAGCAGTAAATGGCTGCCGATTAAACCTGTTCCTCCAGTAACTAAAATCATTGGCTTCTTTGCTTCAAAAATAGGGATTAATGCGTCCTGCTTTTGGCTGTTTTAACAGCAGCTGAATCTTTATCTTTGAGCAAACTTTTTCGAAGATGGATTTTGTCAAAGAATTGGAATGGAGAGGTATGTTGCAAGACATCATGCCAGGTACGCGCGAACAATTGCTCAAGGAACAAACCACGGCTTATGTGGGTTTTGATCCAACGGCAGATTCTTTGCACATTGGCAATCTGGTGCCTATTATGTTGCTTACCCATTTTCAGCAGGCTGGGCATAAACCTATAGCCTTGTTGGGTGGAGCTACTGGTATGGTAGGTGATCCATCAGGAAAGTCGGAGGAACGCAATTTTTTAACGGAAGAGGTGCTTGCTAACAACCTGGAATGCCAAAGAAAGCAATTGAGTCAGTTCTTGGATTTTTCTCCTGAATGCGAAAATGCCGCTGAGATGGTGAACAATTACGATTGGTTCAAAGAATTTTCTTTTCTAAAATTTTTGAGAGAAGCAGGGAAACACATTACCGTCAATTACATGATGGCCAAGGAGTCGGTCAAAAAGCGATTGGAAACTGGCATCTCTTTTACTGAGTTTTCCTACCAATTGATTCAGGGCTATGATTTTTATTGGCTCAACCAACACAAAAACTGTAAATTGCAGATGGGTGGATCAGACCAATGGGGAAATATTGTAACTGGTACAGAATTGATCCGTCGTAAATCGAGCAATGAAGCCTTTGCTTTGACCTGTCCATTAATTACCAAAGCGGATGGCAGTAAATTTGGAAAGTCTGAAAGAGGGAATGTGTGGTTAGATCCAGAAAAAACTAGTCCCTATAAGTTTTATCAGTTTTGGCTCAATGTCTCCGATGAAGATGTTTCAAAGTACATCAGAATTTTTACCCTAAAAGGAAAAGATGAGATTGAAGCCTTAGAGAAAGAACATAAAGCTGAACCGCATTTGCGCAAAATGCAAAAAGCTTTAGCAGAAGATGTCACAATACGAGTACACTCAGAGGAAGCATTGAAAAATGCAATCGCTGCCTCTAACATTTTGTTTGGTAAATCAACCCAAGCGGAATTAAAAAACCTTAAAGAAGAAGACTTGCTCTCTGTTTTTGAAGGAGTGCCTCAGGCAGAGGTAGCCAAAGGCAGCTTGGAAACAGGAGTACCATTGGTAGACTTTATTGTAGCGTATGCCAAAGCATTTCCATCCAAAGGAGAAGCAAGAAGGATGATACAAAACAATGGGCTCAGCATCAATAAAGAAAAGGTCGATATAAATAGAATTGTAAGTTCGGCAGATTTATTGCATGGGAAGTATATCCTCTTGCAAAAAGGCAAGAAGAATTATTATTTAATTCATGCAGTTTAGGCACCACATTTTATACACCCTTTTATTTTTATTGATTTCAGATGTCAACATGGCGCAGCAGTCCAAGCGTTTATTGTTAGTGCCATTTAGTCGTCTGCAACTTCATTCAGAATTTGCGCTTAGCGAGTTGGCAGAAATCAATCAGTGGGATTCGGCTGAGGTTTTTCAACAGATTCGTCAGACCTTTATTTCGCATTTACCAGATACACAAGATAAATTGATTTATATTCAATTGCCAGAAAACGAATACTTTGGGCTTCATAATCGTTTGCCAAAAATCTATAAAAAGGAGCCCATTGATCATGAGGGAGTAATTATTGACCCCTTTTTACAAAACAATCAATTAGGGCAATTGCTCGATGCCTATGCTGCTGATTACATTTTATTCATAAACAAATTTAGTCTAGTGGGCAGAGTGCTCATGGGCGGTCGCACCTATGGCGATGGCGCCAAAACCTTGCCTTGGTCTGCTTATAAGATTTCCTATGAAGTCTATGATGCAGAAGGCAATCTCATTACCTTAGACGATGGATTTATCATAAAACCCAAAGGACCAAATAACGACACCTACTTAACTAAAGGTCTCTTGACGAGTTCAATTGAGGACCGTTATGTTCAGTTGACAGAATCCATATGGGGGAACCTTCAAAAATATAAAGGCCGAACAGTTTACCGTGGTAGAGGGATTAAGTAAGCATGAGATTACAACCTCTTTGCTCCGCAAGATCACTCCTGCCCAGAATTTCAAATTGACGCTCATTGAGTTTTTTTCCTAAGTCATCAGTTTCAATAAAAGCACAAGAATAGAGGTTAGAAAAATCTATCAGTTTTACTTTTCCTACCTCGCCTTCTTGGCATAAATCAAAAGGTTGATTGTGTTTGCCAATGAAAACCTTCAAAAATCTATTTTCCTCGAAGATGCCTTCTTCCTTGGAATATGTTTGTGAGAGCAATTCGGTCATGCCATATTCAGAATGAATGTTTTCTTGTTGAAATCCTAACTTGAGGCGTTCATGCAATTCGGAGCGTATCATCTCCTTTCTCTTGCCTTTCATTCCACCCGTTTCCATCACAATTAAATTGGGGTTTTCTTCTACTATAAACTTATCAGCAAAATCAAGCAATGCAAATGACACACCTATCAGTAGCACCTTTTGGTTTTTGCTTTTCAATTTGATCAATTTTGTGTTGAGGGCTGTATGATCATTCAGATAAAAACCATTTTCTGGATGTTGACTGATCTGCATGAAATGATCGACCATATAGACCAAAGAAGAATTGTTTCTTTCCAGATAAGAGGGCAATAAAGCAAGGATGCAGAAGTCGTTTAATGATCCATAGATGGCTTCGAAAATTGATTTAGATTGTTGCTTGTACCAGGCTTCCGAAGCAATGTAGTGTTTACTTTTTAATCCTTGTGTACCGCTGCTTTCAAAGATAATTTTTGAAGGTGTTCTAGACGAGCTTATTTTATGATATTTAAATGCAGAGATGGGTAAAAAAGGAATCTCTTCAAGGACATTGACATTTTTATCGCTTCTGCCAATCAATTGCACATACTTACGATAAACAGGATTCGTTTTATATTGAAGTTGGAACAGCTCTAATGCAAGTTCTGCAAATTGCTCTTGTTGGAGATGCTGAATTTTCTTCTCAATGATTTTAAAAGACTGTAAGGAGTGACTGTACAAAGGGCAGTTAAATTCTCATTAATTTTATAAAGTGAATTTAGTTTCAAAATTAGTCATCTGTTTTTGTATGCTCTTGTATTTGAGTTGCAACAAAGACAATAATTTTCCTGATGAGCCGGTCTTGGAGGTTAGGGATTTTATACGCATTAACAATGATCGTGCAGTTTGGAGCATTGGATTTACCGATGGAGACGGGGACATTGGTGTGAGAAATAACGATGATGCAGATAATTTCATACCTACTATTTTTATTACCAATAATGGCCAAGAAGTAGCCGTACCAAATGCGACTAAATATCGTATACCAGTGGTTCGAAATATTCGCACAGCTAAAGGAATTGAAGGAGAATTTAGATTCGACATGGAGTTGGACTTGCTCCAATTGTTGGATCCTACAACATATTCTCGCCTGGATTCAATACGTTACGAAGCTTATGCGCTTGATAGAGCCGGCAATGCGAGCAATGTGGTAACAACGCCTTTTTTTGGCGTTAGTCGTTAAAAATTTAAAGGACTGAGATTAATTTCATCCACAAGGGTAGACCGGTTCATATTTAGTAATGGAATTATCAGACTAGCGATGTCTTCTGCTTGAATCATTTGGCTTCGATTCGCATCCATTCCGTCCCAAGAACTTGTATTGATTGCACCCGGATAAACAGCAGTTATTTTAATGCCGTATTTCCTTACTTCTTCTCGCAATGCGTCATTCCACGCCTTTAACGCATGTTTGCTGATGCTGTATGCAGTTGCATGTGGCAATGCCTTGGTTGACATGATCGAGCCTATGTTGATAATCAGTCCCTTTTTTCTAGATTTCATTTGTGGCAATACTGCTTTGCTGAGCTCAATTGAGGTGTGTAGATTCAAACGCAGTAATTTGTCGATCTCATCGAGGTTGACTTTTTCAGGGTCATCTTCTTGATAAACGCCAAGGTTGTTGATCAAGACATCGATGGTTTTGTCAGTGCTGATCATTGCCGCAAGCTCTTTCAGTTCGTCTCTTTTGCCTAAATCTGCAGCTAAAGTCTTTAACTCAATGTTGTTTTTAGTAAGCTTATCTGACAAACTATTCAGATCTGTATTTGAACGCGCAATGAGTATTAAGTCATGCCTTTCTTTGCTGCAAGCTTCAGCGATGGATTTTCCTAAACCTCTTGATGCACCTGTGATGATTACCTTCATGGGTGTCAAATTTACCTACTTTTGAATGGACCTATCGGAATGAAAAAAAAGATACTTGTAGCACCGCTGGATTGGGGCTTGGGACATGCAAGCCGTTGTATTCCTATCATCAATAGCTTGATAGAACTAGGTGCTGAGGTTGTCCTTGCTGCTGACGGAGACCCAATGCTCATGCTGAAAAAAGCATTTCCTGATTTGAGGTGTATTCAATTGAAGGGCTATCCTATTCGCTACCCATTAAGAATGCCCTTTGGTGTATATTTTGCTATGCGTTTTCCTGCCATGCAACGAATGATTCGTTGGGAACATGCTCAGCTTAAATGGCTGCAGCAGAAGGAAAAATTTGATGCTGTAATTTCCGATAATCGTTATGGACTTTTTTTAAATTCCGTTCCTTCAGTCATCATTACTCATCAGCTACAATTAATGTACACACCGCTTTCAGGCCTCTTGAAAAGAATAATAAAGGCACGGCTTAGCCCATTTAATGCGGTATGGGTGCCAGACATTGAAGGCGAGCACAACCTCAGTGGCCAACTATCTCATGGAATCGATGCGCATGCTGCGATTAAATTTATTGGTCCACTGACGCATTTTATCGCTGATCCTATTCCAATTAGGGAGATAAAGTATGATTTACTTGTTTTGCTTTCAGGTCCTGAGCCGCATCGTACAATCTTAGAAAATAAACTAATCCAGCAAATCATGCCACTTGACGATAAAGTGTTGTTGGTATCAGGGCAAGCTGAAAAAGAGTTGGATACACATCACCGGGAACATTTTCGTCAGTTGAGTTTTTTGTCTACCGAACAATTGCAAAGATGTATTTTACAGTCAGATACAATTATTGCGCGATCGGCCTATAGCAGCATTATGGATTTGGCTTTTTTAAAGAAGAAGGCATTGCTCATCCCTACAACTGGTCAAGCAGAACAGATGTATTTGGCCAATTACCTCAAGTCAAAAAAGTGGTTTTTTACTTCCGATGAGCAATCACTAAACCTCAAGGAGCAAATCCAAGAGACAAGAGAGTATAGATGTCCTCTTGCAGAGGATGTGTTTTGCCAACACAAAAAAGTACTAGAGGACTGGTTAAAGGCAATTTAGGTATTAATCAGAGTGCGAGCTACTTTACTGCCAATGTTTGACATCACTTCGTAGCTAATGGTGTCGAGGGCATTGGCATAATCGAAGATGCTTTTTTGCCCACCAAAAATGATCACTTCATCCCCTATATTAGCAACATCGTTTCCTAGGTCGATCATGGTTAAATTCATGCAGATGTTGCCAATGATGGGGTAAAGTTTTTGATTGATTTCTACTTTCCAATTGCCATTGCTCAATTTTCTTGGCAATCCATCATCAAAGCCAATGGGGATAATCACTATTGTCGAGGGTTTGTCCAATATTCCCGATCGATCATAACTGATTGCAGCGCTTTCATCTAATCTTCTAATGCCACAGACTTCGGTTTTAAGACAAGTAATGGGTTTTAAGACTTTAATTAAATCCTCATGGTCTGAGCCACCGTAGGCACCTATTCCTAGGCGCACCATTTCATACTGATACTCGGGGAATCTTAGAATTCCATGACTGTTGAGAGCGTGTCTTAAGATGGTTGACGGCAAATGAAGATCTAGTTCGAGGAGGATGCTATCAAACACTTCCATTTGTTTTCTGGTAAAGTCGTCTTCACTTTGAAGTTGAGTGGAACTTAAATGAGTCAAGATGGAGACGATGGGAAGCTTATTTTTTTTGAGTATTTCAATAACTTCATCAAGCTGTTCAATATCAATGCCTAAGCGATTCATACCAGTGTTGAATTTTAAATGCCCGACAAGAGAATTGTTGAATTCTTGATTGTATTCGGCGAAAGCATTCAGTTGATCAAGGCGATAAAGAACAACTTCCAATTGATGTTGATCAAACACATTCAACTGAGTCGATCGGTGATCCATTACCATAATTGGCAATGTAACGCCTTTGTTTCTTAACAAGATACCCTCTTCAAGATGAAAAACGGCTATGTAATCAATCAGCTCCTCTTTCTCCATATTCAACGCAAGCTCCCAATCTCCATTACCATAGGCATCTGATTTGAGCATGATCAAAAGTTTCGTCTCGGTTTGGAGTAAGCTTCTGAAATACTCCAGATTATGACGAACAGCTTTCCAGTCAGTTTCTAAACGATTTATGGGTTTAATGGAACTTTTTTTCGAGGATTCTGATTTCATTTAAACCTCTTCTATTTGATAAAAACAACTTCTACAAAGTGGTTCATAGCTATCCGTTTCTCCTAACATTACCAACTCCTCATTGTGATTAATCCTGTGCGAATGATTGGCAAGATTGCCACATTTAACACAGATGGCATGCACTTTTGTTACATATTCAGCTGTGGCCAATAAAGCGGGAATCGGTCCAAAAGGTTTGCCTTGAAAGTCCATATCTAAGCCAGCAACGATTACACGCATTCCTTGATTGGCTAATTGGTTGCATACGCCCACCAATTCTTGATCGAAAAACTGTGCTTCATCAATACCAATAACATCTTCATCATTCACAAGTAATGGAATGTTCGCTGAAGCTGGTACTGGAGTGGAATGAATTTGGTTTTCATCATGAGAAACAACTGCTTCGTCATCATAACGACGATCCACCTCAGGCTTAAAGATTTCAACCTTTTGCTGAGCAATCTTCGCACGTTTTAATCGACGAATCAACTCCTCTGTTTTACCCGAAAACATAGAGCCACAGATCACCTCGATCCAACCTTTGCGTTTTTTAGAATTAATAGTATTTTCGAGAAACATAAGGGACGAAAACTAAGTCGACAAAGTTATTATTTATCAAGTAGAATCACATCAATGAATATACAAAAGAAAAGAGAAGAGATGGTCAATCTCATTGATAACATTAAAGACCATTCAGATCAATTGAAAAAGTCCGAGTTCTTGAATTTATTGGAGTTGAGTGTCATTATCTCAAAAATCAATCAATTGCATGAAAAAGCCTTGATTTTAAAGTTTATGTCGGCAGTAGATCAAAAGTTAGAACTAGAGGAACTAGGCATTGATGATCTTCATGTGTTGAGAAAAACTCAGGAAGAAATGGAAGCAGCAATGCCTGAGTATTCTGTTGAGCAGGAAGAAGAGGCCAATGCTCACCTTGAAGAGGGAGTTGTAGAAGGGGAGATGCAACGAAATGATGAATTTATAAGCCTTTCAAACGAAGCTGGCGAGGATAACCCAATGTCATCGAAGGAGGATGGGGGAATTGAACATGGAGGTTTAAGCTCTACTCGTGAGGAAGAACCTCAAGAGATTGAGGAAGATTTAACTGCAGAAGTACAAAATAAGAGCATTATGAGCTTAGAGGAAATCGAGGAAAAAATAGAGATCACCGGTAAGCCAGATGTGAATGAAGTGTATACAGATGAACAAGATAAATCTGTCAGTGCTAGGTTAGAGAAACATCCAATCAATGATTTATTAGCTGCTATTGGGCTGAATGAACGCTACCTGTATGCCAATGAACTATTCGAAGGAGACATTAGCACCTTTAAAGAGGTCATGCAAAAATTAGATGAAATGAATTCGTATGACGAAGCTAAAAAATTCTTTTTAGAAGATTTAAAAGTTCGATATTCTTGGGACGATGATAATGAACTGGTAGAAGCTTTAAGTATTCTTATCGAACGGAGGTATTTATAGCTGTTTTTCGTTGTAAATTGCCATTTAACCCGCTGTATTGCCGACGATAATAGCAACACAATTATCTTTTTAAATAGTCCTACTTTTAGCAATCAAATAAGCGAAAATGAATTTTACTACTGTTCCAAAATTATTGGGTGTTTTCATTTTAATGGTCTTTGTGGCTTCAGAACAAAGCCTTTTAGCTCAGCAAAAAGTATGGAATCTTGAAGAGTGCATTTCTTATGCCCTTGAGAACAACATTCAAGTCCAGCAAAATGAGATAAGTCAAGAGATTGCCAATGAAAATTTAAAAGGTTCGAAATACAGGGTGTTGCCAACATTGAATGGTTTTGCTAGTCATGTGTACAATTTTGGTCAAACCATTGACCCTTTTACGAACTCATTTGCTACCTCGCAAGTAAGGTCAAATTCATTCTCTCTTTCTTCATCATTTACGGTATTTGACGGCTTTCAAAACATCAATTCCATAAAAAGAGACCAAGCATTGTTGGAGGCTTCTAAGTTTGATCTTGAGCGAATTAAAAATGACATTTCGTTGAATATTGTAAATGCTTACTTGCAAATATTGTTTAATCAAGAATTGTTAAAGAATACTGAAAATCAGCTTAGTGTAACTTCAATTCAAATTGATCGAATCGACAAACAAGTAAAAACAGGTAGTTTACCTGAAGGAGCCTTACGGGACATTGAGGCTCAGTATGCAACTGAAGAATTGCAAAAAATAAATGCACAAAACCAGTTAGGCTTGTCACTACTGAACCTAGCTCAATTGCTAAGGTTGGAAAATGCCGACGATTTTGATATAGTATATCCAGATTTAAGTTCATTTCAGGGAGTGGCAGATTTGTTGAGTACATCAGCACTTTATGCTACTGCTGTTGAAATTATGCCTGAGGTAAAAAGTGCAGAATACAATTTGTACAGTGCTGAAATGTCTAAAAGACTATCTCGTGGAGGCTATATGCCTACCTTAACCCTTAGGGGATCAATCGGCACTGGATATTCTGGTGCTAATCGAGAGTTGGTTGGATTTAACAATCTAGGCTTTTTTCCAAATGGAGAAATCACTACTGGTGGAGATACTGTTTTGAGCTTCATGCGGTCTACTATCACGAGAAATAAAAATTTTGGGGATCAGCTTGTGGAAAATCGTAACCATTCTGTTGGGTTTAACTTAAACATTCCCCTTTTCAATGGAATGGCGGTGCGCACAAGTGTTCAACGCGCTAAATTACAATTGCAAAGCGCAGAGCTAAATCTTGAAAACGCAAAATTAGTATTGCGTCAAAACATTGAATCTGCGCACAACGATGCTGTAGCAGCATTAAAACGATATAGAGCGGCTGAGAAGTCAGTAGATGCATTGAATACATCTTTCAAATACACCCAAGAACGATATAATGTAGGCTTGCTCAATTCCTTTGAGTTCAACACCGAAAAGAATAGATTAAACAATGCAGAGTCTGAACTATTGCAGGCAAAATTCAATTACATCTTTAGCACTAAAGTGTTAGACTTTTATCAAGGAAAACCGATTACATTCAGCAATTAATAAAGAATTATGAAGTCAAAAAAACTAATATTTATACTCGGAGGCTTAGTCATTTTATTGGTGGTAATTGCCGTGCTTAAGGGCGGTTCCTCTGGAAAAGCAATAAAGGTCAATGTTGAGGCTTCTGAAAAGCGAACCATTGTGGAAACTGTAGCGGCTAGTGGCAAAATACAGCCAGAAACAGAGGTTGTCATTAGTTCAGACGTTTCGGGTGAGATCATTGAAATGGCAGTAAAAGAAGGCGATCAAGTAGCTGCAGGTGACCTTCTGTTAAAGATAGATCCAGACTTGGTTGAATCTGCCTTGAGTAGAGTAGAGGCAGCATTGAATACCTCCAAGGCAAATTTACTTGGGGCTAAAGCTCGCCTAGAACAGTCAAAATCACAATTTGTAAACGCTCAAGCTTCCTTTAACCGAAGTAAAAAGTTGCATGAGGATAAAGTTATTTCGGATGCAGAGTATGATCAAGCTGTAGCAAACTTCGAGGTTGCGAAATCAGATGTAGATGCGGCGGAGGAATCTGTCCAAGCTGCAATGTTTAATGTAAAAAGCAATGAAGCATCCTTAAGTGAAGCCAGAGAAAATCTGGGAAGGACTTCCATTTATTCTCCTATGTCAGGAACGATAACTTCTATGAATAAAGAACAAGGAGAACGTGTTGTAGGGACAGCCCAGATGGCTGGAACAGAAATTATGACTGTATCTGACTTATCTGTAATGGAAGTTGCGGTTGAGGTCAATGAGAATGACATTGTTCGCGTTGATCGAGGAGATACAACTGAGATTGAAGTAGATGCCTATTTGGGTGAAAAATTTAAAGGAGTAGTGACTGAAATTGCGAATTCTGCCAATATTAGTGGGATGAATGCAGATCAAGTGACCAACTTTGATGTAAAAATTCGAATGTTGCAATCTTCTTATGCGAATTTGATTGAAGATGGAAGTCAGAAATCACCATTTCGACCAGGAATGTCGGCGACAGTTGATATTCAAACAACCACCGCAAGGGATGTAATTACAGTTCCAATTCAAGCTGTAACTACTCGGAAAGACACTGCTTCTAATAAGGAAGAATTGAAAGAGGATGAAGAAGAAAAGCTCAATGAAGTTGTCTTTGTAAAGGAGGGAGATGTTGTAAAAATGGTGGAGGTAGAAACTGGCATACAAAACACTATGTACATCGAAATTGTTAGCGGTTTGGATGAAGGAAAAGAGGTTGTTACAGCACCCTACACTGTTGTTTCACGAAAATTGGAGGATGGGACTCAAATTGAAATCGTGGACAAAAAGAAACTCTACAAGAAGGACGATGAGTGACAATTCGATGATTTTAGCCATTGAAACCTCCACGAAGAATTGCTCAGTTGCCTTAGGAAAATCAGGCATGCTCATTGTTGAAAAAGAGCAAGGAGCTGTCTCTTATACACATCTGACGCTGCCGACGATATGCAGTGTGTAGA
>OJFX01000786.1_pt1 | contig 11679 bp, 6 predicted proteins | sample 1594171 | NCBI WGS metagenome assembly OJFX01 (sample SAMN05416840, study PRJEB24817) | seawater metagenome | isolation source: Sea water | place: Canada:Atlantic | collected 2013-07
CTCGGAGATGTGTATAAGAGACAGAAGTTGAAGAGAAACCTGTCGCTAGCAATCCAAAAGAACATAAAACTGATGTTGAAAAGCTTGAAGGAGTGACTGTATTAGGAAAGATAGAATTACCAAAAGAGAAAAAACCTGTCGCTTCCTCCTCACAAGATAAAGAAACCCAAAAGCCAAAGCGAAAAAGACGAAGAATTGCTGATGAAAAGCCTCGAAGAAAAGCAAAAGCTGGAGGAGCAAGAAAAACAAATGACCCTGAATTAACTGATAAGGAAATTCAAGAACAAATCAAAGAAACACTTGCTAGACTAACAGGAGGTGGAGGAAAATCCAAAGGTGCTAAGTACCGTAAACAAAAACGTGAAGCTGCGAGTGAACAAGCGCAACTAGAAGCTGAACAAGCTGAAGCAGAAAAGAGTATACTAAAAGTTACGGAATTTGTTACCGCCAATGAATTGGCAGCAATGATGGATGTCAATGTCAATGAAGTTATCTCTGCTTGTATGACCTTGGGTATGTTCGTCTCTATCAATCAAAGACTCGATGCCGAAACACTTTCTATTGTTGCAGAAGAATTTGGATTTGATTTAGAATTTATTAAGCCGGAATCTCAAGAAGAAGTTCAGGAAGAAGCGGACAAAGAAGAGGATCTAAAAGAGCGGTATCCAATTGTGACAGTAATGGGCCATGTTGACCATGGTAAAACTTCACTTTTGGATTATATCAGGAGTGCAAATGTAATTGCAGGAGAAGCAGGCGGGATCACCCAACATATAGGGGCCTATAATGTCGCATTGAAGGAAAACAAACGCATCACCTTTTTAGACACTCCCGGCCACGAAGCCTTTACAGCTATGCGGGCTAGAGGGGCTCAGGTAACAGACGTAGTTATCGTAGTCATTGCTGCGGATGATAATGTAATGCCACAAACAAAGGAAGCCATCAATCATGCTCAAGCAGCAGGCGTTCCAATAATATTTGCGTTCAACAAAGTAGATCGACCTGATGCCAATGCAGACAGATTGAGAGAGGAATTATCTCAAATGGACATATTGGTTGAAGATTGGGGAGGCAAATTTCAAAGTCAAGAGGTATCAGCAAAAACTGGCCAAGGAGTAGAAGAGCTTTTAGAAAAAGTATTGCTAGAGTCTGAACTATTGGAGTTAAAAGCAAACCCCGACAGAAATGCTAAAGGTGCAGTAATAGAGGCCAGTCTTGACAAAGGAAGAGGTTATGTAGCCACTTTGCTGGTGCAAACAGGGACGATGAAAATTGGAGATGTTATTCTTGCCGGTCCGCATAGTGGTAGAATTAAAGCCATGTACAATGAGCGAGGTAAAGACGTGAGTGAAGCGGGCCCATCCATTCCTGTTTCTGTTTTAGGACTAAGCGGTGCTCCAAATGCAGGAGATTCGTTCAATGTTATGGACGATGAAAGAGAAGCACGAAACATAGCTACCAAGCGACTGCAATTACAAAGAGAGCAAGGTACACGAACGAAAAAACACATTACACTTGACGAAATTGGTCGACGAATTGCGATCGGTGACTTCCAAGAATTAAACGTAATTGTTAAAGGAGACGTTGATGGATCAATTGAGGCATTGTCTGACAGTTTATTGAAACTATCAACAGAGCAAATTCAAGTGAACATCATCCACAAATCTGTAGGTCAGATAACTGAGTCTGACATTATGTTAGCAGCAGCATCCGATGCCATTGTAATCGGATTCCAAGTTAGACCATCTGTAAGTGCAAGAAAAGTAGCCGAGAAAGAAGAAATAGACATTCGACTGTATTCGATTATTTACGACGCAATTGAGGAGATTAAGTCCGCAATGGAGGGAATGCTCAAGCCAAAAGTCGAGGAAAAAGTTACCTCTTCAATTGAAATTAGAGAAACTTTTAAAATCTCCAAGGTTGGAACAATTGCAGGTTGCATGGTATTGGAGGGCAAAGTCAGTCGAAACGATAAGGTTCGATTGATCAGAGATGGCATTGTAGTGTATACTGGCGAACTTGGTTCTTTGAAGCGATTCAAGGATGATGTGAAGGAAGTGGCTAAAGGATATGAATGTGGATTAAACATAGAGGGTTTTAACGACATTAAAGTGGGTGATATCATTGAAGCGTATCAAGAAGTAGAGGTTAAGCAAACATTGTAAAAATTGATTTTATAGCTCTTACACCGCCATTTAAACATGAGTGACCAAATAAAACATGAATGCGGCATCGCATTCATTAGATTAAAAAAACCTCTTGAATATTATTTAGAAAAATACGGTTCTGCTACCTACGGCCTAGACAAGCTCTATCTTCTTATGGAGAAGCAGCATAACAGAGGCCAAGATGGAGCTGGTGTTGCCAACATAAAACTGGATGTGGCCCCTGGTCAACGCTACATCAGTAGACTGCGTTCAAATGGCAACCAACCCATTAAAGAAATTTTTGGAAAGATCAACGATAAGTTTTTTGCGCTTGAACAAGAAGATCCAAGACATCTAAAAGACGTCGATTATCTTAAAAGAAATGTAGGTTTTACAGGGGAAGTATTTCTTGGTCATTTAAGGTATGGGACCTTTGGAAGAAACAGCATAGAAAATTGTCATCCATTTCTAAGACAAAACAATTGGATGACAAGAAATCTTGTGGTAGCAGGCAACTTTAATCTCACCAACGTTGATGAATTATTCAACCTTCTCGTCAATTTAGGGCAACATCCAAAAGAGCAATCGGATACGGTCACCGTGCTTGAAAAAATAGGCCACTTTTTGGACATGGAGAATAAAAAACTGTATAAAAAGTTCAAGACCCTAGGATACGCAAAAAACGAAATCTCAGCATTGATTGCAAGGGAGATGAAAATCCATCGAATTTTAAGAAATGCGGCTGAAGACTGGGATGGAGGTTATACAATGGCGGGCATTGTTGGACATGGGGATGCCTTTGTATTAAGAGATCCTTCGGGAATAAGACCAGCCTTTTACTACTCCGATGATGAAGTAGTTGTTGTAACTTCCGAGCGTCCTGCAATTCAAACAGCCTTCGACTTAAAAGTTGAAGACATTAAAGAATTAGATCCAGGTCATGCAATTATTGTAAAAAAAGATGCGAATGTCAGTATCAAAAAAATAAGAGAACCGCTCGAAAAGCGAGCGTGTTCATTTGAGAGAATTTACTTTTCAAGAGGAAGCGACAAAGACATTTATCAAGAAAGAAAGCACTTGGGTAAATCTGTCACTCCACAAATAATAAGGTCAATCAACAAAGACATTGAAAACACTGTATTTTCTTTTATTCCAAATACTGCAGAAACCTCTTTCTATGGCATGGTACAAGGAATTGAAGAGCACCTTAATCTATATAAAAAGGAAAAGTTAGTTGGTTTAGGCGCCAATCCATCAGAGCATGAAATCGAAAAAATTCTGAATATAAAGCCTAGAATTGAGAAAATAGCGATTAAGGATGCTAAATTGAGAACCTTCATTACCCAAGATGATGCCAGAGATGATCTTGTTACTCATGTTTACGACATTACCTATGGTACGATAAATAGAGGTAAGGATAATTTGGTAGTGATTGATGATTCAATTGTTCGTGGAACAACATTACGCCAAAGCATATTACGCATTCTTGACCGACTAGGCCCCAAAAAAATTGTCATTGTATCATCAGCGCCTCAAATAAGATATCCTGATTGTTATGGAATTGACATGGCCAAACTGGGTGATTTCATAGCTTTTCAGGCTGCAATATCTTTGTTAAAAGAAAGAGGAAAAGAATCTGTAATAAAAGATGTTTATAGATTATGTAAGTTAGATTCAAGCCCTGATTCCCAAAGCAATGTAAATCATGTAAAACGCATATATGATTCATTTACAGCAGAAGAAATTTCACAAAAAATATCTGCTCTGCTAACACCAAAATCAATAAATTCAGAGGTTGAAATTTTATATCAAAGCATTGAGGGATTGCATACTGCAATTCCAAACCATAAAGGAGATTGGTATTTTACAGGAAATTACCCCACTCAAGGGGGCAACAAAGTCGTAAATAGAAGTTTTGTATACTATTATGAAGGAAAGAACAAACGTGCGTATTAGCTTAGGCAGTTGATTTAACTCTCGTTCTATATACATGTGTGTATCTCTCAGAACTTAATTGTATTATATTTGTTTTGCTCTCATTAGCCGAAAAAATGGATTTTAAAGCAGGAGAATTTTTATCCCAAATTGAATTTCCGAAAGATTTAAGGGAAAAGTTCAACACCAAGGATTTGCCTCAGATTGCAAAGGAACTGCGTCAATACATCATTGATGTTGTTTCAGTAAAGGGTGGTCACTTTGGCGCTAGCTTGGGAGTGGTGGAGTTAACTGTAGCCTTGCATTTTGTATTCAATACTCCGGACGACCAAATCGTTTGGGATGTAGGTCACCAGGCCTATGGACATAAAATACTCACGGGGCGTCGCGAAATCTTCCATACAAATAGAAAGTATAAAGGCATTAGTGGCTTCCCAAAAAGATCTGAAAGTAAATACGACACTTTTGGGGTAGGCCATAGCTCAACATCTATATCTGCCGCATTGGGCATGGCCGTGGGTGCAAGATTGCAGAAAATAAATCGACAACATATCGCAGTAATTGGCGATGGAGCTATGACTGCTGGACTAGCCTTCGAAGGTTTAAATCATGGAGGCGTAGAAGATTCGAACATGTTGGTGGTGCTCAATGACAATTGCATGTCAATCGATCCGAATGTTGGTGCTTTGAAAGAATACCTCACAGACATTACAACTTCTCCAACATACAACAAAGTGAAAGACGAAGTTTGGAGTTTGTTGGGAAAAATTTCAAAATTTGGTCCAAACGCCCAAGCAATAGTTCAAAAAGTTGAGCATGGGATTAAATCCACTTTGTTAAAACAAAGTAACCTTTTCGAATCTTTGAATTTCAGGTACTTCGGCCCAATAGATGGACATGATGTAAGCCATCTTGTAGAAGTCATGAAAGACTTAAAAGAAATTCAAGGTCCAAAAATTCTGCACATTCTTACCACCAAAGGTAAAGGGTATGATCTTGCCGAAAAGGACCAAACTAAATGGCATGCTCCAGGCCTTTTTAATAAAGATACAGGGGAAATAATTAAGGTTACACCTAAAGACCCCCAACCTCCAAAATACCAAGATGTATTTGGACATACCATCGTGGAGCTTGCAGAAAAAAACGAGAAAATCATGGGCATTACACCTGCAATGCCATCAGGAAGTTCATTAAACATTATGATGAAAGCAATGCCAGATCGTGCCATTGATGTTGGCATTGCAGAACAGCATGCAGTGACATTTTCAGCAGGCTTAGCCACCTCAGGATTGATCCCTTTTTGTAACATTTATTCTTCATTCATGCAAAGAGCGTTTGATCAAGTTGTGCATGATGTAGCCCTTCAAAATTTGCATGTCATTTTCTGTCTTGATCGAGCAGGTATGGCAGGTGCCGATGGGCCCACACACCATGGCGCATTTGATCTAGCATACATGCGATCAATTCCAAACATGATTGTTTCTGCACCAATGAATGAAGAAGAGTTAAGAAACTTAATGTTTACTGCACAAGAAAAAGACCATGGTCCATTTGTAATCCGATATCCAAGAGGGCAGGGTGTTATGCCAAGTTGGAAGACTCCTTTAAAATCTTTAAAAATTGGAAAAGGAAGAAAAGTTGTGAATGGAAGCGATATCGCTATATTAAGCATAGGTCACATTGGCAACTATGCATTAAAAGCCGTTGAAAACCTATCGATTGAGAACAATGTTTCAGCGGCTCTTTACGACATGCGATTTGTAAAACCCTTGGATGAGGTTTTATTGCATGAAGTCTTCACTAAGTTTGATTCAATTATCACAGTAGAAGATGGATGTATTCAAGGAGGAATGGGAAGTGCTGTAGCTGAATTTATGATAGACAACAATTACAATGCACACATTAAAAGATTAGGTATCCCAGACGAATTTATTGAACACGGCAATCAGGATCAGTTATATGAAGAGTGCAATTACGATAGTATAAGCATTGTATCAAGTGCTCTCAAGCTTCTGAAAAATAAAAAAAATGTGAACAGTCAGTTCACTGCTTAAAGCTTTCTTGTCAAAGTTGAATTTCTTTTCTTAATTTTAGTTGAAACCAACTTTTTGGGACAATTGTTCGTCTCTTGATTAACAGGAGGTTATGTCGATAAGAATTCTTTTCTTTTATGCTGTAGTTATATTAAGTACTCTGAGTACGCGTGCCCAATCTTGTTCTGCTTTTTTCTCGTACAACAATTCAGGACTAATAGCCTCATTTTATGATCTTTCTTTAGGAGCTAGTAGCAATACGCAATATTCTTGGAAGTTTGGTGATGGAGACTCATCCATGTTGAAGGAACCTGTTCACACTTATCAAAACTCAGGGATTTTTCAAGTATGTCTCACCATTTCCGACAGCATCAATTGCACCTCGACAATTTGTGACTCTATTATCGTTTCCAATTTTTCTTCTAATTGTAATGCTGCTTTTAACTTCAGTATCGATAAAACCAATTCGGTGATTTTTACTGATCAAACCACCCCTATCTCAAATTATACCTATAAATGGGACTTTGGTGACAGCACCTTTTCATCATTTCAAAATCCAACACACAATTACAAAAAAACAGGCATATACCCTGTAAAGTTAAAGGCCTATATCCCCGGTGCCGCCTCATGTATTACTTCAGATACATTATACGTAAACTACTGTGAATCTAAGTTTAATTATACCTCGCTCAGTAGAGATAGTATGCATTTCAAAGGCATTGTTGCTTCTTCAATTTCAAGCTCTATACATTGGGACTTTGGAGATGGCAACTCTACTTTTGGAAATCTTAACCCAAAACATCGATATTCATCTTCAGGACTTTTTACTGTAACATTGAGTGTTTTCGATTCTACATCAAATACCTCTTGCAGTTATGCTGACACGGTGCGCATAAAGGCTCCAAAAATTTGTCAAATTGGGTTTAAAGCAATCGTAAATGATTCCAATCTTCATGTTTTAAGCACTGCTAAAAACTTTACAAACATCTTCTACAGCTTTGGCAATGGGGACAGTTCGTTTGTTGAAAATCCTATTTATACTTATAAAAAAAATGGTGTTTATTCAGTTTGTCAAACAGTTTACAACGCAACAACAAATTGCACAAAAACCACCTGTGATACAGTTACCATTAACGTACCCAAAGCTTGTTTGGCAGACTTCGATCTCAGCTTAAATCTTGATACACTTGAAATTTTAAATAAAGCAAAGAGCTACAATTCAATAGCATACAGCTTAAGCAATGGCAATACATTATCACATCCAAATGCTAAAATCACCTTGTCGAACAATGGACCTTTACAAGTATGTCAATTCATTAAAAATTCAGTAAACAATTGTCGAGATACACTTTGTAAAACAATAAACATTGTACTTCCTCCAAAATGCACTGCAAGCTTTAATTATACACAAACAGGGCCAAGTGTCCAGTTCAAGAATAATGCGCGTTTTTATGATTTTATTACTTATTATTTTGGTGATGGAGATAGTTCAATTATTGAGAATCCCGAACATTTATACCAAAACAGTGGCACTTATCTTGTACGCCAAAAGGTCGTAAATAAACTCACAAATTGTGAAAGTTTTTTCGAAGACAGTATCAACGTATTTATACCACCAAGATGTTTAGCAAATTTTAGTGTAACTATAGTTGCAGACAGTGTATCAATCAGAGATCTTTCTTCCAACAATAACTATTGTCGATACGATTTCGGAGATGGTTTTTCTACTACTAATCGCAATCCAAAGCACACCTATAGTCGTAATGGAACATACAGAATTTGTCAGACCGTAATTGATACAACCAACAATTGCGAAAGCATAAAATGTTTAGATGTAAGCATTGTTTTGCCCAAAATATGTGATCCTAATTTTGATGCAATTGTAGTTCAAGACAGTCTCTTCATTTTAAATAAAGCAACAAATTACAATCAGCTGGAATATAGTTTTGGAGACGGCAATTCATCATCAGAATCTAACCCCGTTTATATTTTCAAGAATTCGGGGACTTATCAAGTGTGTCAGACGGTTTTTAATGAAAGAAACAACTGTCAAAAAACGCAATGCAAATCTATTGCAGTGACTGTCCCTCCAAAATGCCTTGCTGGATTCGAATACTCAATTAAAGAAGATACTGTAAGATTTGCGAATACGGCATCATTTTATGAAAAAGTTTTCTATGATTTTGGAGATGGGAAAGTTGACAGTATTGAAAACCCGCAACATGTATATGATAAAAATGGTTTGTATGTTGTCAGACAAACTGTTTTTGGGAAAGATGGGAACTGTGTGAATGTTTTCCATGACACTATTGAGATAAGTGTTCAACGTCTTTGTCAGGCCAAATATCAAATAGCGTTAGACACATCAAAAAGAGGTACCCTGTATCTAATCAATACTTCAACAAAAAGGAATAGTCATAATTATCTGTGGAATTTTGGTGATGGAGAAACTTCAAATGGTAGAACGCCTACACACAAATATGAAAATTTTGGCTTATACAATATTTGTTTGTATATAAGTGACGACGATTTGGGTTGCATGTCATCTTATTGCGAAGATGTAGGCCTTGATTCAAACGGTTACTTACTAAAAAACAAAGGCTTCTTGCTGAGAGTTCTTGATGGTTCATTTGTTGGATTGGACGAGGAAAGTGATAAAGAGAAGCATATGAATATTTACCCAAACCCAACAAAAAATTCAATCCAAATTGAGTCAAGCATGTTAATCAATTCAATGGCCTATGAACTTTTAGATGTCAATGGCAAAATTAAGGCAGAAGGACTTGTAAATGAAGCTAATAATACGATTGAATTAAGTCATATACAACCAGGCATGTATTTTATACGTTTATGGAACAGTAATCAATTTGTTGTAAAAAGAATTATAAAACACTAATTTTAGAGAGAGACTGCGATGAAAATCACTAAGGAAATACTCGATGCTTGTTTACAGGGTAAAAGATCTGCCCAAAATGAGTTATACAAAGAAGTGTTTTCGTATTTAATGAGCATTTGCATTCGATACAAAAATGATTATGATTCAGCAGGTTCAAGCCTCAACTCAATATTTTTAAAAATCCTAAGTAACCTTTCTCAATTTAACAATAAAGACTCTTTCGTTGCTTGGATGAAAAGGATAGCAGTCAATCACCTTATTGATGAATACAGAAAACAAAAACGAGAACAATCAAGAGTAAGTTACCTTGATGATTTAAGTGTCTCTAAATTGCCCTTTTCAATACATGCAAAAGAAGCTGAACTTGAATGTGAGTACCTCCTTAAAATGATTCGTGAATTGCCGGTGCTCACCGCAAAAGTTTTTAACCTTTATGCAATTGATGGCTTTAAACATAGAGAAATTGGAGAGTTACTTGAGATGAGTGAAAACACTTCAAAATGGCATCTAAGTCAGGCTAGAAAAAAACTTCAAGCCAAATTAGAATTATTTAACCAAGCAATTTAAGGCAATATGGGTTGGTTTGATAGAGAGAATGAGGTAGATGAATTCTTCAAGGAGGGCTTAAATGTCGAGTATCCTTACAATCCTCAATTGTGGTCAAGGCTAGCCTCCATTTTAGACCGCAATTACACGCGATTTCTTAGATTTAATGGTATTATTGGCAACATTGGGCTAATGATTGCAGTACTTCCTTTGCTGTTCTTCACAAGCAACAATCCTATTGTAAAGCAATCGAATTTCACTTTAAAACTATTCGGGAACACTACTGCGATTCTATCTCTCCAGACCCCACCGAACTTGACTCAACCAGCTGAAACATATGCTGAAGAATTTTATGACCTAAATAACACTGACACTAAAATTGGACATTCACATCAATCCAACAATACTTTCGCAGAAAACAAAATTTCAAACGCTCCTTCACAGAACAATGTAGTTCGAAATAAATTTGACTCAAGAGAAAGACAAGAAAATGAACAGTACGCTTATACTGTAGTAAACCCATCCATAGATCAACTAAAACGTGAATTGATATATGCGGATTATGAATACTCTCCCTTAAGAACTCCTTTGCTGACTGAAATAAGTCCTTATGAAATGCAAAACATCAAACAAAAAAAGCAAAGTATTGACGTTGCCATTATCGCTGAGCAATCTTTAAGAATTTCTAGATCACTTGAGTTTAATGAGCCTCCAACCGAAGCGCAAAATGCTGATATAAAAGCTACAGGAAAATCTACTTATGGCTTAGAATTGATAAAGAATTACAAAGCCTTTAGAGTTGGAATTGGATTAAGAATATCTGAGTTTTCAGAGAATGTAAGCTATTCAAACAACTCAACTGAGAGTAATTATCAAATTTTTTATGACACTACCTACACGGTCATCAATGATAGTTATGATGAAAACGGCAAGCCAGTCATCTTAATTCGACAAGACATCAATGCTCGAGTAGAGGAAAACACAAACACTCTAGAAGAAAATGTAAGCGTGAGAAACACCTTCAGGAGACTTCAATTGCCAATTACTGTCGGTTTTGAAAAACGCTTTGGAAAAATTACTGCTGGCATACGTTCCGGAGTAATTGTTAACTATGCGCTTTCGCAGAATGGCACCTATTTTAATCCGAACAGCATGCAATACAGCACGCTTAAAGAGAATGCCCCACAAATTAATCCAGTGTTTATAGGACAAGCAAGCACTGCAGAAGTTGGCTTCGTCTTAAACAATTCATTAGTGTTGGGTGCATCATACAGTTATGAAGCAGATTTAGGATCATTCAGAACAGACAATACAAGTCGTTTCCAAAGTCAAAACTTTGGCGTTTGGATACGCTGGAAACTAGACAAACACTAGCAATACTAGAAAATCAATCGTCTAATTTGAGAACAGCTAAGAATGCATTTTGGGGAACCTCAACATTTCCAATTTGACGCATTCTTTTCTTTCCTTTTTTCTGCTTTTCGAGCAGTTTGCGTTTTCTTGTAATGTCACCGCCGTAACACTTTGCTGTAACATCTTTCCGAAGTGCTTTAACTGTTTCTCTTGAGATAATCTTTGCTCCTATCGCAGCTTGCACAGCAATGTCAAATTGCTGTCTGGGCAGCAATTCTTTTAGCTTCAAACATATTTTTTTCCCTAAATCAAAAGCCTTGTCTTTGTGAATCAAGGCAGATAGGGCGTCTACCTGATCACCATTCAACAACAAATCCATTTTTACAAGTTTAGACTCTTGATATCCAATGGGGTTATAATCAAATGACGCATACCCTTTCGAAATTGTTTTCAAACGATCATAAAAATCAAATACAATCTCTGCAAGAGGAATTTGAAAGCTTAGCTCAACACGATCCGTTGTCAAATAAACTTGATTTTTAAGTTCGCCCCTTTTTTCAATGCACAAATTCATAACCGCACCAACAAACTCCGATTTTGTGATAATCTGAGCTTTGATGTAGGGCTCCTCTACTCTATCCAATGAACTTGCGTCTGGAAGGTCTGAAGGGTTATTAATTAAGATGACTTCATCTGGAGTTTTAGTTAGGTAAGCCTTGTAAGAAACATTTGGCCTGTCTCTTATACGCATCTGACGCTGCCGACGATA
>OJFX01000791.1_pt1 | contig 11589 bp, 8 predicted proteins | sample 1594171 | NCBI WGS metagenome assembly OJFX01 (sample SAMN05416840, study PRJEB24817) | seawater metagenome | isolation source: Sea water | place: Canada:Atlantic | collected 2013-07
GCCGAGTGCCACGGCGCAGGAGCTCCCGGCGCAGGTCCAAGGGCGCCACGTACGTGCTACGCACGAGCTGGGCGAGGCCTCGGTCGATGCGGAGCTCCGACTGGGCCTCCGTAAGTTCCTTTTCTAGGCGAAGTTGCAGCGCTAGGTCGACGAAGGAGGTCAGGGGGGTCGGTGCGGTGGCCGACACCACGCGGTAGAGCCCATAGGCCTCGGTGCGACCGTTGATGATGATGGGCATCACGGGGGAGAGGTCCCCGGCCTTCGGGTCGCTGAGGAACTCGGAGATTTGGGTCTCATATCCCTGGTGCTTCCGCATGAGGGCCCTCCCAAGGGGCGCCAGGGGCTTGTCCCGCGTGAAGCTGGCCTCGCCGCGGAAGTTGGGCTCGGCGTACTGGGCCACGGCCTGTTCGAAGGTCAGGATGCCGCCTTTGATGTTCTCCCTGAGCGCGAGGACGAAGCGCTCCGACTCGGCCACCTCGGCCGGGCTTCGGACAGCCATGAGGAATTCTTGGACCGTGACATTTCCGAAGGTCTTGCCGACCTTCTCCAGGTCCTCCGGCCGCCGCGAGCTAGCCAGCTCGCGGTACCTGGCGAAGATCTCGCCCGGGCGATGGACAGCGTCCTGGATGGGGCGCCCGCTGGGCCCTGGGCCCTCGCCTGTCATGGTGGCTTCCCAGGATTGGGCAAGCATGCGATCGCGGTAGTACGACTTCAGCCGGGCCGGCGTGAAGTTCATGCTCTTGAGGGCCTCAGTGGCCTTCTGCGCCCCGCCCCAGCGTTCGATCTGATTCTGGAAGGCCGAGTTCGTTGCCCGCTCGATGAGCTCGGGATCGAACCCCAGATTCTCGCCTCCCTTGGTCTTGAGCTTGGCGTCCAGGAGTTCCTCCAGCGCTGCGAGGTAGCGCGCCTCGAGGATCTGCATCTCCGAGAGGCCCTCGATGCCCTCCGTCGGGTCGTCCTTGAGGCCCGTGCGGGAGAGGTGGATGAGAACGTCGGAGCGCGTGATGATCTCGTCCCCGACGACGGCCACGTGGTGGTCGCCATAACGCTGTTCGAGGAACCTCTCGCGTTCGGTCTTCGGGACGTACCCCATGGGCGGCGCCCCGGGAGCGGATACCGCCGGCGGGCCGGCCGTCTTATCCGCCGCGACCGGCGGCGTCCCGGGGCCCTGTTCTTGGGCCCAAAGTGGCCCCGCGGCCACCATGGCGCCAAGGCCCACGAGCGCGAGCGAGTTGATCGTCTTCCCCATGGCCGAGATGATCCCCGTTCTGAGCTGGTCGATCAACTCGGGATTGGGGCCAAGGCCGCGATCGGCCATCTATCGGACCTCGAACCCCATTACGAAGTCGGAAACGGTCTCTTCGACCGAGAGGATCTCGGCCCCCGACGTCTCGCGGGCGTTCTTGCGCTGGATCGACACGAAGGATGTGCGGTCCGTCGACTCAGACCGAATTTCGATGGAGTGGCAGCGCTTGCCCGCGATGTCCCAGAGGCACTCGCCCTTCCCGTGGATCGTCTGCTCGACGGTCTCGGTGACCTTCTCGCGGGTGCCGCCGTGCTCGTCCGTGCGGTCGCTGGTCGCCTTCGACGTGACGTTGGCGTCGATGGAGAGGACCGCGAGCTGGCGGCCATCTACTTCCCGGAGCTCCTCGAACTGGCAGACGATGCGCCCCGCGGCGTTCTTCACGAGCTGGGCGTTGATGGATTGCACGGCTTCCAAGGTTGCCCGGCTCGGCGGCTCCGAGGCCTCCGGTCCGATCCAGAAATACCCGCCGATGTCGAGCATGGCGTACCACGCCGCAGGCGGCACGTCCCAGCGGTCGGTGGGCTGGAGGTTCTGGTCGCCGCGGGGCCCGTCTGCGGGCCCTCCGTTCCAGGGCGGCAGGAACCAATCGCCGCTACCGTCGACGTGGAGACTGCTCAGCAGAACCCCCTCGGACGCCTTCTTGTCGCGGGGGGCCCCAAAAGTCGGGACGAAGGACCCAGAGCGCTGGTTCCACGCGAACTGGACGGCGCGGCCCGAAAGGGGAGAGCTGAGCTCCACGGTCGTTGTCTCTGGCTTCTCGTCGCCCTTGGTGAATTCCGCGGTCGTCGCCTCGCCGTCGATCGCCTTGAATGAGCGCGTGATGGACTCGTAGGGAAAGCGCGACCCGAGACCGGATCGGGCATCGGGGGCCTTGGCCTGGGGGCCCACGTCCTTACGAATCGGCCCGTAGGTGTCCTCCAGGATGATGGCGATCTCGTACTCCACGGAGCTGGAGCCGTCCACGTTGTAGGCCTCTTCTTCGTCCCTCACGCCGTTGTTCAAGGGGCACCAGCTCTCGTACACCATGTTGGTGCGTGAGGACTGCTCGATGCTGATGACGAGCGTTGCGCCGGGCTCAGGCGCAAAGCGAACCTGATGTGGCCCCGTGGGCAGGGCGGCGCCAAGAAGTGGGAGGGCGGCGACTTTCAGGGCAACATGCATAGGTGAGCTCCGGGAAGGGACTCCAGCCGCTAGCGATCCCCGGCGCCGTGGTTACACGCGAGCCGGTGGATGGGGCGGGGCTTCCGCGGCAGCGGCCGGCCCCCTCTCTGTCGCGTCCTAACCCGCAACGCTCGCCGCGACGAGCTTCTCGAACCAGGCGAGGGCCTTCTCGGCGTTGGACGCCACGTGCGCCGGGACGACCAGGTGGGCGACGCCGGGCTTGATCCGGCGCAGGTCCAGGCGACGGCGCCCGGAGGCCTGCCCCGCGAACAGGTGTTCGAACGAAACGGCGTCGGTGTATTGGATGACGTAGCGGTCCTGGTGCCACGCCACGTGGCGCAGGCCGGCCGCGTCGAGGGGGATCTTGAGTGAGAAGAGCCGCTTGAGGGCCTTGGCCTCGACGGGCGCGCGGCCGTATTGGTCGCTGAGTCCGCGGAATGCTTCGTCGAGGGATTCTTGCTCCATGGCCTGGCTCATGGCGCGCAGGGCGTCGAGGCGCTTGTCTGGCTTCTCAATCCACGTGTCCGGCAGGTATGCCTTGAGCCCGACGTCAAGTTCGGTCCCGGCTTCCGTCTCTTCGAAACGCGGCCGCTCGGAGTCAGGGCCTTCTCCGGAACTCAGGCGCTCGACGGTGAGCTTCAAGAGACGGCAATACATGTCGTAGCCCACGGCTCCGATGTTGCCTGACTGCTGGGGGCCAAGCACGTTGCCGGCGCCCCGCAGTTCGAGGTCCTTGACGGCGATGCCAAATCCCGCGCCTAGGTGGTTCATCTCTTCAAGGGCCTTCAGGCGGTCGCGCGCGTTTTGCTTGAGGGGCTTGTGTTTCTCCACCAGCAGGTAGCAGTGCGCCTTCACCTCTCCGCGCCCGACCCGGCCGCGCAGCTGGTGCAGCTCGGAGAGGCCGAAGTGATCCGCGTCGTCGACCATGATCGTGTTGGCGGTGGGGACGTCGACGCCGTTCTCGATGATCGTCGTCGCCACCAGGACGTCGGCGTCGCCGCGCCGGAAAGCTTCCATGACCTCGCGCAACTCGGCGGACGGCATTTGGCCGTGCCCGATCGCGTAGGTGGCGCCCGGGACGAGGCTGCGGAGGTGAGCCGCCACCGACTCGATGGACGTGACACGGTTGTGCAAGAAGAAGATCTGCCCACCGCGGTTCAGCTCATTCTGGAAGGCGCTCCGGATGAGCTCATCGTCCTCGCGGTACCCGAGTTTCGTTTCGATCTCCTGGCGCCCGGGCGGCGCCACGTTGAGCGCCGAGATGTCGCGGATGCCCGACAAGGACATGTGCAGCGTGCGCGGGATCGGCGTGGCCGTGAGCGTGAGCATATCCACGTTCGCCCTCAGCTTCTTGAAGTGCTCCTTGTGGGTCACCCCGAAACGCTGCTCCTCGTCAATGACGACGAGGCCCAGCTTCTTGAATTGGACGTCCTTGGAGAGCACACGGTGGGTGCCGATCACGACGTCCACCGTGCCTTCCTTCAACCGCGCGATCGTGTCCTTCTTCTCCTTTGGGGTCGTGTAGCGCGAGAGTCCGCGCACGGTCATTGGGAAGTCCGCCATGCGCGAGCGGAACGTGTTGAGGTGCTGCTCGGCGAGGATCGTCGTGGGCACGAGCACGGCCACCTGGCCCCCCCCGGACACAACGTTGAACGCCGCTCGCACCGCGCACTCGGTCTTGCCAAAACCGACGTCGCCGCAAAGCAGCCGATCCATCGGGCGCTCCGACGCGAGATCGCGGGCGATGTCAATCGTGACCTCCACCTGGTCCGGGGTGTCGTCGTAGGGGAACTCGTCGAGGAACTGCTGCACGAGCTCCTCGTCGGAGTCCCAGCGGGGCCGCTTGCGGAGCTGGCGCTTCGCCTGCACTTCGATCAGCTCCGACGCGAGGTCGAAGAGGCCCTGTTCGACCTTCTCCTTGCGCTTGCGGAAACTCTGCCCGCCAATCTTGTCCAGCGTGACGCTCGAACCACCGGCGCCGATGTAGCGCTGGACCATGTCGATGCGGCTCGCGGGGACGTAGAGCGAGACCTCCCCGGCGAAGACGAGGTGCAGGTGCTCCTCTTCGCCCTCGCCCCGCGCCATGCGCTTGAGGCCGCGGTAGCGGGAGAGCCCGTGGACCGCGTGCACTACGAGATCGCCCATCTTGAGCTCGAAGAAGCTCTGCAGCGCCCGCACCTTGTGCTGGTGGGCGCGGGAGACAGCGCGTTTCCTCGCACCGAGGGTGCCCTTGAGCTCGTGGCTGTTGATGACGAGCAGCTTCCACGGCGGCGCCCGAAAGCCCCTCGAGACGAAGCCCGTGACGATCTCGAGTCTGGACCCAGGGGACGCGTCCGCGCCGGCCTTCGTGAACTGCGCGGCCATGCGATCGCGCTCCGCCTCGGTGAGGCAAGCCACGATGACGCGCGTCCCCCCCGCGGCGAGCTGGCCAAGTTCCGGCGCCGACGCGTTGACGCCGGAGCTGAGCCCTTGGACCGAACGGGTGTCGAGGGATAGGTCGTCCCCGGGAAGGCTCTGGACGTTCAGGGTCTTGCGTCCCGCGAGGGCGGCGTCGAGGGTCATCAGCGCACGCTCGTGCATGGAGGACTGCACCTTGAGACTGTCCGTGCGTTCCTGGAGCCGCAGGGGCTCCACGCGCACCGCCAGGGCGCCGGGGTCCACGAGGTCGATGACGGAAATGCCTTCGCCGTCTTCGACGGTGCCGGTGTCGCTCGCCAGGCACACCTCGATGGTCTCGTGCTTCTCGATGGAACGCTGCTCCTCTGGATCGAAAGTCCGGAGAGACTCGATCTCCTCCTCGAACATCTCGATGCGGAGGGGCTCGGCGCTCGCGAAGGGGAACACATCGAGGATGTCGCCGCGCAGGCTCACTTGGCCCGCGGCCTCCACCAAAGGCTCGCGGGTGTAGTCCGCGCGCACGAGGCGGTCGAGCAGCTTGTTGACGTTGAGCACGTCGCCCACGGAGAGCCGCACGAATTCGGCCTCAAGGTCGCGCAGGCGGGGGATCGGTTGGATAAGCGAAAGCAAGGAGCCGACGATGACCCGAGGCTTGTCGCCCGCCGGACCCGCGAGGATCTGGGCGAGCTCGAGGCGCTTTCGAATGGCCGTGGCGTCGGCCGCGCCGCGCTTCGCGCCCGACTCCCGGGCAGGGAACAGAGCGGACGCAACGCCAAAGGCGGCCAGGTCCAACGCGAAGGACTCGGCCTCGCCGTCCGTGGAGCAGGCGGCGATCATCGGGGCGCCGATGTGGTCGGCGATCTGGGCCGCGACCATGGCCTGCCCGGCGCCCCAGACGTTGCCCACGGAGACGGACCCCTTGCGGTCCATGGCGCGCACGAGACGTGCCAGATCGCTCTTCGGGAAGTCGAGCTCCGCGAGGGACACCAAGGTGTCACCGGCTGCGGAGGCCCCTTCCCGGCCGGCGCCCTCCTTGGCCGCGGTGTCGACGATGCTCGCGGAGTCGGGGCTCACAGATTCAGTCGTCATGGGCGGGCGTCGTGCCCGAGGTCGAGCAGCGCCTCATACGCCGCCCAGTGCTCGGCCTCTTTGACGGTGCGGCCCCATGCGCTGGGGAACTCTTGGCCCCCCGCGCGCGCGGCGACCAGGAAGGCCCGTGCGTTGTCGTCGCCGCGGGTGCGCAGGATTTCGTACGTGGGGGGGCCGGCGAACTCCCGCTGGCAGACCTCTTGGAAGGCCTGCTTGGGGAGGGCTTCGCCGCCGCGGGCGCGGGCCGCGCTAAGTTCGGGGGCGAGCGTGTCGAGCACAAACTCACGGGCGGCCTCGAACCCCGCATCCAGATAGACGGCGCCGCAGACCGCCTCATAGATGTTGGCGAGCACCGATCGGGAGAGCGCGCTTCGGTCGAGGCCTCGGCCGATGCGGCAGTGTTTGGGCAGCTCGATGCGCTGGGCGGCGCCGGCGAGGGCCCGGCGGGACACCACCTGGGCCTTCATCTCGGTGAGGGCGCCTTCGGGGTACCGTGCTCGGTCCCCGAAGAAGGTCTCCGCGACCACGAGGTCGAGGACGGTATCCCCGAGGAATTCGAGGCGCTCGTTGTCCCGGCGCCCATCTCCATCGGCCACGCCGGCGGAGGCATGTGTCAGGGCCAGGGCGGCGAGGGACTCGTCTCGGAAGACGTGCAGATGATCCAGGGGCGTGGCCACGGCGTCATGGTAGCCGACGTTACCCGTCAGCGTTCAGGCTTGGTGCCTTCGGCTCCGCCGCGGATCTCGACCGTGAACCCCCTACCGGAGCCCTCGATGAGGGTGAGGCACGAGGTCACGAGGTCCCCGGGCTCCTGTGAGGCCAAGAGGACGAGCCCATCGATGGGGCCGTGGAGGATGTCCGGCCAGGCGCGGAGGATGTCGCCCGGCCGCGCGCGGAGGATGCGGGGTCTCGCTTGTTCATCGATGGCTGCGACGCTCTGCGCCAGGGCCATGAGCGTGCCCGCGTCGAGACCGGGCCCTGCCTCGAAGATCCATCGGACATCACCTAGGTGAGCGGTGGCGGCGCTCGCCGCCCGGATCGCACGCTCTGCGGCCGCATCCAATGTCCCCGGTGACGTTCCTGGCGACGCGGCCAGATTCCAGCCCCCGTGGGCCACCGAACCCGCGCGGGCGAGGACGACGTCCACACCCTGGCCGTTGGCCTCGGCCTGCCCAAGGGCGGGCGACGAGGGGTCCCAGGCGTGATCGAATCGTCCCAGTCCCTCTTCCAGCGTCGAGGGGGGACCGGGCCCGGCGCCCACCAGCTCTTCCTCGAAGAACGGCGCAATCTCCAGGCGTGCCGCAAGCAGTGCATCGGCGCCGGAATCGTCCCCGTCGTCTCCTTCGCGGGCACCCGGAGCGACGATGCCGCCCGTGTTGAATGTCGTCGACTCTGGGTGGGACGTGTTCAGTGGATCCACAACGCCGTCGTTGTAGAGGTGGAACCGGTCCGCAATGAAGTCGAAGCTGCGGCCCGAGAACTCGACGCGGTGGTTGCCGCGGGTAAGGGTGTACTCCGCCTGGGGCTTATCGCTGGCGCTGAATTCGTGCTGGGTCGCCCAGGTCCATTGGCCCCGCTGCCACGAGAAGGCCTTGACCCAGGCACCGCCGTCCATGCGGACCCAGAGGTCATTCGCCATGGTGCTGTCGGGGTCGTCGTGGCGGTTGTGGATGCGGAAGTGGTAGCGCCCGGGGTCCTCGATCCAGAAGTCAAAGCCGAATGGGTCGGCGCCAGGGCTGCTGAAGAGGTTCGCGCCGGTCCAGCGCAGGTAGCTCGCGCCGGTGAATCCCCCGAGCGCAGTTTCCGCCGTCCAGCCACCGCCGGCGGCGCCCGATTCCATCTCCACGACGACGAGACCGTCGTCAGGCAAATAGGCGCCGTCTTGGATCTCCGAAACAGCGGGCCCTGGGGCCGAGCCGTCTCCACCAGAGCAGCTCGCTCCGGCGATTAGGGCGAGCACAGTGCCCCATGTTCTCAAAGCCAGTCGTTGCATCGGTCTCTCCAGGGCGCGTGGGTCGGGAATTGGCGCGCGTCCTGCGGGTTCAGTGGCGCGCGGCAGGACGGGCCCAGATCCCCTGTCGACGTCCCGATTCCGTGCGCAGGGGATGTATCTCTAGGAATTCGCGTTCGTGATCCCTTTGAGCCACCAAGGTCCCGGGGAGAGCCACAGGTCGTTCCCGGAAGCTCGTTTCAGGCCGGACTCGAGCCGCCTTGGGGCCGCACAAGAGAGGGGGTCAGGAAGAGGGCTCGGGATTCCGCGAAGGGGCCGGGCGCCCCGTGCCACTCAGGACCCGTGCAGACCACAACCACCACCTCCATCGAATCTCCACCTGGGACCGGGGACGACGCTCTCGTCGTTCGCGGCTTGACCAAGGCCTTCGGATCGACCCGCGCGGTCGACGGTCTCAATCTCTCCGTAGCCAAGGGCGAAGCCGTGGGCCTGCTCGGGCCCAACGGGGCCGGCAAGAGCACGACGCTCTCTATCCTCTCGACGCTCCTGGACGCCGATGGGGGCACGGCCGAGGTCCTTGGGCTTGACCCTGGTGCTGCTGGGCCTGACCTGCGGCGGCGCATCGGGGTGGTGCCCCAGGACATCGCGCTCTACGGGGGCCTGACGGCGAAAGAGAACTTGGAGCTTTTCGCCGAGCTCTACGGCGTCGCCGGAAGCGCGAAGCGCGACCGCGTGTCCTGGGCCCTCGACGCCGCGGGCCTGGAGGCGCGTAGTGGATCTCGGGTGGACACCTTCTCCGGAGGGATGAAGCGCCGGCTCAACCTCGTCTGTGCGCTGCTCCATGGGCCTGAGCTTGTCTTCCTCGATGAGCCCACGGCGGGCGTTGATCCACAATCGCGCAACCACGTATTCGAACAGGTGGAGGCCCTGCACGCGGCCGGCACGACCTTGATCTACACGACCCATCAGATGGGGGAAGTGGAGCGGCTGTGCGACCGCATTGTCATCATGGACCGGGGGCGTTCCATCGCGGACGGGACGCTCGAGGAGCTGCACCAGGCGAGCGGCGGCGCGGGCGCCGCACGCCAGCTTCGGCTTCTGGACGGGACGGCGCCGGCGGAGGCCGTGCGTGTGCTGGCCGACGCGGGCATTCGTGCCGAAGGGGTTGAGGCGAAGCGCGACCTCGAATCGATCTTCCTGAGCCTCACGGGGCGCGAGCTTCGAGATGGGTCGGATGCGGACGGAGAGGAGGGCCAGGCCTGATGCTGCACTCCGCCCTGATCCTCGCGCGCAAGGACCTGCGCCTCTTCCTGCGCGATCGCACCGCGGTCATGCTTGCGTTCCTGCTTCCCATCGTCTTGGCGACGGTCATGGGCACCGCCATGGGCGGTCCCATGGGCAAGATGATGGTGGCCTCCTCGGGCGCGTCCCATGCGTTCTCGTCGATGGCCGTCATGATGCTGATGTTCAACCTCGTCGCGTCGGCCGGCACGCTCCAGGAAGAGCGCTCTGAGGGCACCCTCGATCGGCTGCGCCTAACGCCGTCGGCGGGGCCTGCCATTCTCTTTGGCAAGCTCCTCATCACCATGGCCATGGCCCTCGTGCAGCTCGCGGTCCTCTTTCTCTTTGGCGCCGCGTTCTTCGACGTGCCCGTCTTCGAGAACGCCGCCGCACTCACCGCGACGTGCATCGTTTGGGCCATGACCGCGAGCGCTCTGGGCCTTGCGTTCGCCACCGCGGCCCGCACCCGCAAACAGCTGGAGGGTCTTTCGACCCTCTTGATCCTCGGCATGAGCGCCGTGGGCGGCGCGTGGTTCCCCCGTGAGATCGCACCCGCCTGGTTCCAAAAGGTCGGACTGGCGACACCGGTGGCATGGGCGATGGATGCCTTCCACAGGATCCTCTGGTTCGGCTCCGGATTCACCGACACGGCAGAGCACCCGGGCATCGCGGTGCCCTTGGCAGTGCTGTTGCTGATCACAGCGGTTCTGTTCTTCCTCGCCCATCGTTTCTACCGCGCACGCTTCACCGTGCGGTGACTTCGCCGGAGAGCGCTGAGCGGGGCCCGGCCGCCGGTGTTTTCTTCGCGGTCCCTTATTCGGCGGCCGTCGCAGGGGCGTGAGCATCGGAGCCCGACGGCACGTCGCTCGAAGGAGATCCGAAGGCTCCGTCCCAGCTCTTGACGGCGGTTCCCGCGGCGACGAGGAGCAGGGCCACCGCAAAGATCCGCCGCACCCGTGCCGGGCTCCAGCGGCCGCCGGCGGCGGTGCCAGCGAAGCTGCCGATCATCCCGACGCCTGCGACGAGGGCCAGAGCCTTGCCATCTAGCTCGATGCCTTGGCGGGTCAGGATCTCGTGGTACTTGGCGAAGCCCACCCAGGACTTGAGGGAGATGATGACGAGGCTCGTGCCAATGGCGCGCCGCATGGGGAGTCCCCCGAGAATCACGAGGGCCGGCACGATCAAGAACCCGCCGCCAACGCCGACGAACCCCGTCACTGAACCCACGGCCAGTCCATCCATGGCGGCCTTGCCGCGGCCGTGTCGGCGGTGAGAATTCGAGTGGGCGCCTGCGGCGTGAGAAAGAGCGGCCTCGTCACCGCGGAGCATCAGGAACGCTGCGATGGCCGCCAGGCTCGCGAAGGCCAACATCTGGATCGAGCCGCTGACGTACTCAGATCCGAAGGCGCCAAGGTAGGCACCGAACATTCCAGGGACACCGAACCAAACGACGCTGAAGAGATCCACGGAGCGCTGCTTCAGGTAGGGCAGCGACGCCACGAGGCTGATGGCCCCGACGACTCCGAGAGAGCCGGCGATCGCGACCTTCTCCTCTTGGCCCACAAGGAACGTCAGGACGGGCACCGTCAAGATGGACCCGCCCGAGCCCAGCAGTCCGAGTGTGAGGCCGATGAGCGCTGCCCCCGCGAAGGTCATCCACACGGCTCAGTGTCCCCCCGATTCCAACGCGCTTGCAGGGGCTCGATTCCACGGCATGCGCGCCAGGAGCATGCCCATCGCGCAGGTATCGGTCATTCCCGCAAACGCGAGCCCGGCGCCCACGAATCCAGAGAGCCCGAGGAACCCCGGGTGAACCCATGTCCCCAGCACGACTCCAATGACAACGAGGGTGCCAGCAACGATGCGCACCTGGCGCTCAAGGGAGATGCTCTTCTCCCCACGCTCAAGGGGAAGGCCGGAGCTCTCCCATTCGACGACGCCGCCGTCCATGACGTGTAGCTCAAGCGGGCAACAGCTCGAGAGGATCTCATGGGCACGGCTAGCCCGTTGGCCCGTTCGGCAAACGAGTCCTACGTCCCGTCCCTTGGCCAAGGTCTTGATGCGCTCCACGTTCTTTTGGAGGTCCCCGAGGGGGATGTTCACGGAGCCCTGGATGTGGGCGGTGCGGAATTCGGGGTGCGTGCGCACGTCCACCAGCAGGCACTTGTCAGCTAGTTCTTTCATGGCTCGTTCTATGGGACCGTCAATGGTCAAGAGGGTCTCTTTCTGTGGATTCGATGAAGTCGGTTCCTTGCGTCGCCGCTCATGCTTGGCAAGACGCGCCTTTGGGGGCGGACGTTGGCAGGGCGCTTGCTTGCCAGGCCTCCATGCCGCCGACACAGTCGAGCAGCCTGGAGTGGCCCGCCGCCTCCAGCAGGCTCAGGGCGATCGACGAGCGATACCC
>OJFX01000799.1_pt1 | contig 11531 bp, 7 predicted proteins | sample 1594171 | NCBI WGS metagenome assembly OJFX01 (sample SAMN05416840, study PRJEB24817) | seawater metagenome | isolation source: Sea water | place: Canada:Atlantic | collected 2013-07
ACGAGATCATGCCTAGTCTCGTGGGCTCGGAGATGTGTATAAGAGACAGTATGGAAACAATACAATTCATACGCCCAATATTGACCGGTTAGCAAACGAAGGCGTGAAATACACGAATGCCTATGCTACGGTAGGGGTCTGTGCCCCAAGTCGTTTTTCAATTATCACAGGCATGTATCCTGCTCGTTTGGGGGCGCACAATATGCGGACTGGAGACCATAATAATTTTAAGTGGCCGGAGGATGTCAAATTTAGACAAAACAAAGGGGTGATTGATAAATCTGGTGAGAATATTCCAGATTACGAAGTGGTTCCTCCTAGCTATGTTAAACCTTTTACTGAATACTTAAGAGCAGAGGGATACTACTGTGTCAATGATAATAAATGTGATTATCAGTTTAATGCCCCATTCACTGCTTGGGATGATGTTTATGGAGGAGGATCTTATAAAAATGCTACTGATGGTGCACCTTTTTTCTACGTTAAAAATTATTACACCACACATGAGTCACGGATTTGGCTGCGAAAGGATAAACCAATGACAGTTCACCCAGATAAAGTTCCAATTCCTGATTATTATCCAGATATTCCAGTAGTCAGAAACGATATCGCCAGAAAATATTCAAACATTGAAGCTCTAGACCAAGAAGTTGGGGAATTGCTTAAGCAATTAGAAGCCGATGGTGTTATGGAAAACTCTGTTATATTTTTCTGGAGTGATCATGGTGGAAATCTGTTACGTCAAAAAAGAGCAGTAGGTAACAGCGGTCTTCTTGTCCCTTTGATTATACGGTATCCAGATGGGTATCGCGCTGGAGAAACAGAAAACCGATTGGTTTCTTTAATGGATTTAGGCCCAACAGTTATGTCTTTGATAGGCATTGAACCACCAGATTACATGGATGGAAAGGCATTTGCAGGAACCTTTGAGGAATCGCCCAGACAATATATCTATGGGTCTGCAGATCGCTTTGATGAATGTACTGATATGCAACGCTCTGTGTTGGATGGTCGCTATGTATATATAAAAAATTTCATGCCAGAACTTCCATTGATTTACAGGAACAAATATCGAGAGCAAATTTCTATGAACAAGCACCTGATAGAACTTGATTCGTTGGAGATGCTTAAAGGAGATGCTGCTTATATTTTTATGAAATCGAAGCCAATAGAAGAGTTATATGATCTTGAGAGTGATCCCTATGAAGTTCACAACCTAGCAACAGACATAGCATATAGTCAAAAATTGAAAGAGTTCAGAGTTCAGCTGAAACAATGGCAAACCGCTATTGATGATAAAGGCTTTACCCCAGAAAATGAAATTATCAAGACCTTTTGGCCAAATATGAAGCAACCAAAAACAGATGCTGTTTTCATTCAAACTAATGAGCAAAATATTCTACTCAGCTGCAAAACCGATGGTGCTTCTATTGGTTACCAGTTAGGAGAGGACATTGGTTCTCAATACTGGCAACTTTATACGGCCCCCATTCAAATTAAATCTAATGAAAAAATAAGAGCAAGAGCCATTCGAATTGGCTATAAAGCTTCAAACATATCAAACAATTAAAATTTAAAATGATGAACTCTATTAAAAACTTAACAATTTTTCTTTTTTGTATCGCTATGATACCTCAATGTTTGATCAGTCAAACAGGCACTAAGAATCATAATATTTTATTTATTTCTATTGATGATTTTAGACCTAAAATTAATTCCTACGGGGAGTCTAAGATGATTACCCCTAATATTGATAAATTGGCCTCTGAGGGGCTTCAATTTAATAATGCGTTTACCAATATTGCTGTTTGCGGGGCTAGTCGCGCGAGTATTATGACAGGAATTCGTCCAAGTCAAGATCGTTTTAATGATTACACCTCTCGTGCTTCTGTTGATACACCAGATGCAATTACACTAAACCAACTTTTCAAGGAAAACGGTTATGAGACTGTTTCCTATGGGAAAATTTATCATTTTCCAGATGACACTAAAGAATATTGGTCTGAGAATGATGGAGGAGCTCACCAAGCCGATTATCAGGATCCTGTTGCTCAAGAGCGAAAACGCAATGGCGAAAAAGGATCACATGGTCCAAAGGGCCCTGCATTTGAATCTCCTGAGGTTGATGATTATGCCTATAACGATGGCAAAGTTACAAAAAGAGCCATTCAAAAAATGGAAGAACTAAAAGCGGCAGATAAACCCTTTTTTATGGCCGTTGGTTATGTCTCTCCTCATTTACCGTTCATTCAACCTAAAAAATATTGGGATATGTATGATCATGATTCAGTAGAACTTGCGGATAACACTTACCAACCTGAAAATTCCCCTTTCATAGCGATGCATGCCCAGCACGACTCTGCAGAACTCAGAAACATGTATTTAGACATCCCAACCGAAGGATTACTGAGTGATGAAATGTCAAGAAATTTAGTTCATGGATATTATGCTAGTGTGAGTTACATGGATGTTTTGATTGGCGATTTAATTCAAGGATTAGACGATTTAGGACTTAGAGATAATACAACCATAATTTTGTGGAGTGACCATGGATTCTTTTTGGGAGAACATGGGTTCTGGTGTAAACACAGTACCTTTTATGAAGCTATAAAAATACCATTTATTATATCTTCTCCTGGGTACAAAAAAGGTCAAATTACAACTTCATTTACAGAACTTGTGGATGTCTATCCAACGCTTTGTGAATTGACAGGAATTGAACCTCCTAGTTATATTCATGGTGAGAGCTTAACTCCAGTCATGAAAAATCCATCCATTCAATTGAAAGATGAGATATATACACGATACAAAGAAGGCGAAGCAGTGGTAGATCAAAATTATTCTTACACAGAATTCTTCCGAGGTGAGACTTATTTAGGAAATATGTTGTATGATTTAAAAAAAGATTTAAAACAAAATATTGATATATCAAAGCAAGCAGAAAATGCTGCATTGGTCAAGAAGTATAGTGGAAAACTGAAAGTTATGAGAGATTTTGTGAATCAAGATCCTTTAAATAAAAATTAGTAATTGAATATGAAGAAACTCACTAAACGAGTGTTTATAATAGGCCATATTTATCCTCAAAAGTTATAGTGTTTTACTCATATGTTTTAAGGATTTACAACCAACCATAGTACTTTTAAAGTATTAATGATGAACAAAAAAATATGTTATTAAAAAACAGTATCCATATAAATCAAAAGAAGTTTTTTAAAAACTTCTATTTAATTCTGATGTTTTCATCTACGTTAATATATGCACAAGATTTTTATGTTTCAAATGCATTAGGCTCAGATGGTAATGATGGTTCAGAAACGTCTCCCTTCCAAACTATAAACAGAGCGATTTCAGAAGTTGAAGCTGGTGGAACAGTCTATGTTATGGAAGGCATTTATAGAAATCAGAATTATGGTACTGTTGATGTTTCTAACTACACTAACATGAGTAATCCACATGTTGTAACTATTGATAAGTCAGGTACACAAGCTGGGTATATCACTTTGAAAAATTATCCAAACCACACTCCAATTATAGAGTTTGATGGAAAAGGTGGAATTCAAATCACAAATGATATGAACTACATCATTGTGGAAGGTTTTGAGGTTATCGGGCCTTCACAGGCCATTAACTACGATATGGCAATGGACAACAGAGCATATAAAGTTTCAGTTGCTGAAGATGGAGATACAAGTACAAACTACACTCATAGTTATTTTTCTGGAAAAGGTATTTGGGGTGGTAATGGCGCACATCACCATATAACAATTCGAAACAATATTGTTCATGATACTCCTGGGTCGGCTATCCGATTTAATGATAGTGACCATATTACGATAGAAAACAACACAGTTTACAACTCCACTTGGTGGACATCATCGGCTTCTAGCGCAATTGTTTATGCTGAAACCATTGCTTCCTCGGAAGCTGATAATGGGACGGATATAAAAATGATCATGCGGGGTAATTTGGTCTATAATAATTGGAACAGAATTCCATTTTATGTAACTCAATTACCAGATAACTCAGGTAATGAGAATCCAAATTACGGAACTGCAGATTACAGCAGTATTGTAGATGGTCAGGGTTTATATGTGACTCGAAGCGACCCTGGTTATAATGGAACCTTTTTATTTGAAAATAATGTATGTATTAACAACGGTAAAAATGGGATTAACTTTGATAATTCCTTAGCAGCATCGGCAATTTTTAGAAATAACACGCTTTATTACAATGGTGTTCATGAATATATTCAAGACCTATCAGTTGTTGATGGAAACCCATCTCATAGAGGTCAAAATGTAGCGGGAATTAAATCCAATAAAGTTCTTAACTCGACTGTTGTCAACAATATAGTTGTGACAAGATCTTTAGAGGATGCTCCATCTTATTATCAGAACGGATTTACCGCACTGCAACTCAACAATGTCTCAGGGTCAAAAATTGCAAGTAATAATCTTTTTGTTAATGGAACCTTTGCTTGGCCAGCAACAAGCAGTAACAATTTAGTAGATCAAGATCCTCTTTTTATTTCTGCACCGGCAGTTGTAAATGGTCCAATTGATATTTTAGTCACTGATTTTTCACTCGCTACAAATTCTCCGGCTATTGACGCAGGAGATCCAAGCTATTCACCTTCACATGATTTTTTAGGGAACCCAAGACCATCGACAACAAATGCTATTTCATACTCAAGTTTTGAAAACTCAACAGGTGGTTGGTCTGCTTTTGGATCAACGATTCAATCAAGTGAAAGTTCATCAAAAACAGGAAATAGTAGTCTATTAACATCAAATAGAACTTTAAATTGGCATAGCCCAAAACTGGTTTTAGATAATTTACTAACTGTGGGCGAAACCTATACGTTTTATGTGTGGGTAAAACTAGCACAAGGAGTTTCTGGTACAACACAATTATCTATTAAGAATACTACTGCAACTTCAAACCAATATGAAAATTTAACTTCAGTTACTTCTTCTTCTGACCAAGATTGGACGCTTCTTACGGGGGATTATACATATACATCTGCCGATAATTTATTTGTCTATGTCAAAGGTCCAACAATGGCTGATGGTGGTGGAGATTATTTCATAGACGATTTTTCATTAGTTCTACAAGGAAATCCAGCAGTTGATTTTTCAAATATTTATGATATTGTAGATATTGGAGCGTATGAGTCTCCAGGGAGCTCACTTAGCAATGGAAATATAAGTCAATCCTTCTCAGAAAATATTGTGTATCCAAACCCTGCACTGGGTAAAATTTCAATTTCAAAAATTTCAAGGAGCGATATTGTATCAGTAATAGATTTATTAGGCAAGCGCTATCAATTACCCCAAACGCAACAAAATAAATTACGTTCAATAGATGTATCAACGCTTAGTTCTGGACTTTATATGTTGAAAGTCATTAATTCAACCAATAATCAAATAAAAACTTTAAGATTTTTAAAACAATAAAATCTCAAAAATTCATAACAATAAATTAAATGAAAAGAATAAATAAAACAAGTTATGTCATACTCGCCAGTTTCATCATATGCATGATTAGTTGCGCCAATAGGGCTTATGTTTCTTACAACAAAGAGATTACTCTGAGTTCGCACTTTAAGGGCTTATTTCATTTAGGTGCAGCCATAAATGAAGATATAATTTTAGGTAATGATCAAAAATCACAAACGATTGTTTCTTCAGAATTTAATTCTATAACGCCAGAAAATTCATTGAAGTGGATGTTTCTTCAACCGGAGCCCAATAGATTTAATTTTGAAGTGGCTGATAAATATGTCGAAATTGGGCTTAAAAGTAACATGTACATAGTGGGGCACGCATTGGTATGGCACAATCAATTGGCCGATTTTATGCAAATCGTTGATAATGCTGATGAAATACAACACTATGTGACGAATCATGTAAATACCGTAGTTTCAAGATATCGAGGTAAAATAGATGCTTGGGATGTTGTTAATGAAGCTTTTGATGAGGATGGATCTTTACGTAAATCTGTTTTTTACAACAATATGGGTGAAGATTACATAGAAACTGTTTTTAAACTTGCCCAAAAAGCGGATCCTCAGGCCGACTTAATTTACAACGATTATAATGTTTATAAACCTAAAAAAAGGGCTGGTATTTTAAAAATGGTTAAAAAATTCAAGTCCAATGGAGTAAAGATAGATGGTGTAGGTGTTCAGGCCCATTGGGATTTAAAATCACCTAGTTTATACCAAATCGAACAAATTATATTGGATGTTCATGCTGCTGGTGTTCCAGTTTCTTTTACGGAGCTCGATATTTCTGTTTTACCAAATCCATGGGAAATGGTTGGTGCCGAAGTGACTCAAAACTTTTCACAATTTGAAGGCGATCCAAAAATGAGCCCCTATCCAAATGAACTTCCATTAAAAGTTCAAAAACAATTAGCAAAACGCTATCACGAGATCTTTAAACTTTTTGTGAAACACAGTGATAAAATCAGTAGAGTGACGTTTTGGGGAGTGATGGATAAGCATTCTTGGCTTAATGATTGGCCCATCAAAGGACGTACAAATTATCCATTATTATTTGATAGAAATTACAATCCAAAACCAGCATATCAAAGTGTCTTAGAGGTTAATACAAATCAATAAAACTAAAAATTTTAATATGAAATCTATTTCAGAAAAATTATCAATTACCGAAAAGATTGGTTACAGTTTAGGAGATTTGGCCGCAAATTTGGTCTTTCAAACTCTAATGACCTATTTAGCATATTTCTATACAGATATCTATGGACTTGAAGCAAACGATGCGACTGCATTGATGTTTATTGTGGGTACTGTAGCAGCATTCGGGTTTAATCCCATTGTGGGCGCCATTGCTGACCGAACCAAATCCAAATGGGGAAAATTTAGGCCTTGGATTTTATGGACCGCCGTTCCTCTTGGAATTATTTCAGTTTTGGCATTTAGTACACCAGACTTTAGTTATCAAGGTAAGTTGATTTATGCCGTAATTACATACACCTTGTTGTTATTATTATATGCTTCGAGTAACCTTCCATATTCTGCATTGAGCGGAGTCATTACTGGAAATATGAAAGAGCGTAATAGTATTTCTTCGTATCGATTTGTAGCAGTGATGTTTGCTCAATTTTTTGTGCAGGTTTTTATGCTTCCAATTATAATTTATGCTGGCGAGGGTGATAAAGCTGTTGGGATAGAAATTGTGATGACTTGGCTCGCTGTAATTGGCGCCATTATGTTATTAATTACTTTTTTTACGACTAAAGAGCGTGTGGTACCTACTCAAGAACAACAATCTACAGTTAAGGAAGATTTATTGGACTTATTAAAAAATAAACCATGGGTGATAATGTTGGTACTTACCACCCTAACATTTATATCATTAGCCATGAAAGGGGGGAGCTATGTATATTATTTTGAAAACTTTATAGATGCAAGTTATCTAACGAGTTTTATCAGTCCAATATTAGAATTTTTATCAAGTATTGGAGTCAATTTCTTTGGAAACGATCCAGTATCTGCAGGATTTGGTTTATTTAATGCAGGAGGAATCATTTTTATGATTGTGGGTATTGGTTTATCTAAACCTTTAGCTGATAAGTACGGAAAGCGAAATGTTTTTGGATGGTTTTTATTTGTTTCGACCCTTTTTATCATTGTGTTTTACTTTTTTAAACCAACAGCGATTGCATTTATTTTTGTTGCTCAAATTTTACATGGATTTTTCTATGGTATTACGATTCCATTATTATGGGCCATGATTGCTGATGTCGCAGATTTTTCTGAATGGAAAAACAACAGAAGAGCAACAGCTATAATATTTTCTGCTATGATGGTTGGACTCAAACTAGGACTCACGATTGGAAGTTCATTAGTAACTCAAATTCTATCTTCCTATGGCTATGTTGCAAACAGTGAATTGGGGCAATCTTCAGAAGCAATATTAGGAACTAAACTTCTTGTTAGTGTTTATCCCGCAATACCATTTTTACTAGGCGTAGGACTCTTATTTTTCTATGAAATAAATAAAAGTATGGAAACTCAAATTGAATTAGATTTAAAACAAAGACGAAATAATTAACACGATATGCCTGAAGATTCTATAGACCATATTGATTTTAAAGAATTAAATAATAATGCGCTATCAGCGCCTTTGGTAAGCCATATTTATACGGCTGATCCTTCTGCTCATTTTTTTAATGGTAAAATTTATATTTACCCTTCACATGATATAGACGCAGGAGATGCTTTCGATGATTTAGGAAGTCATTTTGCCATGGAAGATTATCATGTAATTTCAATGGACTCTATTGACAGCGAAGCTATAGATAATGGTGTTGCCTTGCACGTCGATGATGTGCCTTGGGCTAAGCAGCAAATGTGGGCTCCAGATGCCAACGAAAAAGATGGAAAATTTTATCTTTTCTTTCCAGCAAAAGATTACGAAGGTATTTTTCAAATTGGTGTGGCTATCAGCGATTCTCCAACAGGTCCCTTTAAAGCTGAACCAAAAGCCATAAAGGGCAGTTTTTCTATAGACCCCGCTGTTTTTAAAGACCATGACGGTGCCTATTATATGTATTTTGGAGGCCTTTGGGGAGGCCAATTACAACGCTGGAGAACAGGGGTGTTTAATGCCGATCAACCTGAAAGCCCTACTGCATTCCTTCCAGCAGATGACGAACCAGCTTTGTTGCCATTGGTTGCTAAAATGACAGATGATTTATTGGAGTTTGATGAAACTCCTAAGGCATTAGAAATTCTTGATGAAAATGGAGATCTTCTGCTTTCAGGAGATAATGAACGCCGCTTTTTTGAAGCTGCTTGGTTACACAAACACAATGGAAAATATTATTTTTCATACTCCACTGGAGATACGCATTATATATGTTATGCTATTGGACACAGTCCATATGGGCCGTTCATCTATACTGGCCGAATTCTTAATCCTGTTGTTGGATGGACTTCTCATCACTCTATTTGTGAGGTTGAGGGTAAAACCTATTTATTTTACCACGATTCATCTTTATCAAAAGGAGTTACGCACTTGCGATGTATTAAAACAGCCGAAATTAAGTATCGTGAAGACGGTACCATTATTACTTTAGATCCTTATTAATTTTAATCACCATTTTTAGTTTTTATGATTTTAGCTTATATTGAGGAATACTTATGATTTTTTCTTTTGATTATTAACTAATGAAAAACAGACATCTCATACATCTGCATTGGCGCAGCGGATTTGGCATTACGCCTTCTTCCTTAAAGTCGGCTAAATTTTTGAGCAAGAAAAAGAATGTCAATTCAATTTTTGATATTTCAAAGAAAATTGAACCCATTCAACTCGATTTATCAGAATTTAATCAATTTCTAAAGACCCCCTACAAAAAGTATAAAAATATGTACGGTGAAGAAGCGGCTACAATGTTAAGGCAAAAGAGTCAAAAAATGGTACGGGAATTGAACTTTGAATGGTTGAAAAAAATGGCCAGCTCAGACTGTGTTTTGCGAGAGAAAATGACACTTTTTTGGGCCAATGTATTTGTTTGCAGAGACAATCACATTCTTCATATAATTCAATTTAACAACACCCTCCACAACCATGCTTTGGGTGATTTTGGATCCTTTGTCAAAGCCGTTGCAAGAACTCCATCTATGCTAAAATACCTCAACAACAATCGCAATGTAAAGTTCAAACCCAACGAGAACTTTGCACGGGAGCTATTAGAACTCTTCACTTTAGGTCTAGGGAATTATTCTGAACAGGACATCAAAGAAGCGGCCAGAGCTTTTACCGGTTGGAATTTTAAAGCCAATGGCGATTTTATTTTAAGAATCAATAAACACGATGAAAACTCCAAAACATTTTTAGGAATCTCTGGAAATTTAGGTGGCGATGACGTTATAGATATCATTCTCAAGCAGCGCCAATGTGCTGAGTTTATTTGTAGAAAAATATACACCTATTTTGTTAATCCGAGTATTGATGCTTCTCATTTAAATGAACTCACGGATTTATTTTATAAAGACTATAACATTGAAAAACTGATGCGACATATTTTTATGTCTGATTGGTTTTACGATGAAAAGAACATCGGCGTTAAAATTAAATCTCCTGTAGAATTGATGGTAGGTATTCAAAAGACCGTCCCCTCTGTTTTTAATAAACAGCGTCAAGTCACCTACCTTCAAAAAATGATGGGACAAATTCTTTTATATCCTGTCAATGTTGCAGGTTGGAAAGGGGACCGTTACTGGATTGATTCAAACTCTTTGATGTTTAGGTTGAAACTTCCTTCAGTTCTTTTGAATAATGCCAATATTAGCCTTATGCCTAAAGGAGAATTTGAAGATGATTTTAGTAATTTCTACAAACAAAAGAATCAAAATTTCAAAGTTTCAAATCAAGCGCTTGCTTATTTTGAAACCCATTATTCTAAATCTACCAAGAAAGAATTAAAAGTTATTTTAGTACTTCCAAAGTTGGATCAAGACACCAAGGAGATGCTGAAGATTTACCAACATCAAAATGCCTATCAATATTGCATTCAATTGATGTCCATACCTGAATATCAACTGTGTTAAACCGTAGTTTATGAATAGAAGAGATTTTTTAACTAAAAGTTCACTTGCCAGTAGCTTGCTAATGGTCCCAAATTTCATGAAAGCTTTTGAGGGTTTGGATCCTACATCACTAGGCTATAAGAAATTAGTGCTCATCCAATTATCAGGTGGTAATGACGGCTTGAATACCATCATTCCATACAGAAATGATTTGTATTACAAACACAGGCCTAGCATTTCAATTCCTAAGAACAAATTGATTGATCTCAATGGTGAATTGGGTTTCAATGAAAATTTGGGACCTTTAAAATCGCTTTACGATCAAGGCTATTTATCAATCATTAATAATGTTGGTTATCCCAATCCAAACAGATCACATTTCAGGTCAACAGACATTTGGCAAACAGCTAGCAGTTCTTTAGAGTATTTAGACACTGGATGGATGGGCAGATACATCGACCAATATGGAAAAAATCCGCACAGTGGTATTGAGGTTGATGATTCTTTATCACTAATCATGAAAGGCGAATCAATGAACGGTATTGCGACCAGAGACGCAAAAAAAATGTTTAACAATACCAAAACTCCATTCTTTGGTAAAGTTTTAGAGACGCAAACAGCAGCACATTTAAGTGAACACAACTTAGGCTATTTGTACAAAACAATGGTGAGTGCCAAATCTTCTGCTAAATATATCTATGAAACCTCTAAAACTTCAAAAAGTGTAAAGTCGTATCCAAATAATGCCTTTGCAAAACAATTAAAAACAACAGCGGAGTTTATCAACTCAGGGTTGGACACCAAGGTTTATTATGTTTCGATGGGTGGCTTTGACACACATGCTAACCAATTCAACAGGCAAGCCCGGCTGCTCAAAACCTATGCCCAGGCCATTGATGTATTTATAGCAGATTTAGAACTGTCTCTTATACACATCTCCGAGCCCACGAGACTAGGCATGATC
>OJFX01000800.1_pt1 | contig 11520 bp, 5 predicted proteins | sample 1594171 | NCBI WGS metagenome assembly OJFX01 (sample SAMN05416840, study PRJEB24817) | seawater metagenome | isolation source: Sea water | place: Canada:Atlantic | collected 2013-07
TTGCTACCCCAACCCTTCGTCCCATGCGTACCACGACCTTTCCCCAGATCGCCGTCTCCCTTCTCATCGCCTCAAGCCCCGCGTTCTCACAAGAGTTGGCAGACGCCAACGCCAATGGGCTGCAGTACCCAAACCAGAAGCGAGAGCTGACGGTTCCCGCGACGGGCACCTGGCAGATCAGCTACCGCCACTGGCAAGACGAGGTCGGCCCGGACCAATGGCAGGAATGCCTCAGGCTAGCGTCCCGCGACGAGGTCGGGCGCACGGATGAAGCACGGCTGCAGTGGATCGAAGGAATGAAAGAAGCCATCGATACGGAAACGAAGCAGGTCGCCTCCGAAGTGGAGCTCCTGGAGACCATCGCGATCGACGGCGATCGCTACTTCTGGGAGACGACCGAAGGCGGCGGATGGGAAACGGGCAAGGCAGGCGCCGGCTCCTACCGCATGCTTGGCGACTCCGAGAAGTGCTTTGTCCGTGCGTGCTTCCGAAGCTTCGACGAAGACTTCTTCGTCTCCCATGCTGTTCCCACCCTGCCCGGGGGACTGCACTTCGTCTCCCACTGGCAGGGCTTCGAGAACTGGCGGCGAGAGATTCACGCGAAGGGACAGAAAGACCCGTCCCGGGACCTCTGGAGCTACACGGGCCATCTCGGGCAACTCGACGGCGTCAGTGCCCCGCCTTGGTATGAACTGAGCGTGGAGCGAGCCGTTCACCGGGTCTTGGATATCCCGGGTAGGAACCGCACGGAGACCATCACCCTTTTCGATCGCGACGGCGGGGTGACGATGGCCCTTGAGTCCGAGTGGCACGCCGATGGAAAGCCCATGCGCTTCGAGCGCAGGACCTTCTTGCCCTACACCACGACCGTGTACGACGCAGAAGAGGTTCGCGTGCTGTCCCATGACATGGTGCCAGAGCTTCCGCTCCTCGAGACCATCGCGTCCACCCCCACCGTTGCCGAGCGCGTGATCGACAGGCGGCGAATGAACCTCTCGCTACCGGTATCGCTTCTCACGCAGGGTGAGGAGGCGATCGATGCCGCCATCTCCGAGCGACTCATCAAGAAGGACCCCGTGGAGGCTGAAGCGGAGTGGGCCGCCGCCCGGGAGGCCGCCGCTGCCGAGCCGGTCATGGCGCCCATCTCGCCGGACCTTGGCAAGGCCTTCGCGGACCAAGCCGCAGCGCCCGCCCCGGCCCCCGCGAATCCCTCCTCCAGGACGCTCGTCTTCGCCCTGATCGCCGCCGCCGCCTTCGTGCTTGGCATCGCCCTCGGACGCACTCGCTCGGAGGTTCGTCATGCTTGAGCTCCGTCGAATCATCCAATCCTGGATCGTGGTGGGTCCCCTTTGCCTCACGGTCGGCTGCGGCCCAGAGATCCCGGGCGACCTGGCCACCGCGGCCCTCTCCTCGGCTCCGATCCAAGTTGCCGTCTCCCCCGCGCACAACCCCTCTCTCTCCGTCGCACCCGCCCGAGACCATGCCGCGACGGATCCGGCAGCACAGGCCATGGCCGCCCTTGCGGGCGCCACCACGGTGGAGCCCGAGGTGTTCCCAACCTCTGCTGAGGTGCGCAGGGGGGAGCGCCGGACCTTGGAATTCCACGTCATCAACCACCGCCCGGACCCCATTCAACTGGGCCGCGCCACGACGAGCTGCGGCTGCGTCGAGGTGATCGGAGGAGAGACCGAGGTCCCCGGCTACGGCGCCGCCCCAATCAAGGTCGTCCTGAAGCCGCGGAGCAACTCAGAGTTCGACTACTTCCAGTTCCCCTGGACGGGGACTGGAGAAGAAGACGAAGGCCAAGTCGCGGTCGAGATCCGTATCCGCGACTGACGGTACCGGGATCCCGGGCGGTGGCACCACCGCCCGGTCCCGCCGTCTTCGAAGCAGGTCCTGGGCCCCGTTCGGGTCTTGGTCCGGATTGGGTTGCCACCACAACCATGCTTCCAAGCCCGACCGGCGGCACCGGCACGATGAAGCCCTTCGGGCGTGCAAAGGGGCCGGGAAGGAACGAGGAATACCCTGCCCGGGGGAAAGCCCCAGGCCCGTGGGGCCGGGCAAGGAGCGGTCGATAAGCACGGTGAATCGCTCCCCATCATGGGAGTCGATTGCTGGGATCGGAGATGGACCACACACTCAAGGAAGCCTTTGACTCCTCGACCAACCTCACCACCTGTGTGGAGTGTCCCACCATGCTTCTGTCGCCCCTGATCCTCCCGCTCCTTAGCACGGTCTCGCTCTCCGAGGCCCCCTCGCTCCTCGCCATGGTTCCCGAGGATGCCTACGCACTGGTGCATTGCCGCGACATCTCGCAGCTCCGTGCACGTGCCGATCGCAATGACTGGTACCGCCTGCTCGGTACCCAACACGGCGAGCCCTTCATGGGCGCTTTCGCCCAGGCGGTGCAGACCGAGGCCCATGGCGACCTTGATGAGTTGCTTGCGATGGCCGACGCGCTCGAGGGTGAGGTGGTGTTCTTCGACGCGGGGAGCGTCGCGGGATTCATCACAACGCCCCCCGCGAATCGGGATCACCTCGTCCAGCTTGTGAGCGAGTGGCTGCCCGAAGATGGCGCCGTCAAGCAGCCGTTGCTCGAAGTCGACGGAAGCTCCATTCAACTGGCCGCCTGGCCGGCCGACATCAACGGCTGGGAGGGGCGCAAGGGGCATTTCGCAGCCTTTGTCGATCACCCAGAGATGATCGCCATCTACTCGGGTGACAGCCTTGAGGCAGTCACTGCAGCGCTGACCGAATGCTTGCCACGCTTCGGGCGTGAGCGCCGGGTGCCGCTGGTCTCGTCGTACCTCAAAAGCGGCGGCGGCCAGGGCGCGGGCCCCGAGGCCTTCATCGACTTCACACCGCTCGTCGACGCAGCTGAAGCCGAATTGAAGAGGGCGGTCGAGGGCGTTCTCCCGGACCCCACCGATCTGCTCGGGCTCGAGAAGGGGACCTGGCTCCACGTCAGTGCCGACCTGTTCCCGGGAGCACGGGTGGACTGTAACGCCACCTTGCACATTCCCCCGGGAACACTCGCTGCGAGTCTGGCCGACACCTACAAACCCCTTCCACACGCGCTGCCCTCCAACCTCCCCAAGAGTGTCTGGGGCCTCTACGCCCTCCACTGGGACATCAAGGAGTTCTACGGGCGCGCGCGCGCGGCGGTCGAGAAGGCGGGTCGCGGCGAGGCGTTTGAAACCCTCGACAGCGGCCTTGAAATCTCCCGTGGCTACGCGGATGTCGATCCGGTTGTGGACGTGCTGAACCAACTTGCTGGCGACTTCGCCGTCTACATGATCGAGCCGGAACAGCCTGGAGACGGTCTCCCCACAAGTGACGAGCGCCAGTTCACGATGCTAGGAATCTACGCCGGCCTGCTCGACGGCGAAGCCTTCCACGCTGCGATCGAGAAGCTATTCGATGCGGGTGGACTCGCCAACGTGTTCGATATGCAAGAGGTCGCCGGTGTCGACGCCTACGTCATCGACGAAGAAGATGAATTCGATGGCGGAATTGCCTTCATGCCCCAGGCGTTCAGCATCGCCATCTCGCGACGGGTTCTGGAGCGCAGCCTCAGGGCGCTCAGCCGCGCGGAAGGCGCGAGCTTGATCGACGGGTCTCGGATGCAGGCCGCTATCGACGAAAACAGCGGCGCGTGCTTCCTGGCTTGTGTCGAGATGGCGCCCCTTCGGGAGTACATGTTCTCGGGTTCCGCCGGGGACATGCGCCTCCCCCCGCTACAGGAAGGGCAGCCCGCGAGGGACCCGTTCGACTCTCAGCTCGTCACCTCCGCCCGCCGCACGAAGACGGGGTTCACCTTCCGGTTGCTCACGCGGTGAACGCACGCCAGGGGGAAAAGGCCCGGGGCACGCGCGATCGCACCGGGCCTTGGAAGCTCCGCGACGGAAGGGGTCGGCGAGCTCCAGGTGACTCTGCCCTCCGGCGCCGAGCCGCGGCACCTATGCGAACACCTGGGCCTCGGCTGAGCTTCCTCGATACGGGCCGCCTGATCCGCCCAAGCGGGGCGCCGTTCACGGGCGTTGGGGACGCAGGGAGGCCTCGCGAACCGAATGTGGTTCGTATACTCGCTGCATGCACCTTTCGACCCACAACTGGATGCGCGCAGAGCCGCTCGAAATCACCCTCAAACGCATCAAACGGCTGGGGTTTGAGAGCATTGAGATCAGCGGCGAGCCTACGCAGTACCCCCCCGACGAATGCCTGCCACTGCTCAAGCAGTACGGGATCCGATGCTGGGGAGCAGTCACGCTCACGCTCGGCGACCGCAACCTCGCCGCCAAAGACGCCGCGCAACGGGCCGCGACAGTGGACTACATGAAGTCGCTCGTGGAGATGGTCCATCAGCTGGAGGGCCACGAGCTCACGGTCGTCCCTGCAACGGTGGGAAAAGTCGTGCCCGACGCCACCCCGGACGAAGAATGGGCATGGGTCGTCGCCGGCCTGCAAGAGGTCTACGAGCTCGCGGAGCAGCGCGGCGTCCGTTTGGCGCTTGAGCCGCTCAACCGGTTCGAAACGTACTTCCTGAATCGAGCGGATCAGGCCATGGCGCTCGCGGAGGCCGTGGGACCCAACTGCGGCGTTTGCCTCGACGTGTTCCACATGAGCATCGAGGAAAAAGACATGCACGCCGCCATCCGCGCGTCGAAGTCGCGCCTCGTCGACGTACACATCGCCGAAAACAACCGCCTAGCGCCTGGAATGGGAGCGGTCGACTGGCCGGCCTTCGTGCAGACCTTGAAGGAGTGCGGCTACGACGGTGCACTGACCATGGAAGCCGTGGCGCCGATCGATCGGACCCCGGTGTCACCGTGGACGAACCAGGTTGAAAAGAACCCCGTGGAGATCTCGCCTGAGCAACTCAAGTTCATCGAGGATCACGGCTCGAGCCTCTTGTCCGAGGAGTACTACACCATGCTTTACGAGACCGCTTCGGCGACGATGCTGCCCCTCATCCGATGAGTGCCGACGCCCATATCCACCACGTCAATGTGAACGTGGACGACCTCGAGGCGGCGATCCCGTTCTACCGCGACGTGCTCGGGCTGCCGCTCGACCCAACGCCCGACCAGGGCATGGCGTCGCAGTTCTTTCGGATCAACGACCGCCAGCAGATTCACATGAACGTGCTGGCCGACGCGCGCGCCTACCGGGGGCACTTCTGCCTTGAGGTTCCCGACTTCGAGGGCGTCTTCCGGCGGGCCAAGGCCGCGGGCGCCATCGACATCGATCCGTGGGGGCGCGTGCGCGCGCTCCCCAACGGCAAGATGCAGATGTTCGTGCGCGATCCCCACGGGAACCTGATCGAGGTCGCGAGCGCGCCCGGGGCGCAGATCGACCCCCAGCTGTTCGAAGACGAACTGGTCGAGCCCAAGCGCGGCGTCTACCGGCTCGAGCCCGGCGCCAAAGTCGGCGAGCACGTCACCGACTAGCCGATTGCCCGTTCATGTCCCGCGACCCGTCCGGGCCGCGAGACCCGGCCCAACGGACAGGATCGTCGAAGGCTAGACCGCTGGCCGTAGTGCGTGCGATGGATCGACTGTCCAGCCAGTGAGCGCTTCCTCGGTACAGGGTGCGCAACTGGCTGGACGGCCCTTTCGTTCGGCCTACTCGATCGGCACCTGGCAGAAACTCAACGCTTCCATCCCGCTGTGGCCCCGGAGCAGGTTCTCGCGATTCCAGGACTGCTCCTTGAGGTAGGAGATCGTCTTCGCCGCCGAGGGTTCCCCCAGGAAAAGGGTCAGCACGTGACCGGCCAGTTCACCCCGAACCAGCAGATTGGGGTCGTCGTCCAGGTGGAACTGATCCAAGAGTGAGTCCGACCAAACGAGGGCTTGATCGAATTCCAAGACGATCGCCTGGCGATCCGCATCGCGGTAGCTCGCGCGCACCAGATCAGGTCCGCCTTCGAGGCCCTCACCGATTCGGCCGTAGAAGTCCCGTTCGATCAGGGGCTGAAGCCGATGGGCGAATTGATCCCAACCGACCAACGGGTAGTGACAGCCACCGGGGGGCTTGATTCCCAAGGTCGGCAGGATGTCCATGTTCGAGTAGAGCCGCGGCAAAGTGCGCTGCACCTCGCGGAGCATGTCACCGTTCCCGTTGCCCATGCTGCAGGCATTCGGCCAGATCTGGAAAACGTAGTAGTGCTGGAGGTTGGGGAAGTCCCGCTTCCAGCCGTCCGACAAGCGCACGAACTCGTCCTGGTACATCTCCCACCCATAGCGGCCCGTGGGCCCGGCGGCGCCTTGGTCGCTTTCCCCCTGGTGCCAAAGGATGCCGCGGATCCCGTGGGTCAAACGTGCCTCGCGTACGCGCCATAACAAGCGACCGTAGATAGTGTCGAGGTCGGTGGGGTCCGCCTCATTGCGTTGGTGCTGGTCTATTCGGGTCCCGCCGACGGCACCGTTGATCATGAAGATCGGCACTTGCTGGCTCTCCACCAGCCCCTTGGCGAGCTCCATGCCCCACCAACCAAGCTCCGCCCGGTGTTGCTTCTGCGCCTTCCAGACGGGCTTGCACCACAGGTTCTGCTGCTGCCCCTCCCGATGGAAGCGGGCCCGGGCGTAGCTGCGCACCCACTCATGGGTGTCGCGCTGGGACTCTTCACGCGTGTCGGTGGCCAGGGCATTGGATTGACCTTGGATGATGTACGCATCCCCGCAGAGAAGATCCCCCACCGAACGCAAGAGCGTTTCTCTCTCGCCGCTCAGGGATCCGAACTCAACTCGATACTTGACGAGTCCTGGCTCGAGCTCAGCCGTGAATCCGTAGGCCCGATCCGCACCCAGGGCCTGGGTCTGATGCGAGCGGAGTTCGTCATCGGCGTAGAGCTTCAGGAAGACCCCATCGGCGGGTTGGGCCAGGGCGCCGTTGTAGATCAAAGTGCCGAGACCTGACGGGCCGCGCGCGTAGAACTGGCCCTCCTCCGGTTGCTCGTCTTCAGCGGGCACGCGCTCTACCCATGGGTCCTGGTCTGGCTCCTGCACTTCAATCGAGACCGACCCCGTGACCGCGGAACCGCCATTGCGCAAGGTCAACTGCACGGTCAACGCCCCGCTGTTCTGGGATCGATTCAGCTCGAGTCGACCGGGCTTGATCTGCTGGATCACAGCCAGACCCTGCACTGACCAGTCGTACTGAAAATCCGCGACTCCGGCCGCCTTCAGCTCCTCCAAGTTGGTGATCCGTGGCCTCACCACGATGGCCTCGCGCCCGTCCCAACTCGCAGGCGCCTGCAGGGTGAACCGCGGCTCTGGCACCGCCTCCGCCACCTGCACCCGGCAGTCTAGGGTCTCTACTTCCTCCGGGTAGATGGCGTGAAAGCGCAGCAGCCACGACTCATCCCCCACCACCCGCCCAGCCTCAAGCGTGTAGTGGAATCGGTCGACCGCCACGACGCGGGGCCCCGCCCCCTGGTCGAGAGTCCAGTAGACCTTCTGCGCGCCCAAGGCCTCGCCCCGCACGCCGGCGCTACCGCCTTCGCTCACAAGCAGCTCCTGGGCGGACAAGGAGGACCCCTCCCCGGGCTGAACCAAGGACCCCAGCAGGGTCTGCATGGGCCGCTGGTTCTCGTACTCCAAGCGCGCCCAGTCCGCGGAGCGCGCCACGCTCGAGACACGCGCCTCGTCCATATCGCCCACGAACGAGAAATCGTTGTACCAGCCCCCAAGCCAGAGCCGCGCCGGGCGCTGAACCGACAGGGTCTGGGCGCGCGGGTTGCCATTCCCGGCGAGCACGCCATTGATGTAGATGCGTGACTCGCCCTTCTCGTAGGTGTGCATGGCCAGGGTCCATTCCCCACTGGCCCCGGCGCAGTCTCCAGTCACGTCCGCATCGGAGAAGTAGCAGTCCATTCTCACAAGGGGCGGGTTGCGGTATTGCATCGTCACCTTGCCCTGCCGCTCTTCGTTCCCCCACGCCACGAGCCTGCCTGTGGGCCCCTGGGCACGGAACCAAACCTGCGTGCTGTGGGTGCTGTTGGGCCCCGTGGGGTAGCTGGTGATCTCCTGGCCGCAGTAGACGCCCTTGCCGTCCGGGAAGTGTCGCGCCTTACCGATAAGGCCGGCGATGCCCTGGGTGCCCGTGTCCTCGGACTCGAGGGTGCCCACTTCGTCCAGTACCTCGTCACCGAGATGCCAAACGCTCAGGTAACCGTTCGACGGGTTGAACACGGCCGGACCGCTGGACTCGCTGGCCGCAGCCGGGTTGCCCCAATGCATGCGCAGTTCCTGACGCGCGTTGCCTTGGATGCTCGGGATGCGAACCCAGATGCTGGCGGTTCCTTGCTGCGGGTCCCAGTGCTCGATCTGGTAGGCCAAGGCGCTGCCATCGCCGGAGCTAAAGCGCACGTCCGCGCCCGTTGGTTGGGCCTGCCCGAAGTCGAACCAATCCGCGTTTAGACGAACCAAGAGGGGGAAGCCTGAGACCTTGGCTTCCGGCGGAAGATCTGCCCCCTCGGGGGTGGTGAGAATGAAGAGCGAGCCCGCTTGTTCCCAATCGTCGTAGGGCCCAGGGGCGCTGGCGAGATCCACGGCACGTGGGCTCTCGCCTGCGCGCAGGAAGTGACAACGGTCGAGGTTCATCAGACCGTTCCCTCCTTCGTCATTCCCGAAGACCACGAGCAGATCGTGGAGCCCGCCGGGATTCACAAGGGGCAGCGCCGTCTCATACCATTCCTCCCAGGCTCCATTGGGCACGATTTCGGTACGCGCTAGCAGGGTCCCAAGGACGCTATCCGCCCGCAGTTCGATCCAGCCACCAGCGCCGGCGGAGGAGACCCGGAGGGAGACGCTCTCGATTCCCTCCAGGTCCATGTCCTGGAAGCGCAGGTGGTCGCCGCTGTTGATGGCACCGATGAAGCTGCCACCACTGGCGGTCTCGGAGGAAAGCGTGGACGTGCCGGAGCGTGAGCTGAAGTGCTCGGCCTCCACTGCCGGATGGCGCAGGCGGAGGCGGGCCCGGCCGACGAGGGGTCCGATCACTTCGGATCCGCCATCGGTGTACTCGGCTTCGAGAATACAGCCCCCACCCTCGGGCTTGGTCTGCACCAACCCCCGCAGGCCACGTTGCACCTCGTAGGCGGGCTCGTCCTCACCGAGAGCCAGAACCCACGCCACCATCTGGCGAACCTCTTCGCGGCTGTGATGGAGATGCGGGAGCATGGGCACATCACCCCACACGCCGCTCGACCCCTGGATGACGCGTTCGGTGGATTGTTCGAGGGCATCGGCACGGCCGCGATATCGCGCGGCTATCTCCGCCAGGCCCGGCCCGATGATGCGATGGTCCACGGCGTGGCAGTTGAAACAGTCGCTGCCCTTCATGCGCTCGCGGCCGGGATCGTGCACGCTGACCGTCTCCTCGCCGACGGCCGGCGGAGCGCCCGGATGGAAGCTGACCTCCACCGCGACGTGCTCGATCATGCTGAAGGGATCGTCCTCCGACTCACCGTCCTCCGCATCGCTGATATGCACCAACCAGTCGATGGGTTCATCCAGCACCAGGAATCCGCCATCCCTTGGCCGCTCAAAGCGCACTTCCGGAGGTGAGTTGCCGACCAGCACCGGCACCACTGCCGTGGCGCTCGCGCCCGCGGTGTCCGCCACGGTGAGCTCCAGGTTGTAGGTGCCTTCCTGCTCGAAGGTCAGCTCGGGATTGGGGCTGGTGGAGAGCACCTCCTGGGCGGGTGGGACGCGCCAGCTGTAGCTCATTGCGTCCCCATCCGGATCCAACGTGCCCACACTCGAGAGCTGCAGAACCAGGGGCGTCGCTCCCACATTGTCCCCGTGGCTAATCTTGGGACGGGGGGCACGGTTGCCCGCCTGGAAGTCGATGCGCACGAGGGCCGAGTCGGTGTTCTCGCCCCATGTGCTGCCGTACTCCAACATGTAGAGCGAGCCGTCCGGTCCGAACTCCATGTCCACCGGCCGCTTGAAGGACCGATCCGGCAGGAAGCGCTCGATGCGCTCGATACCGGATTCGGCGTCCAGGTGCACGGCCATGATCCAGTTGCGGGACCACTCAAAGGCAAACAAGCAACGGTCGTAGTGCTGCGGAAACTTGGACGCGGATTCCAGTTCGGCACTGAAGTCGTATACGGGCCCCGCGCAGGCCGTGCGTCCACCGGGAGCGTTCAAATCGGGGAAGACCTCCGAATCGCCGTAGGGGTAGTAGATCCACGCGGGCTGGGCCGGCGGCAGGACCCTTGAGCCCGTGTTGTTGGGCGAAGCATTGACCGGGCGCTGCGGATCGAAGGCCGCCCCGACGTCCCCGCCCTCGAAGTCCACGTCGTGGTATGCCTGATTGTCTCCGATGAAGTACGGCCAACCGAAGTTGCCCGCCCTGCGCGCTTGATTGATCTCGTCGTAGCCCCGCGGACCGCGTTCGCCGTCATTCCACGCATCGGGTCCAACCTCACCCCAGTAGACGTAGCCCGTGAGCTGGTCGATGCTGATGCGCCAGGGGTTGCGGCAACCCATCACGTAGATCTCTGGTCGCCCCACGGCCGGATCGCTGAAGAGGTTGCCCTCAGGAATCTCGTAGCCGGTGTCCGTCGGCCGGATGCGCAGGATCTTGCCGCTCAGGCTCTGGGTATTGGATGGCCCCTTCTGGGCATCGTAGGGCGAGCGATCTAGACGCTCATCCAGGGGGGCAAAGCCCTGGGCGTCACCTCCCGGGTGGGTATTGTCCCCGCTGGCAATGTACAGCAGCCCGCCGGGCCCAAACTCGAGCGAGCCCGCGTGGTGGCAGCACTCCCGACGCTGTTCCTCGAAGGTCAACAGCTCCTGCTCTGAATCCAACGCCAGTTGATTGCCGTTGAGCGCGAAGCGACTCAGGCGCTGACCGGAAAACTCGAGCGGCGAATACAACAGGTACAGTTGGTGGTTTTGCTCAAAGTCAGGGTCCAGTGCCAGGCCGAGCAACCCGTTCTCCTGATCCGCGAACACTTCCAGCGTCCCCGCCTCGAACACCTCCCCCGAGTCGGGCAGAAAAATGCGCAAGCGACCGTTCAGCTCGATCCATAGCACGCGGCCGTCCGGCGCAACGGTCAGCTCCATGGGGCGGGGCAATCCGCGCGCGAGCACCATGACCTCAAATCGATCGGCATCGGGATCGTCACTCAGCCCAGCCGCGTAGACCGAAGAACCGAGGGCTTGGGCAACGAGGAGGAACCCTGCTAAGCATTTCATACGTTGGTGGAATCGACCTGGATCGTCTTTGGATACCTGATGGGTGCGGAGACATGGCCCAGGAAGTACCTACGGCCCTTCCCATCCATCCGCCGGCCTTGGGGATTCGAACGCTGCGGGACATGGGCGTGCACGTTTCACTCCCACAGGCCACCGCTTGCGCAAGACCTCGACCACACGGCGCCAGCGTACTCCCAATCGTGCCTGTCGGGGCTCCATGGTACGGACTCCACCTGCGTGACGTTGGAACCGTAGCAAGCTGGCTCCGCACTTTGGCCTTCGCCCCGCACGAAACCGCCACAATCCCTGC
>OJFX01000806.1_pt1 | contig 11448 bp, 7 predicted proteins | sample 1594171 | NCBI WGS metagenome assembly OJFX01 (sample SAMN05416840, study PRJEB24817) | seawater metagenome | isolation source: Sea water | place: Canada:Atlantic | collected 2013-07
AACGACGGCAAAGCTGCCCTTGTCGAGATCCTGCTCTGTGACCGACTTGTAGTCCTGTGCCGACAGCTGGCGCCACAGATCGCTGTAACGCTGCGTAACCTCGGGGTCCCGTTGCTGCTCGATCGAGATCCGATGCAGACGATAGGCGGCGGTAACGTACCAGCTGCCGCCAAAATCCACGCCCACCTCCAAGACAGCGCGAAGGAGCTCTTCAGCCTCCCGGAGGTTTGCCTCGATTTGCTCGTCCGTCTCGCCCATTTCACTCAGGACCATCGCGAGGCTGATGGCAGAAGGCAGATCCCCAGGAGCCTCCTCATGGGCGATCCGAAAGGACCTCTCCGCTGCCTCGTAGTCGCCGCGCGCGCGGTTCATGCGGCCGCGGATATAGTGCGAACCGGGGGACCTGGGCGCCTCCGCTTCGATCCGCTCTAAGAGGGCCTCCGCTGCCTCATATTGCACGTCGTGAAACTCGACCGCCGCGGCACTCAACAGATCTTGCGGCGTGACAGAGCTGCCCTCGACCAAAGGAGCAAGTTCCCGGCGGGCGTCCGCGTACTTACCGTCCTCGAAGTAAGTCGCCGCACGTGCCCGCGCGATGTGACTTGCGGTCGAGACCATAGCGTCCGGTCCGGCGGCTGAGTCGCCGAGATAACGTACTAACCCCAACACGACGACACCGACGAGAGCGACCGCGACAAGTACCTTCGAATTCATGCTCCCAAGGATACGAGCCGGCAGGTTCGAACTTCAGCAATTCCATGGCGGCGATGGCAGACCCGTGCCGTGGACAATGCCCGCATTTCTCATGGAGGGTCCGCGCCAACGGACTGAGACGAGGAAGTCGCTGGCGACCATCAACATGGCCGTGCAAGTTGGGGCACCGAACCCCACGGGGGAGCGCACGAGTGTCACCGCCGGGAGCTTCCTGGCCAGCGCCGCCGCGCGCAGGACCTGTCCCCACTCCAGCCACGCCCTTCCTATTCGATCCGAGGGTCTAGCGAAGGCAAGGGCGCGCCCGAACCGCCCTCTCCCCCAGCGCGCCAGGAAGGCACCCGGCAGTCTCCGCAGACCGGCACAGGAGCTGGCGCGAGGGACAGACGGTCTTGCCCCATCCCCAAGAAACGTTGGGCCACCGCTCGGCGTCGCCTGCCGACTCGATGAGTCAGCGTGGGATGGGCCCATTATTCCCTCCGCCAAGGGCCTCGGCGCCAGCCACGGTCCATTACTCTTGGCCGTCCGGGAGCCCTTCGTGTTCGATACGGAAAGACTCCTTCACGGACTCACCAGGGTTCGCCCCATCAAGCCCAAGCCGGAGCAAGTGCCGGGTCCTCGCCGCCTGCGCCACATTCGTATCTCTCTCCCATGCGCTTCACACCGTCTCTCATTCTCGCGCTTGTCGCGATCGGCTGCTCAGAAGACTCGGGCCCGACGTCCCCGAATGCACGCGGCGCTTGGTTCTCTGAGGTGCCTTCGAGCGGCGTGGATTTCCGTCACGACGCTGACATCCGCGGCCGGCTCCTATTGACCGAGGTCATGGGCGGCGGACTCGCCGTCTTCGATTGCGATGGTGATGGCGACCTCGACCTCTATTGCGTCAACGGTGGTCCGAACGGCGCCGGTGGCAAGAGCGCGCTCTACACGAATGATGGCACGGGGGCCTTCACGAACGTTACCGCCGGGGCAGGCGTCGACGAGACAGGGTACGGGATGGGGGTTGCCATCGGCGACTTCGACAACGACGGGGATGAGGACCTTTTCGTCTCGTGCGTGGGCGGAGATAAGCTCTTCCGGAACAAGGGGGATGGCAAGTTTGAGGACGTCACCGAAGCCGCGGGTATCGACGTTGCGAAATGGTCCTGCTCGGCTGCCTTCCTCGACTACGACCGGGATGGATTCCTCGACATCTTCGTGACGCAATACGTCGATTTCGACGAGCGTGAGTGCAAGGGGCCTGCGGGGGAACTCGACTACTGCGGCCCGCTGAACTTCGACCCACTTCCGGACGTGCTTTTGCACAACAATGGAGACGGAACGTTCGAAGACGTAAGCGCCACCTCCGGAATCCAGGCTCTGGCGGGTGCTGGATTGGGCGTTGTTTGCAACGACTTCAACCGTGACGGGTGGGTAGACGTCTATGTCGCAAACGACGCCTACCAGAATCATCTTTGGATCAATCAAAAGGACGGGACGTTCCTCGACGACGCGATGCTTCAGGGTGTCGCCTTCAACTTTCATGGCCGGCCGGAAGCGGGGATGGGCGTCGTCGCCGAGGACCTGTCCGGCGATGGTGCGACGGATCTCTTTCTTACGCACCTGCTCGAGGAGTCGAACAGCTTCTACAAGAACCTCGGTGAGTACCGCGGCTTCACGGACGCAACGGGTCGAGCCGGACTCGCCGCGTCCAGCATGCAGTTCACGGGGTTCGGCGTCTGCGCGTTCGACGCCGAGCTGGACGGGGACCTCGACATCGTGGTCGCCAACGGCCGCGTCCGCCGGCGCGAAGCACCATCTGGCTCCGTCGCGCGTCCGCCGCTCGACCTGCTCGCCGAGTCCAATCTCTTTTATCGTAACGATGGAAACGGGCGTTTCGAGATGGAGTCATCGAGCGAGAGCGAACTCTGCGGTCCAGCGGACGTCAGCCGCGGACTCGCACAGGGTGACCTCGACGGCGACGGTGATCTTGACCTCGTGATGACGCACATCGACGGGCCGGTGCGTATCTACCGGAACGACGCGCCCCGCGAAGGGAGCTGGCTCATCGTTGACGCCATCGATCCCAATCTCCGCCGGCGAGCACTGGGCGCCGAGATTGAACTCCGCACGGGTGACGACACGTGGGTACGGACCATACGGGCCTCAAGCGGGTACCTAAGCAGCCAAGATCCACGTGCCCACTTCGGAATCCCAAGCAGAGTGGACGCAACTGGGGCATCACTCGCTGTGCTCTGGCCCGATGGCGAGCGCGAGCGCTTCGCAGTGCCTACCCTTGATTCACTGATCGTCGTCGAGAAGGGCGCTGGGGAGAAAATGCCATGAGTCGCCTCCTCATCATTTTCGCCCTGTTGTTTTCGTCATGCGGTCAGGAGGCTGTGTTGCCTCCCCGTGTCGATACTAGCGCCATGGAGAACGCCGTGGCTGCTTTGCTCGATGCGCGGTACCTGGCGCTCGAGAGCGCGCCTGAGTCCGCTGCGGCGTGGGGCCAATACGCCATCGCGCTCCATGCACATAATCTGTGCGAGTCAGCGATCGTGTGCTACGGCCGTGCGCACGCACTCGATCCCACGAGTTTCCGTTACCCGTACCTTCTGGCTCACGCCCGCGAGCAGCGGGGCGAGGATCCCGAGCGAACGCTTGAGTATCTCGAGGCGGCCAGGGCGATTGACTCGAAGTATCCGCCGCTCTACCTGGCGAAGGGAAATCTCATGGCCGGCGCCGGGCGTCTCACGGAAGCACGCGAGGCCTTTGAAGCCGCCCTGGCTCAGGATCCAGACTATGGCAAGGCCCATGCCAACCTGGGTGAAGTGCTCATTCTCTTGGGTGATCCGCAGGAAGCGCGTCGGCACCTTGAACTGGCGTTGAAGGCAGCACCCGACGACCGTCCGGTGAATGCGGCGCTCTCTAGAGCGTTCGCGCTCACGGGCGAACGTGAGAAGGCGCGGGAGCTCGCTGGAAGAACGGCAGGGCTCAAAGTCAGGCTGTCCGATGGAGATTCCATGGTCACTGAGATGCAGAAGGTCGATACGAGCGCTGAAGCGTGCTTGCAGCGCGCGAAACAACTTGCGACGGAAGGGCGCTGGGAAGAAGTCGTGTCCAATCTGCGTGTCACCCTGAAAGAGCGAGACGACGAGCACGCTATTCATTCGCGCATGGGGCACGCCCTTTTGAGCCTCGGCCGCGCAAGCGAGGCTGGCCCGTACTTGGAGCGCACGTTGAAGATGAACCCAGAGCACGTCCTTGCTCGCTCACGCCTCGCGGCGGCCTATGCGGCGACAGGACGAAAGGACGAGGCCAAGAAGGAACTGGCGACTTTGCTTGCCGCTCAGCCGATGCTCGGGGAGGCGCTGACTTTGCGCGGTCTCCTCCACCTGGAGGACAATGAACTGGGCGCAGCAGATGAGATGTTCCGCAGGGCACGGCGCTCCCCCCAGGGAGTGACCGGTGAAGGCGACATGCGCTGGGGCGTCGCGTTGGCCCAAGCCTCGCGGTTCCCTGAGGCCATCGAGGCCCTCAAGGCATTCACCTCGGCGCAACCCAAGCGTGCCGACGGGCGCTATGCGCTGGCACTCGCCCTCCAACAGAATGGGCAGTTCCAAGAAGCGGTTCGCGAGTACAGGATCGCCCTTGAACTAGACCCGAAGCACCCATTAGCGGCGCGCGCGAGAGCTCTGCTGCAAGGGCGCAGATAGACAAAGTCAACCGCGGTCATGCGCCGCTTCAGTGGGGAGAGCGGGATGCCCTGGGCTCTGCTCAGGGCTTCCCCAACTTCCGCGTCAAGGGGCGTTCCACGGCCCCCGGGCGCGCCCCGGGCTGGATCCCACGAATTGGTCAAACTCTCGCAGGCACAAGCCCCTCCCCTCGCGGTGGGTCAAGGCCTGAGAAGCACGTTTCCGACGCCCGGCATCGATCCCGCCTGCGAGGACGACCACACGTACAATCCCCCCATGAAGAAGCTGCTCCTTCCGCTACTGACGGCGCTCAGCGCCTGCGCCTCCACGCCCGCCGATCCACCGCCCATGAACAGCCGGCCGCCCGAAACCAACCGCATGGAGGTCGGGCACTTGCCCACGCCATTCAGCGCCGAGGAGATTCGCGATGCTTGCGTAGAGGGGGCCACCCGCGATTACGTCTTGAGCGGCGAGAATCAACCACCGCGCCTTCGTATGACCTTCGGCCCTGATGTGAATGGCCAGGTGGTTGTTACCACCACCCTCACAGATGAAGAAGGGGAGGTACTCGGAGCCTCGGACGATCCGCCCTCCACCTGGAAGGCGTTCCAAGCCCATGCGTCCTTCCCCGAGAACGCAACCACGATCACTTCCGGGAGACATACGGCGGCGGCGGGTACTTTTGACTGTTGGACCTACACCCTGAGTGGTCCGAGTGACACGGTCACGACGTTCGTCTTCGCTAGGGACCTGCCAGGCCCACCGCTTGACCTGGTGGTCACACGGAACGGGACTCTCATCCAACGCATGGAGCTGCTGGACTACCAGCCAAGATCGCGGTAGGGGGAGAACAGGAAGGAGTCCCGAGCCAGGGTCGTTTTCCTTGGGCTATTGGCCGGCCCGGAACGCTTGGGTTGGCGGCCTATGCCATCGCGATTCGACTGCTGGGATCGAAAGTGAAAGAATGGTCCTGGCTCGGTACTTCATGGAGAAAAGGGAGAATGGGGCGCGCGGGGGCCGGCGGATCTACGCCGATGTTGGTGGCCACCTATGGCCGCAGCTCCTTTTGTCTCGCTCCAGGACTCGTTGATCAGCCATGAGCCTTCGTTTTCGCTATTCCCCCATGCACGCCCTGTTCCTGGCTGTGACGCCCTGGGCGCTCGCTTCTTTCGGGTCTGCCCAAGGCCTTCAGGATCTCTATTTCTCGGCCACCGAGTCGGGCCAAGGGGTGATCCACCGGGCCTCCGACCTGAACCAAGACGGTGACTACGAAGACCCCAACGAACTCTGGCCCTTCTACCGGTACCAGTCCACCTCCACGCAGTACGACCTGATCTTCGTGCGGCGGGACGGGTCGGTCATGATCGCGTCCAATGCCATTGGCTTCGTCGGAGATATCGTGCACCTGCGCGACATCGACGGTGACGGAACCGCGGAGGGGCCTGGGGAATCGACCCTTTGGCTTCGGGGTCAAGGCCTGAACGGTTCCGCACTCAATACGGGATCCATCAACGGGCTCTGGGAGGATGCGGATCAAGTCCTGTGGGCGGCGGTCGACCTGTTTCTGTCTGGCGGATTCGACGGCGTCGCGAGGTTTGAGGATGCGGACTTCAGCGGCGACGTCAATGGCCCCGGCGAAGCGACCATTTACCACGACGCTCTCCCTTTCGGACCGGACGGTTCCTTCCACTTCCCCCAGGACCTCGTGCACAGGGGCGGTGGCGTTGTGGACTACCTCGAAAACGGCAACCTCAGCAACAACAACAGCACCCGGCCGGCCGGGTTGTATCGCTTGACGGATCTCGACGGTTCGGGGTCCATCGACCAGGCGACAGAGCGCGCACTGTTCTTCAGGATCCCCCCTTCCATGTCCGGCGTGACGCCTGGGGCGATCTCGATCCATATGGCTTCACCCGGTAGCGGCGGGCTCGGGGCGCCTCTCTATCTGGACGACCGCCTCCAGAAACGCATCTGGAGGATTCAAGATCTGGATCTGGATGGCGCGATCGCGGGACCGAACGAAGCGCGGGTGATCGACCTGATCGGCGCGGGTGTAGACCCCCACCTATTTGATGTCCAAGAAGGCGAGGCCCTGATCGTGGCACAGCCGGGGCCTGCAGGAGAGTTCGTTCGGGTGACCGAGCTCCCTGGCGGGCTCCAGGTGGACACGGTTCTCTCTCAAGCCACCCTCGCAAACTTCGGAACGGTGCGCGCCATGGCCCTCGCCCCCGAGCGTGCCGTCCTTGGGGCCCGTGGATGTGACCCCGCGGTCCCTAACTCGACGGGCAAGCCCGCCAGCCTGACCATCACGGGCGAGCCACGTGCCTTCACCGGCTCCCTCGATCTTCGTGTGGAGTGTGCGCCTCAAGGCGCTTTCGGGCTGTTCCTTGCGGGACCTTCGATCTCTGCCCCGACAACCCCCATGGGACTTGTCGGCAACCTATGCCTGGACGGTGGGATCGGGCGGTACGACGCCCCCGGTGAGATCTTCCAGGCGGGCAACGACGGCGCAGCGACCCTCACCATCAGCCCCAACGCCACCCCCACTCCCTCCGGTCGTGTGCCGGTTCTCGGTGGACAGACCTGGTTCTTCCAAGCCTGGTACCGGGATGGCGGCGCGTCGAACCTGAGCAACAGCGTGGGTGTGCGCTTCGACAGCTAACGCCCCGCCGCCCTTTGAGTACGGCGCCAGGCTCTTTCCTTGGCCCGTGGGATCTTCAGGGATTGGCTCCCAAGCCGAAGGCGCTCGACGAAACGGCTGCTAGTCACATCGTGCAGCCGGCAGGGGGCCCACTCATTCCAGTCCAGGTCGCAGAGGGCGAGCAGGTACGAAAGTTGGGCCCTGCACGGGACGTCAAAGGAACATCACCGAGACGGCGCCGGTCAGGTGCGACGTAGGCACGCCACCCACGACGTCACGGTGCCATGCCTGGAAGTGCCACGTTCCTCCGGCCGCGATCGAGACGGCGGCCAGGCCGTTGGGAGTGTCTGGCAGGTCGAGCTGTAGGGAGGCGAGCCCCACCGGGCTCGTCCTCCGAATTTCGCCCGTCCTGGCGTAGCGCCCGATCGAGCCTCCGAGGCAAAGGTCTCCGAGGCTCCCCCCCGGGTTGGGTAGGAAGCCCGGTGTACGGGAGTTGAGGAACAGAACGAACTGATGGGCCGGCAAACGGTCCACGACGAGGGTCAGGTTATCCTCCGTGGCGAACCCGGAACCAGCGGTGCGCATGCGACCCGGAGCACCGGTGGAGTTCGTGGTCGCCTGCGTGCACAGCGCAGCGCTCGGGTCACCACCAGGGACAACCTTGACGACCTCGCCGCTCGTGGGATCGAATCCACCCTCGAAGCGGACCAGGCCAACCCAGAGGTTGCCGCGTGTATCGCGCGCCATGGACCCGGCATATCCGTAAGTGGCGGAGGAATGCTCGAACAGCTCCTGGCCGATCGTGACCCCGGCCGCGTCGATGAACTCGAGCTTGGCGTCAGAGTTGGGATGTACGGATGAGCTATCGAAGCCCAGGATCACCACTCCGTCCCCCGCGCTGCGCTCGATCTGGGCATACCGCCGCGTCCCTGCGGGCGCAGCGTGTTGCCAGACGACGTTGCCCATTCCGTCGAGGCGAGTCGCCAGCCTTCCAGCTGAACTCGCCTCGATCACGACCAGGTCTCCGGTGTCCGTGAAGACCGCGTCGTTCAGGGGCCAGGTCGCTGGCTGGTGAATGCTCCAGAGCATGCCGCCGGAGGGGTCCAGGGTGACGATCTCCACGCCCGGGGAGGACGGGGAGGCTTCGTCGTGTCCGACGGCGAGTTGGCCCGATGGGGAAACCGCGATGAAGGCTGGTCCGGGCAGTGTGGTGAACGGGAAAGGGGTCGTCGTGACGTAGAGGACGTTGCCATTCTCGTCGATGCACTCGGCGGTCACTCCCGCCGGAGCGTAGTGGACCAGGTAAGTCTTCCCGTCCTGGACAACTGCCTGGGCGAAGGAGATGGACGGCGTTTGGTAGGCCCACATGAGAGCGCCGTTCGTTCCATCGATCCGCCGCACGTGCGCCTTTCCAGCGAACGGCGGGATGAAGAAGTTATCGATCAGGCCTCCGATCAGCACATCGCCGTTGGAAGTGGAACCGATACCGGCCACCCCGACCTGCGCACCACCAACGGTGGACGGCAAGCCCACGTCCCATTCGACCTGACCATCTGCGTCGAGCGACACCAGGCGAGTGTCGGTCGTGAGATCCGTCGAGCCCAAGGCGAACACCGTGGAGCCGCTCTCGGTGACCGTCGACTTGCCCAGGTACCACAGGAGCCCGCCCGAGAGGCGCGAAATGGTATGGGTCCAGAGCCGGTTCCCCTGTTCGTCGACCCGTCGGAGCAAATAGACCTGTTGGCCAGCGATGCGCGCCTCGAAGAGTGACACCACGCCGCCGAGGGGGTGGCTTAGGGTCTCGTGCGGCCGGTGGACCTGAAGGTCCGGCTCATTGACCGGGTCGATCGTCACGACGGTCGACGGTGACTGGGCGTGCGCGAGGGGAACCGCGAGGAGAAGGGGGAAGATCCAGACTTTGATTGTCATGCGAGCGAATCGGGGCTGCGGCCTGGCGGCCTCGTGAATAGAAACTGTCAGCTGCGAGACTAGTTGGCAATGCGGATTGATGGCGCGCCGCGGGCCGGTACCAGGGGGATGGCGGGGAATGGCAACGTGCCTCCAGGGCGGCGGCATCCGTCGCTACACCGATGGTCACTCAGGTTTGGGGAACCTGCAAGGGCTAGACTCGCGCGGCCAGGTCATTAGGCGGGCCCGCGGGAGCGGATTCGCATTGCTTGACGGTGCTCCTTCAGCCCCTCCCCCGATCGAGGGCCGCGAGAACCCCAGTCTCCGGGCACTTCAAACGCGCTTTTGCGGCGTGTTGCTGGCGTGAAGGGCTTGCCCAATCCTGGTCCGCTACCCCATGACGATGCAACCCATGCCGCGGTGATACGAGGCCTCCTGCCCGCCGCTTTTCTGGACGTCCGATCGGCACTTGCAGATGAGATCGTGGGAATGCCTCCCGGCGCCCGGGGGCCTGACTTCCGTCACCCTTCCATCTGGAAAGAGCGGCTACTTTGCGTCGAGCTCCCACTCGACCAATGTCTCCTCGCCCGCGTGGATCATCACGGTCGCGTCCAACGTGCTGAAGCCCGGGCATTCAATGCGTGCCGTGTAGGGCCCGGGCTCGAGCAGTAGCCGGCATCGGTATTCCTCATCCGGCAGGAGCCGGAGTGCGTGAAATCCTTTTTGCGGTTCGTGGGCGAAGGACGCTGTCCACCAGAGTTCTTGCCTCTGATCCCCTTCGTCGTCGACGATGCGCCGGAGCTTCACCTGCGCGCCATGCTCGGACTGAAAGCGCGCGAAGGCACTGGGGTCCGCCGCCCGCGAAGGCATGCTCGCGCCCCCCGGCGGGAATGGGCCCGCAGGCGTTCGCCAGCGCGCACGAAAACGGCCACCGGAATGGGTACGGAGTCTCACCACTTGCTCTCCGCCCGCCGGGACAACCACTCGACGCGCCGGCGCGACGAGGGCGTCGAAGACGTCGAGCTGCTCGTAGGTGTCGATCTCGATCTCGACGTCGTAGGTTCCCGCAGGCACCCTCCACCAACCCTGATCATCCACGTCGCCAAAGACCAGGGCCTCGACGGAATCCCCCGTTCCGGGAGTGCTCAAGTAGATCGTTCCCGTCCGCGCCAGTGCCGCCCCCGCGCCGTCGATGGCGACTCGCAGGCGACCGGTTGGCGCCCCGTTGGGGAGCACCAGCCGCTTCCGAAGCTCGTGAGCATCCTCCGGCACGTCGAAGGCCTCGGTCGCGGTGCCGCCCCCCGTCACACCGGCACTTAGCTGATAAGAGCAGCCTGGATCGACCTCAAAATCAACGGTGCCGTCATCGGCCGATTCTGCGAATCGGCGATCCAAGACGGAACTCTCGCCATCGTTCCCCGTCTGCACCCTGTCGCAGGTGACCGTGACTCCGGCGATCGGCCGGCCGTCTTCGTCGACGAGCTCTGCCACAAGACGCGGAAACAGGACCATGACCTCGATGCCCTGGGCTCCCGCCGCGTACCACACCTCCACGGGTCTGCCGGCGTACCTCTTTCCGGTTCCTGCCCGAGATACGGCGTAGACCGCATAGGAGCCCTCCGCCAGGCCCGCCATGTGGAACAGACCCTGGTCATCGGCCGTACAACGGCCGACCGCCAGCCCCTGGTCGTCGTTCGGTTCATCGAAGGTGTAGTGCTGCCGCGCCTGGCGCGCCTCGGGCCCGTGTTCCACGGCCGCCGCAACGACCTGCACTCCAGGCGCGGGCTGACCACCCCGGAACACGGCGCGCCCATCGAGCGTCCCGAGCTCCTTCAGAGTCACGTCCCCCACATCCAGATCGCCCGCTCCATCCTTCGGCGCAGCCAACGCTCGAACAGCGACGCCCACCTGCCAGTGCCGAGCCGAGAGCAACAGCGGCCGGCCGACCAAGGCACTCTGAAACCGGCCCTCAGCATCCGCGCGCATGCGCACGTCGACAGGCCCGCGCCCACCCTCTGCGGGCTCGTAGCGAAAACGCAGCTGCGCACCAGGTACCGGTGATCCCGCAGCGTCGACGATGCGCCCCTGCAGCACCCGGCCCGGTGTGAGCGTCAGATCCAGCACGATGTCCTCGACGGGCACGCCCGGACGCGGCCAATCACGCCAGGTACGCTGCTCCCCCACGTGGCCCTCAGCCTCGGCACGAACAACGATCACGCGGCTCCGAAGGGTCAGCGGATGGACCTGGAGAAGCTCCGGACATCTCAGCCGAAACGAGCCGGCGTCGTCCGCGTATCCGCCCGCGAGGAAACCAACTTCGCCGCCGAACCAACCCACCGTCACGCGCGCCCCAGCGATGCCACGACCCTGCGGATCGCGCACCTGACCCCGCACCTCGAGCGCTGCCCCTTCTGCGTCGTCAACGATTGGGTCCTGCGGCACCGCGAGCCCTTCTACCGCCGATCGGTCCGTCGCCCCAGCGCCGGGGCCACCGCTCGGCCCCCGACCCTGAGG
>OJFX01000807.1_pt1 | contig 11445 bp, 10 predicted proteins | sample 1594171 | NCBI WGS metagenome assembly OJFX01 (sample SAMN05416840, study PRJEB24817) | seawater metagenome | isolation source: Sea water | place: Canada:Atlantic | collected 2013-07
GATTAATTGCCGCCAGGTTTTTAGCCGAAATAGGTTCACCCGTACCTTTGTTGGTTTCATCGCTGCGCGCACGATGCATTTCTTCGACTTGCACTTGCGCCTTAACTGAAAGCTCCGTCGCTGCTGAAAAAAAAGCTGCGAAATCTTCACGGGCAGCCAGATCATACCATGTCGACATCCGGTCTTCGAATTCATCCTCATTCGAAGCCAAAGGGTCTTCGCTAAACATTGAGCGGACTTTGTCGATATAGGGATCAATGTTCTCAACCAACACCTCGTGGCAGAGTAAAATAAGGTCCTTATTCATCATCGAATAAATGATGGCATCGTTACCCGCGACAAGATTATCGAACACCTTGGTGGCTATGTTGATGAAGTGCGGCTGGCGATTACTTGTCCGCAATTCAGACAAGTGAATATGCACGGCGAAGTACCCCGTCGGGTTTTCTTCGATCCGCGTTAACTTTTCCAGCAACACAGCTTCCTGGGTCAGCGATTTATCTAAGGGTTTCACCATGCCTACCTTGTATTCCGACGGGCTTCACAAACCGTTAACGATAATCGAAAATGATCTCACACTCCACTCTATGGCTATTATTGTGCCAGAGGCATCAATGCCATCCAGAGCTTCTAAACGCCCAATCACAGGCAATATTCAATTTTTTGCCTGCCTAAAGGCCTGTGTGTCTATGTAATTGGTAATATTTGGGCGTTTTCACACGCTCAGAGCACCTTCTAAATTGTATTCATACGAGTATTGCTTTCGCCTTGGCGCTTTGGCCCCTCAGTGGTAGTTTCCGACACCATAAAGTTTGATGTGATTTGAGGGGCGATATGAGTTCATTATTGGCAAAAAAAATCTTGGTAACAGGCGGCGCTGGGTTCATTGGCTCGCATTTGTGTGAACGTCTTGTAGCACGCGGCGACGATGTCCTCTGTTTGGATAATTTTTTCACCGGCGCGAAGGCAAATGTCGCACATCTTTTAAAAGCCGATAACTTTGAACTCCTACGTCACGATGTGACTGTGCCGCTTGTTGTCGAAATTGATGAGATTTACAATCTCGCGTGTCCTGCATCACCCGTGCACTATCAATATGATCCAGTGCAGACAACTAAGACCAGCGTCCATGGCGCCATTAACATGCTGGGGCTTGCCAAGCGCACAGGGGCGAAAATCCTGCAATCATCCACAAGCGAAGTGTATGGTGACCCCGAAGTCCACCCACAGCCAGAAAGCTATAAAGGTAACGTCAATCCAATCGGCCCAAGGGCCTGCTATGACGAGGGCAAGCGCTGCGCTGAAACATTATTTTTTGATTATCATCGCCAGAACAACCTGAATATTCGGGTTTGCCGGATTTTCAACACGTATGGCCCGCGCATGCATCCCGAAGACGGTCGCGTTGTTTCCAACTTCATCATGCAAGCGCTCCGTGGTGAGCCTTTGACGCTTTATGGTGATGGGTCGCAAACACGGTCATTCTGCTATGTAGACGACTTGGTTGACGGCATTATGGGCCTAATGGACGCCCCGGACGAAAATACCGGCCCGATGAACCTTGGCAATCCCAATGAATTCACAATCCGTGCCTTGGCAGAAACCATTGCCGAAATGACCGGCGCCAAGTCGGAAATTATTTATATGCCCCTCCCCGAAGATGATCCAACGCAGCGTTGTCCTGACATCACATTGGCAAAATCTGTCCTTGGATGGGAGCCGAAGATACAGCTTCGAGACGGTCTCACGCGGGCTATCGAATACTTCAAAAGCATTTCTTAAAAGCGAGACAATCCCCGTCATGAAGCAAGTCATTCAATCTCGACGTAGCGGCAAACTGGCACTTAAAAACGTGCCGGCAACGCAGGTTCGCGCAGGCCATCTTTTAGTCCGTACGCGGGCTTCGCTGATCTCTGCTGGCACCGAGCGCATGGTTGTGGATTTTGCAAAGAAAAACTTGGCGGGCAAAGCACAAGCACGCCCTGACCTGGTCAAGAAAGCGCTCGCAAAGGCAAAGAAAGAAGGTCTTTGGAATACGTGGAAAGCCGTCATGGCACGACTTGATGAGCCTTTGCCACTTGGCTATTCCGCAGCAGGTGAAGTCATCGCTGTTGGGGCTGGCCTTGAAGCAGAGTTTCGCGTCGGCGACAGGGTTGCTATGGCCGGTGCTGGCATAGCCAATCATGCCGAGCTGAATGCTGTTCCCCGAAACCTTGTCGCTAAAATTCCCGATAATGTTAGTGATGATGATGCCTGTTACGGCACCGTTGGCGCAATATCCATGCATGCTGTCCGCAACTTGAAAGTTGGACTTAGCGACATTGTCGGTGTCATTGGATGCGGCCTTGTTGGTCAGCTTGCCATACAGTTTTTGACCCTATCCGGGGCCCGTGTCATTGCGTTTGACTACGCTGATGACCGCCTTGACCTGGCCCTGAAATCGGGTGCCATCGCGGCCCTCAAGCCAGATGAAAATGCCAGCAACATTGTCCAGGGCCTGAGCGCTGGACGCGGGGCTGACGCTGTCCTGATTTCAGCTGCTACATCCTCAAGCGAGCCGTTTAATGTTGCTGCTGATATTGCCCGTGATCGGGCAAATATCGTCATGGTCGGCCTGACCGGGACGACATTCCCTTACCAGACGTTTATGACCAAAGAGCTGAACCTCACAGTATCGCGCTCATACGGACCCGGAAGGTACGATCCAGATTTCGAAGGCCGTGGCGTCAAGTACCCTGAAGGCTGGGTCCGCTGGACAGAGACTGAGAACTTAGGCGAAACGGTTCGTCTTTTGGCCCCTGATAACACGGCCCGTCTAGATGTTGCATCACTGACGTCACACAGGTTCCCACTCGAAAATGCTGAGGATGCTTATACGTTAGTCACCAGTGGCACCGAACGGCATCTGGGCGTTGTCCTTACCTATTCGGGCGATAGCGATCCCAAGCAAACCGTTCAGGCGATGCGCACATCAAGGCCAAGTTCCGGTGCATGCGTAATTGGCGCTATCGGTGCAGGTAACTTCGCCCGAGCAGTTTTACTTCCAGCCTTAAAGCCATTATCCGGCGTGCGTCTGAAAACATTAGCAACCCAGCGCGGCGCATCCGCAGAAAATGGTGCCGAGACACACGGGTTTGAAAATGCAGCCACTGACATCGACAGCGTCATGAGTGACGCCGAGATTAATAGTGTGATCATTGCGACCCGCCACGATAGCCATGCCGCGATGACGGCGCAGGCGCTCCGGGCTGGGAAATCAGTGTTTGTTGAAAAGCCATTGGCCCTTGATATCGATCAGCTCAACGACGTTATTGATGCGATCAATGGTGCAGATGGATTTGTACAGGTCGGCTTTAACCGGAGATTTGCGCCACAAACAACTAAGCTCTGCGATCATTTCAAAGATACGACAGGCCCAAAAGTCGTCACCATCCGTGTAAATGGTGGTGCTATCGAGGGCGGCCACTGGACACAATCTTCTGATGAAGGCGGCGGTCGCGTCTTAGGTGAAATATGTCACTTCGTCGATTTAGCACGGCATCTGGTTGGTGCTGCAATCAGCAATGTGCGTGCAGATGCTGCGACCGCAGAACACGGTAGCGGCGATGACGTCATCGCAAACCTGAGCTTTGTTGATGGCAGCATCGCCAGCATCATTTATACAGCGCGCGGTGATACGTCTTTACCCAAAGAGCGCATCGAAGTTTTCGCAGGTGGCCGTGCAGGTGTGTTGGATGATTTTCAATCATTAACATTAGCCGCGGGTGGCAAGACCACCACATTGAACGACAGCCAAGACAAAGGCCATAAGCAGCAAATCGCCGCATTCGTTGACTGTGTCACCAATGGTGGCGCAGCCCCGATTGATGAGGGAGAATTGGTCGAGACGTCTGCTGCGACCATTGCCATACTTGAAAGCCTGCGCACCGGTAACCGCATCGACATATAGGAAACGTTATTCATGGACATTGATGCTTTTTATAACAACGAATTTTCTGAACACACTGATGTCGTTCAGAAAACCCGTGACGCCTGTGCTGCATCATTTGCGAAATTGCTGGAACGCGCGGCAGAAAGTGTTCGTCACGGTGGTAAGATCATATTCTTTGGCAACGGTGGCAGTGCCGCCGACTGCCAGCATCTGGCGACCGAACTTACGATACGATACAAAACAGACCGTACCCCTATCGCTGCGATCGCCCTGACGACGGACTCATCCGCACTTACCGCAGGTGGAAATGATCTTGGCTTTGAAAATATTTTTTCGCGCCAGATAGAAGCGCTCGGCAAGCCAGGTGACGTTGCTATTGGCATCTCCACATCGGGAAATTCTGAGAACGTTATTCGTGCGCTGAATGTTGCAAAATCGTTGGACATTGTCCCGGCAGCCCTTGGCGGCAAAGATGGCGGCAAGCTTGTTGGTATCGCAGACCCATTCTTAATCGTCCCATCTGACACGACGGCGCGCATTCAGGAAATGCATATTATGCTGGGTCAGATGCTGTGTGGCGCTCTTGAAATTGAATTAGGCTTGGTATGACAAAAGACCGTTCCAGACTGATCCCCTTGGTCGAAAATATCGACGGCACTCATGTGCTTGTCGTCGGCGATGCCATGCTAGATCGATTTGTAACCGGCGACGTTGAGCGTATTTCTCCTGAAGCCCCGATCCCTGTCCTTCGCGTAACCAATGAAACGCGCATGCCTGGCGGTGCTGGCAATGTAGTCCGCAACTTGGCTGCTCTCGGCGCGAACGTGACATTCATTGCCGTGACGGGGCAGGATGCTGCTGGCGAAGAGCTGCTCCAGGTTTCATGTGAAAGCCCGCTTGTCACTGCAAATCTGGTTGCAGACCCGGCACGTTCAACCACGATTAAAGTCCGTTACGTTGCAGGTAATCAGCAAATGCTTCGCGCTGACTGGGAAGCCGATCCGACATTGGATAAAAACATCGCTGATGACCTTTTAAAGCGTGCCATCGATGCTGTCGCCGGATGCGATGCCGTCGTACTTTCTGATTATGACAAAGGTGTACTCGCAGACGGTCGCGCCGTTGCGATTATCAATGCTGCGAAGGCCGCAAATATCCCCGTTATTGTTGACCCTAAGGGCGATGGGTACGCGCGTTATAAAGGCGCCGATTTAATTACACCGAACCGCAAAGAGCTAGCTCAAGCAACAACGCTAACTGCTAACAATGACGACGCTATTGTCACGGCGGCATTATCTTTGATTAATGCACACGACTTGGGCGGCCTTTTGGTCACCAGAAGCGCGGACGGCATGACCCTTGTGGATCAGGCAGGCGCACCGACGCATCTCCCCGCTGAAAGTCGTGAAGTGTTCGATGTTTCTGGGGCGGGCGATACGGTTGTCGCGTGTGTTGCTGCGATGGTAGGTGCAGGAAGCGCGCTCAAAGATGCCGCTACCGTTGCCAATGTTGCCGCCGGGATCGTTGTCGCCAAAGTCGGCACCGCTGTCGCTTGTGCTGCCGAAGTGATTGCGGCACTTCACCACCAGGACATCTCAGATGCAGAAGCCAAGGTCTTAACTGAAACCCAGGCAGCCGAACGTATAGAAAGTTGGCGGCGACAGGGATTAAAAGTTGGCTTCACCAATGGCTGTTTTGATCTCCTGCATCCGGGTCATGTGTCGTTGCTTCGCCAATCGCGCGCTGCGTGCGACAGGCTCGTTGTCGGCTTGAACTCGGACGCTTCTGTTAAAAGGCTCAAAGGCGAGGAACGCCCCGTACAAAATGAAGCAGCACGAAGCGCCGTCATGGCCTCATTGGCGTCTGTCGATCTCGTCGTGATATTTGGCGAAGATACGCCCTATGAATTGATCGAACGCCTGCATCCGGACGTGATGGTCAAAGGCGCAGATTACGTGATCGAAGATGTCGTCGGTGCCAACCTTGTTCTGGGTTGGGGTGGCGAAGTTGTGTTGGCGGACCTTAAGGCTGGCCACTCGACAACCGCAACGATTGATCGGCTCAATAACGGGTCAAAATCTGACTAATGTCTGAAATACTCCAAGCCTACCTTTTATATGGACTTGCTTGGATTGCTTTTGGCGGCACTCATTCTGTTCTCGCAAGCGCGACCCTCAAACGCCAATTGGCGCATATCGCCGGCGCGTCTTACCGATTAACGTACAATGGGTTTGCGATCATTTCTTTGGCCGTCACATTCTGGGTCGGCTATCTCGTGTTCGCGGAAACAGAAGCATTCGAACTCACAAACACTATTAAAGCAGTGCTGGGTGTTACCCAGATCAGTGGGTGGTTCTTGATGTATTTTGCCCTCGGACAATATGACCTTGGTCGCTTCGCAGGGACCCATCAGTTTAAAAACAGAAATGCCAACGCCCTTTCCGATGACGATGAAGCACTGCAAACCAAAGGGTTACATCATTATGTGCGCCATCCGCTTTATAGTGCTGTTTTTCTGGTTCTTTGGGGCGCTGCCTGGACACCATTTGGATTGGCGACCGCGATCTTTGGCAGTGGGTATCTTTTGATCGGTACATATTTTGAAGAACGTCGTCTACTCGCTCGGCACGGTGAAACGTATGCAGATTACCGTGGCCACGTGCCTGCGTTCATTCCATGGCGCGGACGAGCCGTCTAGTTCCCGTCCGGTGCGGGTGGGAAGTCTGGCGCTTCACTCGCTGGTTCTGCATTCTCAATAACTTTTGATGCTTCTTGTTTCACATCTTCAATCGCGCCAAACAATTTCTCAAAGAACCCCTGACCACCAGATGGACTAGGTAACGACCGAGCGGGCATCCCACTGTGTGCAGCCTTCATGACATCACGCCAAATCCGAGCCGGGAAACTACCCCCGGTCACATTCTTCATCGCCGCACCGTTATCATTACCAAGCCAAACGCCAGCTACAAAGTCTGCGGTATAACCGACAAACCAGGCGTCTCGATAATTCTGCGATGTGCCTGTTTTCCCCGCCGCTTCGCGGTCAAGTTTGGCCGCTTTACCCGTACCAGTGTCAATCACCTGACGTAACATGCGATTCATTGCACCTACGTGACGCGGTTGCATGACCTTTCCCGGCCCAGCGCCTTTCCGGCGATAAAGGATCTCTCCACCCCCATCGCGGATTTCCACAATACCATAAGGAATGACGCCATCTCCACCATTTGCAAAGGCCGTATACGCCGCAGTCAACTCCAAGAGACTGGTTTCAACGGTGCCCAGCGCAATCGACGCGTCTGGTTTTTCCCCTGAATCGATACCAAGAGATCTGGATGTTGATGCAACACGATTGATGCCTGCCTTCATCGCAACACGCACGGCGACAGTGTTAACAGATTTCGCCAATCCATCAGCGACAGTGATTTTTCCCGCATACTTGCTATTAAAATTTCGTGGCTGCCATTTGCCAATTTTCACAGGTGCGTCATCAATCAAATCATCCGGTGACAGACCTGCTTTGAGGCCCGCAAGGTATACTACAGGCTTGAACGCTGAACCCGGTTGGCGACGCGCTTGTGTTGCTCGATTGAATTGGCTCTCACCGTAGTTCTCGCCACCAACCATTGCCGTTACCGCACCATCAGGGCGCATCAACAAGACAGCTCCATCACCAATACGACGCGACTTGCCCGATTTCGCCAATGTTGCACGGAGCCTTTTTTCTGCAGCGACTTGAACTTTTGAATCCAATGTCGTTTGCACAAATAAATCCCGATCTCGCGCACCGACATAATCCCCCACATAATCAAGCACCCAATCCACAAAGTGAGGCGCGATCTGCCCTGGCCTCACAGCTTTCCGTTTCGAAGATAATGACCTGGCTTTTTTAGCATCACTCTCAGAGAGATACCCAGCAGCTACCATATTCGCCAGAACCACCCGCGTTCGGTCCGTGGCACGGGCATCGCTATTGTGTGGGTTGTAGCGGCTTGGTGCTTTTAGCAATCCTGCCAACATCGCAGATTGCCAAACATTCAATTGACTGGCCGGGCGAGAAAAGTACTTACGCGCTGCAGCATCAACACCATATGTGCCAGCACCTAGGTAAACCCGGTTTAAATACAGTTCGAGAATTTGATCCTTGGAGAACTGATGCTCAAGCCAGAGGGCGAGCATCACTTCCTGGATTTTACGTTTATACGTTCGCTCAGAGCTTAAAAATAAGTTCTTCGCCACTTGCTGTGTGATTGTGCTGCCGCCTTGAACAATGCGACCCGCACGAACGTTGGTTACCGTCGCGCGTGCTAAGCCGATCAGATCAATCCCAAAGTGATCATAGAAACGACGGTCTTCGGTCGCGAGTACGGCTTGCGGCAAGGATGGTGGCAAATCAGCAAGCTTCACAGGAATGCCATATAGGTCACCAACCGCAGCAAGCTCTTTGCCATCCGCAGCCAATATCCAGAGCGTGGGTCTTCGGGATGGTGCCAGATTGTCTTCCAGGTCGGGCAGGCCTGTATAGAACCATCCCACGACAAACAGACTAGCTATCAAACCCCAGACACAAAGGGTTGCAATCCACTTGCCTATACGCCGCCAAATCGATGCTTTGGCAGTTGTTGCTTTTTTCGCGCGTTTTGATTTCTTTCGAGCCATAGGACTTTATGACTCAAGGGCGTTATGAACGCGTTAATATGAGAGGGTTTTTATCGCTTTTTTTAGTTGCCGTAATAGCGCTCGAAATTGAGGATATGGACAGCTAAGGTATCAATATGAATAAAAACATACAGATCGTAGAAACGCTGCTATGGAGCGATATTGGTACGTCATTGCTCATTATCGCCATTGTCCTTGGTATTCGGTGGGTCGTTTTCCGCGCCATTCGGGGTAAATCTGAGACCTTAAGCCCAGATCAGCGCAAGTGGATATCATCGACCCGCAATATCGCAATCATTATTATCTTTATTCTGTTGCTGTCGGTCTGGTCGCTAGAGTTATCGCGATTTGCCTTATCTATTGCTGCTTTTGCGTTGGCGATTGTTATTGCCAGCAAAGAGCTAACCCTGTGTTTATTGGGCGGCATTTACCGCACAATCACACATCCATTTAGTGTTGGAGATTGGATCGAAGTTGGACCTATTCGCGGAGAGGTCTTGGAAGAAGGTTTAATCAGCACGACCTTACAGGAGATTCCGCCGCGCCACGATACCACACAAAATTATACCGGACGAACCATCACCATGCCCAATTCGATGCTTTTGGGGCATACTGTGATGAACGAAAACCATCTCAGAAATTTTGTCACCCATATTTTTACAATCACTTCGAGTGCCCTTCATACATCGCCGAAATCTGACGGCGATTTTGTCCGCAAAGAAGTAAATAAGTACTGGAAGGTGTTTGAAGAAAAGGCCACAAAGACTTGGCATACTATTCGTAAAAATACCGGCGTTGCGCTTCGCAGTCCTAATCCCGTGATTGATGAGCATACAACAGTAGACTGCCACATCGCGATTACGGTGCAGCTTTCCTATCCACGTGATGAAGCCGAAGCGATTGAGGATCACATCACAACCGCACTATTGGAGCGTCAACGTGTGCGCCGTGAAAAGAAGCCCGCTTTGGACAAGCCCGCTAAGGCTTAAGTTTTTTAATTAAAACCCAGCCCACAAATGCGCGAGTTGAGTTTCATACATGACAACGAAACCCAACGCAGTCGTGAAAACGCCAATGCCACCGCAGAGAGAATGGTGCGCCCAGGTTAGGCTTTTTGCGGTGTAGCCTAGCGGGACTGCGATCACGGCAGACAGCGCCGCCATCCCAACAATCGACCCAACACCAAAGACGACAACATAAAGAATACTATGCAACGGGTCGTTGATAGAAGTTGCCGCCAAGACCAGCAACGCCGCAGAGCCTGCCAGGCCATGCATAAAACCAACAAACAACGTCCGCCAAGGCAAGCCCTCTGGATGTTCGTGTGCATGGGCATTTTCCGAGTGGGGTATCGTTTCACCGGCATGACTGTGCGCATGGAGGTGCAACGTGCCATCGTCATGTTTATGTGCGTGGAAATGGATACGTTCGCGAATGAGACGCCATAAAACATTGCCCCCAAGCGCAACCAACATCACGCCAACCACGAATTCCAACCATCCCATAATTTGCTCATTAAGTGCTGCGCCCAAATAAATGATCGTGCCGACGACAGCGGCTAACATCAGCGCATGACCAGACCCCCAAAGGGCGCCATGCCACACAATGCGTTTTACCGACGTTTCACCTGAAACCATCGACGAGACTGCAGCAACATGGTCTGCTTCTAATGCGTGCTGCAAGCCAATAACCAGTCCCAGCATCAATATTCCGCTTAATCCCAGATCCATTTTTACGCCCTTTATCGTCATCGATGATGGATCGTATCCTAATGCGCGTTCACGCAGGCGCAATAACACAGCAGACAAATTATTGTGGAATTGCGTCAAACGCGATGCAAATACGTGTATCTGAAGGTCGTAACGGAATAGTGCGATGGTAGAAATAGGCGGGAAACATGATAGCATTCCCTGCTTCTGGCATGATGAGCTTGGTTTCTGATACGGTTTTACGTTCAGGATAGTCGTGCGGCGTACCAAATTCGATCCACCCGGCAGATTCGGGATCATCATGTTGAACTGATGGTGGCACTTGGATGTAGTATACGCCACTTAACCAAGCGTCCCTATGAATATGCGAATCCTGATGGCCCTGATCTTCCATCACCACACCCCAGGCGTTGAGTGAGTAAGATGCCGGCGCGCGCTTGGAAAAAGGGTCTTTAGCGTTGGCCTGACACTCAGCAATGATGACATCGATCTCAGAACGGACCCATGTCAAAAGCTCAAAAATTGGGCCAGAAGTATCATCTGTAATGTCACCCGTATGATATCCACACTTGGTTGAATAATCTTTGGGCTCATAGGCAATGGTTGGGTGGTTTGCAATCGCATCCGCCAGCCTTAAATTCATCGCATCCAAACCACCGTCAGGCTCAAATGTGCATGGCATCAGGCGATCTTTGAAATTCATAATTTGGCGCGCATCGGCATCACGACCAAGCTCGAAACATATAATCGATTGCAGGGCCATCGCCCCCGTATGACCCGGCACAGCTTGTAAAACCTGCATGCAGTGTTGATCGGCTTCACCCCAATCCCCTTGGAGCATGAGGGCACGGGTCAGCGCCACACGCGTTGCATGGTTCGAGGGCAAATGCCCCAGTGCTTTTTTGTATCGGTTTATCGCATCAGGCAAATTATTGGTCTGGGTATACATATGCCCAGACATGACAAGAGATTCGAGATCATTCGGATCAAGCGAAAGCGCTTTTTCAAATTGTATAAGGGCCGCCGGATAATCACCCTCACGCTCCAGCATTTTTGCGAGCTCGAGGCGAATTTTCGATATCTCCGGCAATCTTGTAATGATGCCCTTAAGTGCTGTCTCTTATACACATCTCCGAGCCCACGAGACTA
>OJFX01000817.1_pt1 | contig 11366 bp, 10 predicted proteins | sample 1594171 | NCBI WGS metagenome assembly OJFX01 (sample SAMN05416840, study PRJEB24817) | seawater metagenome | isolation source: Sea water | place: Canada:Atlantic | collected 2013-07
ATCTACACACTGCATATCGTCGGCAGCGTCAGATGTGTATAAGAGACAGCCCGGGGACAGAGCGAACGATGGGACCACCAATGACATCGGGGGATGTCGTGGGGGTCCCCCTTTTGCAAACAGCCCATCGGTTCGGCGGCCTGTCAGGTCTCGGGTGCCTTTCCTTCGGTAGGAGAGCGGCCTTCAAGAACCGGATCTGTCAAAAAACGAAGGGGTTTCCGCAGGGTGCAGTGCGTGCCCGGGCCGTTGCTGGTCCGTGGCGACACGCACTCTCACAGGGGGGGGAGCGGCTACCCGTTTTCGTTCCTTGGCGCGGTCGCCAAATCGATGGGAGGACAGCCAGCTAGGCTCGCAGTCCGCAAGAGAGAAGTGCCCGTTTTAGGAGTGCCGACGATCACGAACGTTTGTTGTGCGGTCGTCCATTTTCGGGAGGTGCAGTGCCCCGAGATCAGACGTCGGCGACGTGATTGTCTGTTGCGATCGCCGCACTCACGCGACGCCTCGGATTACAAGCGCGATCACGCGATCCGTCAATGACTCGCGGCGCACATCTCACTCGCAACTATGGAGAGACTGTGCGAATAGCGGCCTTATGACGCTTTCCCCAGGGTTATGCGCAGTCTATCCACAGCTGTGGATATCTCCTCCTGGGTCGTGGTGCGCCCGACGGACATCCGCACGGCGCTGCGCGCGCGTTGCAAGTCATGTCCAAGTGCTTGCAAGACGTGCGAGGGTGCGAGTGATCCACTGGCGCACGCGGAGCCCGCAGAGACTTCAACGCCCGCCAAGTCGAGCCGTGTGACGAGCATTCGCGCGTCGCCAGCGTCGGGCACGGACACGTTGAGGGTGTTCGGGAGCCGTGTTCCGTCGGAGAGTGGCGGGCCGTTCAGGTGCACATTGGGCAGGGCGCAAGAGAGTTCCTTCCAGAGTTCCTCCACGAGGACCCTCGTGCGCGCACCAAAGTCGTCTGTTTCCTGAACTGCCAACTCGATCGCGCGGGCGGCCGCGCAGATGGAAGCGACGTTCTCGGTGCCCGGTCGTACTTCGGCTTCCTGGGCTCCGCCGTGCAGCTGTGCGGAGAGCGGTGTACCCACGCGACGGAGGAGGAGCCCGACGCCGACGGGGCCGCCGACCTTGTGCGCTGAGAGGGTGGCGAGGTCGACCCAGTCGAGGAGCCCTTGGGCCGGCCGTTTCCCGAGGAGTTGCACGGCATCTGTGTGCAAGATGACGCCCGGTCGGGAGCTCGATCGGGCCCGACCAAGGGCATCGGCCAGGGCGGGTAGATCCGTGGTGCTCCCCAGTTCGTTGTTCGCCGCCATGATCGTGACGAGGTACGGGGATTCCGTGCTGGCCTGGGTGGCTGCTGCGATGGTCTGGGGCGTCAGGTGGCCCGAGGGGTCGCAGGGGACGCGCGTGACCCGCCGCCCCCGTGCCTCGAGGACCTCCACGGGCTCCAGCACGGCGGCGTGCTCGATCGTGCTCGTGGCGATGCCCATGCCCGCTGGACCCGCATCCGTGGCACCGAAGATGGCCAGGTTGTTGGACTCTGTGCCCCCGCTCGTAAATACGATTTCGTCCTCGTGGACGGCCAGGGCGGCGCTGATGCGCTCCCGGGCATCGTCGATCGCGGCCCGCGCCCGTCGTCCCGAGTCGTGCACGCTCGAGGCGTTCCCGAGGCCGGCGTCGAGGGCCTCCAAGAGAGCCTCAAGGGCCTCCGGGCGCATCGGGGTCGTGGCGTTGTGGTCCAGGTGGACGCGTTTCATCGTCGAATCAGGGCCGCGGCCCGTGCTCGATGGGGTGAGCCAGCATCACGGGCAGGGCCCGGCCGACGGTGCGATCAGGCCCTGGTATAGCTTCTCGTAGGACTGGACGACGTCGCGCCGGTCGAACCGAGCCGTCGCGCGTTCCCTCGCGGCATGGCCCATGGCCGCCGTTCGATCGCGATCGCCGAGGAGCTGCACCAGTTGGGCGGCGAAACCCTCTTGATCGTCGACTTCCACGAGCTGGCCGGAGATGCCGTGTTCGACGACCTCGGAGACCCCGCCCACGCGCGTTCCGAGCACCGCGGTACCCGCGGCCATGGCCTCGAGGGCGGACAACCCGAAGGATTCCTCCGTGCTGGCGAGGCAGAACAGGTCTGCCGGTGCCAGGAGCTCCGGCAGGACGTTGCGTAGGCCGAGGAACTTGACTCGGTCGCAAATGCCCTTGTCCCGGGCGATGCGGCGCGCTTCGCCGAGCTGAGGCCCGTCCCCCACCAAGATCAATTCCGCTGTCTTGCCCTGCTGGTCCAGGACCTCGAGGGCCTGGGCGAAGGCTTCGACCATCCACGGGACCCGCTTGACCCGGCGGAAGTTGCTGATGTGGATGGCCGTCGGCACGTCCGCTCGGTCCCCGGAGGGTTTGAACTCGTCCAGGTCCACGAAGTTTGGGATCACATGGATGCCGCAGGGCGCGGGGCCCTCGAAATTGGCCCGGGTGCGGGCCGCGAGGTCCTCGGAGACGGCAGTGACCGCGTCGGAGGCCGTGATCGCGTATTGCGTGAGGGGCGCGTAGCTCGGGTCATTGCCCACGAGCGTGATGTCTGTGCCGTGCAGGGTCGTGACGACCTTGAGGGGCGGAAGACCCGCCGAAGCGGCCGCGGAGCGCACCATGAGCGCGCTGATGGCGTGCGGCAAGGCGTAGTGGGCGTGCAGGACGTCCAAAGGCTCGACCCGGTGCAGGTCGAGAATGCGCGACATGATCGCGAGGTCGTGGGGCGTGGAGTGGAAGAGCGGATAGGGGCTGCCCTGGGCAACGTGGAGCTCGACTGGCCCTGGGGAGCGCTCTAGCCGCGGCGGCACGTCGTGGCTGAAGAGGTGCACCGAGTGCCCGTTGCCCGCCAGGGTCAGAGCGAGTTCGCTGGCAACCACTCCCGAGCCGCCGTAAGTGGGGTGGCACAGGATTCCGACGCGCATGTCAGCTCGTCCTTTCTGCGGGGTTCCGATCGAGTCCGGCCCCTTCCTTGCCCGGGACCTGATCCCGTTCTTCGCCCCGATCGCCACGCTTGGGCGTGGGCAGAGCCCGGGGTTCGGTGGGCGGAGGCACGGGTTCGAGGTTGAACGTCTTCATCTCCGCCTCATCGGCCCGCGCTGGCGCTTCCTCAACCTTCGATTCCGCAGTCGGCTGCTCGGTAGGCACCTCAGCGGAGGGATCAGCAGCAGGGCCGGCCTCGACGGTTGTCTCCAGCGCGGGCTCAGCGGCAGCGACGGGGGCGGCCACAGGCTCCTTCTCGGGAAGTGGCGCTTCCACGGCCCGGCCCGAGGCCTCGATATCGACCCCTTCGCGCTCGAGGAACTCCCGTGCCACCGTCAGGTAGTCGTCGGCACCTTTGGATTCGGGCGCGTACTCGAAGATCGTGCGCCCAAAGCTCGGGCATTCGGCCAGCTTGACGTTGGTGCGGATGGCCCGCTTGAAAAGCTGTACGGGGAAGTGGTTTCGGAGCTCGCCGAGGACCTCGCGTCCCAGACGCAAGCGGTTGTCATACAGGCACGCCAGCACTCCCGTGACCTCGAGGTCGGGGTTCATCCGGCGCCGTAGCAGCTGGACGATCTCGATGAGCTTGCTGAGGCCCTGCAGGGCGAAAAACTCGGTCTGGACGGCGATCAGGACCTCCGTCGAGGCCACGAGCCCGTTCACCGACAGCAACCCGAGGCTCGGGGGGTTGTCGATCAGGACCACGTCCGCCGGGGAGCGTCCGGAGCGGGCGATTTCGCCTTCCTCCCACTCGTCGAGGGCGTCCTTGAGGACGGATTCGCGCCCGATGGCGCTGGCCAGCTCAAGCTCCGCGCCTGAGAGGTCCAAGTGCGACGGGAGGATCGATAGGCCCGGCGTTGACGTGCCACGCAGGGTGTCCGTCACGCGGGCGCCCTGGGTCAGGATCGAATACGTCGACAGGTCATCCGGGGCCAGCTCCGAACCCAGGTTCATGGACGCATTGGCCTGCGGATCCATGTCGATCACGACCACACGACGTCCCAGGCGGGCCAGGGCCGCTCCGAGGTTCACGGCGGTTGTCGTCTTACCGACTCCGCCCTTTTGATTGATGATCGCGATGCGCCGCATGGGTCGAGCGACGGAGTCTACAAAGCCTGGCTCGCCGTGCGTTCATTACCTCGAAAGGCCCGACATTAGGGGCCCCCACGGAATTGCGGCATGGAACGGCCCGGCGCCGCGGGGAATTTCCGCGGCGCCGGGCCTTCGAGAGAATTGCCCTTGACGGGTCGCCCCGTGAGGGCTGATTCGTCGATCAGTCGCGGCTCTGGAGCTTCGACAGCAGGCGCAGGATCTCGATGTAGAGCCAGACGAGGGTCACGATGAGGGCGAAGCCCCCGAACCACTCCATCCACTTCGGGGCGCCGCTCTTGGCGCCGCGCTCGATGACATCGAAGTCGAGCAGCAAGTTGAAGGCCGCAAGGCCCACGACGAAGACCGAGAAGGCGATGCCCATGGTGCCGCTGCTGTGAATCAGCGGCACGCCAACACCGAACATGTTCAGGACGAAGGCGATGACGTAGAACAGCGCAATGCCGGCGGTGGCGGCGATCACGATGGATCTCAGCCTCTCGGTCACGCGGATGATGCGGAAGGCGTAAAGGCCCAACATCGCAAACGCGACGGCGAACGTCAGAATGACCGCCTGCAGCACGATGCTGCCGCCTACCCCTGGGATCGGACCGCCGTCAGCCCCACTGGATGTCATCGCGTACATCGCTGAGATGCCGCCCAGGAAGAGGCCCTCAAGCAGTGCATGGGGCACTGCGAGCATCGGGGCCAGCTTCGGCTTGAAGCTGATCACGAAGGTCAGGATCAGCGCGCCAATGACGCCGCCGATGACCCATGCCGCTGGGAAGCCAGTGGCATATGCCTTCTGGTACGTGAAGGAAGCGGCCGCCGTGACCGCCAGGAGCAGGATGGCCGTCTTGGCCATGACCCCCTGGATGGTCATCGGAGCGGTGATGACGGCGCCTTCGTCGCGGAACGAAACGCCCTTGAAGACGGACTCTTTGAGGACGGGGTTGCCTGATCTCATGATGTTCTAGGGTGCGGAAGCGAGCGACCGAGCGCTCGGGAAGCGTCTATAGGATAAACGGCGCCGGTCTTTCGAGGGGGTCACTGGCCCAGCCAGCGGATGATCGGGTCGTCGAAGGCCACGGGCTCCCGGGCCAGTAGGGGTTCCCCGTAGCGGCGCCGGATGCGCTCGCCGTAGGTGCGGGCCTTGGTCTCGACCCGCTCCCAGATATCGGTGCCGTAAAGGAAATGCTTGCCGTCGTCCCCGGATTCCGCCGGGGCCAGCTGGGTGGCGTAGGCCATCACGGCCTCCCGTTTCCGGTCCCAGACGGCCTCGATGTCGACCACAAAGGTCGGCTCGAAGGGGGTGTGGGACATGAAATGCAGCATCTGGGTCGGGCGCTTCGCTGAAGGGCCGCCGGTGACTTTGGCGAGCTGTTTGAGCCCCGACAGGTACCAGGCTTCCTTCGCGAGACGCGCGCTGGCCTCGTGATCGGGGTGGGGATCGTCCAGATGGTGGCAGAGCACCAGCTCCGGGCGCAGCTCGCGCAGGTGGCGGGCGAGGGCTTCGCGGGCGTCGACTGTGACCTGGACCCGGCCATCAGGCTGGTTGAGGTTGCCGCGCCAGGCGAGGCCCATGAGCTCGGTGGCTCGGGCCGTTTCGGCGTCGCGGTCCTCGCGGCTGCCGCGCGTGCCCATCTCGCCCCGGGTGATGTCGAGGACGCCCACGCGGGCGCCCGCGTCCACGAGGCGCAGGATCGTCCCGCCGGCGGAGATCTCCGCGTCGTCGGGGTGGGCGGCGATGACGAGGACATCAAGGGCCTCGGGGCTGGGAGCGTCAGGGTCAGTCATGGGAACCTTCAGGCTCTTCTGATTCGAGATGCAGGACGATGTGCTCGAACGATACAGAGGGGATCTCTTCCCGCAGGGCATCGACGAAAGCGGCGCCGTAGCGCGCCATGAACTGGAAAGGCCCGAGCACGCGTTCCTGGGGCACGTTCCGCGGCACGAGGGTGCTGTTCACCCGGCGCACCTGTCGCGCGCCCTTGCCCGATCGGTTTTGGTGCACGCGCAGGGCCTTGTCGATGACCTTGCCGATCGACTGTTCCACGTGGCCGGCGGTCTTCTTGATCGTGACGGCGAGGGCCGGCTCGAGCTCTGCGAGGGCGCCCTTGTGTTCCACGAGGCGGCGCGCGGCGTCGGCGCCGATCTCGCGCAGGGCCGCGATGACCTCGGGCTCCGCCGAGTCGTCGTCCGCTGGCTTGAACTCGCCTTTGGCTCGCAGGACCTCCTCTACCGACGCTTCGACGCGTCCGAGGGCGTAGCGGGTGTCGTCATCCACGATGCTGAGGGACACCCGAGCGAGGAAAGGCGTCCGCGGCTGACCGGCCGCGTCGCGGGCAGGGCCCAGCTGGGCGTGGTAGCCGAGTTCGCCGTAACCGCCCACGTACGCACAGGTCGGGAAGACGGCGTCCTGCACGATGGGGCGAAGGAGGGCCCCGGCGGACCATTCGCCGGGGCTACCGACGATCTGGGCGCCCAGCTCCGCGTGGGTGCGGGAGCCTGGTTCGCCGTCCATGCGAAGCCCTTCGCCGCCGGCGCGTAATGCCACCCGTTCCGCAGGCCCGGCGTCCGACTGGACGTGCCGATAGGCGATGGCGGCGGCGGCTCCTGCATCGTCGTCGGTCGAGCCGATGCCGATGGCAGCCTTGAGGCCGAGGGCTTCGAGTTCCGCTTCACCGGCGCGTAGGGCCGCCACGAGTGAGGGTCCACCCGCTGCGGAGGAGCTCGGTCCAGAGACGATGCGGCCCATCTCGCTGGAGAGCTGAGCCCGGATCCAGTCGGGTTCCACGACCACCAGCCCAAAGCGGCCACACAGCTCGCCGAAGATTCGCGAGAGGGCCCGCGGAAGGGTCTCACCGTCCTTTGGCATGAAGAGATCGAGGGCGGCTTCGGCGCCCTTGTGTTCCTCGACGATGTTCTGGAGCTGGGCCCGTACGGCGCCCAGTCGTTGGTTTTCTTCGGTGACCGCCAGCTCGCCCAGGGGCACGCGTCCCGACGACAGCCCCGCCAGGGCCACCTTTTGCAGGTCGAGGTTCCGGTTCAGCTGCCAGGCATGGTGCACCTCGGCGACGTCATGGTCGTCGGCGTGATTCCAGAACACGGGGACCACCGGCGTCCCCCACTGTTCGGACAGCTCGGAGGCGGCGCGGCAGGCCTGCAGCGCCTTGTAGAGGCTGTAGAGCGGGGATGCGAGGAAGCCAGGCTGCTGTCCGGTGACCACGCAGAACGTACCTTCCACCCGCAGGGCGTCCAATGACGCGGCCGCTTCGGGGGCGAGCTTCAGTCCCGCCTTCTCAAAGCCCCGCGCAATGGAATCGGCGAGTATGCCGCGCTCCTCAGCGCCGAGGTGCTCCTCCGGCCGCGGGACTTCGTCCATGCGCCGCGGGAGCGGGATCGGCCCAAAAGTGGGCCCCGCGGCGATGGCGGCGCGGGCCACGTCGCTCAGGCCGAATAGATCTGCAGGGAGGGCCTGCGTGGTGGAGCTCAGCACGGGGAGTGGAGGTGGAGCGGGGGTGCCCGGTGTTAGGCGAAGGCAGCGGCAAGGTCCGCTCTCATGGCGTCGATCGCCCGGACGGCCGCGTCTTTCCAGTGGGCTTCCGTCTCTTTTTGCCAAGCGAACAGGATCCCCCGGGAGGAGTTCACAAGGGCGCCGTGGAGCCCGCTTTCGTCGAAGGCGCCTGCGATGTCCTTCGCGCTACCGCCCTGGGCTCCGTAACCGGGAATCAGGAACGGCGTGTGGGGCATTCGCTTCCGCAGGCGGCGCAGCTCATCGGGGTGGGTGGCGCCTACGACGGCCCCCACTGAGCTCCAACCGCTGGTCCCCACGAGGCCTTCCCCCCAACGGGAGATGGCGTCGGCGACGTGATCCACCAGGGTGGTTGCGCCGTCTACGTTCAGCGTCTGGAACTCGGCGCTCGATGGATTGGACGTCCGGGCGAGGACGTAGATGCCGGCGCCGGCGCGTTCGCAGGCGTCCAGGAACGGCTGGATCGAGTCGGTCCCGAGGTAGGGGTTGACCGTGGCGGCGTCGCACATGATGTCGGTCTCGGCGCCGGAGAGGCATGCCTCCGCGTAGGCGGCGGCCGTGCTGCCGATGTCACCGCGCTTGACGTCCCCCACCACGATCAGGCCCGCCGCCTTGGCGGCCTGCACGACCCGTTCGAAGGCCCGCACGCCGTCGGCACCGAGCACCTCGAAGAACGCAGATTGGGGCTTCACGGCGGGGACGCGCCCGGCGCATACCTCAATGATCCCGGTCAAGAAGGACACCACCGCCTCGGCCCGCTCGGCACGGGATGCATGGGGATCGCGGGCGACCTGGAACTCATCGGGGAGCAGTGCCAGGTGCGGGTCGAGTCCAACGACGATCGGGTTGCCGGCCTTCTCGACGGCACTCGTCAGGCGGTCCGCAAAGTTCTGGGTCATAGGGAGGTGGGCCCGTTCCTTTGGTCTAAGGATCTGGGCCGGAAGAGGTTAACCGCGGCCTATCCCCGCGGGTGGAGTCAAATCAGTCCCGGGACGTCTTAGAGTGTCGACGAAGCTATGACCGCCACCAAGCGCGACACCCTCATCGAAACCGCTCTGCGCCTCTTCTGTGCCTATGGCGTGCACGCCGTGGGCATCGATCGCGTCATCGCCGAGGCTGGCGTGGCGAAAGCGACGCTTTACAAGCACTTTCCCTCCAAGGAAGACCTGGTGGTGGCCGCTCTGGAGCGCCTCGATGAGGTCGGCCGGGCCAGCATCGAGGAATTCGCCCGCGGGGCATCGAAGGATCCCCGCAAGCGTTTTGCAGCCCTCGCCAAGGCCGTCTCGGGGGCCGGGCCGAACGGGTGCATGTTCGTCCTGGCGGCCCAGGAGTTCCCCGACGCGGGCCACCCCGTGCACCGGGCGGCGGCGGACCACAAGCGGCGCATGCGCGGGCTTTTTGAGGAGCTTGCCAAGGAGGCAGGGGCGCCCGACCCCGTGTCCACGGCCGAGAGGGCGCAGCTCGTGGTCGATGGGCTCTACTCGTCGTGTGCCGTCGGCGAAGCGGATCGTGGACGGGCCGCGGACGTGGCGGGGCAGATGTTGCTGGCGCTCCTAGACGTCGAGGGCGTTTAGGAAGCTCTTCGCTACCCCATCGGCGAGTGGCAGGCCCCGTGCCGTCAATCGATAGCGACCTGCATCGGTGCGCTCCAGGAGATCGTGACCGCGGAGCTCCTCGGCCACGGCCACAGCGGGATCCTCGGATTCGTCCACGGCGGGGCATGCGGCACGCCCACGGGCTTCGGCGGCGGTGAGACCGGCCGCCAGCCGCAGTCCGAGCCACCAAGTCTCGGCGAGCCGAGCCATCGGCGCTGGGTCTTCGCGCCATTGGGTGGCGTGACCCTCTTTCTGAATGCGGCGCAGGTATGGGGCGATGCCTCGGGGGTTGCCGCCCCGGGCTGTGCCCACCTTGCTCACAGCGCCGGGGCCGATGCCGACATAAGCACCGTTGCGCCAGTAGTTGAGGTTGTGCTCGCACTCCTCCCCCGCCGCGGCGTGATTGGAAATCTCGTAGGCAAGCAGCCCGTGCTCTGCATTGAGTCGGCGGGTGGCATCGAACATCGCGAGCTCGACTTCCTCTGGTGCCTTCTCCAGGCGTCCGCGGTCGAGCCAGCGCTTGAACCGCGTGTCTTCTTCGAAGGTGAGGTTGTAGGCGGACAGGTGATTGGGCCCGAGGTCCAGGACGCGCGAGAGATCGGTTTCCCAGGACTCAGCCGTTTGGTCCGGCACGGCGTAGATCATGTCGAGATTCAGATGCCGGACCCCGGCGGCCCGGGCGGCTTCATAGGCGCGAAACGAATCGTCGACGCTATGGACGCGGCCGAAGAGTTTGAGCGTCTCGTCGTGCAGGGATTGGAAGCCGATCGAGAGCCGCGGCACGCCCAGGTCGAGCAGCGCGCGGGCCTTGTCCTCGTCGAGGCTCTCGGGATTGCACTCCGCGGTGACTTCCTTGGCGCTGTCGCGCCAGTCCGAGAGCTCGTCCAGGCCGTCCATGAGCGTGCGAAGCTGCGGCGCGGAGAGGAGGGATGGCGTGCCGCCGCCGAAGAAGACGGTGCGCGGGCGCCGGGGCGCGCGGTGCCGCGCTTCGACCAAGATCGCAGCGATCATGCCGTCGATGTCCTGTCCCTCGTCTGGCACGGAGAAGAAGTCGCAGTAGTGACACTTGGCAGCGCAGAACGGCAGGTGCACGTAGAGGGGCGTTCCCTCGGGAGCGGCATCGAGGGGCGGTGCGCTGGCGGCGGGGACCGCGTCGGTGGTATTCGTCAAAGGAACAGGGGCCTCATTCGAGGCGGAACTCCACGGTCTTCTCGTCGCGGGGACCCAGCGAGAATTCGATCTGGCCCAGGTCTTCCACCTGACCCTTTGAGTTGAGCCCACGGGCGGCAAAGACGTGGCCCACGCCCGCGAGACCTCGGATCGCAAACGTGATGCTGTCGGTGTCGCGTTGGATGCTCGGATGGGTCATCGAGAAGGTCGCGGCGTGCAGCCGCTTGCCGCTGGGGTCCAGGCGCGACGCCAGAATGCCTTTCAAACGCTTCCTGCCTGGTCCGGTGACGCGCACGGTGAGGTTGGCACTCGGCCAGATCCTCACTTCGCGTTCGCCGTCTTCTCGCGGGTCCACGAGCACATGTGTGCCCGCGTAGTCAGGGGCGCTCACCCGCAGCCACACGGGGCGCTTGGTGTCGATGAACGGCAGGGTGATGGGCGATGGTTCGTCGACGATCACTTCGTCCCCGGCCGGCGGGCTGCCCTCGAGCCAAGCGGATGAGGCGTCGTCGGCCATGTGGACGCTCGCAGAGCGCAGGGGCGAGCCGGTCATGCCGTCGCGGACGACGAGTCGAAACTTGGGCGACACCATGCCGATGAGGGCGTAGTCGTCATCCGTGGGGTCAAAAGGCCCCTTGGGCTTCTCGAAGTAGACCTCGTGGCCGTCGAGTTCGCCGCCGCGGAGGATCAGGCGCGCCGTCACCGGCACTTCGATGTCGAATTGCCCGGCCGCCACGATGCCCTGGATGCGTGTGCGGGCGCCCCCTCCAATCACGTCGATCTCCAGTGTGCCGCCGCCGGACTCTCGGATGAGCTGATCCTTGAACTGGATGAGGGCGGTGCCGTGGAAGGATCGCATGGGGCCTACCATCGCACTGGGGTTGGGTTCAGAGCGCATTTCGCCCGCCGGAGGATCCTGTCTCTTATACACATCTCCGAGCCCACGAGACTAGGCATGATCTCGT
>OJFX01000819.1_pt1 | contig 11343 bp, 9 predicted proteins | sample 1594171 | NCBI WGS metagenome assembly OJFX01 (sample SAMN05416840, study PRJEB24817) | seawater metagenome | isolation source: Sea water | place: Canada:Atlantic | collected 2013-07
CGAGATCATGCCTAGTCTCGTGGGCTCGGAGATGTGTATAAGAGACAGGCCCCCCACTCCTGGGGAAAGCTCGACGCCATCGAGCGCTGGATCTCTGAGAACCCCCAGGCACCCCAATACTGGAGGAACGAGAGCCGGCTCCAGCTCGCGGAGGGCCAGCTCCAGTTCGCCCTCGAAGGCAGCAAGGGCGGCGCTTCGCCTGAGATCCTGTCCTACCGGCGAAGCTCCGCCCTCGGCGGATTCGAGTCCGTCCTCGAGGACGGCTCCGCCACCCAAGAACAACAGCACCGCGCTCGCCGCGGGCAGCGCAGTGCCAACCAAGCCCTGGCCGCCTCCCCCGCCGCAGCTACGATGCAAGCCCCGGTCAAGGGCCTGATCCCTCGCTCTAAGTGGAGCGCGATTCGTCCCAACCCCCGCGAGCTCACGCCCGCGTCGGGCCGGTGGCGCTGGATCACGGTGCACCACTCCGTCTTCTCCTCGCCCTCGAATGACGTGGAGTCAAGCCTCGACACCGTCCGCCGCATCCAGCGCGAGCATGTGAACGGACGGAAGTACGGCGACGTCGGCTACCACTTCTTCATCGATCGCGCTGGCCGTGTGATCGAGGGCCGAAACCTCAAGTGGCGAGGCGCCCACTCCGGCGGATCGAACAACAAGGGCAACGTCGGCATCTGCCTGCTCGGGAATTTCGACGAGGAGAAGCCCAGCCCAGCGGCGCTGGCCAGCCTCGATCGACTTGTCTACGAGATCCAAAACGTCCTGAAGATCCCGCGCAAGAACGTGCGGCCCCACAAGGCCTGGAAAGAGACCGCGTGTCCGGGCCTGCATCTGATGCCTTGGTTCGCAAGAAGGTGACCCAAGCTCCCCATCATCGCGGCGGCCGCCCCTGGGCAGGCTCACTCGTCGCCGTGCTCCTCGTGGTGATCGCGACGGCGTGCGGCTGCGGTCCGAGCACGGCCGAGGGAACGACCCGCGACCTCGAGGTGAAGAACCGTGCGGGGATCGTGACGGTCAAGGGGACCGAACGCTTCACCGATGGCGAGTGGCTCAAGCACGGCGCGTTCACCTTCTATGGCGACCGCGGGGAGGTCCTCACGACCGGCCAGTACAAGGACGGGCTTGAGTCTGGCACGTGGACGGAGACCTACGAGGACCGCTGCACCGGCCGCGGCGCCTACGTCGAGGGACTCAGGTCCGGCCCATGGCAAACCTTCCACGCGAAAGGCATGCCCCAGGACTCTGGCGAATACAAGCGCGGCCTGAGGACCGGCCTGTGGCTCTCGTATCGCCGGGACGGCACGAAGCTCCGCGAGGCCGAGTATCGGAACGGCCAAGAGAACGGGCGCGTCGTGTACTTCGGGCCCCAGGGCCGTCTCGTGAATCACGAGCTCTCGGGCACGTACAAAGACGGCGAGCGCAAGAAGCCGCTCCAGTAGGGCCCTTTGCCCCAGGCGACAGCGCCGGAAACGCCCGGTCCCCGATGGAGCGGCCTGGGCCGTCCTGGGAGAGCGACATCATCCGAGGGCGAGTTCGTAGGCCTTGACGTGACAAGCGGCCGTTCTTGCCCAGGTGTAGTGGAGCGCCGCCGTCCGTCGGCGCAGGCGATCGGCCTCCCCGTCGGCTTCGTGGAGCGCCGCAAGAATGGCCGCTGCGATTTCGTCCGGGGCATCGGGCGGCACGAGCTGGGCCACGCGGCCGCAAACCTCGGACACGACCGGCACATTGCTCGTCACCACCGGGCGCCCAGCGGCGGCGGCTTCAAGCGGTGCCATTCCGAACCCCTCGTCATGGGGCACGAGCACAAAAGCGGCGCAGCCCCGCAGTAGCCGGTGGAGCTCCTGTTCGCTGACCCGGCCCAGGAGTCGAATGCGATCCCTCTCGGGCGAACGCTGCACGAGGTCCTTGAACCCATCGGCCCCTTCCCCGTCCGGCCCAGCGATCACCCAATCGATCCCAGCCTTCCCCATGGCCTCAAACGCGGCCAACGTGCCATCGAGGTTCTTGCGCTTCTCAAGGCGCGCGACGGTCAAAAGGAACGGGCGCTCGGCGCTCGACTCTTGCTCAGGGCACGACAGATCCAGATGGTCGATGCCGAGATGCGCCGGGACGATGCGCTCCCGCGGGAAGTCGAGGCGCTCCGCCACTTCGTCTGCCACGGCGTGGGATGGGGTCACGATCACCCGCGCCGTTTTCACCGTCTGGCGCGCAAACTCGCCCATGCGAGCCGAGGTCTGTGGGCTGACGTAACGGTTCGAGTCGAGGTACACGAGGTCGTGAATCGTCGCCACTTCCGGCAAGCGCGTCGGCAGGCGCCTGTACTGGGTGTGGTGCACCAGATCCGCCCCGCCGCGCACGAGGTGCTCGACCCCCAGTGGGCTGAGCCTGAGGGCCCTGGTGAGGGCTTTCGAGGGAATCCGCCGCCGGAACAACCGAGCCCCGGCAGGGACCTCCATGCCCTCCATAGGCTTGGCCCATGTGGGTCCAAAGAGCCCCAGGTCCACGCCCGGGTGAACGGCCAGCGCCCGGCTGAGCTCTCGCACGTAGCGCCCGATCCCCTCCCCCGCGGTGAGCGCAGGCCGGTAGTCGAGGAGGGGACGAATAGTCATGGATCAACGGGACGCAGGGCGCGGGTCGATCTTCCCGCAGTCCCGCGCCTTGGACGATGGGCCCCCGAAGGGGATCATTTCACGACGCCGCTACGCACGAGATTCTCCCAGCGCTTCAGCATGTCCGAGGAGGACCACTCCTTGTCCCGCCCGCAGCCGGTCACGATCTCGAACCCAAGTTCCTCACTGAGGGGCCACTCGGCGATGTTAGCCGCATCGGTTCGATCGCCCCCCTTCGTGAAGAAGTGCGGCCGGATGGCCCGCAGAGCACCGACCACGGTCATGTCGGTTTCCGACTCGTAGGTCACGACGGCATCGACGCCCCGCAGGGAAGCGACCACCTGCGCCCGTGTCCTCAGGTCCTGGAACGCAGCACCCTTCTTGTCGCGCAGGAAACCGTCGCCATTGACGATGACGACGAGGTGGTCGGGCCGGCGCCCGGTCTTGGCCTCGACGTGGTTCTTGGAATCAAGGAGGCAGCTTGCGTGACCGGGATGGATGGGATCGAAGCCGCCCGAAGTCGCACAGATGAGACCCTCGAGACCGTCGCGAAGCACGCTAAATGCCTCGACGTCGAAGATCGGGGCTTCGCCGAAACGACCGGTGGGAAATGGATGGGAGAAAGTCATGGATGGGGTTGGCGATCAGTCTTCGTCAAGGAAGTAGTGGGTGACGAAGGGCTTCTCACCGGACTCAGCCGAGAAGCCGATGGACTGCATGAGGGAGGTGGCGCCGGTGCGCTCGTAGACCACGCTGGTCACGCCGGCTGCGCCTTCCGTGCCCGCGAACTCGACGCGTTTTTCGGTGAGGGAAACGAGCTTGAAGAGGGACGTTTCCTTGCGCGACTCAGGCACCTCGAGGCGGCCGTGCAGGTGCCGCAGCCGAAGGATTACTTCCCCGTCTTCGATCGCGATCTGGCTGAGCTCGACGAACGCCGTGTCGCTGTCCCTGCGCACCTGGCGGAACGTGCCGATCAGCGCGTTGCCCCGGGGCCGCGTCCAGACCTCTTCGTTGACGGTCTTGTTGGGATTGACGGCCAACCAGCGGCCGGCGAGGAAGTCGAGCTTGGCCACCGCCTCGGCGGGGTCGGCGGACTCGGGGAGCACCGGCTCGAGCCAATCCAGGGGCGGCCGAAGCTGATGCTTGGGATGGGCGCGCTGCCAGGCCCGGGCGATGGCCAGCAGCTCCTCGTCCCGGTCGATCTGCCCGGTGAAACAAACGGTGTACGGGGAGCCGTCCTTGCGGGGACCGGCCTCCGGCACGAAGGGCGCCGCCACCGTGGGCTGGCCCGTGAGGTTGGTGATCTGGAGGAGGCCGCCGCCGTAGGGCGCGTGCACGAGCACGTCGACCCCGGAGATTGCGGTGTGGAAATCCGCCATGAGCTGCGAGCGAATGCGCTGGGCCCGCAGGTACTCCACCGCGGGGACCGTGCGCGCGACGCGGAAGACGTTCGGCCAGGCGTTGCGTATCTGGCGGGTCAACTCATCGTCCTGGCCGCTGCGGGTCAGTTCGTCAAAGGCCGTGGCGGCTTCGGCTCCGAGGGTCAGAAGGAGAGCCTGGACCGGGTACCGCGGGAGCTCCACGTCGACGAGCTCTGCGCCCATGCCTTCGAGCTCCGCGCGAATGGCCGCGACCCCGGGGCTACCGCGAAACGCTCCCGTCGGGATCCCGATGCGGAGCGGCTTTTGTTCGTTCTTCTGTCCCTGGGGCGCGAACGTGGCCGGCACGCGCCCATCCCGTGAGAACGGATCCTCTGGGTCGGCGCCTTCGATGGCGCGGAAGACCACCTGGGCATCGTCGAGGCTACGCGTGATGGGCCCGACTTTGTCCATGCTCCAACACAGCGCCATGGTTCCCGTCCTCGGCACGCGCCCAAAGCTCGGCCTCAGGGTGTTCGTCGCGCACGCCACCGACGGGGAGACGAGTGACCCGAGCGTTTCCGTACCGAGGGCGAAGGCGACGCCGCCGGCTGCCGTCGCGGAGGCGGAGCCCGCTGAGGAACCGCTGGACCCCGCGCTGAGGTCCCAGGGGCTGCGCGTCTTTTCACCGAACCAAACGTCGCCCCAGGCGAGGGCGCCCACGGAGAGCTTGGCGATGAGCACTGCCCCCTCGGCGTCCAACCGCTCGATCACCTCGGCGGTCTCGTCGATCACTTGATCCTGGAATGGGGCGGCGCCCCAGGTGGTCCGGTACCCCTTGCAGGCCATGAGGTCCTTGACGCCCCACGGGATCCCAAGAAGCAGGCTCCCGTCGTCCCCGGCAGCGAGCCGCTCGTCGGCCTTCGCGGCCGATGCGAGGGCGCGCTCCTCGGTGAACGTGATCACGCAGTGAAGGGATGCGTCAAGGCGGCGAAGCCGCGCGAGGTACATCTGGGTGAGTTCGACCGACGTGACGTCGGTTTGGCGCAGGAGCGCCGCCAGCTCCCGGATCGACCAGAAGGCCGCGTCTTCAAGGTCCGCAGGGCGCGTGACCTTTGGCAGCTCACCGAGATCCATCCCTCTCTGCTCCTCCGCGACCGCCATGCCGGGAATCCAAGGCGAGAAGGTGCCAGCCGGCTGAACGTGATTGGGCAGGTCACGGCTGCGGAGAGCTTGAAAGAGTCCAAGGCGCTCGATCATGTCGGGCATCATCAGCCCGATCTCTTCGGCCGTGAAGTCGAGCCCGATGATTCGAGCCGCGCCGCCGACATCGTCGGCAGAAAACGGCGGCGCCGGGGCCTCGCCGTCCTGAACAGGGGCAAGGGGCCCGGAGGCGGCCAGAGCTAGCAGCGTGATGGAGGAGAACATGGCTGGCTAGGATAGCCGCCAGGTTCACCCCAGAACGAGAGCTGCCGTGCCGAGCAGGGCGCAGTAACCCGCGAAGTACGGGAATGAGCCCTTTCGAAGCACGAGGAGAAGCGTTTTCAGGGCCGCAAAACCCACCAGCCCTGCGAGGGCTGCCGCGCTGAGCACGACCCAGCCGGAGATTCCGCCAAAGCCCTCTTCCAGGGCGCCGGGGAGTTCGACGATCGCCGCCCCGCTGATGGCCGGAAGGCTCATCAGGAAAGACAGCCGCGCCGCTTCCTCGGCGCCGATGCCCCGAATGAGCCCGGCGGAGATGGTGGAACCTGATCGTGAGACGCCGGGCCAAATGGCCACGGCCTGGGCGCATCCCAAGATCAATGCGTCGATGAGCCTCGGATTGTCCGCGGTCAACGCCGCGTCGGAGAGGCCCTTCGAGGTCGATGCTGCTTCTTTGCGCCTCCGGAAACGCTCCGCCACAAGGAGCGCCGTTGCCGTCACGAAGAGCCCCGCACCCGCCGCCCGCACGGTTCCGGAAGCCTCCTCGATATGGTCTTTGAAGACGAGGCCGATCACCCCCACCGGAATCGTCGCCACGATCAGCCAGATCCACATGGTGAAGCGGCCCGCCGCGAGGTCGGTGAAAAGGCGGATGACGTCCTTTCTGAAGGCGGCGATGATCGCGAAGAGCGTGCCCACGTGCAGGGCCACGTCCAGGGCGAGCCCACCCTCCTGGACATCCATGACGGTGCGGCCGATGGCCAGGTGACCGGAGCTGCTGACGGGCAGGAACTCGGTCAGCCCTTGAACAACCGCCAGGGCGAAGATCGACCAAATCGACGGATCCGTGGATGCGGCTGCAGCGGCAGCGGCCTCGGCCTGGCCCGCCGCTTCGAGAAGCAGCGGTCCAGCGGAGGTGCTCAGGGAGGATAATTCGAGCATGGACGAGGCCGCGTGCAACGCCGCTTTAGAGCACCACGGACGTTGGGTCCACGTATTCCATGCCGAAGGCCTCAGCCACGGGTGCGCAGGTCAGCTTCCCGCCGATGACGTTGGCCGCCGTGGCGAGCTCGCGGCTTTGCTTGATCGCGTCCTTGGCCCCAAGGCGTGCCAACTGGCGCGCGTAGCCGAGGGTGACGTTCGTCAAGGCAAAGGTGCTCGTGCGCGGGACCGCGCCGGGCATGTTGGCGACGCAGTAGTGCACGACGCCGTCTACGACGAAGGTCGGGTCCTCGTGGGTCGTCGGGCGCGTCGTCTCACAGCACCCCCCCTGGTCCACGGCCACGTCGGCGATGACAGCGCCTGTCTTCATGATCGAAAGGTCAGCGCGCTTGATGAGCTTCGGCGCCGCGGCCCCGGGCAGGAGCACGGCCCCGACCACGAGGTCCGCCTTGGCGAGCCATTCCTTGACGCTCATCGGGTTCGAGTAAATCGTCGTACAGTTCGGAGGAAGAACCTCGTCGAGGTAGCGCATCCGGTAGGCGTTCACGTCGAGGATCGTGACGTTGGCGCCGAGGCCCGCCGCCATGCGCGCGGCGTTGGTACCCACGACGCCGCCGCCCAGGACGACGACCTCAGCCGGAGCCACCCCCGGCACACCGCCGAGGAGCGTGCCGATACCACCGGCGGGCTTCTCGAGGTACTTGGCACCAGCCTGGATAGAGAGACGCCCCGCGACCTCGCTCATCGGCTCGAGCAGAGGCAGCTTGTCCCCGGACTCGAGGGTCTCATAGGCAAAGCAGTGGGCCCCGGTGGCCAAGACGCCCTCGGTCAGCTCGCGGTCGGCCGCGAGGTGGAAGTAGGTGAAGACCGTTTGCCCCTCGCGCATGTGAACCCACTCAGACTTGAGCGGCTCCTTGACCTTCATGATCATGTCGCACGACGACCAGACCTGGGCCGCGTCCGAGCCGATCGCGCAGCCCGCGTCGCGGTAGTCGTGGTCGCTGAAGCTAGTGCCTTCACCGGCCCCAGCTTCGACCATGACATGGTGGCCGTCACGGATGAGCTGATCCGCCCCGGAGGGGCGCAGGGCAACACGGTACTCGTGGTTCTTGATTTCCTTGACGACGCCGATCTTCACGGGGGGATCCTCAGGACGGGCAGTAGCTGGCTGGATCTCGGCCCAAAGGGGGCACGATTCCAATGGGGGGAGCCGCGTGCCCGAAAGGGCCCACGGGTTAGGAGGGCGAGGAGTCTACTGTTCTCCAGGGGCACCTCCCGGGCGCCGCGAGCGAAAAACCCTCGCCCTCCTGACGCGATTTTTTCACCCGCGCCTTGAGCCGGCCCTCCCCCATCGCTACCTTCTGCGCCCGAGAAACGGACGGACCTATAGCTCAGCTGGTTAGAGCGCTACGTTGACATCGTAGAGGTCACTGGTTCGAATCCAGTTAGGTCCACCATCTCTGCCCCCGAGCCCCGTAGCTGACCGACGTCAGTTATGGGGCTCGGTTGCATTCCAGGAGCTGGAATCCCGGCGCTGGAATCCCGGCGCTTGGAATCCCGGCGCTGAACTTGCGGCGCTGAACTTGCGGCGCTCGGGAGTCTGGGCCCGGCCTATGGCCCCTTCAGGCCCCGCACGGGCGGGCGGTGCGACAAGCGGCACGGCCTGAACAAGGCCTTGGGACCACAGCCATTGGCCCCGAGCGCCCTGGTGTACCCGGAGCCAGGGTGGTGGCACCGGTCGCAAGAGCCCCGGCTGGCGCCCACGGTCCACGGGCAAATCCGTCCCCCCTTCAGAAGCAGGTGACCCGCCGAAAGCCCCATCCATAGGTCTTCGGCTGGGAAATCCTGGCCTCCGCGCTCATGGTTGGCCGAGGCGGCCGTAGTCCGGGGGTCCACCTGGCCCCTTCGACCTTCCGAGACCATGATTCGCACTCGAATGACTCCCCTCGCCCCCGTCGCAAGCAGCCTTTTCCTTCTCCTCGGCGCCCAAATGGCCGCCGCCGCGCCCCAAATTGGGCTCCCGACCGCGCAAAGTTCCTCCGACGCTGAAGAAGATCGGAACGAGCTCTACGACGATCTGAAAAAGGAGGAGCGGGAGACTCCGACCTCCAGGGTCGTGAGGGCGGTCACCCCATCCGTCGTCTTCGTCGAAACGGAGATGCGACAGACCGTTTCCACGATCTTCGGTGCCAGGGAACGCACGGCAAGGGGCGCTGGCTCCGGGGTGGTCATCCACCCCAGCGGGCTGATCGTCACCAACTACCACGTTGTGGAAGGGGCCAATCAGATTCGGGTCTCCTTCGAAGGCGAGCCCGACAGCCACCCCGCGGAGCTCATGTCTTTCGTCCGCGAGGAGGATCTGGCCCTGCTCAAGATCCGCCGTCCGGGCCCGAGCACGGCAACGGAGAATCCCCGCGGCCGATCGAACGTCGGACCGGCCAGCCCCGAGAGCCCAGGGGCCCTGCGCCAGACCCGCCAGCCCTCCACTTTCCCCAGCGTCCGCCTGGGCTCCAGCTCCGACCTGATGCCCGGGGAGCGCGTGGTGGCCATCGGGAGCCCCCACGGCCAGACCTACACCGTGTCCACCGGCATCATCTCGGGCCTGCGCCGGAACGTGGCGGTCCCCAATCGCCGGCTCAACTTCAGCGGCCTCATCCAAACCGACGCCTCCATCAACCTCGGCAACTCCGGCGGCCCGCTCCTCAACATCCATGGCGAGCTCATCGGCATCAACACGGTCATGAACTCGTCCGCCGAGAACATCGGCTTTGCGATTCCCGTGGACCGCGTACGCCAGGTGCTCGACGACATCCTGTTCCCCAACGCCCGGAAGGTATGGTTTGGCTTTGAAACCGAGGAGCGCGGCGGCCAGCTCTTCGTGACGAGCGTCTCCGAGGGCGGCCCAGCCGAAGGCTCAGGCATCTGCGAGGGCGTGCGCCTCGTCAGCCTGAACGGCGTGCCCCTGCGCGACAACGAGAGCTATCTCCTGGAGTCCCTCCAGATCGAACCCGGCGAAGTCGCCAAGGTTCGTGTGGCAGGGGCGGACGGCGAGTTCGACGCCGTGATCGAGACATGGGACGAGCTCAACGGCCAGTTCTTCGTGGACATCGGCGTCAAAGTCAGCGTCGAGCGCGTCAATAACAACCAGGAAACCGCCTTGATGGTCATGGCCGTTCGCCCCGGCAGCGCCGCCAACGACCTCGGCCTTGAGCCCGGCGACATCATCCCCGCCGTTCGACCCCGGAACCACCGCAGCGGCTTCGGCTACCTGCTGGTGGACAAAGGCTCCCTCCGGACGCTGCTCGACCGCACCCCCAAGGGCACCGAAATCGAAGTGGACGCCTACCGCGACCTCAACCAGGACGGCTCCTACCACCGCGGCGAACAGCTCAAGGGCGTTCTCATCCGCTAGGGATCCCCGGAGCAGGCATCCGAAATGCGGCAACCAGGTTGCCCATATATCGGAGCCTGCTTCGGGGTTCCGTATGTAGGGCCCTCGGGATTCGCATGCGGGCCGGATAGGATCGGCGGGCGATGCAGTCCTTGATCCAGTTCACCGAGCGCTTTGGGAGCATGCTTTCACGCGTGCTGCTCTCGGGCCTTTACTACCTGGTCCTTGGCCCCGTGGCCCTCGTGTACCAGCGCGTCGCGGACCCCCTCCGCTTGAAGCGACCCCAGAACGGCACCAACTGGACGACCTGGAAAGGGACCAACGACACCCTCAGCCGCGCGAGGCGCCAGGACTAGCCCCCGTGGTGAACATCCTCGGACTCTCGTTCTATTACCACGACTCCTCCGCGGCCCTCGTCAAGAACGGGGTGCTCGTGGGTGCGGCGGCGGAGGAGCGCTTCAGCCGCAAGAAGCACGACTCGGGCTTCCCGGAGCTCGCGGTGGAGTTCTGCCTCAAGGCCGGGGGCATCGCGCTCCACGACGTGGACTACGTGGTGTTCTACGAGAAGCCCTTCATCAAGTTTGAACGGCTCCTGCTCACCGCCATGGCCACGTTCCCCAAGAGCGCGGGTGTGTTCCGTGACTCGATGCAGCGTTGGATCACGGACAAACTCTGGATCAAGTCGTTGATGACCAAGCACCTTGGGGTCCCACGCTCCAAGCTGCTCTTCGCCGACCACCACGTGAGCCACGCCGCGTCGAGCTTCTTCACGTCGCCCTTCGAAGAAGCCGCGATCCTCACCGTCGATGGCGCCGGAGAATGGACCACGTCGACCCTTGCCGTGGGGCGCGGGAACAAGATCGAGGTCCTGAAGGAGATGCGTTTCCCCCATTCCCTGGGGCTGCTCTACTCAGCGTTCACGGCCTACTGCGGCTTCGAGATCAATGAAGGCGAGTACAAGCTGATGGGCATGCACCCCTACGGCGAGCCGCGCTTCGTGGACAAGATCTATGGGCTTCTCCAGGTGGGTGAAGACGGGTCCCTCTGGCAAGACATGGGGTACTTCCAGTACCACCACTCGACGACGGACACGCTCACCACCGCCTTCGAAGAGCATTTCGGCCGGCCGCGGCGGGACCCAAAAGACAGCGACAAGTCCCTCGAGCCGTTCTACTGCGACATGGCTGCGAGCATCCAGCGGGTGACGGAGGAGATCCTGCTGAAGATGACCCTGCACCTGAAGGAACTCACGGGGCTTGACAACCTCTGCCTCGCGGGCGGCGTCGCGCTCAACTCCGTCGCCAACTACAAGCTCATGCGGAACGGCCCCTTCGCCGACGTGTACATCCACCCTGCTCCTGGGGACGACGGCTGCGCCGCGGGCGCAGCCTTTTGGGCTTACAACCACATTCTCGAACGGCCGAGGGGACCCGCCCTTGAGCACGCTTATCTGGGCTCCGAGCACACGGACGCCTCCATCGAGGAGTTCCTCACGGGCCATGGGATCCCCTTCGACAAGATCAACGACGACGAGGAATTCTTCGACTTCGTCGCCGGCGCCCTCGAGGACGGCCACGTGTGCGGCTGCTGTCTCTTATACACATCTGACGCTGCCGACGATATG
>OJFX01000821.1_pt1 | contig 11337 bp, 16 predicted proteins | sample 1594171 | NCBI WGS metagenome assembly OJFX01 (sample SAMN05416840, study PRJEB24817) | seawater metagenome | isolation source: Sea water | place: Canada:Atlantic | collected 2013-07
GAGATCATGCCTAGTCTCGTGGGCTCGGAGATGTGTATAAGAGACAGGTGTCGGTGTGCTAAGGGTGAACCTTGTTTCGTTCCAGGTTTATTTCCAGTGCAAGCGTTGGAAAGGAAGCGTCGGAGCAAAGGAAATCCGCGACTTTCGTGGGGCGCTCCAAGGGCGAGCTGACAAAGGGCTGTTCATTACCACCGGGCATTTCACCAGTCAGGCGTCGGATGAGGCCACGCGCGACGGCGCGATTGCAATTGACCTAATCGACGGTGACCGGCTGTGCGAACTCTTGAAGGAAAATCGGCTGGGCGTGGATACGGAGATGATCGAGCGCGTTCAGATTCAGCCAGATTGGTTTGAAGGTATCTAGGGGGCTAAAACCTGCCAAAACTTCCGAGGTTTTGCCGTAGGTTTTTGTCATACCTAAGCGATTGATCTGGCATCGGGCAGGGTAGGACGGCAAAAACGACCGTTTCTGACCGGAAAAGAAAAAGCGGCTATGAGACTCCCACTTGTATTGTTTACCCTGACATTCCCTCATCTTCTGATAAAACCTATGTAAGGAGGGAGACGCATAACATGGGAAATATTGCCTTCAGGCTATTGCTTACGTTCAACGCAACATCTCTCTTGGTCATCATTTTTTGCATTCAGAACAACTTTTCAGTTAAATATTTTTATCCCCATCCGGTAACGGTGGGCATGCCTGACTATTTGTCATACCTCGCCTACACCATAGCGCCGGTTCTGCTGACCTGGTTAAGCTTAGCCTTATCCAGCTTCCTCGGCAAAGATGAGTTCAAAGAGGGCGAAACGGAAACCATTGAGCACGCGAACAACAGCTTTCTTCCAAGCTACCTGGGCTATTTCTTTGTCGCGCTGAGCATTTCGGATTGGCAAGCGCTCATCTTCGTTTACGGGATTCTTTTTGTCTTCACTTTCCTTTCGCAAGCCCTCTATTTCAATCCTATCTTTCTTCTTTTTGGGTATGAATTCTACAATGTCAAAACTCAATCTGGCACAACTATCTTCTTGATAAGCCGCGAGAGATATAAAAAGCCCAGCACAGTTATAATACCCGTTGCACGACGGATAAATGACTACACCTTTATTGAAAGGAGATAGAATGGATCAGGTACTGGTGCGTGTGAAACGCCTAAGAAAGAATCCTTACAAAAAACTTCTGTCTGATACGAAACTGTATCCAACGCTCGACCCGACTGCGGTATCTATGGTGGACTACAATCCGGACCACAATCTGGACGAGGATGCATGGTTTAAGATCGAAAAATTCAGCGAGCAAGAGTTTTACATTGGGGAACTAAATGGAGACCTCGACACCAAGGATTACGACGATCTGAGCAAAGGTAAATTTCGAGACATTTCTTGCATAATCAGCATCCAAGAAAAAGACATTTATTTTCAGAAGGTTACGCCGTCATCTTTTATCACGCGCAAGATTATCCAGTTTGGGGAGGCTGCGCACCTAGAAGAAAGCGCGAACAGGATAGTTGTAAAATCCGTTCCGGATGCCGTGTTTATTAAAGGCAGCGATGTTCTTTTGTTCAGAGACATAGCTTCCGTTTCTTCAATATTTCCGGGGATCGACCAGCTGTATAAGGAGGCGACCGAAGCAGAGGTGAAAGCTTTCCTCAATTCTGAATTTATTCAGCTAGTGAAACCATACGATCATAGCTCGGTTTCCAAGCCTAATCGGAAACGGCTTGCTCTTGTTACCGATACGCTTCAGGCAATGCCTGCTGCACAGCGGGAAAACCTTGTCGAATATATCAAAGACTACTGCAAGGAGGCTGTCACCCTTACCACCGACGGAAAGTGCTTCGAGCTGTCAACGGACCAACAGTTAAAGCTTGTTCTTTATGGGATCGAAGAGCGCTTCTACACCACAATGCATAGCCAGGAGAAGCGTTTGGCAAACTCCGTTCAATCGATCGGCTAGGTTTGCGCTAAACAGTTTTCGCCGATCTGGAATTCCCCCGCTTCCGGGCATGAAAGGCCCGTCCGCGCGAAGCGCCGGGCCTGTCGGTGGGTGGCCTTTCAGGTTGCCCGCCGACAGGTCACTCTGAAACCGCCCACCACCTAAATCACACCACAACGCAAAAGCCCCCGCCTGCTGACGGGGGCCTCGATCATTTCGCCAGTGCGGGCTGTTACTCTGCGGCCATCCGATCAGCCTGCGCGGTGCGGGCCATGATGTAATCCACGGCCTTTTGCGCTTCGGACGCGGCACGGAAAATCGCGCGGCTGTCTTCCTTCATCGCCTCAAGCCATCCTTCAACATAGGCGGCGCTCTGGTCGAATTCAGGCTCCACCCCGATTTGTGCACAAAGCATGCAGTTGCCAATGCGACCAGCTCCTCGAATGCGTAGGCCTTGCGGTCATTGAACCGGCCCAAGCGGTCCAACCGCTTTGTCGCGCCTGTCCAATGGATTGTCTCATGGGCCAAGGTGCCAAAATAGCCAGCTGCACGATAGAACGTGCCAATCGGCGGCATATGAATGCGGTCGGTCTTGATGTTGTAGTACGCGCGTGGCTCCTCGGTCACGTCGATCTGCGCGCCGGTCGCGGCAAAGAACGCTTCCAGTTCGGGGTCGGCCACGGTGCCAAGATCACGGGGCGGATCGGGCAGGATGTAGAATTCAGCGGGTAAACCCTCGATCTGGTCGGCGTTGAACACGCGGTAGGCCTTCGCATAGGGGATCTGGCGTTCCTCGCCGTTCTCGTCCTCGCGCTCGACGGTGCCGTACTTCACCACGGTTGCGGATTTCTCACCCTTGCGGACATGGCCCCCAAGCTGCTTGGCCTGATTGAACGTCATCCAGCGGGCTGAGCTGTAGTCCTTGGCCATCGCGGTCGCCCAAAGCATCAGGATGTTGATTCCCCGATAGGCTTCACCGTTGAACCGTTCCGGCAAGCTGACCCCTGCCCCTCCGCCGGTCCATGGCTTGCGCCAAGGCGGCGTTCCCGCCTCGATCTGCGCGATGATCTGGTTGGTGACATGGGAATAAACGTCAAATTTCTCTTTGGTCATTTGTGACCCTCCTTGCGTGATGCGGTCGGGGTCTGTTTCCCTTTCCGCCAATGGGCGGGCCTTCCTGTTCTGATCTTTGGAATGCCCATGCATTCCGAAGGGCAGAGCAGGTAAGGGCAAAGCCCGTCCTGCGGCCTGGCGGGGCCGTGACAACCGGGTGGAGGGCGTGAATTTGGGAGGGAACCGCGCGCTTGCGCGTGGGAGGAACCGGAATTCTCGACCGGAACCGACGCCACAGGCGGCGCTTGCCGGTTTTCTCGGACCTGCCAGGATGGCAGGCGGATCAACAGGATTTGAAAGCTGTCAGGGTTGGGGTGAGCGGGCGTCAGCCCGTCGATCCCCTGCCCTGTCTATCGCTCAAAGCGAGACCGGCACATCGCCGAGCTCACATGATTTCTATCAAGGCTACAGAGTATGTTGCCGCCGCAGCATTCGATCACAGCAAACCGGCAGCTGTGCGGGACGATGTTGCCAATCGTCGAAATCGGAAGTGCCATCCTCAGTGTTTTGTGATAGGTGTTACCCGCTACTTCAATTGTTGCCGCCTGTGCAATGCAAAGTAAGCGACAGCTCTTCATAAAAGGCTTCCCCATGAAAAAGATCGATGTCGATGCCGACCTAAAGCGTTCTAAATTCCTAATCCGTGCAATGGTATTACAGGTTATTTTGGTGCTTGTGGCAATGTTCTGCTACTGGATTTATTTGAAATCATGATTAGCCATGATCCAGCACAATGTGCTGGCCGGCAGGGGCTTATGGGTCTTTGGCGCACTAAGCAGTGACAGCCCAAATGGGCTCAAAGCCGCCTTGCGGCGGCGCAGCATCGCTCACCGTGGCTGATCGGGCTTCTGATCAAACAGGATCACGCGCCCGTCGCCGCTGCTGGGACTGTTGACCAGCACGAACGGCACATCTGCCCCTTCTTTCTCATAGATGCAGCGGTATTTCATCTGGCCGTCGAGCGGATCGCGCACCTGGTCGTAGCGATAGCTGTACTTGATCCCCTGGTCGATCCAGGCCTCGACGCCTGCGGGCGTTACCAAGGACATGGGGTGCCCATCCAACAGCAACGTTTTGCCCACGTTGAATACTTCATCCATCTTTCGGTCTCCTCTGTTTGTCCTGTCAGATCGCGTCACAGGCTGTGACCTTCGCCACGATCCCTGTCCCGCGTGTTTTCATTCTCGTTGTCATCGCGCTCCTGCGCGCGGTCGTTGTCCGGTTCCAGCCGCTCGCGCGGCTTGTTCAAAACGTCCTTCAGCCGCTCGTTGACAGACGGCTTGCGCTCCTCGCGCCCGATGTCCTCGGAACGGCCCTGCCTTTGACGCTGGACCGGGGTCCGCGACGGTCTCACGGTATCCTCCCCGAGGTCATTTTCGCTGAACCCATCCAGCTTGTGAACCGCCGCCTGGCCGTCGCGCCCGGCATCTTTCTCCATGATCTCTTTCAGCCGCTCCCGCGCATAATTGCGGCCTTCCGGTTTCGGCGTGTCGGCCTGATCCCGTGATTGGCCCACGACGCGCGCCAGCCGCTCCCGGAAGTCATCCGGGTTTCGGTCGCTGTCGCGGTCTTTCGCTGTTGCGGCCCTGAGTGCTGCCAGACCGGCGGAAACACGGCCCTGCCCGGCCTCGCGCTCGATGCCATAGGTCTCCCGCGCGATATCCAGCCGCTCACGCATTTCGCGGAAGGCGGCGCGGGCCTGGCGGGCGGCATGGACGACAGCGCCGCGTTCGGTGACAGGGACATATTCCCGGCCCTGACGCTCGGCCATCGCCTTCGCCCGCCGCTCCATGGAGTTGGCCGCTGGCCCCAGCTTCAGCTCGGGGTCGCGGTCCAGCTCCTCGGCAGACAGCTTGTCGCCACGATCCAGCGCCGTCTCGCGCTGCTTCTCAAGCGACCGGTGATCAACACGCTCGATTTCGCCGACACGCTCCAGCGCGCGGTTCTGCAACTCGGCCCAGAGACCGCGCATCTGCTCGATCTCGACACCGCCGGTCTTCGCGGAATCGAGCACGCGGGTTTTGGCTGTGAAGCCCCCGGCTTCCAGCTTGCGGGTGGAGGTCAGAACATGGGCATGGTGGTTGCGCTGATCGCCTTCGCGGTGGGGCGCATGGATCGCCACATCGACGGCCACGCCGTAGCGGCTGACCAGCTCCTGGGCGAAGTCGCGGGTGATCTGCGACCGGTCCTCGGCGCTGATCTCGGAGGGCAGGGCCAGCTCCCATTCGCGGGCGGTGACGGAGTTTCGACGGGTCTCGCTGGCCTCGGCCTCGTTCCAGAGGCGGGACCGGTCCGAGGCCCAGTCCGGTGCGTCCTTCGGGGTCAGAATGAAGGTCTCCTCGATGCCCTGCTTGCGGGTGTAATCGTGGACGCGACCTTCGCGCTGGCACTCGATGCGCTCCCCGACACGGTAGGCCGCTGCCGCCGTGGCAGAGCGCCCGGCGCTGCGTTTGATCGTCTTCACGGAGAGGTGGTAGCTGGCCATGCGCCCTCCCCTCGCCTGTGATGCAAACGCGCCCACGCGCCGGAGCTGAGCCGCGCCGATGCCCTGACATTGGCCACCGGATCAGCCGTCTTTTCTCCGTGGCACCGCGCCGGTTTGGGGCGCGGTGCGAGAGGAAAAGACAGCCCGCCCGAAGCGAGCCTCTGGCTCACTAAGGCGCGGGCTTGCCAGTGATCTGCCCCCAGATCCCCAGCCTCATGGGGGGCGGGATATGGGGACAGATCACTGGCGGTTTGCCGGGGGCAAACCCGGTTCGTGTCGGCACCGTCAGGTCCGATGACACGAACCTCCCGCAAGGGAGACACCAGCGGCAGACCGGCCCCCTCCGTGGGGCATCGGGCGAGACGCTGGCGCGACATTGCGGGACGCGATCCAACCGCCAAGGTTGGACTGGGATGGTTTGGAAGGGGCGGCGCGCCCTTCCATGTCGCGGCGGCACGCAGCGAAGGGGATGGCCATCGGCCGGGGCTTTGCCCCAGAGAGATCGCACGCAAAGCTCGGAACCGCAGGTGGAGAGTTTGCATAAGTGCGCCCTTGTCCTTTACAGGCCTACGGGTAAGCGCTATCGCTCGATCTGACAAGACCAACCTGTCCACCTGCTCTTTTCAAAGATGGAGACGCGCATTGGCAGAAACCGAACTCGAACGGGCCGAGAAACGCTACGCCCAGGCCAAGGCCCGTCTTCAGGCACTGAAGAACCGGGAAGCCACCAGACAGCGCAAGTTGGATACCCGGCGCAAGGTGATCCTGGGCGGTGCGCTCCTCGATCTGGCGGAACGGGATTCCGGGGCCGCCGCGATGCTCGACCGGCTGATCCGCAACCTGCCCCGCGAACAGGATCGCAAGGCCTTCGCTGACTGGGGGACGCCCTCCCCTGCCTCGTCCAGCTCTGATCCGGAAACGCCGTCCTGATGCGGGGCGTGATGCTCGTCTTCGGAGGGCTGTTCCGGTTCTTCGGTCGATTGATCTTCACGCCCATCCTGTTGGGCTGGATGATCGGCGCTGTCCTGTTCGGCGCGATGATCGGGGCGCTCGTGGCCACACCGTTCATCTTTGCCTTCTTTGAACAGCCGCCCGGCGAAAGCGCGTGGCAGTGGCTGGTCTTCGGCCCGTTCATTTTTGTCGGTGCTGTCTTCGGGTTCCAGTATTGGCGCATGGCCTCTGGCGCGGACGCCTTCTTCGGGCTGACCGGCGACAGCCACGGCTCCGCCCGCTTCGCCAACCGCAAGGAGCTGAAGAAACTCCAGCGGGAAGACGGCCTTCTGATCGGGCGCAACCCGCACACCGGACGGCTGCTGCGCTATGACGGTCCGGCCCATCTGATCACCCTCGCCCCGACACGGGCCGGGAAAGGCGTCGGCACCGTCATCCCGAACCTGCTGGCGGCGGAACGCTCGGTCCTGGTCATCGACCCCAAGGGTGAGAATGCCCGGATCGCCGGGGAAGCCCGGCGGCGGTTCGGAACGGTCCACGTCCTCGATCCGTTTGAGGTCTCCGGGATGCCCTCTGCCGCCTACAATCCGCTCGACCGGCTGGCACCGAACAGCCTTGATCTGGGCGAGGATGCGGCCTCCCTGACAGAGGCTCTGGTCATGGACCCGCCGGGACAAGTGACGGAAGCGCACTGGAACGAGGAGGCCAAGGCCATCCTCGGCGGGCTGATCATGTTCTGCGTCTGCCACGAGGACCGTGACCGCCGCACACTTGCCACCGTCCGGGAATATCTCACCCTGCCCCCGGAAAAGCTGCGGGCGCTGCTGGAGCTGATGCAGGACAGCGATGCGGCGGGCGGGCTGATTGCCCGCGCCGCCAACCGGTTTCTGGGCAAGGCGGATCGCGAAGCCGCCTCGGTGCTGTCGAATGCACAGCGCCACACCCATTTTTTGGACAGCCCGCGCATTGCCAAAGTGCTGTCGCGGTCGGATTTCCATTTCTCCGATCTGCGCCACCGGATCGCTTCGGTGTTTCTGGTGCTGCCCCCGAACCGGATGGACGCCTACAGCCGCTGGCTGCGCCTTCTGGTGTCTCAGGCCCTTCAAGACATTGCACGGGACGCTGAGGCGTCCGTGAGACCCCAGAGCGGCCCCGCAGGCGCTCAGGGGAGCACACAGCGCCTCAAGACGCCCACGCTGTTCCTGCTGGACGAGTTTGCCGCTCTGGGCCGTCTGGAGGCGGTGGAGCGCGCCATGGGGCTGATGGCGGGCTATGGGTTGCAACTCTGGCCGATCCTGCAGGACATGAGCCAGCTCAAGGACCTCTACGGCGAGCGCGCGGGGACGTTCATTGCCAATGCCGGGGTGCAACAGGTCTTCGGGGTGAATGATTTTGAAACCGCGAAGTGGCTGAGCCAGATGATCGGCCAGGAAACTGCCGGGTTCCAAACTGACAGCTTCAAACCCGGTGACGGCCCCAGCTTCAGCAACAACCTCACGGGCCGCGATCTGCTCACCCCAGATGAAATCATGCAGCTCCGCCCGGAAAACCAGCTCCTGCGCGTGCAGGGTCAAGCCACCGCCGTGGCGCAGAAGCTGCGCTATTACGCCGATCCCGAGTTCAAGGGACTGTTTGTCCCGCAGGACCAGTAATCCGAAGGACGCCTCCCGATGCCAGACCAACCCGACCTCCCTGCCCTCTCCGACGATGATCTGCGCGAAACGCTCGATCTCATGGCCACGGCTGTCGCCAGCATGTCCGACAGGATCGACGATCTGACCGCCGTGGCGGACAAGCAGATAAAGATCACGACAGAAGCGCGGATCGCAGCCTTCGCCGCACGGGACCAAACCAATCCGAAAAAATACGGGGATCTTCTGGGCCAGACCTTCGACAGCCATCTGGGCGCAACCGCAGACGCAATGACAGAGATTGTCAGACGCCTTGGCGTCCAGACGGACAAGACCATCGGGGCCTTGGCCAAATCGGAAGATGACAGGTCCACAGCCTATCGAGTGGTGTTCGAACGGGAACAGAAAGCGGATCGCCTCAAAAGCCGCCTGCCCTGGTTTGGTCTAGGTGCATTGGTTTTGGCCCTGGTGCTGACGGTGACGCTTCCTCGTTTCTTGGCCAGCAACGCGTCCACATGCGCTGTCCTCGGGGCTTCCTGGACCACGACAACCACGGGTGTCGATGCGTGCGTGTTCTATCGACGGTGAGCAGCTAGAATCGTTAGTTGATCGGGTTTCTGTGTGAAATTGCGTGGTGCTCCATGCTCTCTAGATGTGTTCGTCCGTACTACTTAGCTAGGAACTTGCATGCGAAATGCGGAGTAATTTTGTAGTGTTAAATATGTGTTATATAATGTGTTACGCTGTGGATAAGTGTTCATAGTCCTATGAATTCATTAGGCTTTTAGAAGTGGCCTGTGTGTAGAGTCACGATAGAGCGTGTGTAAAGACACGAAAGAACGTGTGTAAAGACACGAAAGCTCTGTGCATGTGTGTGAAATCACGAAAGGGCTTGACCGTGTGTGTGAAATCACGAAACATAGGTCATGGTGTGTGAAATCACGAAAGACGGCGACCGCTCTCCCTTGCTGCCAGATCGGCAGGAACAAGGCGACTTTTTTGTATGCGATATCTTTGATGCCGCACCCAAGGGCGACATGGCTTCGATGGCGCATCCGATTTTCTCGCTTTCTACAAAACCAGATCACCGAGTGCGGCGATACGAAGATGGGACGGGGCGAAACTATCTCGAAGTGAAACCTTCGTCCGATGGTCTGGCCACGATCCACGATCGCGATGTGCTGATCTACTGCATCAGTCAAATTATGGCAGCTATCAACAAAGGTCAGAAGGTTTCAAAAATCGTTCGCCTGAAGGCGTTCGACCTTCTGAAAGCAACGAACCGGCCATCGGATGGGCGTGGATATAGCGGCCTTCGAAGCGCCCTCGCCCGGCTGCAAGGGACACAGATTGAGACGAACATCGTGACCGGCGATGTCGAGCAATTGGATATTTTCAGCATCATCGACCGCGCTCGCATCGTACGTGAAACCCGCGATGGTCGGATGCAGGAGATCGAGGTGCAGCTCTCAGATTGGGTGTTCAACGCGATCCAAGCGCATGAAGTTTTGACCCTCCATCGGAACTATTTCCGGCTGCGTAAGCCATTAGAGCGGCGCATCTATGAGATCGCTCGCAAGCACTGTGGCTCGAAGAAAGAGTGGAAAATCAGTCTTTCTGCTTTGCAAGACAAGTGCGGATCGGCTTCGACCTCTCGCGAGTTTAAGCGGCTGGTCGGCAACATTGTCGCTCAAGATGAGGCGTACAATCATATGCCGGACTATTCAGTCCGGTTAGACGAAAACATGGTCGTATTTGTAAACCGTAACGCGGAAAAGCCGCAAGCTCTGGCGGTTCCATCCGGGGCGATCCGTTTGAGCCCTGACGTTTATCAGGAAGCCCGTAAGGTTGCGCCGGGATGGGATATCTACACGCTAGAGCAAGAATGGCGCGAATGGATGGCCGACGGTGGCCTCGATGCACCGGCCAACCCGGACAGGGCATTCTTAGGGTTCTGCCGGAAAATCTTTGAGAAACGCGGCAACCCTTAGCCGCTTCTACCCTTCTGCTCTTCAAGTAACAACTCCAAGCCCTGCCAAAGGGTAAGATCGCGCGTTGAACAAAAAGCCCGGAAATCATCCACCACGCGCTTCGGGCCAGGTATCGAAACTTTGTCCTGCGGCTCTTTGCGTTTGGGGCCAGGTTTGAGGCGCGTCGTTGGCTCCCTGTTGACGAAGCCAAGATCGGCACCGGCCCTGACGGCCTCGCTTAATGAGCTGCCATCGACCTTTGGCCGAGGCTTGGGTGCTGGTGTTGTCTTGGGCAGGTCGATCCCGCCTGAGAAGCCGTATTTCCCACTCATGCCACTTGCTCCTTGGTAAGGGTTGCAATGACGGTTTGTGCGTAGTCGCGGGCATTCTCGATGGCTCCGGTCACTTGCTTCATGGCCTTGTCGGATACAGACGCGGTTTTGCCCTGCATTTCTTGCGTCACGATGTCAGGCAGCTCTGACAAGAGCACACCGTCCCGGAAGATGCGGGTGTAAGGCGCGCGCTTGGCGATCCGAACGGGTAGCGTCGGGATGTTGTTGAGCTCCATTTCTTGCCGCACGTCGCGCTCATCCGTGGTCTGGAACGCGGCGTTGGTGCGAGTGAACAAGAGAGCGTAGTTGATTTGCGCGCGGATCATGTTTGCTGTGGTTTGTACCAAGCGAACCGCTTGCGCGGCTTGCCGGGCTTCCATAGGCGAGCCATCGAGCGGGATGATGCACAAATCTGTCCGCGATAGCGCGAAAGTGACGATCTGATCCTTCGACCCTTCAAGGTCGATAATGAGATAGTCAGCCTCGTCGGATAGGTTGTCGATGAGCTCGACCGTCTCTTCGGCCTGCGGTCGCGCATGAACTGTGAAAGGAACGTCTCTACCCTCGGCTTCGCGCGTCTGGGCCCATGCAAGGATGTTGGCGTTTGGGTCCAGATCGAGAATCGCTACGCGACCGCCAGAAATAGCGATCTGTTCAGCCAAGAGCATGGCGGACGTAGTTTTCCCCGAGCCGCCTTTCGGGTTTGCGAAGGTGATTACATACATGGCGGTAGATTGCCTTCGCTTAACTCTAACGTCAACTATGTCGTTAACATTAATTATAGAGTTAACTTTAATGACATAGTTAGAGTTAAATTCGGGAGTGCTTTGAGCTGTTCGACATCACATCTAAGTCTTTCAACCCTAAGGGTTTTCAGTAATGGAACCGCAGTTGCGCAATCTCTAGGCTTTGGCCATCGCCA
>OJFX01000822.1_pt1 | contig 11332 bp, 13 predicted proteins | sample 1594171 | NCBI WGS metagenome assembly OJFX01 (sample SAMN05416840, study PRJEB24817) | seawater metagenome | isolation source: Sea water | place: Canada:Atlantic | collected 2013-07
GCTTTTAAGGTCTCGCTTATTTTTTAAATAGATACTTAACGAGAGCCCCAATACCGAGCACAAGCAGTATTAGGACAAGAAGCCCTATCAGCCCCATCCCCCACATCATTGCATCACCGTTCATCATTCCATCCATCATTGTTTCTCTCCCTTTCTATCTCATTTACAGTAATGGTTACGTTAAGCACACCTCGCTTAGCTTTTCCTGCCGATAACGCCACGCCTTGAATTTCATCCTGACTTGGATTCGCTTTTTGTCGATTTGCACGAGCCATCTTCTTACCCTTTCCTCGTGGGCTGATTGTTACAAAGTCAGTACTTCAGTCCCTGTACAGCACCTATAGCGCATACTCCTCGAGCTCGTTGAGCCCGAATTCCACGCTGCAGAAGGGTAAATGGACAAAAATCACGCTAGATATCTAATGGTCACAGTTGGCAGAAGTCAGCACTGTTTCTCCTAGGAAGACCCCAGCCAATCTAAGCTTTGCGACGTTTGCTTCAGTGCATGCTCGATATCTCCTCCCGGTCCAGTTCGTTGGGCCGACGGAAACCTGCGTAGGAATGCTTAGGAAATCAGTCATGTTTAGTCGAGCCGCATACCCAGACTGGCGGTTGATTGTGTCAGCCGTGTTGGCTGCGATCCGTGAAGCCATGGATGGCAAAGTATTTGTCGAGCATGCCCTTGTAGCTACGCACGCACCCAAAGCCCGCCGTACACGGCCATGATCAGCTATAACAAGCCTCCTTACCAATGGGGATTTTTGCCATTGCAAGTATCGTCAGCTTGGCCCTGCATGATCTAGCACAGGTCGGCAAACTTCATCCTCATCAGGATTTCTATCGCATCATTATAGTCCACGAAGCCCTGAAATGGGTCAATCCAGCGAAACAGAGTAGGTGTTTCTCCTTGAAGGCTGCCGCGATAAATGATTTGTGCGGTTTGGTTGCTGATGCTAGACATTATGTTTTTTTGTTCTAACCTAGTAACGTTTTTACCAACAACCGAGGATGCCATGCAAACGTTTCGACACTCGCCAGGCAAGCCAGATGTTGTCGGCTTCTACGACATGCGGACCTCTAGCGTGCAGTACGTTGTTAGCGATCCTGTGACTCGGCGCTGCGCAATCATCGACCCAGTCCTAGATTTCGATGAAAAGTCCGGCGCTATCGCAACGCACCATGCGAATGAATTGCTGGGCTACGTTGCCAGCCAAGGGCTGAAGGTCGAATGGATTCTGGATACCCATCCGCACGCGGACCATTTTTCGGCAGCACAGTATCTAAAGGAAAAGACAGGAGCACCAACGGCTATAGGAGCTTACGTTACACAAGTGCAAGCGCTATGGAAGGATATATACAACTGGCCCGACTTTCCGGATGACGGCCGCCAGTGGGATCACCTTTTTGTAGAGGGCGATACTTTCCACGTGGGCGAGATAGAAGGCCGGATTATGTTCTCGCCCGGCCATACCAAGGCGTCGATCACCTACGTCATCGGCGATGCGGCGTTCGTGCACGACACGCTGTTTCAGCCGGATGGTGGTACGGCCCGTGCCGATTTCCCCGGGGGCAATGCTCACAAACTGTGGGATTCCATTCAGGCCATCCTGGCACTGCCGGACGACACTCGGCTCTTTACTGGTCACGACTACATGCCCGGCGATCGCGAGCCAGAGTGGGAAAGCACGGTGAGAGTCCAGCGCGAAACCAATATTCATCTCCGGGACAGCCCGACAGCGGACAGCTTCATCGCCTTGCGTAACGAGCGTGACGCCAAGCTGCCCATGCCTAAACTGATCCTGCACGCCTTGCAAGTCAATATCCGGGGCGGCGACCTGCCAGAGCCAGAGGATAATGGTCGTCGTTACCTAAAGATTCCCCTCGATGCTCTACCGGGGGCCGCCTGGGATGAGGCGCGCTCCTAAAGCGACCAAGGAGGTAACCTATGGATATCAAACCGCTCGATGATCGTCTTTATGTGACAGCACAACCTCGCCTCGACGAACTTGAACAGCTCGCCGAGCAAGGGTTCCGCACCATTATCTCCAATCGCCCGCGTGGGGAAAGTGATGACCAGCCGGATCCCGATGCTCTCAAGGCTAAGGCAGAATCACTGGGTATGGTCTGGCATGAAGTTCCCGTCAAGCCCGGCAAGTATTCCCAGCAGGACATTGCCGCCTTTGCCGATGCCCTGGAGTTATCGCCGACTCCCGTGATCGGTTTCTGCCGGACCGGCACACGGGTCGCTCATCTCTGGGCCTATTCACAGGTCTCGCATCGTCCGATTTCGGAACTCGTCGGTGCTGCCAAGTCGGCTGGCTATGACCTAGAGCCGCTTCGCGAGAGCCTCGAAAACCAGGCCAATGACAACTAATAGCGCTGACCGGCATGGCCAGTTTGCGCCGCTATTTCCCCATCGCTCAGTGGCTGCCAGGCCGTCAACTTGATCGATGCCTCGGCACTGGATAGTTTGCAGTCGATCAACCCGCGTTTGAGTGATGCGGGGTTACAACTGCACCTTTGCGAGGTCAAGGGGCCAGAGATGAACCGCCTGCTGAAGACAGCATTCCTACGCAATTTCAGCGGTAATGTCTTCCTGAACACGTTCGATGCTTGACATGCCTTGCACGCTCATTCTTCTGCAGAGCTGAGCGATCCCGACAATGACGATGCTTCGACACGGCTTGTCCGGCATATTTCAAATACCTGACATAGAGGAGACACAACGTGGACATAGCGGCAAGTCTTTCCGGTTTGATCGGCGGTGTGCTGATCGGCCTGGCAGCTGTATGGCTGATGGCAACGCTGGGTCGTATTTCCGGCGTCAGCGGAATCCTCTCCGGACTATTGCTGGAGCAACCCGCAGGAGATTCGGCTTGGCGCCTGGCCTTCCTACTGGGTCTGTTCAGCGGCCCACTCATCCTTATTTTACTGGGAGGTGGGCTAGGTAATGTCTCCGGCGCACCGGATGAGGTCATCGGTCAGCCGGCGGGAGATATCGGGCTGATGCTGCTGGCAGGTCTATTGGTCGGCGTCGGGACAAAAGTCGGCAGCGGCTGTACTAGTGGTCACGGCGTCAGCGGTCTGGCCCAGGGCATGGACCTGTCCGCCAGCGTCGCGCCCTTTATCCTGCGCGGCGTGCCCCTGGCGGGGATCGACAGCGTGATGCGCGCCTACGCGGATCGCGTCGAGTCCTGGCGGCGTCTGGGGCAGCTGCTGGTTCCCGAGCAGCTCGATGCTATCACCAGCTCCATCGCCCTCGACGACGCCATCGAGGCGGTCGATGATCTGCTCGCCGGCCGCATTCGCGGACGCGTAGTAGTGACCATGGCTCTATAAATCCGAATAATAGGTACGTTTTCTTTACGTAGAAAATTTAACGTAATTTATTTACGCAAAATTGCCCCTCCAGGAAGTCCTGGTGTCATTTTCAGAAGACGGCTGCACCAGCGCATCGAGCGGACCGCCCGGTGTGCAGTGGTCTTCTGAAAGAATTGTTTCAGCAATCGCCTTCACCAACCTCGACTATGCTCAGTCCTCCTAAGCACCATGGGCGGGTCGAGGCATGGCATCAGATACATCACCAATTGCAGAGCAAGGCGTGACCATCCTGTCCGACCTGAGCACAGGCCCAGTTCCGAACGTCCATCATCGGAGCCTTGGTGACACTTGAATTGGGGCATGAGGCCGCCGCACGCATCAAGGTCAGCAAGACGGCCCTCTACGCCGTTTTGAAGGCCAGCCAGCCCGACACGCCATTGGGCCTTGGGCGGGGCAACGGGCAACGGGCAACGGGCAACTACAATGCTCGACCATGCACCACGATAGTGCATGGCCGGACACAGGGATGACTCCCTGGCGCCTGATGGGGCATGCCCCGAGACCGAGACGCTCTCGTTCCAGGACGCCGTTGGGGAAGGCGAGGGCGGGGCCATCAGGGCAATGATGTCGGCCACCGAGGTCGGACGGCTGAAGAGGAAGCCCTGGCCGTGGGTGCAGCCGGTATCGCGCACGAACGCTTCCTGCTCGGGGGTGTCGATCCCCTCGGCGATGGTCTTCATGCCACAGTGGTTGGCCATGAAGACGATGGTCTTGACCAGCGAGGCGTTCAGCGAGGAGGCTTTCGGGCCGGACACGAACGACTTGTCGATCTTGACCGTTTCCAGGGGATAGCGGCCCAGGTCGCCAAGGCCGTAATACCCCGTGCCGAAGTCATCCAGCACCAGGCGGTATCCTCGCTTCGCCAGGTCGAGCAGTACACGGTGCTAGTTGTCACTTTCCAAGATCAACAGGCTCTCGGTGATCTCGAGCTTGATGCTGGAAGACTCCACGCCGTGTTTTTCCAGCAGCTGTTTCAGTTTGAACGGAAACGTCAGGTCGCGCAGCTGCTTGGCCGAGATATTGATCGAGACCGTGATATTCCGGCCCGTTTCTTCCGCCACGGGAATGAATTCGGCCGGCAACACCTCCCCCAGTTCCTTGTGGCGCCACCGGAGCAGTGCTTCCATGCCGGTGATCTCACGGCTCACCAGAGAATAGATAGGCTGATAGCGCAGGTACAGCTCTTCATGGGTCAGGCAATGAGCCAACAGACCCTTCAGCCTTGCATGTTACTGCGAGCGCTCCTCCATCGTTGCATCATAGAAGCGGAACAGGTTTGTGCCCCTCGACTTGGCTTGGTACATGGCGATATCGGCATAGCGGAACACATCGGAGAGATCCTGAGTGTCGTCGGGAATCATCGCGATCCCGATACTCGCCCCGACCAGCATGTGCTTGCCGCCCACCTCAACGGGGCCCGCCAGCAGGGCATGAATCTTGTCGACGACCCGTGACACATCTTCCTCAGAGGCGACGTCGGTCAGCAACAGACAGAATTCATCACCACCGAAGCGTGCCACATCGTCCTCGGTGCGCACGAGCTTCGCCATGGATTTGGCCACCCAGCACAGCAGCTCATCGCCGGCGGTATGGCCCAGGGTGTCGTTGACGGCCTTGAAACCGTCCAGGTCAACGTAGAGGACTCCGGCCTTCAGCTTATGGCGGATGCAGCGCGCCAACTCGTGGTTCAGGTGCTCTATAAACAGCGACCGGTTCGCCAATCCGGTGAGAAAATCGTAGTTCGCCTGACGAAAAAGCAGTTCCCGACTGGTGCTCAATTCCATGAGGTGACCATGGGCCAGCCTGCCATAGGCTCGCAGCCGTCGATAGAAGAAGAGGCTGCCCGCGAGGATCAGTAGCACGCCTCCAATCACCCAGGGTAGGAGCTGTGTGAGGAGGCTCTGGCCAGGATGCTCCGGACGCCATTGAAGGGTGCCCAGCGGCTCGCCGCTCGGTGTTGCCAGGGGGAGGGACGCCAGTTGGCCTGTCTCCCGAGGGGGAGCTGCCGCTGCAGGCAGCAGACGCAGGGCCTCGATCTGAAAATCACGACGCCAAGCGCCCAGAATGGCCTCGTCGATGTAGTTGACCAGGATCAGATAGCCATGCGCCTGATCGGTGGCATACGGGGTCGGGTCGTAGGCCACATACGGCGACACGGCGACCAGGGCAGGCGCTCCCTGGATATCCAGGATGTCAGATGCGGGCTCGGGGTCGGCGAAATCGGTGTCGATGGCCTCGGCCATGAGCTGCTTGAACTCGGCGGTCAGCAGGCCCTCGGGCAGCGCCTCCAGTTCCGTACCCTTGTGTACGCCGTGGATCAGTGTCGCCTCGCGATCCAGACTCACTACCCAGTCGGTACCGTACTGGTTCTGCAGATAACCGCTGACGTTTTCCATGGCCCAGTCGGTGTCTCGCTGGTAGATTACCAGCTCGACGGCCTCGTTCCACCAGCTATAATCTCGGCTGCGGTTGGCCAGTTCTTCGAGCTCGAGATCGAGCAGTCGCTGCACCTGCTCCCGCGACTTCGCTTCGGCATAGCGATCGAGCGACTGCGACGACAGGATCACCACCCCGAAGACCCCGGCCACGGCGATCAAGATCGTGACCAGGCTGATTAAGAGACCGCGCCCCAGGGCTCTCATAAGCCGTTCACTGGACTCGATGGAGGCCAATTCGTCCTGAGGGGCGCTATCCCCGCGTTCTTGTCCGGCGTGCACTTACACGTTGTCCATGTCGAAGCCTTAAGAAGAGTATCCGCGTGCTCTTTCGCCAAAGAGCCGTCGTCGCCCGTCGCTTGTCGCGCTTGTGCGAACAGACTGTGATATAGCTCATAACTTATCTGTAAGGAAGTTACACTGAAAGCGTATTTTATTCACCCGTAATCGGCCACCACTCCCTTTAACGCTGGATAGAGAAGCACTGCTGGAGGCACCGCGGCTGCCGGCAGTCAGGGCAGCGAGCGATGGTGACGGAACGATGAACCCGCCATATTCATCAGCGCGTCGAACGCGTGTGTTGAGCCCATTGATTGCCTGTCGTTGTCAGAAGGTGGTTGTACCCATACATTGGGCGGTTCGCCCGGTGTGCAGCGGACTTGTGAACGAGCCGTGTCAAACGATCCTCGAATTGGTTCAGCATGGCGGCGCACAATGCAGCCTGTCCGAGAAACGATCATTAGGCGGCCAATCCGGACATTGTCCGACAACAGCTTGTTTGATGTATTTTGGGACAATAAGATAAACGGACGGATTAGCGGACAAAAGGGGCAGTCAATGGCGCTGATTGGCTATGCGCGGGTCCCGACGGCAGAGCAGAACACCGCCTTGTAGACCGATGCGCTTCGCAAGGCGGAGTGCGAGCGAATCTTTGATGACACCGTCTCCGGGGCCAAGGAAGAACGACCCGGCCTAACAGCCGCGCTGGGGTTCCTGCGCGACGGGGATGTGCTGGTTGTGTGGCGACTGGATCGACTGGGACGCTCACTGCCGCATCTGATCGAAGTGGTCAGCACTCTGGACGCGCGTGGCGTCGGATTCCGGTCGCTGACCGAAAGCATCGATACCACCACGCCGGGTGGGCGGCTGATCTTCCACGTGTTCGGCGCCTTGGGGCAGTTCGAGCGTGATCTGATCCGTGATCGCACCAAGGCGGGGCTGGCCGCTGCCGCCGCCCGTGGGCGCAAAGGAGAATGCAAGCCCGTTGTCACCGACGACAAGCTGAAGCGGGCAAGGGAGCACCTCGCCAATGGGCTGAGCATCCGCGAGGCCGCCGCACGCATCAAGGTCAGCAAGACGGCCCTTTACGCCGCTTTGGAGGCCAGCCAGTCCGAAGCCCCAGACCACAGTGCAACCGACTTCAGACACGCAGTGCGATCGTCTTCTGAAAATAACACCTGGAGGGGCAAGCTTCATGTGTAAAGAAAACTGGACTGCTCTGTGTTCTCCGGACACTTCTAGCCTAATAGTGATGCTTTATATCGACTTTATGATCAAAGATGGCAGAAAATCAGCCGATATGTGTAAGCATAATAGTATTAAACTTGGAGCATTTAAGGATAGGCCAGTAAGAACTTGGACTGGCTGCAGTCCCCTGAACCCAATTGATACTGATTTTTAAGAAGGCACCACCGAGCTAGCAACTTATTCCACTTAGCGCTGTTCATAGCTTTTCTCATTATTCGAGCTTTCAAAAAGCATGACTGACCGGATGGATCAAGCGGTTTTGAAAATGCCTCCCTCAGCAGACAGCCTGGGGAAGCGTGAAATCAACAGTCTGGGCGAACTACAAGCCCGTATAACCCATGCTTAACGGGCAGGTTCTCCGTTTGCCATCAATTGATAGCCTTACTGTGGCAGAGTAGGATCAGTCCCAAGTAAGGAACCTTACCTGCGCTTTCTGCCGCTCGATCCCGAACTCCGCTGGCTCGACATCTGCAAAGGGCTGCCCCTCCATCGCTAGCCAGTAGCAACGTAGATCAGCATCGCCTCGGACAATCAGCACATCATCATGATTTTGCATCCTTCTCTTCTCATTCCCGTATGACAGGTCTCGAAGAGAGGTAGGGGCGGTGTGACGTGAAATGAAGGCGTCGGTGTAGACTACGAGGTTTACACCCCGTGGATTGGCCAACGACGGGAACAGTATGCCGCTAGCACCAGCCTCCAAGGCTAGGTCAGCGAGCAACCAGCTGGGCGGTTCAACGCGATCATTAAACAAAATTCTACGCCAGTCACAACCCATTTCCTGCCAGAGAGAGTCCCAGTCAGCCGTGTACCCATGGCTGAAGTCCACTACTGTGGCCAACGCTACCGTGTAGCTCACAATAAGACCGGGTGGCATCAGGGTCGAGAGCTGCCGGCACTCCTCAAGCGCGGTCAGCTCTTCCAGAGCAAGGTAGAGTGCGGGAACCCCGATACGATTGAGGCGACCGCCATGCTGGGCGGCGCCTGCGCCACTTGTGGGGGGCGATGGCCCAGCGGGGGACATGGACACGATAGGCTGGTTGATCTGCCAGGCTGGTAAGGATCATCCAGCCGCGCCTGCGTGAAGTGATTGAACATAGTTCAATAGATCCTCAGCTCGTCCCTCGCTGACCAACTGCTCTGGTGTCCTGAAATTGAATGCGCTGATCGGTTCATTACGAAACCAGAACGCGGCATCCTGAAAATTACCATTTATGTCAGCCGCTGCTCCCATGACTCGCACCGCATCCCGTAAGTAAGTCTGCAGCTTCTCAGCCCCCTGGGCGCGGTTTACAGTAACGCGGTGGACATGCGCCCGCGAGGCCAGCGTCTGTACATCCATGCCCAGGGCAAGGCAGAACATCCTCGGGCTGATGATTGGGCTCTTGGTTTGCCGTGCCCGAGCTTTCAAGTCAGCGAGGAATTGATTGAAAGTGTCGGGAGCAACGTAATCGGACGGCTCGATGATTGCTTCAACGCTCATAGCCTATTTTCCCTGCAAAAATGCAGCGATGTTGCTACATAAATGCATCATATAACTTCAGCGCTTCGAAGTCCATCTCCGCAAGGTGATGTTTGGTCAACTGAACAGCTTAGGCACTCCTTTTACTTCCGCCTTGGCACCGGCAGGCTTGGATGACCCTCTGCTCGCTTTCACTTGGCCTGTCTGTTCGCTTTTATCCGCTGGCGCTTCGTTGTTTAAAGCCTTTTGGCGACCAGCCGAGGTCCCACCTCGCTTCTTCAGGCGTCGCTGGATAGGTGAGGATGTCCGTACATCTTTCTGCCCAGACACAGCCGATTTCTGCTGTTCTGTAGCACCTTGCGTCGTTTTATCAACCATGACAGTAGGGACTGGCTGATGGCTCGGCTGTGTCACTGGGGACTCATGCTCAGCTGTGGCCAGCATTGCCTCCCCCAGGCCAAGTTGAATATGGGTATCATTCGGTGCGTTATCGGCCTCTGGGCTCCAGTCACCCAGCTCAGCCGAAACATCACTATGGTTATCTGCGTCAGCCCCTAGCGTCAGCTGACTAATCTCTGAAAAGTCATTCGTGGGTTCGGCTTGCTCAGCGATCAGTTCAACATCCCCCCCGCTTGTTGTGGGCGAAATTTGGTCATTGGTCGCTATCTGTGCAACGTTCCCACCGGCCGCCTCAACAATCTCATTTAGTAACCAAGCTCCCTCTGATTCTCTTTTAAATCCTGCTGGAGTCTTAGTATGAATGGAATTACTCATCCCATCCTGCTCATAATGTGCAATATCCCCACCGACACCGGGGACATCCTCTAGCAGCCAAGCGCCAACTATAGCCTTTTCGTCGCCTGTTTCAGCTTTGGCTGAGGCCTGCTGATTCTGGGCATCATTGCCTTTCTGTGCAGCATCCCCACCGCAAGGTATTGGCTGGCCCGTGCCTTCCTGTGTAGTGTTCTCACCTGCCGTATGAGAATCGTCCAGCAGCCAGGCACCATCTATAACTTTTTCTCCGCCTGTTTCAGCCATTGCGGAAGCCTGCTGGTTCTGGGTGCCATTGCCTTTCTGTGCAGCATCCCCACCGCAAGGGGTGGGCTGGCGCATCTCTTCCTGTGCAGTATTCCCACCTGCCGCATGGAGATCATCCATCAGCTTGGCACCGGCTATATCTTTTTCTTCGCCTGTTTCAACCATTGCGGAGGCCTGCTGGTTCTGGGTGTCATTGCCTTTCTGTGCAGCATCCCCACCGCAAGGGATGGGCTGGCGCGTCTCTTCCTGTGCAGTATCCCCACCTGCCGCATGGAGATCATCCATCGGCTTGGCACCGGCTATATCTTTTCCTTCGCCTGTTTCAACCATTGCGGAGGCCTGCTGGTTCTGGGTGCCATTGCCTTTCTGTGCAGCATCCCCACCGCAAGGGGTGGGCTGTCGCGTCTCTTCCTGTGCAGTATTCCCACCTGCCGCCTGGGAATCATCTAGCAGCCAGGCGGAAGCCACGTCGGTATTCGTGAGTGATTCATGGCTGAATGTAGAGGTTTTGCTCGCTGCCCCTAAACTCTTCTGTGCAGCATTCCCACTGGTTTTCGTTGCATCACCCGTACCCGTAGGCACTGAAGCAAACAGGCTGACATCACATACGTCTGACGCTGGAATACCTTTAGGCTTAGTCATGCGCTCTTCCCGCTTACCACTGTCTTTTGTTGGCGCAACGCCAGCGTTGCTACTGTGCTTGCCCTGGGGGCCGAGGACGGTTACCTCATAAGCGGTTTCTCGCGGGTATAGGCCTTGGTGTTCTACTGGCAGCTCCACCGCGATCATTCCCCTGAACTCGATTATGCCGGAACGTACCCGCCACAACGCTTGGTCAGATGGCAACGTCCAGGTCTTCGCCGCTTCGCTCCCCTCTGGCACTCCCTCGATTTCAGTGATGAGCCAGCCGCGATCGGCCAATGCTGCCAAAAGTACCTGTGTAAACTCCCCTGATTTACCTGGGGCTCGAAAGTCACCGCCAAAGGCCGCGGCAACGTCATCATCCAGCTTGGAAAGGGCTGTCTCCCGAACATGATGTTCGGAGAGGTAAAGCCGCTCACCAACGCGGAAGCCTGCCGCTTTGACACGCTTCGCTAAACCTTTCACCTGATAGGGTACTTGGGGAACCACTCGCAAGAACGTTTCGATCGCCAGCTCCTGGACGTTCAGATTCTCAAGCACCTTGCGTTTCTCGCCTCGTGTAGCGAGGCCGTCTATCTCTCGCAGCTGCTGGAGGAGAGTGACTGCGCGGCGCACCCCCTTGCTACTGAGGCCAGGGAAAGCCACTGGCATCAGGTTGGGAGAATGCTCGTATTTTACTGCCAGCAACAGTATGGCTCGCTCATCCTCAGGCAGCTCCCACCACGCGGGGAACTTTGCCAACAGACGCCCGCTCTGTTTATCGTGGTAGGACAGGCGGACCCACTGCCCGTCCTGTTTCGCATGCGAAACAGTCTTGCCAATATCATGTGCTGCCGCGGCAAGAGGG
>OJFX01000827.1_pt1 | contig 11303 bp, 8 predicted proteins | sample 1594171 | NCBI WGS metagenome assembly OJFX01 (sample SAMN05416840, study PRJEB24817) | seawater metagenome | isolation source: Sea water | place: Canada:Atlantic | collected 2013-07
CACACTGCATATCGTCGGCAGCGTCAGATGTGTATAAGAGACAGGCCCATGAGTGTAAGGGCTAGGAGCATCGAGGAGGGTCCTTCGGATCGCGTCTGCGGACTTGGGGCCGACCCCAGCGAGGCCCTCCAGGTCCAAATCAGGACCCCCCTGCCATAGAGCCCGAGTGACTGTCATGGCCCTCGCCCGCCCCAGGCCCGCGATCGCACGTAGTTGCCCGGGATAGGGAATGGCAGTGCCCAACCGGGTGCCACCGTGGGCCGCGGCCCTCTCATTTTCGATCGCGGGAATCCCAAGCGCCGCCCCGGCCACCGATCGACTGGCCCGGGCTCGGTCGAGAGCATCGAGGAGCGCCAACCCCATGAGGATCCCCAGCCAGAGGGCGAGCGCGCCGGCCCCCCTCGCAGGATCCGAGGCATCGACTCGCCATGGTCTTTGGATCTGAATCTTCATCCACAGGAGACGACGACCCACGGGGACCAGGGTTGCGCCCTCGGCCCTACTTTTCGCCGCTTTCCCGGCGAGCTAGGACTCGCGACCCCAGTCCCCGCCCCGGGCAAGCCGCAGGCCAGCCCCCGGCGAGGGGACCCGGGCCAGGCGAGCAAGGACGCTGCAGGAAAGCGTGGAGAGTGCCCGGGCAAGCTCAGAGTCCGGCTCGCCGTCGACCACCGTGGCACGCCTCTGCATCGCTCGGAATGCCGCCCGGTCATCGGGAAGGAACCCGAGGAACTCGATGGGCAGCCCGAGGAACTTCGAGACGACATCCTGGAGCCGTTGGGCCACGTGCGCGGCTTCGACCTCGTCCGAAGCTCGGTTCACCACGATGAGCGGCATGGGGCGTTCGATCCCCTGGGCAGCGCATTGGCGCACGAACACCTTCAGGAAGGCGTAGGCATCGGTCATCGCCGTGACGTCGGGCGTGGTGACCAGGACCGTGACATCGCAGGCCGCCGCGAACGCCACGGTCTGGCGGGACAGCCCGGCGGCCGAATCCACCACGAGGTATTCGTAGCCAGGCTCGATCTGCTCCAGGCCGCGCCCGATCATCTCCAGTTCATAGGAGCGAAGGCCAGCGAGCCGCGCAAAGCCCGATCCCCCAGCGAGCAGATCCACGCCGTTCGCGCAGGGCGTCACGATGTCCGCAACGCCCACGTCCCCGGCGATCACGTCGGCAAAACTGTGGGTGGGATGCACGTCCTGGAGGATGTGAGCGTTGGCACACCCGAGGTCCGCGTCGAGCAGAAGGGTCGCCCCTCGGCGCCCGAAAAGCGCCGCGAGGGAGGCGCTGACCGAGGACTTTCCGGTACCACCCTTCCCGCTGACGATGCAGACGGAGCGGGCTCTCTTCGTTTCGGGGCGCGGACCCGCGGCGCCGGCGCCTTCCATCCGGCTCCCCGCGAGGGGCGACTTCGTGGACGCCGTCCCGGCCCTCAGGGTGGGGCCGGTTTTGTCCACAGCCCCCGGGCGTCGACGCAGCCCGAAAAGCTGCTTGGCCTGATTCCACCGGTTCAACGTGCGTCTCCGAGGGCCTCCATCGGAAGGCCGGCAAGGGAGCCCATGGGGACTCTGGATAGGGTGGAGCGGGTCGACATCTTCTCTTCCCCGCAGGGGCCCCATAAGGGAGCGACCAGCGGGCTTAGATCTCTGCGGTAGTTGATGGCCCTTTACGGACCAAAATTGCTTCGGAAATCCCAGGGACACTCGCGCCCACCTCGATGTACTGACCGGAAGCACATTTAGGGATTACCCGCGGAATATTCCTTTCGGGCCAGGAGCGCTGCCCTCGCGTCCTAAGCGCGGTGCCGATCCATGCGGCTCTTGTGGATATAGGTCAACGCCAAGGCCAGGGCGTCCGTGGCGTCGAGGGGCTTCGGCGCCTCATCGAGCTTGAGCTCCGCCGCGACCATCTGCGCTACCCGGTCCTTGTCCGCGGACCCCACGCCCACCACGGACTTCTTCGCCTGGGAAGCCTGGTACTGCACCACCGTCGCTCCGAAGCAGGCAGCCGAAGAAAGCGCGACGCCACGGCCCTCGCCCACCCGCAGGGCAGACTGAATGTTGATCGCCGTGAAGGCGTGCTCAACCACGACCACCGAGGGTTTCAGCCGGGCGATGACCATGTCGATTTCTTGGCGCAGAAAACCGAGCCTCGTCGGGACGTCGGAATCTCGACTCGCACGCAGGACCCCCGCCGCCAAGAGCCTCGGCCCCCCTGGGTGGTGCACGACCGCGCCGTAACCGACGACCAACGTGCCTGGATCCACGCCCAGGACGACGGGCCAAGACAGGCCGTCGGGGACTTCAGGTAGATCGGATGCGCCCATGGGATGTAGGTCAGGCCAAGGCGTCAGCGATCGCCGGCGTGCAAGGGCGGAGGATTGATACCCACCGCGGACCTCGCTCGACTCTACTTTATGGCCCGCGCTAGACGAAGCGCTTGCCAATATGCACCCAGAATCAACCTCAGAATCAGCCCCTTCGAGCGCGGGCCCCACAGGGTCATCCTCGGCCCCCTTGCGCACAGGTGTCGTGATTCTCGCGGCGGGCGCCTCTCGCCGCATGGGGACAGGTAGATCCAAAGCGCTCCTCGAACTCGGGGGCAAGTCCGTCCTCGAACGCTCCGTTGTCGCGATTGCCGGGGCGGAGTCGGTAGAGCGCGTGGTCATCGTCACGCGTCCCGAGGATCGCGATGCGATGGAGCACGACCTGAGAGATCACCGGGATCGAATCGCCGCGTGGGCCGACGGGGGCGAAGAGCGCACGGATTCTGTTCGCGCCGGTGTGCTCGCGATGCCCAATGATGTCGACGTGATCTTGGTGCATGACGCGGCGCGTTGCTTCGTCGATTCCGCGGACGTGAACCGCGTTGCGGTCGCCGCGTACGACCATGGTGCCGCCCTCCTCGCGGGGCGCGTACGCGACACGCTCAAGGTGTCTCCGAACGGGTTCCAATCGGAAGAGTCCGTGGACCGCGACCGGCTTTGGGCCGCGGAGACTCCCCAGGGCATGCGCACCGCGCGATTCCTCGACGTGTTGGCCCGGGCCGCCCGCGATGGGTTCGGCGCGACCGATGACGCTGGGCTCCACGAGCACTACCACGGCCCCACCCGGCTCGTCGAGTCGCGTGGCTACAACCTCAAGATCACGGCCCCCGGGGACGTCGCCCTTGGGGAGGCGCTCGCCGCTGTCCTGGACGCCCGGAGCCAGGACGCAGGGGGGTCCACGCCATGAAGCTTCGGATCGGGCTCGGAACCGACATCCACCGATTGGTGGAGGGCCGGCCGTGCATTCTCGGCGGCATCCAGCTCCCCCATCCCACTGGGCCCTCCGGCCACAGCGACGGCGACGCCGTCCTGCACGCGATCACGGATGCGATCACGGGGGCGGCGGGTCTCGACGACATTGGGACGCTGTTCCCCGATGACGACCCCCACCATAAGAACGCCGATAGCAAGGGCCTGCTGCGCGGCGCCCTCGACCTCGTGCACGAAGCGGGCTGGAAAGTCGGCAACGTCGACGTCGTGATCGGCACCGAGGGTCCCAAAATCAAACCCCACCGCGCGGCCATGCGGGAAAGCCTCGCGGCGCTGCTCCAGGTCGATGTCGACCAGGTGAACGTGAAAGGAAAGACCCTCGAGGGCATGACGGAGCTCGCCCACGGAAACGCAGTGAGCGTGCAGGCCGTGTGCCTTTTGGTCTCGAACTGACCAGAGCCAGGCGGATTCCTCACCGGGCGCTATCCTCGAAGGGCCACTCCCCCGGATCTCCGCCCCCATGACCAGCTCGCACCCACAAGGGCCGAAGGCCCCCTCCTTCGTCGACGCCGCGCTCGCCTTCGCCACCTGGACGTTCGCCGCCCTGGCCCTCCAGGGCGCGGCCCAAGCGCAATTCCCCTGCAACACCCCGGCGGCGGGCGTCGATTTGGTGGTCGGCCGAATCTCGGGCTCCGCGCTGTGGGGCACGGCCGGGGGTCAAAGCGCCTACTCGTTCGGAACCACGCTCTGCAACGTGGGTAGCGTTGCGGCCACCTACGAGGCGTCGACCCCGAACCACCCACTCGTCGGACAGAACCTCTATCGCATCGAAGACGGGCGCCTCGAGCAGATTGGCATGGGCTGGATGCGCCATACCTGGTTGCCGCTCCAGCAGAGCCTGTGCTGCACATGCAACCCCGCGGCCGGGGGCATGCTAGGACCGGGATGCTCCGACACCAACTCGACCGCCGCTGACGGCATCCAAGGGAGCCTTGGACCGCGCAGTCAGGTGAATGGATTCACCGGAAGCTTCCCTTATCCATTCCAGACCGCGGGCCAAACCGGAGACGCTGTGTACAAGCGCCTGCAAGCCCCGACGATGGACATTGATCCGGGGGTCCATCCGGGCGCGGTGTACGTGGGCGAGACGTTCACCGTCGACCCAACGGATGCGGCGGCCGGCAACGGCCAGAACGGCTTCTCATGGCAGCCCCTCACACGCAATCCCTTCCCGACGGGCGCGGCCTACCGCCTGCAGACAATCGGCGCGACGACTCCCCTTCAACCAGCCATTCACGCGTGGCAAGCGCTCGAGCCCGCGGTCGTGCTCCGCGACGTGCAGGTCCCGGGCGAGGGACTGTTCGTGGCGGCGAGCCACGCCATTCCGAACGGCAACGGCACCTGGCGCTACGAGTACGCGGTCCAGAACATCAACAGCGACCTTTCGGGACAACGGTTCTCCGTCGATGTAGGCACCGCCACGGTCACCGACGTAGGCATGTCTTTCCCTGCCTACCACTCTGGCGAGCCCTACACGAATGCAGCCTGGGCGGCCTCGACCAGCGGAGGGTCGGTCGCATGGGAGTGCGCTGGGTTCGCTCAGAATCAGAATGCCAATGCCCTACGTTTTGGCACGACCTACAGCTTTTGGTTCACGGCCGATGAGCCGCCCACCGCAGGTGACGTCACCCTTGGACTGTTCAAACCTGGCGGCCCCGGCCCCCAGACCGTGCAGCTCGACGTGCCTTCAGCTGGGCCCGTTACCGCGGCCAACTACTGCACGGCCAACCCCAATTCAACGTTCATGGTCACGGGGCTCTGGGTCTCCAACGTCGACCTGAACGCCCGGTCCATGGACCTTGAAGTATCGTCCATGCCGGCCGGCCAATTCGGCTTCATCGCCACGTCCCTCACGCCGGACCAAGTCGACATGCCCGGCGGCAGCGCAGGCAACCTCTGCATTGGCGGTGCGATCGGGCGACTCGTCGGTGGCGTGGTCTTTCAGTCTGACAGCAGCGGGGCCGCCACCGTCCCCGTCGACCTGGACACTGTGCCGACTCCGAACGGGACCACCCAGGTCATGGCTGGGGAAACTCGCTACTTCCAGGCGTGGCACCGGGACCTGACCTTCGGGGGAATGGCCACCTCGAACTTCTCCCGCGGGCTGAGCCTCTCCTTTCTCTAAGAGAGATTGGTGCCCGTCGACCCGAGGGCAAGCCCCTACGGACTGACGCAGCCCGAGGCACAGGAGGCGGGGATGGGCCCTCCGTAATCGATTCTCTGATGTGCCACCTGGGCACATCAGAGCACAGAGGTGAGGCTAATCGTCTCGACGGATTCCCTCCGGGGTACCTTTGTCGGGACCTGCCGCCGGGCCCCTCGTCCACTAGTCTCCTTAACAGTGCCTGTAGCACCATGTTGGGCGGCAGTGGATCCATGGAACCCGGGGGGAGGTCAATCCGTCCGAACACGGCTGACATGGCCATTGCGACTCCCGAATCTCGGACGTCGCGGAGTTCTGCGTGCCCAAGGGCATGCCCTCCATGGTCCCTTCTCTCTCTTTCCCCGCGCTCATGCGAACTCAACTTACGCTCATCGCCGCAGGCCTTTTCCTGGCCGCTCCCGGTACAGCCCTTGCCCAGGGCGCCGACGAGTGCTCCGGTGCCCCGACGATCAACGGCTTCGGCACCTTCTCCTTCAATACGAGCAGCGCCACGGACAGCGGCCCATCGGCCTGCGGTGGTCTCGGACGCGACGTCTGGTTCCAGTGGGTCGCTCCGTCCACGGACACCGCGGAACTCAGCACCTGCAGCTTGGCGTCCTTTGACACCGCCATCGCAGCGTACTCCGGCTCCTGCGGCAGCCTTTCGTTGCTCTCCTGCAACGACGACGCCTGCGATAACCTTCGCTCCCGCGTGAGCTTCCCCACGACGGCCGGCGCGACGTACTACCTGCGCATCGGTTCCTACAACGGCAACTCGGGAGGCTCGGGCCAGTTCGAGCTCGCCATGGCGCCGCCCAGCAGCTGCTCCAACCCCGCCTCGGGTCCGGACGTCATCGTTGGCGAGATCCCGAACATCTCGAACTTTGGTTCCACCGGCGGCATGGCCGGCTACTCGCTCGGGACGACCTCGTGCAACGTGGGCACCCAAGAGCTGCTCTGGATCGCCAACAACAACCAGCACCCGGTCATCGGCCAGAACATCTACCGCGCTGAGAACGGCCGCTTCGAGCAGGTCGGTATCTCGTGGTTGAAGCACGGCTTCACCGCCCTTCAGCAGAACCTCTGCTGCTCGTGCAACTCGTCCGGTACCGGCACGCGCCTCGGCGTCGGCTGCTCCGATCCGTACAGCTCCGGCCTCAACGGATCGCAAGGCGGCCTCGGCCCGCGCTTCCAGGTCAACGCCTTCACCGGCAGCTTCCTTTACCCGTTTGCCCAGCAAGGGCAGTCGGGAGACCGCGTGTTCAAGCGCATCCAAGTCGCCAACGACGATGTGGACCCGTCGCTGCACCCCACCGCTTCCTACTTCGGTGAGGCCCAGTACATCTCGCCCGACGACTCGTTGGCCGGCAACGGCTTCAACAACGTTTCTTGGACGCCCCTCAGCCGTCCCGGCAGCACCACCAACGGCGCCTTCCGCCTCAGCATCGGCGGCTCGACCGTCCGTGAAGAAGCGGCGATCAACGCCTGGGCCACCGTCGACGCCGGCGTGACCCTTGCCGACATCAACGTGAGCGGCGAAGGCCAGTTCGTCGCTGGCAGCAACGTCATCGACAACGGCGACGGTACTTGGCGCTACGAGTACGCGGTCTTCAACAACAACAGCGACCTCTCCGGCCAGAGCTTCTCGATCCCCACGGGCAACGCCAACGTGACGAACGTCGGCATGTCCTTCCCGCTCTACCACTCCGGTGAGCCGTACACGAACACGCCCTGGACCGGAACGGTCGCCGGCGGCTCCGTGACGTGGGAAACCGAGACGCACGCCCAGAACAGCAACGCTAACGCGCTCCGTTGGGGCACGATGTACAGCTTCTGGTTCACCGCGAACGTCGCCCCGACCACGGTCACCGCGACCCTCGGCCTCTTCAAGCCGGGCAACCCGGGCGCCCAATCCGTCGCCCTCGATGGCCCGGACGCCGGCGGCCTGATCGTGCAGAACTACTGCGTCGCGACCATGAACTCCGCGTCCCTGGTGACGCAGCTCGGTGCGTCGAACTTCGACCTTCCTGGCCGTAGCTTCGACCTCGACGTGAGTGACATGCCGCTGAACAAGTTCGGCTTCATCGTCACGGGTCTCAACTCTGCGTTCGTTCCGAACGCCGGCGGAAGCGCGGGCAACCTCTGCATCGGTCTTCCGATCGGCCGCGGTGTGAGCAACGTGATCTTCAACTCCGGCCTCACGGGCACCTCGACGATCACCGTGGACATGGATGTCATCCCCACTCCGGGAGCCCCCACCACGATCATGGCCGGCGAGACGCGCTACTTCCAGGCATGGCATCGCGACGTGACGATGTCGGGCGGCGCCAGCTCGAACTTCTCGAGAGGCCTCCGCATCACGTTCCCGTGATCGCCTGAGGGAGCCCCGCGCACCACATCGCACGGGGCTCCCCCAAGCACAAAGTCGCCCCACGCACGGGCAATCCTCGCGCCCCGCGTGCCTCTTCGAGGCGCGCGGGGCGTTTCCTTTTGCCAGGCGCAATCCCTAGGACTCTGAGAGCTGCACCATCGCATCCACCACCTTGCTCAACTCCGCATCCGCGAGGCAGGCAGGGGGCATGGCATAGACCGTTGAACCAAGGGGCCGAAGCAAGACACCATGGTCAATCGCAAGGCGGCGCAGCTCGAGGGTACGATCCGCCAGATAGCCCTGGGACTTGGGGTCCGCCAGATCAAAGGCCACTATGCCCCCCGTGCGGCGCAGCTTCAGATAGCGGCCAGTGCGCAGCTCGGCCAAGAGGCGTTCTTCGATCCGCGCGCCGACCTCATCTAGGACCCTTGGGACGTTGCGTTCGATCACGAGGTCCAGTGACGCGAGGGCTACCGCGCAGCCGATGGCGTGGGCGGTGAAGGAGTGCCCGTGAAAGAATGCGTGCGCTCGCTCGTTCGAGAGGAACAGGTCAAAGAGCTCCTCAGTGGCGAGGGTTACAGACATTGGCGTCATGCCCCCAGTGAGCCCCTTCGCCAGGCAGAGGAGATCTGGGGCGACACCGGCCTGCTCGCACGCGAACAGCGACCCCGTACGCCCGAATCCCGTCATGACTTCATCCGCGAGAAGGTAGAGGCCTCGGCGCGACGTGCTTTCACGGGCGGCGCGCACAAAGTCCGCGCCGTGCATCCACATGCCGGCCGCCCCCTGCACGAGCGGCTCCATGATCACGCCCGCGGCCCTGGGACCAAGATCCTCGAGGGCCGCTTCCAGCGCCCCCGCATCAGCGGGCACGCGTCTTACTTCAAAGAGGAATTGCTGGAACGGGGCAAAGAAGGGGTCGGGATCCCCCACCGCCATCGCGCCGAAAGTGTCGCCGTGGTAGGAACCCTCGAGCGCCACGAACACTGTGCGCTCCGGGTGGCCTGTGCGCTGATGCGCCTGGAGGGCGATCTTGAGCGCGACCTCCACAGCGGTCGAACCGTTGTCGGAGTAGAAGGCACGTGACAGGTCCCCAGGCGCAAGGGCGGTAAGGCGCTCCGCCAGCTCCACCGCGGGACGGTGGGTTGTCCCCGCGAACATGACGTGGTCCAGGGTTTGCGCTTGGCGCACCATGGCCTCTACGAGAGCGGGCTCGCCGTGGCCGTGGAGGGACGTCCACCAAGACGACACCGCGTCGATGATCTCGCGCCCGTCCTCAAGCACGAGCGTCGCTCCACGTGCCGAAGCCACGGCGATGGGGTCCCGCTCTAGCCCCGCCTGGGTGAACGGGTGCCAGACACTCGCTCTGTCCCGGGCGATGAGATCCTGGGCAATGGGATCACTGGCGACGAGGTCCTTTGCGGCGTTGCTATTCAAGGAGTCCACTGAAGTCTTGGGCCTCAGCCCATGCCTGGAGAGTTTGGGGCCCAAGGGGCTCAAGCACGGGCAGCTCGTAGAGGTGCGGCACACCTCCGAGCCTTCGGAGTGTCTCCCGATTGGAAGGATGGGGCGGGCCGACGAGGATGAGCCCAACGACGCGGAGCCCCCGGGCCCGTGCGGCGCTGAGAGAAAGTAGCGTGTGGTTGAGCGTGCCAAGCCCGCTGCGCGCCACGAGGACAAGGGGCGTCGGATGGTCGGCGATGTGGTCCAACTGAGTCACTTCGTCGGTGAGGGGTACCTCCAGCCCACCCGCAAGCTCGACCACAAGCGGCGTCCCCGCAGCCTGGGCAATCTCCGAGCGCATGGGGGCAAGTCGTTCGATGGGAACGACGCTTCCGGCCGCCGCCGCCGCCTCGTGGGGCGAGGCAGGCAGGGAGAAGCGTGCGAGGGGCTCGCTGTGGCGTTCTGAGTCAAGGCCAGCCAATCGCACTACGGTCTGGGTATCACAGTCATCACCCGATTGCACCGGCTTCCAATACCGCGCCCCTAGACCAACGACAAGTGCCGCCGATGCCACGGTTTTGCCTACGTCCGTGTCGGTACCAGCAACGGTCAAGACCCGGGCGTTCCGCCTTCCCTCCTCCACGGCCGACAATGACGGCGCGGCAAGACCCTCCGTGACCTCCTTCACCGAGTGAATCACACGATCCACATCTATGTCCGAGAGCCCGGCGTGGAATGTCAGCCTGAGCCTGGCCGTACCCACCGGGACCGTCGGTGGACGCACGGCCATCGATGTGATCCCATGCTCCATCAGCTTCGCCGCTGCGTCCATGGCAGCGGTCTCCCCACCGATCACCACGGGCACAATGGCGCCCGCGGGCTCAGGCAGGCCAAGCGCCTGGGAGAATCTGCGGGCGTGGCGCTGGGGCACGGCGCGCAGCGCATCGTCATCCGCCGTTAGGGCGAGCCCACACTCGAAGAGCGCCGGCACGACGGGCGGCGACGCCGTGGTGAAGATGAACCCCCGGCCACGATTCACGACGGTATCCACCACCGCTTGGGATCCGACGATCAAAGCTCCAGCGGCTCCAAAGGACTTCCCGCCTGTGATGGTCCGGGCCACGACGCGATCCGGTGCTCCGGTCCGAAGTGCTTCCGCCCAAAGGCCTGTACCACGGGGCCCGAGAATTCCGGCCGCATGGGCCTCATCTACGATCATCCAAGCGCCATGGGCGTCAGCGAGCCGCGCCATGTCCAGCAAGGGTGCTGCATCGCCATCCATACTGAATACCGATTCCGTGACGATGAAGATCCGGCGGAACCCACGCCCGCCCTGCAGCTGATGCTCGAGTGCCGCCAGATCCCCGTGGGCGAAAACGCGAACCTTCGCCCGAGATAGACGCGCGCCGTCGATGAGCGAGGCATGATTCAACTGGTCGCTCAGGATTAGGTCCCCCGGTCCCGTAAGAGCCCCGAGTAGCGAGAGGTTGGCTTGGTACCCGCTCGGAAGGAACAGCGCGGCCTCGGTGATGAGCGCCGTGACCCACGCCGCGGCTTGCTTCATCCCGACGCGAACGATCGCTTCGTCGAGGTGCTCGATTCGGTGACGGCCGGAGAAGTACGCCGAGTTCGCGAGCGCGACGAACTGCGCCGCGACCACGGGGTTGTGGCGAATCGCCCGCGCGAGGTCGCGCGGTCCCGCGCCGGGATCGGCGAGCACGAGGCGGACTCGCGCGAGGTCCTCGGGCAGCTGCGGGAGCTCGAGCCCGTCGCCCCGCGCGGCGTTCCTCAGCTCCGCGAGGAAGGGCACGTCGTCCGGGTGCGACGTGGCCAGCGCGAGCTGGTCGATCGCCGAGTCGAGCTGCGTGCGGATCGGTTCGATGTCGTCGGTCGGCTCGCAGGTATCGAGGAGGGCGGTCATACCCCTCCTTTCGGCACCCCCGTGGGGATTTCGACCCGTGTCTTCAAGTTGTTTCGTGACGAGACAAGTCCTGTGTGTTTCCAGGTCTGTCTCTTATACACATCTGACGCT
>OJFX01000828.1_pt1 | contig 11295 bp, 6 predicted proteins | sample 1594171 | NCBI WGS metagenome assembly OJFX01 (sample SAMN05416840, study PRJEB24817) | seawater metagenome | isolation source: Sea water | place: Canada:Atlantic | collected 2013-07
TACCCAGACATATGCCTAAAAATGGCAATTTATTTTCACGGGCATAATGAATGGCTTCTACTTTACCTTCAATACCACGTTCGCCAAAACCAGGTGCTACCAAAATGCCGTCAAGGTCTCCAAGCAATTCTTTGACATTTTCTTTAGTAATAGATTCAGAGTGAATCCATTGTATGTTCACTTCTGTTTCATTTACAGTTCCCGCATGAATTAATGACTCATTGATAGAAATATAAGAGTCCTTTAATTCAATGTATTTTCCAATCAAGCCAATGTTTACTTTATGCTTTGGATTCTTTAATCGTTTAAGGAAGGATTTCCATTCGGTTATTTTAGGCTCTGCTTTAGTGGGTAAATCAAACTTGTTAAGAACAACTTCGTCCAATCTTTCCTCTTGCATTTTAATGGGCACTTCATAGATGGTTTCCACATTTGCAGATTCAATCACAGCATCCTTAGAAATGTTGCAAAAGAGCGCTACTTTATGCTTGACTTCCTCAGGAATGGGATGTTCTGTTCTTAAAACAAGTACATCTGCTTGTACGCCACTTTCAGACAATTGCTTAACAGAGTGCTGAGTAGGTTTGGTTTTTAACTCACCTGAAGTTGCAAGATAAGGTACTAGTGTAAGGTGAATCACCAAACAATGTACCTCAGGATCCCATTTTAACTGCCTTACAGCTTCTATGTATGGCAATGACTCAATGTCCCCAACAGTACCGCCAATTTCTGTAATAACAAGGTCGTATTTACCAGTTTGTCCAAGTAGGCGTATGCGTCGTTTTATCTCATCTGTAATGTGTGGAATTACTTGAACAGTCTTGCCTAAAAATGCGCCTTCTCTTTCCTTGTTAATCACATGCTGATATATTCTTCCAGTAGTCACATTGTTGGCTTGGGAAGTTTTGCTGTCGAGAAAACGTTCATAATGGCCTAAATCAAGGTCTGTCTCGGCACCATCTTCAGTAACATAGCACTCGCCATGTTCATAAGGATTAAGAGTTCCAGGATCTACATTAATGTATGGATCAAGCTTTTGAATGGTAACGGAGTAGCCTCTTGCTTGTAACAATTTGGCCAAGGAAGCAGAGATGATTCCTTTGCCTAATGAAGAAGTAACGCCACCGGTGACGAATATGTATTTTGTCTTAGAATCTGGCATTTGAGGAATCACAGTTTTAGTTCAAACTGTGCGCAAATTTAACACATTCAACTGTGCCAAAAAACTATAATTCTTTAGAAAGTGAGACTTAGTCCTAAACTCGGTAAAAAAGGCAATTGATTGATCCTTTCATTGGTAACTCTATTCACATAAAATATATTTTCCCTATTGTAAATATTTGTTATGCTGGCTGTTACCTCCATTATGCTATGTTCTGTCAATACAACTCTTCTTTTTAAGGATACATCAAATCTGTGGTACCAGGGCATTCTTCCACCATTCAAGTCACCAAATAAAACACCTAATTGACCATTTGTGGCAGTGATATCCTGATCAATAGACCCTTGTAAGCTAAGACGCTCATAAAATCCTGCTGTCTGTGTTAATGGAAAACCAGAACCAATGTTCCATCTCGCATCTGCTGTCCACACTAAATCTTTTCCAAACTGATAAGAACCTACCAAATTCACATTGTGTCTTCTGTCCCAGATTGGATTGTAATTGACAAAACCATCCCAACGATCTACATAACTCCAAGAATACACAGCCCACAGGCTCATCTGCTTACGATCGTATTTGATGGCAACATCAACTCCATAGGCACTTCCCTCTTCAACTATGTATTCCTTTTTCAATACATCAGGCTGATCGATTTCGGGGTCATCGTCGTAAAGCTTATTGCGGTTTAAGTTTGTCAATTGAGTAAACTTTTTATAATAACCCTCAACATTCACATTTATGTTGCTTTTGAAATCGTATTCAAATCCAAAAATTGCATGTGCCGCGCGCTGTAAAGGATTGTCAACAGCTCTTACTTCACCCTCTTCCGATGTAAATTCATCTTGCAAATTGTCAGGCCCTGATAAGAAACCATAAAAAAGGTTCACGACATCTCGATCTGATGAAGCACTGAGTAGGTTCTGAGAGTACAATCCACCAGCTCCTTTCAACCTAAGGTTGTCGGTGATGTTGTATTTAAACCCTAAGCGTGGTTCAGGTGAAAAGGTAGATAAAGAAGCATAATAATGAAATCGTATACTTGGCTCGACCACCAATTTTCCGAAATTAAATCTGTACTGGAAATAGGTAGCAATTTCCGTAGTGTTTTCAATCTGCTCAATGCGTTGCGCTACGGAATTAACAAAAGAAAAATCAGTTTTGAATCCCAAGAGCTCAAACCCAAACTTTGATTCATTGTCTCCTCTAAAATTGGTAAAGTTCATTCCCGCATTAAAGCCGTTGATTAAACTCCTGCGATCCCTAACCTCTGCAGTAAGCTCATTCTCTTGGCTATTAATTTCATAGTTCGTAAATGCAACTGTACCATCAATAATAGTGGTAGATCGTGCAGGAATCAAAACAAAATTCGACCCTCCACCAGATTGAGTCCATTCAAATCCTGCCACATTCGGATATTGCACCTGATCACGGAAGTTAAAGCCGAAAAAATTCACCTTACTTCCATTGCTTCCATTTAGTGAAATCTTACCATATAGATCGGTAAAGTTATAGGGCAATCCTGCAGTGTCGGCATCAGGATATAACTCCGGCGCCGTTTGATCCAGATAAGAATTTTTTACAGAGAGTACAAAGGTCTTGCTTCCACCATTTTTAGTTTTTGGTTTTGAGAGTGGTCCTTCTAGCAATGCTTTTGCCCCAAATGTACTGGCGGCAACTTTACCCGCAAATCTATTCTTGTTCCCATCTTTCGTTTTAATGTCCATGATTGATGAGATGCGTCCCCCATATTCAGCAGAGAATCCTCCTGTATATACATCCGCTGTTCTTAGGATATCTGTATCAAATACAGAAAATAATCCGATTGAATGAAAGGGATTGTAAATGATCATGCCATCTAAAAGCACTTTATTTTGTATTGGCGATCCTCCTCTAATGTATAATTGACCACCTTGGTCACCTGTAAAGATGACCCCCGGAAGCACTTGCAGGTATTGAGCAAGATCAGCTTGGCCTCCAATCGAAGGCATCTGCTTGATGGTTTTTGGAGTAAGCTTAGTAACCGACATTTGAACGGTTTTTTGTGCTTCTTGCTTTTTGGCATCAATAGTAACCTGATTAATCTGAACGCTAGATTCATTGACAAACAACTTCTTGTTCACTATTTGTCCATTTTTCTCAAGTAGGACTTGGGTCTGAGCTGTATCGTAACCAATGGAAGTCACCATCAATGTGTATTCGCCCAATGGAATGTTTGTAAGGTTAAAAAAGCCATTGTCATCAGTGGTCGTGCCATAAACAGTCCCTTTTAGATAAACATTGGTGAAAATTGCTGGTTCTCCAGTCTTTTCAAGGTAAACAAGTCCCCGGACCGACGCTTTTTGTGCATGAAGGGCCGAAAAACTCAATAAAAAAAGCAGTGGTAGATATAATTTTCTAGGTATCATGTAAAAATTAAAGGCCACAAATATAAGGATTTGAAGATGTGTAATCCTCTTCATATAATAAGAAACAATGGATAGAACCATTGTTGTCTGATCAATGTAGTATGCCAAATATGAGCTCCTTATATATTTCGGTCACTGCTAAATTGCTCGCTCCTATTCCCTTTGAGTGGGCATCAGCTTTTCTCAAATGGCTTATATTTTGTGCAATCTTTTTGATGTTGTAATTATATGCTGCTTTTTCAAAGTCTTTTAGAAAATAGGGATTTACACCCATTTTAGTAGCCAAAACCTTTGGAGGCTGCCCTTTATATTGATGATAAATCAAGAGTTGACTGAAGTATCGATATATCATAGGTAGAATTTTTGGCAGCGCATACTCTTTGGGATTTCGGCCAAAGTGTTGAGCGATTGTATTTGCCTTTAGGACATTCTTAGTCGCTAGGGCCTTATTCAATTCAAATACATTGTAATCCTTGCTTATTCCAATATTTTCTTCAATTGACTTTGCCTGAATTGTCGTGCCTTTCTCGAGGCTAATAAACAATTTACTGAGTTCGTTACTCAATTTGCATAAATCTATACCTATTGACTCTACAAGCATGGCTGTAGCCTTGGGCTCGATTGTAAATCCATTCTTTTTCACTTCAGTACTTAGCCATTCGTACACCTGGTTTTCATACAATCTTTTTGATTCAAAAAAAACAGCATTTTTCTTGAGTGCCTTTGTGATTGCCTGTCGACCATTTGGCTTTTTGTGTTTATAATTCAAGACCAGAATAGTGCTGGGAGAAGGATTGTTGACGTAGTTGAGCAATTTTTCAAATTGCTTTAGATTTTGGGCTTCCTTTACAATTACAACATTGTACTCAGCCATCATTGGGTAGCGTCTTGCCTCAGCCTCAAGCGACAAGGGATCAATCTCTATTCCATAAAGAATGCTTTGGTTAAACTCTTTTTCAGCAGCATTCAATGCATTATTTACTATATAATCAGATATCTGGTCAATGAAATACTCCTCCTCTCCAAACAAAAAATAAATGGGTTTAAATTTCCTTGAATTCAATTCGTTGATAATCTGTAAATACGTCAAGCCTACTTATTTTTGTATGATTCCATGCAAGCACTAAACTTACCTAAATATGAATTTAACTTAATTCATGATGGGAACAAAAATAAAATCTTTGATCCAATAAGGAAGGCATATTTTGTGCTTACACCAGAAGAATGGGTTCGGCAGAATTTTATTAGGTTTTTAATTGAAGAAAAAGGAGTTCCGGCAGGCTTGATGGCAATAGAAAAAGAAATGGCACTTCATCAGATGAAGAAGAGAATGGACATTCTTTGTTACTCTAAAGATGGCATTCCATTGATGATGGTAGAATGTAAGGCCCCTAAAATTTCAATAACACAAAAAGCATTTGATCAGATCGGCCGTTACAACATCTCACAACGATTACCGTATTTAATTGTTACCAATGGTATAGAACACTACTGTGCTAAAATTGATTTTACAGAGGGCAAATATGAATTTCTCAAAAACATACCATCCTACCATGAAATGCTTGCTTAGACAAAGCTTCTTTTTAGTTACAGTCTTTTTGATGCATTGTGTTCATGCACAAGACTTCAGTAAATATGGTTTTGAGCTAGAAAACTTCTTACTCACGGCAAATGATAATACAGTTGTACCATTGCTCATCGAAGGAAGTCCTATTGAAACCGCTCAAAAAATCAAGGAATATGGCGGCAAAATTAGACTACAGATAGAAGAACTGTATTCCATTGAAATGCCTGCAAATAAAATTCAATTGTTTTCCCTGGAGCCTTCTGTTCACCATATTGAATTCTCATACAGCAATGGCCAGACCCTTGGCGATACAATGCTGATAAATACTAATACCGATTCAGTCATTCAGAACTACTTAAACTTGGCAAAACAGCCTAGCGGGAAAAATGTATTGGTGGGTTTTATCGATTCTGGGATAGAGTTAGATCATCCTGATTTTAAAGATAGCTTGGGAAGGACACGTGTATTGCATGTGTGGGATCAAGGTGTAACCTTTGACCCCAACAGACCTGCAGAACAATACAATTATGGAGTAGAATGGGACTCTTCAGAAATCAATCGAGGTATCGCTACGCATGATGACAAAGCGATTGAATTTGGTCATGGGAGCAATGTTACTGGTGCAGCTGTGTCCAATGGTCGTGCAAAAGGGAATTACAGAGGAATTGCTCCAGATGCTAATATCATTATGGTTGCAACAGATTTTAATAAGCTTAATTGGCTTCAAACTGTCGCAGAAGCTGTAGACTATATATTTACTAAAGCTGACTCTTTAAATATGCCTTGTGTTATCAACGCAAGTGTTGGAACCTATAGAGGTTCACACGATGGGCTTGACATTGCAGCACGAATGATTGATCGAATGATCAAGGCAAAAGAAGGAAGATCAATGGTCTGTGCTGCTGGGAATGCAGGCAGTCTTTCGTTCCACTTACGTCATGAACTACAACAAGACACTCTATTTACATGGTTCGAAAATAATCCGGCACAATGGTCTGGAAGGGGCGGATTCTTTTTTGAACTATGGGCAGATACCAATGATTTCAGACAGTTGGAATTTTCAATTGGCGCAGACAAAGTCACTCAAAATGGCTATTTATTTAGAGGGCGCACTGTATTTGATTCCATTAACAATAGACTCAATACCATCACCACAGATTCACTTTTGAGTATTTCTGGCAACTTTATTGCTAAGGTTCAAACTTATGCCGAACAAAGTCAAGGAAGATACAAAATAGAGTTTGCCATTGTAGATCCTGACTCCTCAAAATATTTATTTCGCCTTGAAACAAGGGGAAGTGGAAAGCTTGACCTTTGGTCATCTAAGTCCTTATTTAGGCACAACGACATTGTCAATGATAATCTCCCATCATTGCAATTGTTTCCTGAGATGGTCCATTACAAAAAAGCCGATAGCCTTCAAACAATGGTGAGCAGCTTTACTTGTCTTCCCTCTGCTGTCACAGTTGGTAATTATGTCAACAGAGGCAGTTATGTAGATGTAAGCAATACTACAAGATATTCTGGTGTTCAACCAGGTACAATCAGTGTAAATTCAAGCCTTGGGCCAAATCGAAAAGAGTATCTCAAACCAGACATTAGTTCATCGGGAGATTATATGTTCTCTGCCGGAAGACTGGCCACAATTCAAAGTGCTATCGCAAACAACCCCTCAAAGGTGAGTAAAGACAGTATGCATTATAGAAATGGAGGAACATCTATGGCCGCCCCTACAGTAGCAGGAATAATCGCACTGTTGTATGAGCGGTGTCCGAATGCAAGCCATGACTTTGTTCTAGAACGCTTACACCAATACGCCAGAAAAGACCAATTCACCCCATTAACCCCTACCAACAAATGGGGCCATGGAAAAGCCGATGCTTTTAAATTGATAAAGAGTTTGCTTTTTTATCCTAAAATTCAAAAAAGTAATGTCAACTTGTGCATTGGAGATACCGCAAGGCTGAGATTAAACAGCACCTTTAAAAAAATACAATGGAACAATGGAGATTCTACTGCCATTTTAAACGTTGCCAAATCTGGCAATTATTTTGCAATGGTAGAAGACAGCAATGGATGTATTGCTAATACTGATACTCTTACTTTAACCGTATTAAGAGCTCCAAATCCCATGACATTAAGCAGAAATGGAGACACTTTAAGTGTGCCTTTAAGAAGCGGCAAGTATCAATGGTTCAAGGATCAATTGATCCTGCAACAAGCAACTTCAAACGAATTGATAGTTACACAAATCGGCGACTATTTTTGCCGTTATACTGACACTAACGGTTGTAGTACATTTTCTGACACTTTAAGTTTTTTAACCACGAATCTTTTAGGCGCTGAACAGTCTATATCGTCCATAAAAGTTTTTCCTAACCCAAGTCACAATCAGCTAAACATAATTTCACCTGGACATGTATTCATTCAACGACTGAGTATTTTAAGCATAAAAGGGGAATTTCTTCTCGAGTTTGAATCAAGCACAGAAAAGCAACAATTTAAGGTGGATGTGAGTCATCTATCAAGGGGAAATTATATTTTACAAGTGGTTTCAAACAAAGAGGTTTATCATCAAAAAATACTGATTGAATGATCAGAAAGGAAGCTATCCTTGCATTTATTTTTATCATCTACACAAGTTGGATGGGCGCACAATCCATTTTCCCTAAAAAGGGAATAGATTACCATGAAGGTGTGTTGATCCTTAAAATCAAGGAGGAACATGCTAAGCGCTGCTTTTTTGATCACATTGCTTTAAAATCACTTCAATCAATTTTACGCAGTACGACTATCTCAAAAATTGAGAAACTGTTCCCTAAAAAAAAGCTGCCAAACCTAAAACAATTGGAAGAAGGGTTCGTGAATCTTAGCACCATATATAAAATTTACTTTTCTAAAGAAGTGGACTTGGTAAAGATGTCGTCATTGTTGACTCAATTTGATGAAGTAGAATATGCAGAATTAGACTACATTCAACATTTGGCAAATCAACCCAATGATCCAAGAAACATTGATCAATGGTATTTGGATGCTATATCAGCACATCAAGCTTGGGGAATAAATCAAGGCGATACTGAAGTGGTCATAGGAATTGTAGATGCCGGTGCAGACATGGACCATGAAGACTTGATAGACAACATCGCTGTCAATGAAGCAGATCCCATAAACGGCATAGACGACGATGGAGATGGTTTTGTAGACAATTATCGGGGTTGGGACCTTGCTAATAATGACAACGACCCGAATAAAAGTGTGGTCAATCATGGATCAAATGTGGCTGGAATTGCAAGTGCTTCCACCAATAACAACATAGGAATTAGCGGTTGTGGTTACAATAGTCGACTCTTAATCGTACGTATAGACAATGAAACTACAGGGCAACTCACAGCAGCCTATCAAGGAATAGTATATGCCGCTGATCATGGTGCATTTATTATCAATAATTCATGGGGGAGTCAGTTTTACAGTCAATTTGCCCAAGACGTAGTGAATTATGCTGCCATCAATCGAAAAGCTCTTGTCATAGGAGCAAGTGGAAATGACGGTGAAGAAAGAAGATTTTATCCTGCAGCCTACGAAAATGTATTATCGGTTGGCTCAACAATAGAGAACGATACTGTAAAGGCAAGTTCAAACTACGGTTATTGGTTAGATCTTTTTGCGCCTGGAGAACGCATGCTTACTACGATGGACGGAAGTACAGTTGCCTATGGTATAAATGGTGGCACCTCTATGGCAGCTCCAGTGGTAGCAGGAGTAGCTGCTTTGGTCAAAGCGCAATTCCCAACATACACTGCTGAGCAAATAAAAGAACAACTGATCAATAGCGCAGACAAGATCGAAGGAATCAATGGTGCTATTTACCGCAATAAATTAGGCGCAGGAAGGGTAAATGCGCACAAAGCATTGATAATAAACAATCTTCCGGGAATTGTTCTAAAAGAGATAAAGGTAACAGACAGAGAAAACGGCATTTTAAATCCATTAGAGAACATTTACATTACAGGAATTCTTAAAAACATATTGAACGTAGGCGCGAACAACCTTAAAATTCGCATGAGAGACCTGGATGGGTTTTTAAGCCCAATAAATGATTTAATTGAAATTGACACTTTGCGTTTCAATCAGGAGTTTGATTTCAGTTCCGAAGCTTTTTCCTTTCGAATTGATCCCTCTGTTGGTAATAATCAGCGCATAGAGATGGAAGCTACTGTGACTGCAGACAATTATTCAAAAAAGATCTTTTTCAGTTTCTACGTTAACACCGATTATTTAACAGTTAACCGCAACCAAATTGAAGTAACGCTTACCTCTAAAGGTCGTCAAGGCTACTCGGATGAGAACAATTCTCTTGGCAGGGGCATTCGTTATAAAGGCGGCAACTCCTTGTTGTTCGAGGGTAGTTTTATCATGGGAAACTCACCAAATTATGTTTTGGATGACTTTAGAGCATTGAATGGAAACAACAATGACTTTTTAACCGTGGAGGGCATTGTTCCTTTTCAATCTATCGGTGCAAATTTTAGCACAAACACCAGTTTTAACGACCAAAACGAGCCAAATTCCATTGGGAAACTTTCCGTCGTCCGTCAAAATCATTTCCTAGATATTGAAGGCATGGGATCAACGTTTATTGAGACGTATGGGATAAAAAACAATTCAAGCGATACGATTAGAAATCTATACGCGGGTCTTATTATGGACTGGGATGTCGTATCATTCGATAAGAACAAAATCATTTATGACGAAAGGCGTGCAATGAGCATTACTTACGCTACCGACACCAATATCTATTGTGGCATTAAATTATTGAGCCGACACTCCCCAAATAACCACCATGCATTGGACAATGGGAACAATCCAAGCAGTGGTATAAATCTTAGCAATGGATTTTCGGATCTCGAAAAATACACAGCATTAAGTCAACCCAACAATTCTGCTGGCAATCAAACAGCAGAGGGAAACGATGTGCTTGACTTGAATAGCATTGGTCCAATGAAAATTGACCCAGACAGCATGATCACTGCTTCTTTTGCCATTATTATCGCGGAGAATTTATCGTCATTAAGCAATAAGGCAGATAGCATTCAGCTTTATTTTGATCAAAGCAATCTAGATCAAATCCAATCTATACCGAGCTTCAACCTACAGAATTCCATGATGATTTATCCTAACCCCACAAACAATAAACTGAATGTGGAGTTTCATCTAACTAAAACGGCAAAATTGCAAGGTGTTATTGCTTCGGTAAACGGCCAATACATTCGAGAAATTCCAACTTCAATGTTTACAAAAGGAAATCATCTTCTCCAATACAATGTTTCACCGTTGAAAAGTGGTGTATATTTTATACAATTTGAAGGTTCAGGACTAAGATTTGAGCATAAATTCGTCGTGAATCATTAAATCATGCCCAAAGTCAATCGGTTAATATTTGATGCACTTCCATTAAAAAGAAGGCTAGCGGTGAGTGACATACATGGCTGCTTAGAGACATTCTTAGCTCTTTTAGAAGGTGTTCGATTGAAGAAAAAAGACCAACTCTTTATTGTTGGAGATGCTATAAATCGCGGACCAAACAGTGCAGGGGTACTTGATTTGATTCTGTCACTAAAAGAAAAACAATATCAGGTCTTTTATTTACGTGGAAACCACGAACAGATTGTCCTTAAAAGTCATAAAAATACCATAGAAGATCGCAAAAAGTTGCTTAAATCACTTAAGTCGAAAAACCTTTTAAAGGCGGGCGAAATAAAAGCACCTTATTTAACATTGCTAAAAAACACCTATCATTATGTTGAATTGCCAGATTACTATCTTGTGCATGGTGGCTTTAATCTTAGAGGTACACATCCTTTTGAAGACATCTTTAGCATGATGAACATGAAACGATTTGAGGGAGATCGAGAACGTTTAAATCAAAAAACGGTAATCACTGGACATAGCCCTACGGCGATAGGTACAATCACAAACAATCTCCAGAAAAACAAGGCAAGCATCTGTATAGACAATGGCTGCGTCAACACAAAAAAAGGCCAAGGCAACCTACTTTGTCTTGAACTCAACAGCCAACAAATTATTCTTCAAAAAAACATTGAGGCAAAAAAAATCCCGCTCTAGACGGGATTTTAATGAATTCTTATTGTTTATAAAGCAGC
>OJFX01000832.1_pt1 | contig 11258 bp, 7 predicted proteins | sample 1594171 | NCBI WGS metagenome assembly OJFX01 (sample SAMN05416840, study PRJEB24817) | seawater metagenome | isolation source: Sea water | place: Canada:Atlantic | collected 2013-07
GGCGGGACAGGCCACGTCGAACTACTCGAACGGCCTGACGGTTCACTTCCGTTGAGTGCCGCGGCGATTAGGGCCCAAGGAAGTACCGAGCCAGGATCGTTCTCTCACTCTTGGTTCTAGCAGTCGACTCGCAACCAGTCGGTCCGGCAACACGTTCATATCGCGGTGCTCGAAAGCGAGAGAATGATCCTGGCTCCGTACTTTCTCGCAAGGAGCGTACCGAGCGGTGTGATCCAGTGTCACCTGCGCACGGCTTGGTACTGAGCTACTTCGGCTTCGGCACGTGCTGATCCACTAGAATGGGATTCCCGTCGGGGTCGCTGAGGCTCAAATGCGCGGGCCCATCGGACGTCGAATCGGCGCGCACCTCGAGCTCTAGTCCCTGCTCCTCGAAGTGCGCCTGCAGAGCGCGCACATCGTCGAAGGTCTCCACCGGCTGCGCACGCGGTCCCCAGCCAGGATTGAAAGTCAGTAGGTTGCGGTCAAACATGCCCTGGAACAGGCCGATCGTCGTAGTGCCGTGGCGCATGACGAGCCAGTTTTGCTCCTGGGCGCCTCCTTCGACGGTGAAGCCGAGCTTCTCGTAGAAGGCGCGGGAGAGGGCGATGTCCTTGACGGCTAGGGAGACGGAGAAGGCGCCGAGTTCCATGGGAGCGTTGGTTGTGGGGTAAGGAAGGTAGATCGAGTAGGGTGCGGCGTCTCCCGGCTGGCGTCTTGCCAGATCTTGCGGAAGCCGGATCATCGAGGCCCCGCTACTCACCTGACGCCGCCCTTGACCCTCGACAACCATCATCTTCGCGCTGACTACGCTGCCCGGGTCAACCGCGCCCTCGACTACGTTCAGGGGAACATTGCGCAGCCGCTTCGCCTCGAGGACGTTGCGCGAGCGGCGGACCTGTCGCCGTTTCACTTTCATCGAATCTTCAAGGCTCGCATGGGCGAGACCCTGAATGCGTTCGTGAAGCGCACGAGGCTGGAGCGGGCGGTGTCCCTCATGATCCGCAGCGAGGGGCGCGCGCTGACGGAGATTGCGCTCGACTGCGGCTTCAACTCCTCTTCAGACTTCTCTCGCTGTTTTCGGCTGCACTACGACGTCGCGCCTAGCCGCTTTGACGCTGAGGAACTCCGCAGGGAGCGGCGTGGGGAGCTACTCGACTTGATGGAGCGAGCGGGCGCTAGTGCAATGGCGGAGCGTTTGGCGCCGGGCGCGAATCCGGATGGTTTCAAAGTGCGACTGAAGAACCTCCCCGCGCGAACGGTTGCCTACCGGCGGGTACTCGATCCCTACCGCGGCACCGCAGTGGTCGATGCGGCAGCCGAGCTCGTCGAATGGGCCAAAGCGCGCGGCCTGGCAGATGGCCGCTGGTACGGGTACATGTGGGAGGACCCTGACGTGGTGGCGCTTTCCGACTGCCGCTACGACGTGGCGGTCGAGCTACCGCCCGATGGAGAATTGCCCCTCCCCATGGACGCCGAGGTTGGCCGTCACGAATTCCCGCCGATGCAAGTGGCCGAGATCCAGCTCGCCGGAGACATCCATCTGGAGATTCGCGCCCTGGACTGGATCTTCGGCACCTGGCTGCCCAAGAGTGGCCGCCTGCCCGCTGAACTTCCGTGCTTCGAAGCATGGAGCGCTCGCCCCTTCGCCCACGGGCTCGAGCACTTTGAGCTGACTGTGCAGTTGCCGTTGCGTTGACGGCCAGACATCTTGTTTGTCGATTGCTGGTAACCGTCGCGTGAGCCCCACATGGGCCTAGAACAGGGTCCGGTCAATGATGGGGCATGACGAAACTCAACCGCCGGCCCCGCGCCGCATGCGTGGCACTGCTTGCCCGCGAACGCGACGAGGGGCTCACTTAGGAGGAGCTGTCAGCTGAAACAGGTGTGCCGATTAGAACGCCCCAGTATTGCGCGACGTGCTCATGGCGGCTTGGACCCGGGTCACCCGTAACGGCTGCGCGCCCCATGGGGGACAAGTGCGACTCAGATAGTCCGCGTTTACGCAAGCGCACGGAAGGCACGCCGCAGGGCGGCGTGATCTTTCCTCTACTTGCGAACGTGTACCTACACTGGCTCGACAAGCTATTCATGGCGCGAAGTGGTCCCGGACATTGGGCCGGGGCGCGGATGGTTCGCTATGCAGACGAATTCCAGAACTTCGCGCGGTGAGTCACTCCGGCGATCACGTCGTGGGTGAGTGATCTCGTGGAAGGTCGCATGGGGCTTGCGCTCAATGCAGCCAAGACTCAGATCGTGCAGGTGAGACCTGGGCGAGAACCCCTCGACTTCCTGGGCTATCGAGGCCAATGGGAGAAGAGTTGGTGGTCACGTGACCGCCCGTGGGTTTCGCTGAAGCCGTCACCGTGCAGCCAGCAGCGCTTTCGCGATCGCGTCCGCGAGTTGACCGGCTCTACCGGAATACCGAGTCGCGCTCATTCGTCGGCCTTGGGAAACTTCGGGCTGCCACCAGTGGCGAAGCGGGTGGACCGCTCCCAAGGCTGAAGAACGACCGCGGCGCGGAATCGGCAAGGGGGGGGCGCTGCGGCTCAACGACAAGCTGCCGGCACCCCCCGATGGGGTACTGGCTTGAGCTTGCAGGCGCGGAGGTTAGGACCCTTCGTTCAGGCGAAGTGGAAGGTCTGCTGGGGCGGGGGTCCCGGCCCTCGGCTCGACGCGCGCTGCGAACGACGGCATGATCTTGCGGTGCAGCGGGCTGCGCCTTCGACCTCCGAAATCACCTTCATAGGTTCATCAACCGCGGGCGCAACGTCACTCGGTTACGGGCAACTCTGTGTAGGCGGTGGTTTGTTTCTGTTCCATCCGGCGTTCGTCACGGGCCCGACTGGCGAATCGACTGTCGGTCCGATGGTCGGGCGCTCGATGTCACTTCCGCATGCGGGCTAGATTCCTCCGGGCCCAACGTGGACCCTGCAATGCCAGTACCGTGATATTGGCGGTCCTTGTGGCACTGGATGCAACGTACCAAACGCCGTATCAGTGCCGTTCATCCCGTAATCGCGAAGCTGTATTCGCTCATCGGCCGGCCGCCGAAGTGACGGTACTGGGCGCCGGGTGGCGCTGGGCCGTTGCCTCGCTGCAAGGACTGTGGAACTGCTGTGCCAGGTTCGCTTCTTCCCTTTCGAATTGGGGTGGAAGTCGGGAAGCGCGAAGCGGTCCAAGCTGCGCGTTATGGGGGTATTTGGTTGGGGTAAGTGGGCGGTGCAGCTGGATGGGGATGCGGGCGAAGCCCGTCGCTCAGTCCAGAATATGGACCGATGACCCCTATCGAAGGCCCCAAAGACGCGATGGACGGTACAAACGTATTGGCATCGATCTTGCTCGGTCGAACGGCACGTGCCCCATTCCAACGACGATCATGATCACCCAGCGCCCTACTCGCATCCTGCTCGCGGCCCTCGCAGCCGCGCCGTTCACCCTTCCGAGCGTCTCTGCGCAGGCCCAGTTCCAGGAGGACTTTGACAACCTCTCGGCCTTCGTTTCCGGTCAGCTCGGACCCGCATCGCTCGTGCAGCAGGGATAGATCTTCAGGAACCAGAGCGGTCCGGGCACACCCGGTTTCACCTGGCGAGACGGCCCCTACGCGCTTCTACCCTGCGGGGTTTCCACTAACGCACCCTTCTCGGGCGCGGGCTGCCTCTCGGCCGACTGGCGCAGCTTAGCCAGCGGCAACGCGATCTCGGACTGGGCGATCCTGCCCGACATCCCGGGCCTCGGCGCAGGCGACGCGATCTCGCTCCGGGCGCTGCAGCACACCTTCCAGCCTGCGACACGGGTCGAGGTGCGTTACTCGCCCAGCGGCGGAATCGATACCGGAAACGGCGCCCTAGACGTCGGCGACTTCACCCAGCTCCTGACGGCTGCGGCACCGCCAGCGGCTGCCTCCTGGGAATTCCTGAGCGCCGACGTGCCTGGATCGGGTCGTCTGGCCGTGCGCTACTTTGTGGACGGGCAGATCGGCCAATGCGCCTACGGCATTAGCATCGACGAGCTCCTGATCGGGCCGCCGGCACCGCCCTGCGCGACGTACCCGCAGATCCCGCTCCCCGGGCAGACCGTCGTCTGGACCGCGGCGGGCAGCCCATACAACATCTGCACCGTCACGGAGATCCCGGTCGGGGCGACGGTCGAAGTGCAGTCCGGCGCAACGGTCTTCGTTGACCCGGGAGCGGACCTGGTCGTACGCGGTACCCTCGCGATGCGGCCGGGCTCGCGCTTTGACACCCCGTTCGACAGCGTGGTCGACGTGCATGGGACCGCGAATTTCATCGGGACCGCAGCCAATCCGGTTCTTATGACCGGCGGGCCCAGCTTCCACGGACCCTTCTCGCGGGACAAGACCGAGGTCAAGCCCGGCGGCGTGATGACGCTCGTGAATGTCGATCTGCAGACGACGGTTGGCGCGATCGGAACCGGAATGGTCGTCGCACAGCGCGTCGCCGCGAGCGGCACGAGGTCGGGGTTCTTCCTCGATGGCGTGCACGCCTCGACGGGCGGCAACCTGCGCATCACGGACTGCACGTTCACTTCGGGCGCGGTGCTCGACAACCATGGCGGCTACGTCTGGATCGACGACGTCGAATTCGATGACGGCCAGTTCATCGCCTTCCGCGCCTGGGGCGGCCAGACCATGCTGCTGGACGGCATCGAGGCCCGGGGTCGCGCGATGGACTCGGTCTTCCGCCTGGCCGGCGGGGACTTCCACCTTGGGGCGAACAACCTGATTGAGAACAACCGCTACCCCGTGACCCTCGTCGGTGGGGGCCTCGCCCGGGGCTGCGTGGTCCCGACCACCGGGAACGCGATCAACCGCGCCTACGTCGAGATTCCCGGCGCGGAGGGGAATGTCCGCTGGGCGCGCCTGGCGGTGCCATATCTCGTGGAGGCGGTTCAGGGCTTTCATACCACCGGGCAACGCATCGACATCGAGCCCGGCGCGCACGTACTCATGCAGCCGAATGCGAACATTCGCGCGGTGGATGGCTCCCTCCTGAATCTCGAGGGGTTGCCGGATGCGCCGATCGTCTTTGAGCCTGCGATCGTGGGTCAGACCTGGAGGTCGATTGCCTACTCCGTGGGCAGGACGGACGTCCGTCTCGAGCATGTCACGCTCCGTGGAGCTCAGACGGGCCTTGCGATGGTGGATACGGTGGTGCGCGTGGAGTCCTGCCTGTTCGAGGACAATGAGATCGGCCTCCTTGCCGGCAACCACTCCGTCGCGGAGGTGCGCGGCACGCGCTTCTTCGACAACGACATCGGGATTCGGACCGGGCTCAATTCCGTCGTCTCGGGCGGACTGCGAATGGACGGAACGGTGCTTCCGAGCTGGATCGAGGGCAACACCGTCGGCCTTGAGACGCTCGCGAACCCGTCGACCGCGAACGACGCCCGGGGGAACTACTGGGGCGACCCTTCCGGCCCCGCGCACGCGACGATGAATCCGGCCGGTCAGGGAGACAGCGCCACGGGTTCGAACGTGGTCACGCCCTTTCTCACGTCCCCGCCCCCTGCGGATCTGGCGCCGGTCGTTCGCCTGGAGCAGCACTCGTCGCTGCTCGACGAGGGAGCCAAGCACATCCTGCACTGGACGGCCGAGGACGACGGGTACATCACGCACTTCCGCGTGATCTACGCCCCGCACGGCTGGAACTCGCCGCACACGGTCCTGGTGGACGGCCTTCCGAGCACCGCGCGCTCGGCGGAGATCGTCGTGCCCCAGGCCCCGCCGGCGAGTAACTTCACCTCGCCGAGCCTGATCCGCGTCGAAGCATTCGACGACGCGGGTCAGAGTGGTTGGGACGAGATCAACTTCACGACGCCTTACCTAAACGGCTTCTTTGGCGGGTTCCAGCCCGACGCGCTGGCAGGGATCCGGCAGGCGGGGGAGACCTTCATTGTCTGCGGTTCCTACTTCGGCGGCCTCTCGCCCGGGGCCTCCTGGGAGGCGGACATCTGGTTTGAGGGGGACGAGCAGCAGTTCCCGGTCGGCTTCGGGTTCGATACCTGCAACTTCTTGGAGCGCGACCTGCCGGCCTTCAGCACGGATCTCGCCCGCTTCGTCGTGCGCTACACGGCGGGCTCGCAGAATAAGGTGACGTACTCGTTCAGCGACTACTTCACGATCCGTCCGCACACCCTGATTGGGGACGCCGCGCCCCAGGTCAGCCTCGTCTCGCCAATGGGCGGAGGCTCTCGTCCCAGCGACGCCGTCGTGCCGGTGGTCTGGACCGCCTCCGATGACGAAGCCCTGCGCGGGTTTGACCTGCACGGCAGCTACGACGGCGGTCGCACCTGGAGCACCATCGCCCACGGGCTCGACGCTGCCGCTCGCTCCTACGACTGGAAGCTCCCCCCGAGTTCGGGCATCGCGGACGTACGCGTGCGCGTCGTCGCCCGGGACCACCGCTTCCAGAACACGTCGAGTACGAGCGATGCCTTCGCGCTCGCGCCCGCGCTCGTTGAGCGCTCCTGCGCGACGGTGGCGAATTCGACGGGCCTACCGGCGATCATGACCGCCGCCGGTTCGGCTTCGGTGCAGGCCAATGCGCTCGGGCTCCAGGCCTGGCGCTTGCCCCGGCAGCAAACGGCCATGTTCCTCGCCAGCCGAACCACCGGGCTGACCGTCCAGGCCGGTGGAAGTCAGGGAAACCTCTGCTTGGACGGCTCCATCGGGCGCTTCAATGGCGCGGGACAGATCCGAAACTCCGGACCCATGGGCCGCGCCGGGCTTACGGTGGACTTGACCCTTGTCCCGCAGCCTGCGGGACGCGTAGCCGTCGTCGCTGGCGAGACTTGGCACTTCACCGTCTGGTTCCGCGACGTCGCCTCGGGGATATCGACCTCCAATTTCGCGGACGTAATCAGAGTGACCTTCGTGCCTTGACCTTCGTGCCGCCGCCGAAGAAGTGGTCGGTGAAAGAGGTTCGCGAGTTTCTTTGGGTTGACTCCCTCAGAACAATCGAGTGGTGGCACGCGGAATCGCGGCAGTATCACGAAGGCCGGCAATCGGCGCCTTCGGCGAATGCTCGTGGAATCTGCTTGGGCCTATTGGAGATCTCCGCACATCAGTCTCACCAAGGTTCACTTGGCACTCGTGGAGCCAGGCCCTTCTTTCACCACGTTACCAACAGGAGGCCGCACACAGGCGCGCCCCCGCGCGGTCGCTGTGGGGCGACGACGACGCGGGGGCGCTCAGGGGAACCATCAACTTCTTAGCTAACGAAACATCACTATCTGAAGCCTCACCAACGGGGGGTTGACAGGTCCATCCACATCACCGGAACGTCATCGAGAAGCCGTTCGAAAAGTTGGACGTGGCGCCGGGCATCTGATCGCGGTGCCAGATCTGCCAGTGGTATGTTTGGCCGGAGAGGGCCGGCATGGTCCCGGTTCCGAGGGGGAGCTGGGACGGGTCCACCGAGAAGCTGACGAAGCCGTCGGGATTGGCGAACGACAGGTCGTTGTTGAATCGACCTAAGGTGCCGCCGAGGCAGAGCGTGCCGGTGCTACCCCCTGCCATGGGGACCTGGGCTGGCTGGGTGCCAACGAGCAACATGGCGTAGTTCTGAGGCGGAAAACCCCAGCCAACCACGAACTTGGTGGTGGCGGGATCGTTGCCGCCGCCCACTGCGATGAATGCGCGATCACCCGTCGAGTTAGGGACGCCATCGCAGAATTGGAAACCCCTGGTCAGGTAGCCCCATGTGTTTGCGGAACCGGCAACGATGTCGAAGTCAGAGCGCGCGTCATTCCACTGGGAAAGGGCGATCATCGCAATCTGGATCGTGTTGCTGATATCGGTGTAGGGGACCGTCGATGAGATGGCGGGGGGGCCCTGGATGAACGTAGTGGGGAGCCCAACTCGGTCTCGCCGCCCATAGACGCCCAGGTGGTAGCCCTCCGAAACGCCCAGTGACGAGTAGTAGGCCTGCCATCCCCCAGGGACGGGCTCGTAGTAGACGACGGCGAATGAGCGCCACTCGGCGATCACGCGGGGGAAGTTCTGATTCCTCCCGAGGAGCGCGTGCTCGGCGGCATTGATATCCACTCGGCGCCGAGAGGTGGCCCCTGCGCACACAATGGCATCCACATCGGAGTCGCCGGGCGCGAAGTCGTCATAGGTGATGATGTAGGTAGCCGGTAGGCCCGCCACGGAGATGGCGTTGGTGATGTCGAGGGACGTTGGATTGCCCCCGGGCGCCAGGTGCGTGACAGCGTTCGGGCCCGCGATGATATTCCCGGTTCTTCCGAGTTGGAGAGTCTGCAGGGTGATCGCGCCGGTGGTTCGATCGGTGCGGCGGTACGCGACGTTCCAGAGCTCCGGAGTGGTGCCGCCCTTGTTGATGACCACTTCTTGGTTCAACGTCCCGAAGGAACCCTGGAGGCTGGCCACGGGGTTCATGGTTCCGTCCCCATAAACAGCCCGCATTCTCGGGGCGATGTCGCCGCTGCTGAAGGTCCGTTCCCAAACCACAATGAATGGGCGGTCGCCGTCGCTGGCGGCAACCGCGCCGCCGACGTCGGGCGCCGCGTTGCTCCAGAGGACTGGTGCAGATCCCGTGTCGCCGATCTCGAGTACGGATCCGAGTGTCGACGAATCGGCGTCGAATATGCGCCCCACGATCGCCGTCTGGGGGGCGCCGTTGTCGCGCACGGCGACGATCAGGATCTTCCTCGTCCCCGCCATCGTGGCGGTGCGCGGCACGGTCCATTCCTCAAGGCCGACTTCAACGTAGGTCGCGAACCCTTGGCCGCCAATACCTGAGGTGCGTACCAAGTAGATGTCCGTGTCGACGTTGGAGAATTTGTCTTCGTGGACAAAAACCCAGCGGGTCAGTCCAACGACGTACGTGACATCAGGGGACGTTTGATCGCGGGCAACGTCGTCGACGGTGAAAGTCGTAATGGTCGGGTCGACGGTAACTTTGCCGATGGCGTTTTCGAAAAGCGCTGCGGGAACTGTGAGCTGGATGCCGGTGGGGGTGAGTCGGGACGCAACGCGAACCGTCGTGCCCCCCTCGTCGAACGCGATGGCGCCTCCATAGCGAACCGAGCCTTCGGGCCCATCGAAGGAGAATCCAGCACCGTCGCGGCGGGGCTTTAGGTCAGTGGCTACGTCCAACTGAAGCACGAGATCGCCCTTGGGCGTGCCCGCGCCCCCCGGGACTTCGAGCACGAAGCTCTGCTCGACTTGGTCCAGGCTCACGTCGTATGTCGCTTGGATTGGCCCCCGGTGAAGTATGAATCGATCGCCCGCGACCGAGACGGTGGCGGCTTCCGGTAGGGGGATTTCTTCGTCCGCGAAGGTGGCGGATTCGAGGTGGAACTCCACCGGGTAGTTCCGGGTGGCATGAGAACCCAGGAAAGGGACGTAGGTGAAACCGCTTGCGGCCGCCCGGGCCTTGAAAGTGCGGCCCCGGACCCAGTGTCCGTCCTCCTGTTCAAGATGGCGGAGCGCGGACTCGATCGGTTCGAGGGCCTGGAAGCCCTCGATGCCCCCTTCCGTGGGCAACGACTGGTCCCCAGGTCCCGGGGGCATGACGTCGATCGCGTGGATCACATGGGCAGCAGTGCACTCGAGTTCCGTCCCGTGTGGCGCGGGTTCGGCGCCGTCCGGGTCCTGGTGCGGCCGCAGCGCCGCGGTGGCGGTTGAGCCTTGAAGCGCCAAAGACGGAGCCTGGCCCTCATTGTCGGTCGCCCGGGGTGACTGGGCGATGGCGAGGGGGGTTGCGGCCAGGAACAGGGCGGCGGCCGCCAAGGGCGTGGGATGGAACATTAGGGAGCGGGCGGCCAGGGCTGCGCCAGAAAGAGACTCTAGTGACGATCAAGCAGGGACATCGGTGCCCCACAAATCCAAGACTGCCCAGCGCCAGGGGCTGATCACCAGATATCGAAAAAGAACTAGGGCCAGAGGGCTCAGATCGGTCCACGGAGCCAGACGAACCCTCGAAGCGCAGCGCAAGTACCAAAGATGGGGGGGGCTACTGCGCGAAACGAAGTCCTCTGTTGAATCTGAGCGCCCATCTGAGGGCTCGTAGCCCGTTGAAAAATCCCGAATCCAGCCGCAGCGCCCCTCGAAGCCCGCCCCAGCAGGCCCTGCACTTCGCCTAGGCGAAGGCTCAGGCTCCCGTCGTCGCCCCGCTTCAGCCGGCACCCGATGGGGCGTGTCGGCTGCTCGTCGTTGCGCCGCAGCGCCACCGTTGCCGAAGTCACGCCCCCGAGTCGGCATCGGAGCGAGCCAAGCACCTAAACGGCGCACCGCCGGCTCTCTACAGCCCGCATCCCCCATCGAGCAGTGCTGCTCCGCCCACCTCCTCCACCCACGCAAGCCCGAAACTCCCAGCTTGGAACTGTTATCCCCTCAGCATGACGAGGGCCGAGACGGGCCTGCAACGGACAGCAATGCGTACAACTGCCCCCCGGGCACGATCGCGCTCTACTGCGAGCGGCCGAGCCGTGACGGCTGCGTCTCGTGCGTCTCCGACGCCTACGCCGCGTGCCGTTGGATCGAGGAGGGGCAACGTGAACTTGGCCAGCCCCTCCCTACGGAGTGTGTCGAAGCGTTCGATTTGCTGGACGCGACCCTCGCGCGGGAGGACCTTCACACGACCTTCAGGCTCGAGGCTGGCCAGATGGTGTTCATCCGTAACACCCACCTGGCCCAAGGGAGACGCCTCCTCTGGAGGATGTGGCTCGATGAACTCCTCGACCCCGTGCCGATGCCGCGGGCTGTCCCCGAGCGAACGGCGGCAGCTCGTGAACATGATGGGCTTAGGTCCACTCCGGGCCCGCCCGCCGGCGCCTGTACTTAGCCTCGGCCAAACCGGAAACGTCGGCTCTGGCCCCGTTCGGGGGACCCTCTCAGGGACCTCCGCAGCGGGACATCACTCGGCCTCGGCCCCAACTGGCGTTCGATGGCCCTTCGCCCCCAGTCTGGGGGGGCCAGTTCGGAAGGTGCCCGATCTACATGTCGGCAGACCCCCAACGAAAGGGGCCAGTGGCAAATCCTGAGATTTGGTGTCGTCGAATCCACCGGGCCTCCGCCCGGTGTGTGAGATGAATGATAATCGCCGATCCTCTGAGTTCCCCGTGCACGCCCTCCCCGTTCAAATCGATCGCCTTCGCCGCTTGGCCCGCAGTCTCGTCCGAGATGGCGCCGCCGCGGACGACGTGGTCCAGGACGCTGTTGCGGCAGCCATGGCTCGGAATGTGGCCGGGCGGGAGGCCGGCGAGGTGGGGGC
>OJFX01000835.1_pt1 | contig 11235 bp, 9 predicted proteins | sample 1594171 | NCBI WGS metagenome assembly OJFX01 (sample SAMN05416840, study PRJEB24817) | seawater metagenome | isolation source: Sea water | place: Canada:Atlantic | collected 2013-07
TCTTGTTTTAATGATTGATTAAGTATGGAAACTTTTCGTTCAATAAGTTCAGGAGTAATGGTTTCTGCTATTTTAGAGATTGGAATATGACCAGTGATAAGACCAATTTTTAAAAAATCATTCATCAAAATCATTAAACTCTCTCCTTCTAGATTACTTTCTAAAAATTCTGTATGACCTGAAAAATCAAATTCATCAGATTGAATTGTTTCTTTATTAATTGGAGCAGTAACAAGTATATCGATCCCACCATCTTTTAATGATTTGGTAGCATCATTAAGTGATTTAAATGCATATTTACCACCATCTTTGGTAGCGTTTCCAATTTCTAATTTTACATCTTCTTCCCAAATTCTCAATAGGTTTATTTCACCATCTTTAATTTGTTGAATAGAATTAATTTCATGAACATTAGTTTCTATATTTAAAATTTTCTTGTGAATAGAAAGAATTTTAGAACTCCCAAATAAGACCGGTGTACAAAATTCTAACATTCTTTTATCTTCAAATGTTTTTAAGACAACTTCTATTCCAACACCATTTATATCTCCTAATGAGATTCCTACTACTATTTTATCTTTTTTTTTCATATCTAAAAGTTAATATGTCTATTTTTGTACATAGCAAAAGTAACTAAATTTATATACATGTTTACTGGAATTATTGAGACATTAGGACGCGTTGAAAAGATAGAAAAAGATAGAGAAAATATTAATCTCACAATTCAAACAAATATCACAGATGAGTTAAAGATAGATCAAAGTATTGCTCACAACGGTGTCTGTCTAACTGTGGTGGCAATTTCTGGCAAAAACTATGTTGTTACAGCCATAAAGGAAACCTTAGATAAAACTAATTTGGGACACTTGTCCGAAAATGATCTGCTAAATATAGAACGAGCAATGAAGTTAGGTGATAGACTGGATGGTCATATTGTTCAAGGTCACGTAGATCAAACTGCTGTATGTTCAGAGGTTTTAGAAAATGATGGAAGTTGGATATTTACTTTTGTATATGATGCTAATGCAAACAATATAACCATTGAAAAAGGTTCTGTAACAGTAAATGGAGTAAGTCTTACAGTCGTAGATTCTAAAAAAAACCAGTTTAGCGTTGCCATTATACCGTATACATATACCCATACAGGGTTCTCTAAATTTAAAAAAGGAACTATTGTAAACTTAGAGTTCGATGTTATTGGTAAATATGTAGCAAGGCTACATGAACTTAAAAGTTAATTTTTAAGTTTTTTCACTCCATAAACTATACCTGCTATCAATAAAAATAATAGACCACCGTCTATCGGTAAACCTGGTGGAGGAGGAGGTGGTGGTGGGCCTTGCGCAATCATAATTAGGGGGAATAATAGTAATAGGAGTAACGAGGCTAATTTTTTCATTTTTTCCTAAATTAGGGTTTAGAATTATTGAATTGTAAAGATATGATTAATTTTGTTAAATGTAACTATTTAAGTGGACCCAGAAGGGCTCGAACCTTCGACCCCCTGATTATGAGTCAGGTGCTCTAACCAACTGAGCTATGGGTCCAAATAATAGTTTGCAAATGTAATGTTTTTTTATAATTTTAAACATCAAAAATTTAAAATTTATTTATCTCTAGCCATTAAGAAAGAGCCAAATTCTGTAAGTTTTTCCTTATTTAATTTGCTCATATTCATTTTCTCTAACAAATTAAAAGCTAAGGATGTATAATCGTGTATTAGTTGTTGAATTAAAGATGGAATTTCATATTTTTCAAAGATTCTCTTTACTTCATCTATTTTAATAGAATTATCTTCTAATTTTTGATTGTAAAAAAAAGCTAATTTTTGTTTGTTATCATCACTTGATAGCTCCATAGCTTTTAGGTACAAATATGTTTTTTTATTTTCAATAATATCACCTCCAACCTGTTTTCCAAATGTTTCAGGGTTTCCAAAAGTATCAAGATAGTCATCCTGTAATTGAAAAGCTAGTCCAAGATTTAAACCATATTCATAGAGTAAATTGGCATTTTTTTCTGAGGACTCTGCTACAATAGCCCCCATCTTTAAGGCAGCTGCAACTAATACAGATGTCTTTAAACGAATCATGTTTAGATATTCATCTATAGTGACATCATTCCTCGTTTCAAAATCAATATCTAATTGTTGACCATCACAAACTTCTAAAGCAGTTTTACTAAATAATATCGCCAATTTTTGAAATATTTCTGGAGTATAATTTTCAAAATATTGATAAGCTAAAATTAACATAGCATCACCAGAAAGAATTCCTCTATTTAAATCCCACTTTTCATGAACAGTCTTTTTACCTCTTCTTAGAGGAGCATCATCCATTATATCGTCATGTACAAGGGTGAAGTTGTGAAATACCTCCACTGCTAAAGCAGCTGGGAAAGCCTTTTTATAATCGCCTGATAAAATATCAGCAGCCATTAAAGTTAAAATAGGTCGAATACGTTTCCCCGAAAGTTGTATAATATAATCAATTGGTTCATAGAGATTTTTAGGTTCTCTGATCCATTCTTTTTTATCTAAATACTGCTGAAATTCCTTTTGATATGATGTTAAATCCAAAGTTTGTAAAAATTTCAACAAAAATAAGATTAAAGATTTATTTTAATGTTAAGAATGTTAAAAAATCATTAAACTTTGGAAACTATTTTTGTTTCTTTGGTTTCCTTCGTAAATTTGCTAAATATTATTATGAAAGAAAAAATATTATACAACGCAACAGAAATGTTTTTAAATATTGGTTTTAAGAGCATTACAATGGATGATATTGCCTCTAATGCTGGTATTTCAAAAAAAACAATTTATGCTCACTTTAGCAACAAAACAGAATTAGTTGAGGCTGTTACTCTTCATATATTTGAGATTGTTAAAAAAGGTGTAGCTATTATTCACGCACAAGAGCAAAATCCAATTATTGAATTATTTGAAATAAAGAGATTTGTTATGGAGCATTTAAAAGATGAAAAATCTTCTCCACAGTATCAACTCCAAAAATATTATCCAAAAATTTACAATACGTTGAAGCAAAAACAATTTATGTTGTTGCAAGAACTCATAAAAGAAAATCTTGAGAAAGGGATAGCGCAAAAATTATTTAGAGAAAACATTGATATTGATTTTACAGCAAGAATTTATATTCATGGCTTAGTTGGTATTAAAGATAAAGACATTTTTCCTTTACATAATTATTCAATGGATGTCTTAAGTACCAATCACTTAGAGTATCATTTACGCGGAATATCAACAAAAAGTGGAATACAAGAATTAGAAAAACAATTATAAAATTTATTAATGAAAAAGTATTTAATAATTATTACCACCCTCTCTATCGGTTTTTCGAGCTATGCTCAAAAACCCGATATGGTACTATCTTTAGATGAAGCAATTCAAATTGCATTAAAAAATAGTTACAATACCAAAGCATCTAAAAATAATGTTTTATCTGCCAAAGAAACCGTTTGGGAAACAACTGCCACCGGTTTGCCTCAAATAAGCGCAAGTATAAATTATCAAAACTTTATAAAACAGCCTGTTTCTCTTTTGCCAGCTGCAGCTTTTGATAATACAGCTTCTGTTGTAGAGACTGTTGAAGATTATTTTGATATCCAATCTAACAGAGATCCAGCATCACCAGATGGGTTTATACCTGTTGTTTTTGGAACACAACAAAATCTAAATGCTTCTGTTACTCTAACTCAATTGTTGTTTGATGGTTCTTATTTGGTAGGGTTACAAGCATCAAGAGCTTATTTGAAAATTTCTGAACAAGCAAATAAAAAAACCGAATTGTTAACTAGAGAAGCTGTTGTAAATGCTTATGGTAGTGTTTTAGTGACTGAAAAAAGCATTGCTATATTAGAAGGAAACATTACTGTTTTAGAAAAAAACTTGGAGGATGCTAAAAAGATTTATGAAAATGGTTTTAATGAGCAAGAAGATGTAGAGCAGTTAGAAATTACTTTTGGAACCTTAAAAAATCAATTACACAATATGCAAAGAATGAAAGGGATCGCATATCAAATGCTAAATCTTTCTATAGGAGTTTCTATAAATACTTCGGTTATCTTAACCGATAGTTTAGATTCTTTGGCAGAAACCAATATTAATTTGGGGCTTATTTCAGAACCATTTAATATGTCTAATCATATTGATTTAAAAATTGCAGAAAACGATAGAGAATCAAAAAGACTAATGATGCAACTCGAAAAAAGTAAAGCCTTACCGAGTTTGTCTGCTTTTGTAAACTATGGCAAACAAGCCTTTTCAGATACATTTACTTTTTTTAGAGGAAATCAACAATGGTTTGATTCATCGTTAATGGGTGTTAGTTTAAACGTTCCTATTTTTAGTAGTTTAGGCAGAAGGGCCAGAACAGCTCAAGCTAGAATAGCCCTAGAAACCTCAGATATTAGATTGGAAGAGACCAAACAACGATTAAGTTTACTTGCTGAAAAAGCAAAAAACGAATATCAATTAAGTATTGAAAATTATACTACAGCAAAAAGAAATGTTGAGCTGTCTGAACGCATCGAAAAAAAGCAACGGATAAAGTTTTTTGAAGGAATTTCTTCAAGTTTTGATTTATTGCAAGCTCAAAATCAATTATACACTCAGCAACAAAATTATGTGCAATCTATGTTAGAAGTAATTGCTAAAAAAGCTGCTTTAGAAACCGCATTAAACATCCCAATTAAATAAAAAAATATCATGAAAAATATATACTTATTATTCTTGTCTGCTATTATTTTTAACTCATGTAGCAACAAAACAGCTCTCTCAGTAGACGAAATTCTAGCAACTAATGATGTAGCTAAAATCTCATCAAAAAAAATAGAAATTGACACAGAATTAGAGAGATTAACTACTAGCTTAAACAAATTAAACAGCAAGCTAAATAGTTTAAACAAAGACAAAAACACACCCTTAATTACTACCTTTAAAGCTCAAGAGCAAGTGTTTGATCATTTTATAGAATTGCAAGGAAATGTTCAAACAAAACAAAATGTTTTGGTGTATCCAGAAATGCCTGGTATTTTAAAAAAGGTATTTGTAAAAGAAGGCCAGCAAGTTGTGAAAGACCAACTTTTAGCAATAATTGATGACGGAGGTTTATCTCAACAAGTTTTACTTCTAGAAGCAAACGAACAATTAGCAAAGACAACTTTTGAGCGTCAAAAAAGATTATGGGATCAGAAGATTGGATCAGAAATGCAGTTTTTACAAGCAAAAACATCTTATAATTCTCAAAAAAGTGCCACAAACCAACTGAAACAACAGTTAGGGAAGTTTACAATTAACGCTCCATTTTCTGGAATAATAGATGATGTATTTAAAGAAAAAGGAACTGTTGTTGCACCAGGACAAGGAGCTGAAATTTTTAGAATTATAAATCTTTCTGATATGTACATAGAAACAGATGTTCCAGAAAATTACATTACCAGCATTACTAAAGATAAAATGGTAGAAGTTAATTTTCCAATACTTGGAGAAACGTTTAATTCTACAATTAGACAGGTTGGAAACTTTATAAACCCAAGTAACAGATCTTTTAAAATAGAAGTTGGTGTTTCTAATTTAGAAGGAAAAATAAAACCAAACTTAACGGCAAAATTAAAATTGAACGATTATACAAACCAATATGCAATTCTAATTCCGCAATCAATTATTTCAGAAAATGCAAAAGGAGAACAGTTTATTTACATTGTAAATGACAAAAAAGAAAACAATTTAGCTGTTGCAGAAAGATTGGTTATTGAAACAGGCAAAACGCAAGGAGATTTTATTGAAGTAACAAAAAACCTCACTTCAGATACAGAGATTATTATGGAAGGTGCACGAAGTGTGAATAATGGACAGCTTGTAAAAGTCATCAATAAAAACTAATTAAAAAATGGCTAAAATTAACAAACAAATAGACAAAGAGTTTAAGCTATCTTCTTGGGCAATAAATAATAAAACTACTATTTATGTTTTAATGTTTCTATTTCTCTATCTAGGGATCTCGTCATATTTTACAATGCCAAGAGAGAATTTTCCGGAAATAAGCGAAACAAAAATTTACATTAGTTCTGTATATCCTGGAAATACCGCAGAAGACATTGAGAAACTCATTACAAACCCGCTTGAAGATAAATTGAAATCGATAAGTAATGTTGTTGAAATTACTTCAACATCACAGGAAGACTATTCTATTATTACGGTAGAGTTTGATGAGAGTATTGCCGTTGATAAAGCGAAACAAAAGGTTAAAGATGAAATAGATCAAGAAACGGCAGGTGAAGATTGGCCAACATTTAATGGGGCAAAAGTAACACCGAATGTTTTTGAATTAAGCATGTCTGAAGAGGTGCCTATTTTAAATATTAATATTTCTGGAAATTACCCAGTTTCTAAATTAAAAGAATATGGAGAGTATTTACAGGATGAAATAGAGGATTTATCTGAAATTAAGAAAGTAGATATTCGTGGGGCACAAGACAAAGAAATAGAGGTCGCTGTAGATATTTATAAAATGATGGCAGCAAAAGTTAGTTTTGATGATATTACTAATGCTATTAATCGTGGAAATGTAACCATGTCTGCAGGAAATTTTATTACCAGCCAACAAAGACGAACTATTAGAATTATTGGTGAAATTAACTCGCCTAATGACCTTCTTGATTTTGTAATAAAGTCAGAAAAAGGAAATTCAATTTATTTAAAAGATGTTGCAAAAATTTCTTTCAAAGACAAAGACAAAACAACTTATGCTAGAGAAAAAGGAGCTGCAGTTGTGATGTTAGATGTTAAAAAAAGAGGTGGTCAGAATATGGTCGATGCTGCAGATAAAGTTGGGGAAATTGTAGCAAAAGCTAAGAAAAATAATTTTCCCCAAGATTTAGAAGTAACTATTACAAATGATCAATCACCCAAAACAATTGGTCAAGTAGACGACTTGGTTAATAACATCATTTTTGGTGTTATTTTAGTAGTGATTGTTCTCATGTTTTTTCTTGGATTTAAAAATGCGATTTTCGTTGGTTTTGCAATACCAATGTCTATGTTTATGTCTTTGATGATTTTAGGAGCATTAGGGTACACTTTAAATACTATGGTGCTATTTGGTTTAATTATGGGACTTGGGATGTTGGTAGATAACGGGATTGTGGTGGTAGAGAATGTCTATAGATTGATGGATGAAGAAGGTATGACAAGAACTGAAGCTGCTAAGAAAGGAATTGGAGAAATTGCTTTTCCTATTATTATTTCTACCGCTACCACCGTGGCAGCATTTATTCCTTTAGGTCTTTGGCCGGGAATTATGGGCCAGTTTATGGTGATTTTACCAATTACATTGTCTATTGTTTTGGGATCTTCTCTGTTTGTTGCAATTTTCTTTAATTCGGTACTAGTTTCTCAGTTTATGAGTGTGGAAGACAAGGACATGCCATTAAAAAATATTGTAAGATTAACGAGTATTATGCTAGTTGTTGGTTTGCTGATATTTTTCTTGGGAGGAGATTATAAGGTTGTTGGAACTTTAATCATATTTATTGCGATTATGTTCTGGGTGTATAGACTTGTCTTAAGAAAAGCAGCAAATTATTTTCAGAAAAACACACTAGTATTTCTTGAGAATTGGTACGAAAGACAATTAAAAAGAGCCTTATCTGGTTGGAGACCTTATGTCTTGGTGGTAGCTACTTTTGTTCTTTTAGTTGCTGCATTTACCGGTTTTGGGTGGTCTTTAAAAGAGGAAAGAACTAAAGTAGAGTTCTTTCCGGACAATAAGCCCAATCAGATTATTGTGTATATAGAATATCCTCAAGGTACTGATATTGAAAAAACAAATGAAATCACTAGAGAAATTGAGCAAAAAGTTTTCAAAGTTTTGAACGAAAAAATGTATACTGATGATGGCTATAATTTTTTAGTAGAAAGTACCGTTTCTCAGGTTGGTGAAGGTGCTGGAAATCCAGAAAAAGATGGAGGCTCTTCTGCAGAAATGCCACATAGAGGTAAAATTACTGCCTCTATGCGTGAATTCAAATATAGAAGAGGTGAGGATAGTGAGATGTTACGGCAAAAAGTTCAAACAGCATTAGTTGGTATTTATCCTGGAGTTTTAATTTCTGTTGAAAAAGACGCAAATGGTCCTCCAGCTGGATCTCCAATTAACATTGAACTTAATGGAGACAATTATGAAGAATTAATTTTAACTGCAGAAAGAATGCGAGATTATTTAAATACGCAAAGTATTTCTGGAGTAGATGAATTAAAAATTGATGTTAATAAATCTAAACCTGGAATGCAGGTGCTAGTAGATAGAAAAAAAGCAGGCGAATTAGGAGTTTCTACAGGGCAAGTTGGCCAACAACTAAGAGCTGCTATCTTTGGAAATAAAGCAGGTATTTATAAAGAAAATGGCGAAGATTATGATATCTATGTTCGTTTTAACAAAGATGACAGGTATAATAAAAGCGCCATATTTAATCAGAAAATCACATTTAGAGATCAGGCAACCGGTAAAATTAAAGAGATCCCTGTTTCTGCAGTTGCCTCTCAAATGAACAGTTCTGGCTTTAGTGCTATTAAACATAAAAATATTAAAAGGGTTGTAACGGTTTATTCTGCACTTTCACCAGGAGAAACAGATGCCGGTGCGGTAGTTGCAAGAATTGAGAACTCTATGAAAAATTTTAATGATTTTCCAAAAGGAGTTAAAATAGATTATACAGGTCAAATTGAAGAGGAGAAAAAACAAATGAATTTTTTGGTAGGTGCATTTATTACAGGCTTATTGTTAATTTTCTTTATTTTAATTATTCAATTTAACTCAGTTTCAAAACCAGGAATAATCATGTTGGCCATCTTTTTAAGTTTGATTGGTGTTTTTGGTGGTTTGGTGATCTCTGGAGCTCCTTTTGTAATTATGATGACCATGGTAGGTATTATTGCTTTGGCTGGCATTGTGGTAAACAATGGTGTGGTATTATTAGATTATACAGAATTATTAATTAGTAGAAGAAAATTACAAGATGGTGTGTCTGAATCAGAATATTTACCTCTAGATAGTTTGTATGAAACATTAGTAAAAGCAGGAAAAGCAAGATTGCGTCCTGTTTTATTAACAGCTATTACTACCATTTTAGGGTTAATACCCTTAGCTATTGGTTTAAACATAAATTTCTTTACATTATTTAGCGATTTTGACGCAAATATATACATGGGTGGAGATAATGTTGTTTTCTGGGGTCCTCTTGCCAAAACAGTTATCTATGGCTTATTAATAGCAACATTCTTAACATTAATTGTAGTGCCAATTTTATTTTATCTTATAACTAAGTTTAAAATGAGGTTAAAAGGGTTGCTAAAAACAACCTGAGAAATTACTACATAGTTTAAAAAAACAACACTTAAAAGAGGATGCAATCACGTAGGTTTCATCCTCTTTTTGTATTTTCGAGATAATGATTCAAAACAAGAAATCTTTTACAGTAGATGAGCTCCAAAAAAAAATGGAGTATTACTGTGTATATCAAGACAGATGTCATCAAGAAGTAGAAAGAAAAATGACCGAATATCAATTAATTCCTGAAGCTAAAGAAAAGATTTTATTACACTTAATGCAGCATAATTTTTTAAATGAAGAACGATTTTCTAAAAGCTTTGCTCGAGGAAAATTTAGAATCAAAAATTGGGGAAAACAACGAATAGTAAGAGAATTGAAGTTTAAAAACATTTCTACTTATAATATAAAAACTGCTTTAAAAGAGATTGATGAACAAGATTACTTACAAACTATCTTTAAAATAACTGAGAACAGAAATAATAGTATTATTGAAAAAAATAGTCATAAAAGAAAAAAAAAGCTGATAGATTTTCTTTTGAGAAAAGGATTTGAATATGATTTAATTTTTAAGACTGTAAATGAGATTATTACTACTTAGTTAAATTTTTTAAAAAAATAGTTTCTTTTTCTTTTTTAAGATGTATTAAATCATCAATGGCCTCATTAGGTACTGTTACAGAAAGTACATAATGCTTAATTTTTAACCTATTGTTTTCTAGTATAATAACGCCAGATCCTCTACAAGCACCCATCCAAGTATCTAATAATTCATCAAACCAAATAAAATCGCCAGATTTGCTAGTATAAATATGGCGTTCTAAGGTTTTAAAATCCCAAGCTTTTCCGTCATCAAAATAGGGTTTACTGAAGTCTTGAAATTTATTTTTGGTCCAGTTTTCGGAAGCGTCTGTTCCTATAAACACAGAAATACTATCCATTTTAGAAAAATAATTTTCAAAATTTGCTTCAGAAGCAGCTTTGTGCCAATCGTTCAAAAACACCTCAACATTTTCGATGATTGATTTTTTGTCTAAAGATGTTGTAGAACTAGTTTTCTCTTTACAAGAATCAAAAACAAGTAGTGTTAAAAACACAATGACAAATTGTTTAATTATCTTTCTTTTTAGCATCTTTTTTTAGTTTTTTGGTATTATTTCTTTTCTCTTTTAAAAGTTCTTCCTCAAGTAATATCATCTTTTGAGGTCTTTTAAAAAATTTACTTTTTGAGTCTTTTTTTCTGATTTTCTTTGAACCTCTCTTTTTTTTCAGAATTTCAAATTTAGGAATATCTGAATCTATTTTTAAATTTTCAGGAGTTTCTCTTTTAAAATTTACATCTATTACATCTTCCTCTAAATCTCGCTGTTTGAGAATGGTATTTATCTTAGAGTTAATAGATGAAAACGCATGTAAAACCTTCGCTACCTGATTGTTTACTTCAACTGGTTTTATGGCAGGAATGGAAGACATATCATACAGTCTTAAGGTTTCATTGTACAATAAATTTATACGTGCTTTAAAAGCAGGAGTTTCTAAAAATTGAGGTTTAATACTATCGTTAAGACTTTTAGTAATGTCATTTAATTCTCTAGAATTATTTAATGCATTATTGGGTGAAATAGAATTGTATTGTTGTAAAAAAATAGCTAGATCTTCATACTCTTTCCAGGTATCAATATCTAGTTGAAATCTTGATTGAATGCTAGCCAGCTGATCGTGTTTTTTTACACGACTAGACTCAGGTTTTTCAATTTCCTGTATTGCAGCTGTTTTTTTGTTATTACAAGAGCTAATTAATAAAATAAATACACAATAATAAATAAACTTCATAGATCCTATATCAGTCCTTAAAAATACACAAAATCCATTAAAAATGGTGGGATATAAT
>OJFX01000836.1_pt1 | contig 11228 bp, 11 predicted proteins | sample 1594171 | NCBI WGS metagenome assembly OJFX01 (sample SAMN05416840, study PRJEB24817) | seawater metagenome | isolation source: Sea water | place: Canada:Atlantic | collected 2013-07
ACGAGATCATGCCTAGTCTCGTGGGCTCGGAGATGTGTATAAGAGACAGGGGCGCCAGGGGGAGTTGATATCGATGAAGAAGCGCAAGGACGGGCCATGCGGTTCCCCCATCGGGCCAATAGTCTATCGGCCCCCTACCACCATACGGATGCGCCCTGGGTCGATTCCATGGTGCACTGCGACCCATCGCGCGCGGTCGAGGGTCGCGACTCGGCGGGATGCAGAACAATTGGCGCTCCGATATCGTCCGAAACCCGGCCTATGACCCCCATCGATTCCACCCCGACACGCATCCTGCTGGCACGCCATGGTGAGGTCGACGAGGTTCACCGGGGCACGATCTACGGCGCCCTCGATGTGCCGCTCTCCGGTACGGGAATCCTCCAGTCCGAGGCCCTGGCTAAGGCCCTCCAGGACACTCACTTGGACGCGATCGTCAGCTCCGGGCTTCAGCGAGCCGAGACGGCCGCCGCGCTGGTCCGGAACGGTCGCCCAGGAGCCGCCCGCCGGGACGAGCCGCGCTTCCGGGAGCTGGACCGCGGCCATTGGGCCGGGATGAGGATCGACACGCTCAAAAGCGAGCGCCCGGACGACTTCCGGCGCTGGACGGAGTCCCGGGGCGCCCTCCAGGCCCCAGGGGGAGAATCCCTAGGGGCTCTACGCCGGCGAACCCTGCCCGGATTCCAGGCCTGGGCGGACGCACACCCGGGCGGGACCGTGCTCATCGTCGCGCATCTCTGGGTTGTGCGATCGGCCGTCTGCGAAGCCCTACAGATCCCGATGGATCGATCGCCCGGGGTCGGGCTCCCGCCGGGCGGCCTTGTGGAGCTCAGTTGGCCAAGGTCCGAACCGGGCGAGCCAAACGGGCGGCCTGAACTCGTCCAGCTAGGCGTAGCCGCCATGGGCCGGGTCCTTGGATAGATCCGTGTCCCGCCAACGCTAGTTCGAGGAAACGCCACCGAAGCCGCCGGGCGCTGGGCCAGGACCCGGGTCCTCGCCGGGCGCCGGTGGAGCCCCGGGCATGCGGCCGTCCAGCATCTGCCGGAAGTCGAGGGCGCCGTCGCCGACGTGCTGGGCGAGCCAGATGAAGAAGCAGTCCACGGGGTCGACGGCGTCGTCGACCGGGAATGCGGCCTTACAGGTCAGGTCGCAGGGACGCTCTTTGTCGATGAAGCAGTTCTTGGTGGCCACCCGAGCTTTATACGGGAGTCAGGCGGCCGGACGGAAAGACGGCGTGCGGGAAAGGTCGATGGCGGCCGAAGTAGTCCAGCGGAGGCCAAGCGCCGACGGCTCGGTAGATGGGCGCCCCTGAGCCCCTCCCCTGGCCCGGGTGCATCAATACATAACGTACATTATCCGAAGTACCAGATCCCGTAGAGGGGCCAAGAGGGCCGCTTTCTCGGCCCTGACCCCAACAAGCGCTCGCACACGACGGGAAAGCTGATGGAGCCCAGACACCGGGCCAGTCCGGAGGCAAACCAGCCGATGGATGCCCTATGAAGGCGCATCTCCCGTTCGACACCAAGCTGACCCGGCCCACGCTCGCCCTTGGAGCACTGCGACGCTCCTTGCTCGCGGCCTGCGCTGCGGGCCTGGTCCTCTCCTCATGTTTCGGAGGTGGCTCCCGTCCCACCTCCTCAGGCCTCGCCGTCGTTCCCAGCGCGCGCACCTTTGTGCCGTCCCTGCCCGTTGGACAGCCGCCGTTCGACGACCTCCAGGTCAGCTGGGTTCACAGGATGGACGATACGTACGTCTTCCTGGAGCACCAAGGCAGCTACACGGACACGGCGGCTCACATCCCAGCGCTTCTGCGCGAGATGAAGGTCCAGGGCCTCGAGGCGGCCGGCCCGCCCTTCTGCCTGTTCTACGACGACCCGGCCCAGACGCCCGTGGAGCAGCTGCGCTCCCGGGCGTGCGTCCCGATCAATGGCCTCCGTTCGCCCCGATCGCCCCTGGACTACAACTTCCTGCCAAGCCGCTCCGTCGTCTACGCGTTCGTCTCCGGCCCGTATCCCAACGCGCCACGCGCCTATCCCAAGCTCTTCCAGGAGATGGAGCGCAACGGCTGGGTCATGGACGGCCCGATCCTCGAGCGCTACATCGTCCCGCCCGAAGAAGCGAAAGCCGCCTCGGACTTCGTCTGCGAGATCCAGATCCCGTTTGGCAGGGGCGAGTAGCCCGGACCCCGCGGGCCGGACCTGGTTTCCGTCTTCCCCTCAAGTGCGGGGTGCTCGCCCCTCGACCACCCCCCCATGGAACGTCGTGATAACACCGTCTACGCCCGCCTAGCTCGCCTTGGCCCGGGCGCCGCGGCCCCCGAGGTCGTCCGAACCCTCGTGGAGATTCCCAAGGGGTCGCGCAACAAGTACGAGATGGACGAGGAGACCGGCCTGATCCGGCTCGACCGGAACCTCTACACCGCGAGCGTGTATCCCGGGGACTACGGTTTCATCCCCGGAACGCTCTCTGAAGACGGCGACCCCCTCGATGTCCTCGTTGTGGTGAACGAGCCGACCTTCTCCGGGTGCCTGATCGATGCCCGCGTCGTCGGCGTCTTCTACATGATCGACGGCGGCAAGGGCGACGAGAAGATCCTCGCCGTACCCCACAACGATCCCCTGTACGCAGAGATCTCCGAGAGCTCCGAACTGCCGCGCCATCTAGCAAAGCAGGTCGAGCACTTTTTCATGACGTACAAGCAACTCGAGGACTCCGTGACGGAGTCACGCGGCTGGGGAGACCGCAGCGAGGCCCTCAAGATCGTGACGGAAGCCATCAAACGCTACGGCGAGAAGATCGCTACGCAGCGCGATCGCTAGCGCCGCCTGCTTTCCTCTGAGGACCCTCAGCGGACCGAGGCCAGGCCGATCATTGGCCTTTCCGCGTGGAGACCCCGATCACCGGTGTCTTCGTCAGTCCCGACGTATCGGGCTTGCCTGAGGTTCGCAGGCGAATCGCCATCGCTTCTGCCTTGCGGCTGCAGTCGATCGACTCACCCAGAATCCTTGCGGACTCTTGATCCGCGTGGAAGCCCTGGGAGTTCTCGCTAGCGATGAAGTCGACGCGCCACATCGCCTTGCGCTGGAGCGCGTAGACCTCGGCAAGCTTACCCTCACTGATGCCGGCGGCTTTCGCCTCCAGGATCGCATCGAGCATGTCCGTCATGTCACCCGCGGCGCGTTCGGTCAGCTCAATTGTGGTGGTCTGGATACGCGCGTCGCGATCCCGCAGGTCCTGCTCCGGAACGTGGTGACAGTTCTGGCAAGCGTTGTTGATGTTGTCCAGCGGACTGCGCACATCGTGCGTGCTCAACTTCTTTGCACCGATACGCTGGTAGGCCATGTGGCAGTCCGCGCAGCTCACTCCGCTGCGGGCGTGAACGCCCTGACTCCAAAGCTCGAACTCGGGGTGTTGGACCTTGTAGACCAGCGCACCGGTCTCACCGTGCTTGTAGTCGAAGAAGGTGCTTCCGTCCGGGAACTTCTTCTCGTCCCAGTGCTTCTCTAGGTCCTCCATCCTGAGGCCGCTCCCCCAGGGGAACTCCAGAACATCTTTGGACCCGCAGTAGTACTCCACGTGACACTGCGCGCAGGTGAACGTTCGCATTTCTTGGCGGCTTGCATCGAGGTTCGGGCGCGGACTGGAGCGGCGCCAAATCCTCGTGATGAGGCTTCTGGCTAACCTCTTGGAAACCGCGCACAACGGCCGGCATGTTGAACGCGGCGGCGAGATCCTCGTCCTGGTGGGGCTTGCCCATCGCCTTCAAACCCTCGCGCCGGTACATCGCGGTGACCGAGCCATGGCAGTGCAAGCACGCGCCCGCTTGGGCCTTCTTCGTGACCCGCTCTGTGACCCCTTGGTCATAGAGCATGTAGGCGCAGTTGGCGCACGAGGCGGGATCGTTGCACAGGTAGGCCGAGCCCTCCCCACCTCCGGATTCAAGCACCGTCCGCGCGAAGCGCTTTCCCACGTCAAGAATGCCACCCCATCGGCACGGCCTACGAACTGCGCCGCAGGGATATGGGGCACAGTGCTTACGCGTTGGCCGGCCAGAGGTGCTTAGCCGTTGAGCTCCTCATGCGTGCTCGCGGAACGCCCGTCGGTACGCGGCCGGCGTCGTGCCCAAGACACGTTTGAAATGAAGTCGAAGCAACTGCTCGCCCCCAAAGCCTGCACGTTCTGCCACGCGAGCCAAGGAGAGGTCGCCGGACTCGAGGAGGCCCTGGGCCAATCGAACACGTTCCACCTGGATCCACTTGTGGGGTGTGGTCCCGGTGACCTCCCTGAATCGACGCGCGAAGGTCCGAGGGGACATCTTGGCTTGCCGGGCCATCGAACCCACAGTGTGGTCCCTTCGAAGGCTCCCGCGAAGTTGGTCGAGCAGCGGCGCCATCGCGGCCGCCTCCGGCTCGCCCCCTGGCGACACAGGGTCCACGGGCCTTGCGATGAACTGCTGCTGTCCGCCCTCTCGCTGGGGCGGCACCACGAGTCGCCTGGCCACCACGTTGGCCACCGTTGCCCCGTGGTCGCGGCGAATGAGATGAAGCCCCATGTCGACCCCCGCAGCACTCCCGGCCGACGTGATGACGTTCCCTTCGTCGACGTAGAGCACGTTGGGAAGAACGGTCACTTCGGGGAAGCGCTGCGCCATCGCATCCGCGTAGAGCCAATGGGTCGTCGCGCGTTTCCCGTCGAGCAACCCCGCCTCGGCGAGGACGAAGGCGCCCGAGCAAACAGAGAGGATCCGGGCCCCGTCCGCAGCGGCGCGGCGCAGCTTGCGAAGCAGCGCCTCGGGGGCGGGCTCCTGCAGACCGCGCCACCCTGGAATCACGATCGTGCCGGCCTGGTCCAGCATCCTCAAGGTGTGCGGCGCCTCTACGGTGATGCCGCCCAAGGCGCGCAATGGGCCCTTCTCAAGGGCGCAAACATGCAGTGTGTACCAGTGCTCGAACTCGGGTCGATCGAGGCCAAAGAGCTCCACCATGATCGCGAACTCGAAGGTGCAGAGCCCGTCATAAGCCAGAAGGGCCACTTTGGAGGGATCTCGGCGCATGGCAGGATCCTACTGCACATTGTCGTTCCTGCCACTGGCTTGATTCGCCTGGAGGGCAGATATTCGTGTCACGCCCGAGCGCTTGCCTCGGGCCGAGACCGCCTTCCCTCCCCCACCAAACCATGAAGATCCGCCCCCGCAACTTTGTCACTGAGATCCCCGCCGCTGCGGCGCAACCCGCCAAGGAGCACTTCGCCGCCAAACTCGTGTTTGAGACGGACTGCTGGGACGTGCACGCAACCCAAGGGCTTGAGGAACGCGGCTTCGTGCTCCTCGATGTGCGTTCCCCCGAGGCCTTCGCGGGTGGCCACCTCCCCGGCGCGACGAACATCCCCCGGGGGGCGCTTACCGAGGGTCGGCTGGCCGATTACCCCCTGGATACGATCTTCGTTACCTATTGCGCTGGGCCCCACTGCAATGGCTCCACCCGCGCCGCCCTCAGGCTGGCGGAGCTCGGGCGCCCGGTGAAGGAGATGATCGGTGGAACCACAGGCTGGGTGGACGAAGGCTTCTCCCTGGTGACAGACTGACCCCATGGAGTCACACGATCAGAATCTGGGCCACGGGGCCCTCGCCGCTGGGCTCAGTGAGGCCGGAAGGCTGCTGCAGGGTTTCTACGACGGATTGGACGATCGACGCGTGGCCCCTGGAACGCCGCTCGAGGACGTCATCCATGCCTTCGCGAGCACCCTGGGCGAGGGGGGTGTTGGCGTGGACGGCGCCCTCCGCGACGTGGAACGTTGTGTCCTCCCCCACGCAATGTCTATCCCCCACCCGCTCTACCTGGGGCTCATCAACAGCTCGCCGCTCCCCGGCGGGATCGTGGCTGAGTCCATCGTGAGCGGCCTCAACAACAACGCGGGTTCGTGGGAGCAGAGCCCGCCGCTGAGCGCCGCCGAAGAGGAGGTCAAACGCTGTTTCATCGAGCTGCTCGGTCTCGATCCAGCCTCCAGCGGCATCGTTCTGCCGGGGGGCAGCTACACGACGCTGCACGCCATGCAGCTCGCGCGGGAGGCCAAGTTGCCCGGGTGGAGCGCTAACGGCGCCCGCTCCCTTGCTGGCGATCCACGGGTCTACGTCTCCGACGCCTCCCACTTCTCGGCCGCCCGGGCCGCGATCGCCGTCGGCGTCTCGCCCAAGGACGTGGTGCCTGTGCCCACCCGTGGTCGAGGAGCCATCGACCCCCAGGCCCTGCGACTCGCCCTGGAGGGCGACCGCGCGGCGGGTCGCCTGCCCTTCGCCCTGGTCGCGACGCTCGGAACCACCGGGACCGGCGCCATGGACCCCTTGCCGGAACTCATCGAGATCGCAAGGGAGTTCGATCTGTGGCTGCACGTGGACGCGTGCTACGGCGGCGCGGCGGCCCTATTGGGCGAACTACGCCCGCGATTCGAGGGCCTGGCGGAAGCCGACTCCGTTTCCGTAGATCCACATAAGTGGTTCTTCGTTCCGATTGCAGCCGGACTGCTCTTCACTCGCCATCCGTCCGTAGAGCTGGCGGCCTTCGATGTGGACGCCAGCTACATCCCGAGGGGCCAACGCACCGACCCCTTCCTGCGCGGCCTGCCCACCTCCCGCCGGGGGGCGGGCTTCACGATCTGGATGGCGATCCGCGCCCATGGTCTCTCGGCCATCCGTGGGGAAGTCCGCCGGAACATCTCACTGGCGCGCCAGCTCGAAGAGGCCCTTGGTGCCCGTGGATTCCGCGTCATGGACGGCGGCGAGCTTTCCATCGTCTGTGCCCGCTGGGAGCCGGTGGATCGCACGGACGCCGAATGCGAGGCTCTCCAGAAGGAGCTCGCCCAAGCCACCGTCCGATCTGGCAAGGCCTGGTTCGGGACCGTTCGTGCCCAGGGACAAAGCTGGTTGCGCTTCACGCTCGTCAGCACCTTCACACGCCCGCGGCACGTCGAAGCGTTCGCCGATCACCTTCTCGGCCTCGCCGAAAAGCTGCCGGCCACGCGCCCAGTCCCTTAGCGCGCGGCGAGCGCCCGAGATTCCGGCGGATAACAGCAGAGCACATCGGCGTGGCCCGTGAGCCGAACCGTGGCGCGGATGCGGTCTCCGATTCGCAGCTCCGCGCGCAGGGCATCCGGCAAGATCACGGTCATGGTGTCGCCGCCCAGGGTTCGCACCCGGTCCTCCGACGATTCAAACTCCTCCGCGGCGGCGTCCCCGAGGGTCTCGATCTCATAGAGCTCCCCGGTCTCCGCGTCGGAGGCCGGGGCCTCGATCGCGGCGTTCAACCGGCGCGTCCGGGGCAGCGACGATTCGAGCCCATCGAGGGCATCCATGAACTCTGACCCGAGGTCCACTTCGTGGGCATCGAGGGCCCACTCGCAGAATTCCCGCATGGCCACCACGAGAGCGACCGCTTGGTCGTCCGACTTCAGCGCGCGCCGTTCCTGGAGCCAGAAGGTCGCGAACTGGAAGAGATCGCGGCCCCGGAGCTCTTCGAAGACGCCGATGGGCTGGGCGAACGTTGCGAACAGCGACAGAGGGGCGAGCGATTCCACGTCGAAGCCGGGCCGTGTGGCGCCAAGCTCCCATTTCATCTCTTCGATCATCGCCGCGACGACGCCTGGGAAGTCCGGCGCAGGAACCTCCGGGCCGTCCCCGTCCGACGGATCGAGGCCAAGGTCGCGCTCGAGGTCCTTCACGAGGGCCGAAGCGTCCTGGCCGCGCTCCCGGGCCGCAGCGAATGCCTCGATCGCTGCCAAACGAGCGATCTCGTCGGCATCGGCGGGGGCATCGGGGGAAGCAGGCGCAGCCGGAGCCTTCGAGCGAACCTCTGTCGGCGCCGAAATGACTTCCCACGCTTCCATGAGCGCGCGCCGGGACGTGTCCAGGTCTAGCTCCGTATCGAACGCGATCTCTTCGAGGAGGCGGGCGAGGACATCGGAGTGGCCGTGGATGAGCTTGGATGGATCCCGGGGCTCTTGGGCGAGGAGCCGGACCGTCCGGCGGGCCCGCTCGGCCCCAAACCCGGCGCCCCGGAGGAGATGGAGCGCGTCCGCAATGGGGTCCTCGGACGAGGGCTTCTGCTGGGATGCCAGTGAGGACCCGCCCGCACGAACCTCTGAGCCACCGGCACCGAAGAACATGGCCTCGAGCTCGCCCTGACTCACCCGCAGGACCTTGCCCGTCGAGGCGTCCCGAATCCGCTCGAGGTCCCGCTGGAGGGCGCTCACGACCTCGGGCCCCCGAACGATGGCGGCCGCTGGGGACGCCACGTGAACCCCCTCGCCCGCGGGATAGAGGCGGCCCACAAAGAGCTCGCCGCCCTTGAGGCTCTTTGCGAGGCCCGGACCCGCCAGCGCGAAACTGCCAAAGCCGGTCACATCCCGGAGCCAAGCGCCGGCGCCCTCACGGACCTCCTCCACCTCAAATATGCCCGTGTGGGACTTCAACAGGGCCTCAAAGGCGCCCTGCAGGGCATCGACGAGCTCAGAGGCGTCGTCCTCGGCGTCCGAGATGGACTGCAGCTGCGCCGCATAGGCCTCCCGGAGATGATCGGCAATGAGCCCCGGGAAAGCCGCGCTGTGGTGCTCTATGAGGAACCACTCGAGGTGTCGGCGGCCCGCGAGAAGCACATCCAGCGGTCCGCCACCGGATGGCGCCGCCCCGCGGAAGAATGTCCGGATGCTCTGCTCGAACTCGGACGAAAGCCCTGCGTGGGAGCGCACTTCGGACGTGAGGAGCTCGAGGCAACGCTCGATGGCTTCGCTGGTGAGAGGCATCACCGCAATCTAGCACCGTTCGGGTTCTCCCTCCCGGATGAATGGTGCGCTTTCAGGGCAAGTCCCGCCCAGGGGCCGCCGATGGCGACCGCGGGGAACTGACATGATCTACGCACTACAAGGAGACCCAGCCACCGCCGCACCTGCGGGGGGCTTCGGATCTCTATTCAGCGGCACGCCTTGGATCGACCTGGTCGGTCTGGGCGTCGTCACGCTGTTCTTTATCCTTGGCATCCGCCACGGGCTCGTCTGGCAGGTCACTCGGCTCATCGGGATGCTGGTAGCCGTGACCCTGGCTCGCAGCCTGTCGCCGGAGTTCGTGCCGCACGTCGAGTCGGCCTTGAACCTGCCCACAAAGGCCTGTCAGGGCATCGTGTGGTTCCTGGTCTTCCTGGCCACCCTCGTGGTCACCGCCATGATCGGGCTCGTGGGCCGACGGGCGCTTGAGGCCGTGCACCTGGGCCCCATGGACCGCATGGGCGGTGGGCTCGCAGGGGCCGTCACAGGGGTCATTGTCCACTGCGCGCTTTTGGTGCTCCTGAGCTCCGTGGGCACGACCGTTTGGGCCACCAACACGTTCAAGGGCAGCGCGAGCGCCAGCATGCTCGACAGCCTCAGCCGCAAGTCCCATCTCCTCCTCGACGCCCAGGCGGCGGAGCGGATCATGGAGCCCTGGGGGCAGGCCTACGACGCCGATCGAGCCCGGGAGCAGCAGCTCGAGGCCGAGGCCAATCGCCAGAAGGCGCTCAAGCGCGCCGCTGAACTCCAGAGTGAGGCCCGGGAGGAAATCCGACGTGCCAATGCCCGGGGGGGGGACTTTCCCCCACTGGAAGGTCGGCCCAGCAGGGTCCGCTAGCGACACAGCCGGATTCGCACCCACAATGGGAATAAAACGGGGCTGACCTTCTTATCGAGGGCCAGCCCCGTTAGCGTGCCACTTCACCCAACGCGTTCGCCCCGGGGGAAGCAGGTGCTATTCCTGCGCGGTCCCGCCACTGTGAGTTGCATGGGTGCGCTGCTCTTAGGCGGCGCGGGAGGATCCCGCGTCTCCGGGTCACTGGGTGCGATGGATTCGAAAGACTCCTGAGCCCCTGGGAAGGCTTGGGCTGCGCGCTCGACGTGACAAGCCAGGACATCCCGGCCGAACGTACCGAACCGCTGGCCGCGGCGAACGGCCCAGCGCCCATGGAATGGCTCCAGGACCGTCCGCGCACCGATCGAATCGGATGCGCGGGGATGGTCAAGGCGTTCCTACGTGCGTCTGGGCTGCGAGCTGGGATCAGCGGGAATCACTACGGTCCCGTTCTGCGGGAAACAGAACTCCCTATGCGTTCCTTACTCACCGCCACGGCGGTCCCCTTCGTTCTCCTTGGCGCCTCTCTCTGCGCCTCCGCGAGCGCCCAGCTCTCTACGCCCCAAGAGGGCTACGTCCGCGCGGGCGCGAGCTCATTCTCCGAGTATTGCTCCGGCTCTCGCTCCTACGCGTCGTTCGTCGACGGCTCCTACATTGTCTTCAACGGCAACGACGTCGAGCATCGCGCCGCGGGCGGCTTCCTCATGCGGCGCCTTGCGAGCTTCCCGTTCTTCGTATTCCCGAGCTTCGTGGAGATCGCGCCAGACGGCCAAACCGTCTACGTCGGCGAATCCTCGACCGGCAAGATCCTCAGCATCGACGTGCCGTCCGGCTCGGTGACGGAGCTCGCCACCCTGAGCTTCAACTTCGACCTCGAGTTTGACGTCGACCCGGGCCTGGCCTACGTCAGCGCGAGCACGGGCGCCTTCGGCACGAACTCGATCCACCGACTGGACCTCAACGCGGGTACGACCGTGGAAGTGGCCACCATCGGTGGATTCTCCGGCCCCTTGACGGTTAACGACTTCGGCGACGTGCTGGTCGCGGAATTGCCCGGCACGTTCCCGTTCCCCCCGGGGGGCACCCGCGTACTTTTGTTCGACAACGCGGACCTAGACGGTACATCGCCCCTCACGAGCACCGACGCCATCGAGATCGTCGCGGGGCTCAACGGTGCATCCTCGATCGCCTTCGACCGGGGCAACGAGCAGTTCTTCCTGATGGAGACCAACACGACGGCGTCTGGCTTCGGCTCGCTGCTCGCGAGCTACGACGCCGCGGGGCTTCGGCAAGGGACCGTCGTGGAGAGCACCGTGTTCGCCGGGGGCATCGAGGTGGTCGACTCAGGCATCGGCACCCGCTTCGGTCCGTTCCAGCCGGGTTACACCGGCCTGCGATTCTCCGAGTCCGACTGCTTCGCGCAGGTCCCCATCTCGGAGCGAGTCGAGATCCGCGGCGCCCGCCCCACCAACACCTTTGATGGTCCTGGCCTTGGCAACAGCGGAAGCGCCTCACTGACCCTGACTGGCGGGATCGAGGGCTGTCTCTTATACACATCTCCGAGCCCACGAGACTAGGCATG
>OJFX01000843.1_pt1 | contig 11195 bp, 14 predicted proteins | sample 1594171 | NCBI WGS metagenome assembly OJFX01 (sample SAMN05416840, study PRJEB24817) | seawater metagenome | isolation source: Sea water | place: Canada:Atlantic | collected 2013-07
AGTCTCGTGGGCTCGGAGATGTGTATAAGAGACAGGGCGGGAACATTGCGACAGTGAAGGCGGCTTTTGATGAAATTTATGCTGAAACTAGCCTTGGCACAGCGCGGCATAATCGGACGAACTTGCGGTGTGTTCTCAGGAATTGGTTCGATTGTCCATCTGCACAGGAAATTGAAGCTGAAGAATTTGGTGATGCCAATGGCAGACACGCGACAGCGGGTGAAGTCTCATTGACGTATTTCGCCTATCCTGAAGACGGTGCGAGAATTAGAGGGACGGGCAAGCTATCTCCTGAGATTGCGCCCTTAGGCACGTATTATGATTGCGATGATTATCGACGCACATTCCCTGATGGGCGTATTGGATCGGACCCTACATTGGCGACAGCTGATATCGGTTCCAGGCTTCGTGATGCTGCTGTCAGCGATCTGGCTGCTGATTATCGACGTTTTCTGGATGCGAATTAAGGCATCTGTTATTCGCTTTGATTTTGATCCTTCAGGAGCCAACCAAAGAAAAAGGTCGCAAGGACAGCTGCAAGAAGTTGCACACCAACAAAGGCAACGACGTTTGCTGGGCTAATGCCTGCGAAGGTGTTTGAGAACCCGCGCGCAATGGTCACTGCTGGGTTTGCGAATGATGTCGATGACGTAAACCAATACGCCGCTGTAATATAAAGGCCCACGGCATAGGGTATCGTGTCGGGTTTCGTCTTAAGGCAGCAAAGAATGGTGCCGATAAGTCCGAAGGTCGCGACAAATTCAGCAACCCATTGCCCGATCCCGGCGCGGACCTTCGTCGAAGGATCAATCAGCGCATGATCAAACATCACATGGGCGACGATGACGCCGGTGATGGCACCGGATATTTGGAACAGGACATAAAGTGCAGCGTGTCTGGCTTCAATTTCTTTCCGGATCGCAAACGTCAACGTAACCGCAGGGTTAAAATGCGCGCCAGAAATAGGGCCGAAACACATGATCAAAACAACAAGGATTGCGCCTGTGGGAATAGTATTCCCCAGCAAGGCGATAGCGACATTCCCGCCGGCCAAATCCTCAGCCATGATCCCCGATCCAACGACGGTTGCGAGTAACGAAAAGCTCCCGATCCATTCTCCAATCAGTTTACGTATCACGTGGTCTCTCCCCGGCGTTGGATTGCGATATTTAATAATTCCATAAATCGATTTGGTGCGATGTTGCCGCCCGTCACGCATACGGCAATGGTTTTGTCCTTGATATCGATCTTGTTGCTCAAGACAGCAGCAAGGCCGACAGCAGCACCAGGTTCAATCACCAGCTTGTAATGCTCATAAGCAAACAGCATGGCGTCACATACCTCGTCATCACTAACGGTAAGTCCGCCAGCCAAAAGCTGCTGGTTGATCTTGAAGGTTTCTTGATTGGGTGTTGGTGTCATGATTGCGTCACAGATCGTGCGTTGTCTAACGGGATTAGAAACCCGCTTTCCAGCGCTTAACGATCGGCGTGTATCATCAAAGAGCTCGGGCTCCACAGCATAAACCTGTGTATCCGGCGAACACTCATTCATCACGAATGCCGCCGCAGCGGTTAGGCCTCCACCACCACAGGGAATAAGCACGGCGTCTAATGATGCGCCTAAGTCTTGTGACTGATGAAGTATTTCAAGTGCAGCCGTGCCTACTCCGGCGTGCGTGCGCATATCTCCGCTTGGCGGCACACCTATACGTCCGGTTTCAGCCCACAAACGTGCCACAACATCATCGCTGGATTCTGTGTCACGATTGTATGTGACGACGTTGGCACCCAAGGCCTTTGTTCTTTGGATTTTTTGTAATGGAGTATCTTCGGGCATCACGATCAATGATGAACTGCCTAGCAGTTGTGCGGTGAGTGCCAGCCCCTGTACATGATTACCAGATGAATAGATAATAGCGCCGCGCTTTAATTCGAGATCAGACATCTGTCGCATGCGGTTATAGGCACTGCGGATTTTGAAAGCGCCAGTACGCTGCATACATTCTGCTTTTATAAGAAGACGGCCTGATAGCTGCTTGTTGATATCGAGGTTTTCGAGCAACGGCGTGCGAACAACAACACCCTCAAGTGCTTTTGCCGCCTCGGAAATGTCATCGAGATGCAAAGGCCTTGTCAGCAGGTCTTGTGTCACCTCATTCATGTCAGTGGAACTTTCATGGCTTTGTATAGTAGTCACAGATTATTTCGGTAATTCCCGAATTAACGATTAATAATTATCTGAATGCTATTGTCAAGTTTTGGTATTTCGGGCATTACCATATTATGGAAATGGAAACTGTAATCGATACCTTTGCTGCTCTGGCCCAAGAGTCACGAATGGCGATATACAGACTATTGGTCAAAGAAGAACCTCACGGTCTACCTGTGGGTGAGGTCTCACGCCGACTGGATATTGTACCGTCGACACTTTCTGGTCACTTGTCGGTGTTAAAAAGAAGTGGCCTTGTTAAAGCAACGCGCCATAGTACGGAAATTCATTATTCAGCAAATCTTGATGCGATTGGCAATCTGGTTCGTTTCATGTTGGAAGATTGCTGTGATGGCAAGGTTGAGAATTGCGGCGATATTGCGCGAATTATTGGTAAATCGCGGTAAAGCTCCCTCAACGAGAGTACACAAATGTTAGGTGAGCTTCCGTGATTTTGAGGCTCTCGCTGCGGCACATCGTTCGCGGAACGCTTCACCAAAAGGATCGACCATTCCAAATCGATCCGGGCGGAAAGTTTCAATGTTGTACGCGGGTTCTTGTTGCATCACCAAATCAGCGATCACATCACCTATGCCAGCGGAGAGGGCTATGCCAGAACCGCAAGCACCGGCAGCGGCATAAAAGCCTGATATACCAGGGACTGGCCCTAAGATGATTTCTCCATCCGGGGTATAGGATGATAATCCACATATGTAGTTGGAGAATTGAGCACTCTCGATGCCCGGGAAGAATTGTGATATAGCATCATACGAATTCGCCAGAACATTCCAGTGCTCTTCTCCATGTGTCGGTGAAAAGGCCGCTGGGTCGTCAGGTAGTTCACGGGCATCAAACGTTGCGGAACGGGGTTCTTGAACGCCTAACACCAGACCGCCGACTTCAGGACGCGTATATGCACCTATATCAGGCAGGATTGTTACCGGGTGCTCACCGCCATAAGACGCTGAAGGTTCAGTAATCCAGTAATGGCTGCGCACGGGGGCCATCGGAAGTGGGGAACCAGCCTGCGCCGAGAACAGAGCCGCCCAGGCACCACAGGCATCAATGACGGTGCCGCAGGAAACGTGCCCTGCATCAGTCAGTACGCCAAAGATTTTTTGGTTATTCATTATGACATCGCGTACGTTCGTACGTGGACGAAGAACTGCACCACGTGCCTGTGCCGCCTTGAAATAAGACATACTCAGAAGATAAGGGTCGGCGTACCCGTCTGTGGGCAGAAAGGCCGCTTTGCGGATGGTGCTGACGTCCAGCCAAGGCACAAGCTTGCTAAGCTCGGTCGTGCTTGGCCATTCAATCGGCACACCCCATTTCGATGCATCAGCAGCCATAGAATCGAGTTCTAGGGTACGCTCTTCAGAGGCTGCAATTCGCAAGCTTCCAACATTGTGAAACCCAACGCTCTCGCCCAATTCTTCTTCAAGGATTGGAATGGTGTCTCTGGTTCGTTTTACCAAAGGCGTTTTTGAGACTTTAGTGGAGGCTTGGAGTATCAACCCGGCGGCGCGGCTGGATGCAGCACTGGCCAGCTCGTTCCGTTCTAATAGTAATACTGAACCGGCACCCTTACATCTCATATGATAGGCAATAGAAGCACCAACGATGCCGCCGCCAACAATAACGTGATCAAAGGTTTCCATTCATCCACCAAATAAATGTGATCAGCTTATGATTCAAACCGCATGACTGCAATCGCAAATGATTGAGTTCCAATGCCACCATTCAGTCGTGACCACGCGGGTGCGTCATTCATAAAGTTACCGACTTCATCGGCTTCGCGAGGCCCAAGATAATCGTCGGCCTGTGCTCGCTCTATAATGTCTTTAAGCGTAGCCAAAGAAAACATGTCGTTTTCACGTTTGAAAATATTGAAATTGATAAGCACAAAGGTACTTAGGATTTTGGCCTCGGCTTGTCTCAGGGCTGTGAGGAACACTGATTCGCTGGCACCATCCGTTGCCAGATCATCAACAAGCAATACTCGCTCTCCTGGCTCAAAACTGCCCTCGAATTGCGCTAATCGTCCGAAGCCTTTGCTTTGTTTACAAACAATAACCAGAGGCTTGTTCAAGCGGTCTGCGATCAGGGTGGCAAACGGTACGCCTGTCAGTTCGCACCCGGCGATGACGTCTAGCGTATCTAGGTCTATTTGTGCGCTGATGCATTTGACAGCCATGTCAACAAGCAAGCGGCGATCGTCAGGTGAAGAGATTAACTTCTTACAATCAATGAACACGGGACTGGCCCAGCCGGAAGAAAAGAAGAATGGATCGCCGTCAGTCCGCGTATATAATGAGCGACTTTGGGTGATGATCCGAGCTGTTTCTGAAGCCCAATTTTTATGAGTTCTCATTTAGCAATCCTCCGCTTTATCATTAGCAATGGCGAGCATTGCGCCGCCTAAACTTTTGCCTCAAGGAAAAAATTTGAATATTCCATGGCTTCGTCAGGGTTGTGACTGCCTTTGTCATTTCGGACAAAGACCGTACCCGATGGTATGCCGACATTGGCAAATACGGATGAGTCGTGTCCGGCACCTGACGCCATAACTTCATGTGACACAGATTGGCTTTCGCATACGGATTGTAATAACAAAATCATCTCTGATGACATCGTCGCGGGTTGGGTCAATGACGGCACACCAAGGTCGAAGCGAACACCTCTTTTGTTTGAGACTTGTTCGCATTCTGATTGAATAAGCATTTCAAAAGATTTTAAGGTTTTCAAATCCTGGCTGCGGTATTCCAATGCAAAGGATACTTCTCCGGGAACACGAGATACTGCGTGCTCTTTAGCGTTTGTTTCAACGATCCCGGTCGTGACGACCAGATCTTCGCCCCATTCAAGCAATACGCGCCAGTGCTCGTCGATACGTACCATCAGATCGGCCATGGCGAGAACGGCATCATGCCGCAGCCACCTCGGCACAGCACCAGAGTGGGCAGCTTCGCCATAACAGACTACTCTGCGATGGCGATGATTGCCGCGAATACCTGTAACAATGCCAACGGGTTTATCTCGTGAAATCAAGATGGGGCCTTGTTCAATATGAAGCTCTAGCCAGTAGGCCATTCGAGAAGCATCAAGCAGTTTTGTGCCATTCTTTAGCGTCTCGATATCTACACCTTCGGACCGCATGCAATCTTCAAGAGTTCTGGTGCCGTCGCGGTGGGGGGAATTGAAATCATTTTCCGTGAGCTGACCAAACAATGCCCGTGATCCAAAGTAACACGGCCCACCGAACTATGCGCTTTCTTCACCGCGCAGTGCGATGACTTCCATTGAGCGTTGTCGCGCCCCTTCATCTTTTGAAGCAATCAATACGGCCAGGCCTGCGATAACACCTGCGGCACCGTCATAGTTGCCCCCTTCAGGGACACTGTCGAGATGTGATCCTGTGGCCACACTTGCCAACTCAGGATTTTCACCCGGCAAGCGAATGATCAGATTTCGGGCGGCGTCCCATTCAACCTCTAAGCCTTCTTCAAGCGCATAGGCCTCGAGAAGTTCAAATGCAGCCGTTTCGCTTGGGCCATAAGTTTCTCTGGATACACCGACACCATCAAAAGATACTTCTTGAAGCTTTGAAAAAATCTCGATGGAGAGTTGGCAAACGCGGTCGGGTAATGAAAATTTTAGCAGGGTCTGTTCCCTACTAGGCGATGGCGATATGTCCATGTGCGACCTCCAAAAAAAAAGACAGCGCCAACGGGGTCGGCACCAATCTTGATTTGGAAGTGATTATTCATACTCAGATTTGCATTAGCAGGCAAGAGTGAAGTCTACCGCCATGGTGAGCACGACTAAGAGTGACGTGCGCTGTTGAGTTTGGCCGGGCGCTTGCAGCACATTACAGCTGATTATGAATTTTCTATGATACGCGGCTGAGTAACTCAGAAAGTGCGATGGCATTTGTTGCAAACGGTGAATGATCGGATTCAAGATCGACAATAGGCTCACACCCGGCACGTTCAGCCATCCATCGTTGATGAGGGGGCGAGATCGCTTTGTCTTTTGTGCATACGATCGCTGACTTGCGCACGCTTCCAAAGCCTTTGTCCGATAATGTGAATTTGTGCGTGAATGGCTCAAAGCTTTGCAGTTGTATGCGATCTTCGGCCCATCCTAATTGCTTTGGCGTGGCATCACTATAAAAGGCTTCTGACAGGGTGCCGGTCTTGAGAGAGACGGCATCATTTCCAGCGACTTCAATGCGCTCGGCGCGCACGAATGATGCTTTGTCAGCCTTCACAAGATCACCGACCGTTTCATTATTCGCAGGAATATACGCAGCGAGAAATATAGCGTGCTTAATTTTATCTGGCTGCATCTCTGCGCATGCTGCAATGACGGCACCGCTCATCGAATGACCCATCAGTGTTACAGGTTCGTCTGCTTCTTCAATCTGATGAACGACAGCTTTAATATAATTCGTCATTGTTTGATCGCTGATCCAGCCATCGGCGGTGCCATGTCCGGGTAAGTCGGACGCATGGGCTTTCAGGCCCGCTTCATTCAGGCAACCTATTAAAGGGCCCCAGCACCAGGACCCATGATACGCACCATGGACGAGAATAATCATACCTGTACAATACGACATTCATTGAGGTGAGGAAAAGCGATGCACGCAGATTGGTATTTCGATGTGATTTCACCGTTCGCATATTTGCAGTTCATGCAATTGGACAAAGTGACAGACCGAGCAGAGTTAACATTTAAGCCTGTGCTTTTTGCAGGCTTGTTGAATGCCAATGGACAAAAGGGCCCGGCGGAAATTCCGTCGAAGCGATTGTTCACCTATCAGATGGTGACGTGGATGGCGAAAAAGCGGGGCGTGCCATTCAAAATGCCTGAGGCACACCCTTTTAATCCCATTCGCGCGTTGCGCCTTTGCATTGCATTGGAAAACGACGTTGAAGCCGTTGGCGCGATATATCACGCGATTTGGGGCGAAAGACATTTACCGGACAATGATACGGGATGGTCAGCCATTCAAGCTGCGGTTGGTGTCAGTGATGGTGATGCGCTGATAAGTGATCCGGCAGTGAAGCAACAATTGATCAAAAATGGTGAAGATGCATTAGCCGCAAACGTGTTTGGCGTGCCAAGCTTTGTCGCCGAAGACAATGTATTTTGGGGTGATGATGCACTTGGGTTTTTCTCGGACTGGCTCGATGATCTAAGTATTCTCGAAAACCCTGAGATGGAAAAGCTCAGAACATTGCCATCAAGCTCTGAGCGTCCCCGTTAAAAACTATCCGCAACGCACACCAGTACCGCCAAGCCCGCAATAGCCGCGTGGATTTTTGTGCAGGTACTGCTGATGATAATCTTCAGCATAGTAGAACTTTGGCGCGTCAATGATCTCGGTTGTGATCGTTGGGTAATCGTATTTCTTTAGTTCCTTTTGATACGTCTTCTTGGTGTCTTCTGCGATCATATGCTGTTCACCGGAATAGACATAAATGCCAGAACGATACTGCGTACCAACGTCGTTGCCCTGGCGCATGCCTTGGGTCGGGTTATGGGCTTCCCAGAACGTTTCACAAAGTTTGCGGAAGGTAATCTTTGATGGATCATAAACCACAAGGACAACTTCGTTATGGCCGGTGCGGCCCGAGCAGACTTCTTCATACGTTGGATTAGGCGTGCGTCCTGCGGCATAACCAACTGAGGTCGAATAAACGCCCGGAAGTTGCCAAAAAATACGCTCAGCACCCCAGAAACATCCGAGGCCAAATATGGCTGTCTCAAGACCTTCTGGAAATGGCGCTTGTAAGGGATTGCCATTCACCGCGTGCGTGGTCGCCGTCGGGATTGGATCCGCACGACCGGGCAGGGCTTCGGTTTGGGTTAGAATATCTGTGGGTTTCTTGAATAGTCCAAACATGAGCTTTCTCCATTATTTCTTATAGAGCATATGGGCATAATTGAGATAAGTGCCAGTCGCAACAGATCACATATTAGTGTGTGTCGATATACAGTCCATTCCGTCGCACCACTTGGCGCAGGGCAAAGCTGGATTGAATACGTGCCACGCCGGGTAATCGCGATAAGTGCTCTTTGTGAATACGTTCGTAGTCTGCTGCGTCTTTTGCAACAAGGCGTAAGACATAATCTGCGTCCCCTGCCATCAGATAACATTCCATTACATCAGGACACTCTGCGACGGCATCTTCGAAAGCGCTCAGGTAATCCTCGCTTTGGCGATCCAGCGTAATGGCAACGATAATGTGAGATGTTCTGCCAAAAGCAGCGGCATCAATAAGCGCCGCATACCCTGTGATAATACCATTCTCTTCGAGAATCTGGACACGTCTGAGGCATGCGGATGGGGACAGTCCAATACGTTCGGCCAATTGTACATTGGCTAAGCGGCCATCTTCTTGTAATGCCGAAATGATACGATAGTCTATGCGATCTAACATAGTTCGCATTAAATTCGAAAATATATGTAATTTAAAGGATTAAATTTAGTTTTGATTGAAATATACCGAATATACGCAAGGACATGCATCGGGCATTCGCAGTAACGTTATCTCACCGAATTTATACAACATCAGCAAATAGAGAGATAACCAATGCTCATCGGCGTACCCAAAGAGATAAAGAATAACGAGTTCCGTATTGGCATGACGCCAACCAGTGTGCGCGAAGCTATAGCACACGGTCATCAGGTGATTGTTGAAACTAACGCAGGCGTTGGGATTGGCCGGAGCGATGACGATTACCGTGCACAAGGCGCTGAGATCGCCGATACAGCCGAAGAGATTTTTGCGCGTGCTGATATGATCGTGAAGGTGAAAGAATCACAAGCATCTGAACGCAAGCAACTACGCGAGCAGCAACTTCTGTTCAAATATCTGCATTTGGCACTGGACCCTGAGCAAATGAAAGATCTCGTTGATAGCGGCGCCATCTGTATCGCCTATGAGACGGTAACGGATGCCAAGGGCCGGTTACCTCTATTGGCACCGATGTCGCAAGTCGCTGGAAGAATGTCTGTTCAAGCGGGCGCCCATTGCCTGGAACGTGCCCAAGGCGGGCAGGGGATTCTTATTGGTGGTGTGCCGGGTGTTGCTGCAGCAAAAGTTGTAGTCATTGGCGGCGGTGTCGTTGGTGAGAATGCCATTCAAATGGCCGTGGGTGTTGGCGCAGACGTCACGGTCTTGGACAGAAATCTGGATGTTCTCAATCATCTGGCAGAGCGATTTGGCCCAGCATTGTCGACGATGTATTCGACCAGTGCTGCATTGGAGCAAACAGTCCTTGAAGCTGACCTCGTGATTGGGGGCGTGCTTGTTAAAGGGGCTGCAGCACCCAAGCTTGTCACCCGAGCGATGGTTGCAGAGATGAAGGCTGGATCAGTGTTGGTTGATGTCGCGATCGATCAGGGGGGCTGTTTCGAGACATCAAAAGCGACAACGCATGCAGATCCAACTTTCGTGATCGATGAGGTCGTGCATTATTGCGTCGCGAACATGCCTGGTGCTGTGCCGCGTACATCAACCCATGCACTTAATAACGCCACACTGCCTTACACGCTCATGCTTGCTGACCGCGGCTATAAAGATGCGCTGTTGTCGAGTGAACATTTTTTGAATGGCCTCAATGTGATCAATGGAAAAATCACTGAGGAAGCTGTCGCACGAGACCTGAATTACGAATACGTGCCGCCGCGAGATGCGTTGGCATAGCTATCTCTCAACTTAGAGATTTCTTCCCTAGATTAACTTGGGCGCGGTGGCAGCATCGCGCCTATTCTTTTTGGCGCGCCTGGTTTGATCGGTATGTGTTAGCCGCCTTCGATGGGCGGGAAGACGGCAATTTGATCACCGTCATTCAAAACCTTGTCGTCGCGGTTCTCCGGGGCAACAGGGTCACCATTGACCAACGTCATAAATGGCTTGTCGGGTGCCAAGCCGACCATGCGCATTGCATCTGCAAGCGAGCCCCCGTCTTTGACAGGGATTTCGCCAATACCGTCACGGCCAATGCCTTTGACTTCGGAGGGGTCTATAGAGACCAGCTGAAAACCAACGTTAATCACGATCAATTAAGTCCTAAACGACCGAGTGTCTGCGAGCTAGGCTCGCCATCTACTGTCCAGCCGCGAAGTTCGTAATACTCAGGCAGCATTTTACCAATTTCTGCGACCTTGCCTTTACCTGCACCAGATAACGCAGGTTCTTCCATCACACGTTTTGGTAACGTGTCATCAGCTTTCGTAAGGCCAGCACGTAAGTTAAACAAGCGTTCTAAATTCCAGATACGCTCACCAGCATCGAAGAAACCATCAACCGTCCAATTGCCCGGAAGTGCACCTGCTAATTGTGCAACCAGATCATCGACTTTCCACGCGTTTCCGGCGAAAAGACAGACGCCCGTTGAGTCCCAGGCCGCGTTGCGGTCTTGTGATTTCTTGACGATTGCGGCTTTGCCTTCAGTACGGACGTGTGCGAAATCGTCTTGGAATGGACTTGCACGCAGATGGCACGCACCCCGGTTGGATGTGGCATAAGCCAGTCCCATACCTTGCATTGCACGCGGATCGTAGCCCGGGAATTCTTGGCCTTTGACGACCATTGCCAGATCTGGGTGACCGTATTTCTCACAGAGCCGTTTTGAGCCTAGGCCGATATCAACACCAAACCCCGTTGCAGTACCCGTGACTTCGGCAGCCCAGACCAATGCCTCAGCCGAACCAAATTCAAGCGCCATGCCGCCGGTTTCTTCTTTAGTGATGGCACCAATGTCATAAAGCTCCATGGCTGCTGCGACGCTGGCACCAAATGAAATTGGATCCATACCATGTTCGTTGCAGAGGGCGCTTGCATATGTTGCGGCGTCGATGTCATCGACACCACACATTGGGCCAACAGCGTAAATGCCTTCGTATTCAAGCCCGCCCAGCGAAATCTCTGTCTCTTATACACATCTGACGCTGCCGACGATATGCAGTG
>OJFX01000844.1_pt1 | contig 11186 bp, 18 predicted proteins | sample 1594171 | NCBI WGS metagenome assembly OJFX01 (sample SAMN05416840, study PRJEB24817) | seawater metagenome | isolation source: Sea water | place: Canada:Atlantic | collected 2013-07
GCCTCACGTAACTAAACCTCCACCGGTCACTGGCTCCGGTACCCCGACCATCTCTGTCAGGGGGACTCGAATCGCCTCCGTTGGCACCGAGACGAAGCCTCTCAGGCTTCGCGAGTGACCTCTGACCCAGCTCGAAGCCAACTTGCGAAGCGAGAGAGGGTCGAGCGAGATGGCGCGAACCTCGTTTCTGGTCCATCAGGGCACCCCCGACGCCATGAGTTGCTCTCGAGAGACCTCAAACCTGGCTCCCCCACCGCGTCCTTGTCAGTACACATAAATGTAGCTATGTAGGTGACGGCCTAGCTCCGGAGCGCTCCGCTGCTTGTCAGCGTTGAGCGCGGTGACCAACGTGAGACTCTCCGTCGGTTGCCCTGGGCATTTACTCGGGCTCAGGAGCGCTCTCAGCCGCGTCGGGAAGCCGCTCGTACGGCTCTAGGCCAAGGAACCGCTCTGCGGCCTGCCGGTGGTGCGTGCCAGCCGTCACGGTCTCGTCCCACCACGCCTCTCCCTGGCGCTCAAGCACCTCGTATAGGTCTTGCAGGAGACCACGGCAGGCTTCCTCCATGCCCTGCGCCCTTGCAGCTCCCCCGCCAGCGTCGGCGCATCGGCTCGCCGTGGATGGCCTCGAGGGCAAGACCAGTTCGGCTCCTGTGGAGGCCGAATAGAACTCCAGCTGGGGTCCCACGACCAGGGAGTCGATCACCGGCACCCCAAGTGTCTTTCCCACATCCTGGAGGCGCTCGTAGACCGCACCGTCCTCGGCGGAGGGCGCCACATCGCCAGAGGGGTGATTGTGCCCCACGATCACAGCGGAGGCGTTGGCGAGGAAGGCCGCTTTGAACACCTCCCGTGGGTGCACCATCGCGCTCTGAGTAGTCCCGCGGGAAACGATGTGCGCGTGAGTGATCACGTGCCGCCCATTGAGGTAGAGCGCCACGAAGTGCTCTCGGTCGGCCGCTCCGATCAGGTCATGCAGCACGATCGCGGCATCTCGCGGGGTGGCGACTTTCGGCGCTCCCTGTGTTCGACCGGACGGTGCGAGCTGCGTTTCTAGGATTTGGATGCCGGGATCGCGATTAGGTGATGGGTATCGCGGCGGCGCACGTTCTTGTCCGGGAGCGGCGGGCAAGCCCGCGATCCCGTTGAACGTTTGAGCCCGCCCGTCGTCGTACCCCACCCCCTCGCGCACGTCGCCGCGCATGCGCGCGACCTCGAGGCGGACCTCGCTCAGGGGCTTCGGTTTGAACTGGGCGTCTCGTTCAACCTTGAGACCAGCCGGGCCCGTGATGGATTCGAGCTCCTTGAGGCTGACATAGCCGAGCTCGACCTCGTGGCCGTTGACCAGCCCGAAGAGGGTGTCGTCGCCGTCGAACTCGGTGATGAACCACGTCCAGCTCGTCCAGGGCGTGAAGAGCTTGGCGTGCACGATGGGATCAGCCCGCGCCTCCCCCGCATAGAGCGGGGGGATGAGCGCCCGGAGCGCGGGCGGCAGGAGTAGCTGTTGATCGGTCATTCATACCGATCCCACGAAATGAGGCCCGAGTCAATCCCTCTGTTGACCGAAGCCCTTCGGCAGGACACGCACACAATGAGCGCCCAAGGTCATCAGGGCCGAGACTGCGACGCCACGCAGTTAGCGCTCAGGCTTGTGAGACTGAATGCCCTGAACGTCCTCCGCCCATCGCTCCGCGAGCCTGAAGCCGAGGTCCACGTCATCACGGACATAGCGCCTCTGCACGGCAGGATCGCCCGTTCTCTGGCGAGCATCAGAGTCCCGCACGACCCTACCGCACGCCAAGCACTTCACTTCCACCTTCGCGTAGTAGTCGCGCGGCCCAAGTCCTGGCGAAGCGCCCAGTCTCGTAAAAACGGGTTCCGCCCCGCAGCACTCCATGAAATCCATCCCTTCAATGATAAGCAACCGCGGAAGGAGCTCCCAGGACCGGCTTACGGCTGCCGACCCATTCCCCGAGTGAGCTCATCGTTCCAATCTGCGCCGTCAATGGCGGCGCTCCGGCGCTCCGCCTGAATAAATAGGCCCTCCATCGAGCCGTGTAGCTTCATCAGTTGCGCCTCAATCGGTGCCATCGCCTCAAACGCCGCCGCCACTGCTTCGAAGTCTTACCCCTCTTCATCGAGCGGAGCCAAAGCCTCACGCTCAGACCTTCAACGCACCAGATGGCGCAGTCCGCCAAGCCCCGCTAGCTTCATTCCAAATGACCGCACTTGAAACGGCAGCAGTGATCACCGGACTGGTTTCGGGCCTTGGTGGTTTGACGCTTGGCATTTACAACGCCGTCATTGCCTATCGTGGGTCAACCCCACGGCTTGCTCTAAGCCTCGGCATCATGCAGCTCGTGGACCGGACACACGGACCTGGAGGACCGATTGAGCACGATGTGGGCGTGTTTACCGTTGCCAACACCGGAAGCGTTCCCGTCTTCGCAGCCCTCGCATTCGTGGAAACAGTCACTGGCCACGACCTGCTGCTAGTGTCGCCCCTGCCTCTAGACAACGGTCCCTGGCCCCGCGAGGTTCAGCCGGGGCACGCCGTTCAACTTCGATTCGACGTCGACAGTATGGCGAACGAGCTTGAGGCTGCCGTTGCGAAGCGCCCCGCTGTCAAAACTGCGGTCGGCTCCGTTCTCTTCGGCAAAGAAGAGGCCATGGCAGATTTTCACCGAGCGCTCGTCCAGTACAAGAACCGCAACCCCAAGAGCTCCTCGTGAGGAATGGAATCCGCACGTACGTCATGCTTCGCCGTGTCGCACGCCGAGACCTGGCTCCGACACAGATTCATGCTTTGCCGTGAATCACGCCGACATGCTATCCCATGAAGACCCTCCAACAGCACCGCGACGACCTCACGCTGAAAGGACTCTGGGAGTTTTCCTCAGATGTGAGCAGTACCGACTCCGCCAAAGCCACTAGAGCTCAGATCTTGCTGCAACAGAAGCAACTGCGACTCATCAAGAAGGAGATCGGTCAGTCGATGCGGTCGATTCGCGCAGACTTCGCGAACCGCGCCCACACAGCGGGGTCTACAGGATCCACGGTCCTGCAACTCTTCGGCAAGCGGGGTAAGGCTGGCTCCTGGCGCGCGGCAGCTAAAGCCGATCTTCGAACCGATCGAGACCGCGTCCTCAGCGGATACCAAGACTTGAAGCACTCAATCGATGAAGCCCTGATCGATCTAGATGCCGCCAAGATCCAGATCGCTGAGTATCTCGCTCGCTGAGATCGACGCACCTAGATTCCGAAACCGTCACTGAGCACGTCATTCCAGTCCGCCCCCCTTGCAGCTGGTGAACGATGGACAATCTCAACAGCGTCGCAGCCCATCCCCTCAGCGGCCGCCGTGATCGTCTCCGCAAGCAGGTCCCCACCTTCGTCGGCATCCGTCGCAAGTACGACCCGCCCGCCGCTCGGTAGCTTCCGCATCGCTGATCGCACAAGGTCTAGCTGGGCGGGATTCAGCGCTCCGGCCGTACTGACGAAACGGCGCCCTTCGACCCCAAACAGCGTGGCGAATGAGAGTGCGTCGATCGCCGTCTCACAGATCACGAGCTCCGTGTCATCCGCGCCAATCCCGCTCCCCCACAACCGCTTCGCACCTCCCGTCGCGAACCCTGTGAAGCCTCGGTTCTTGATCTCGTAGCCGGTCAACGCGCCGCCCGGCTCCCAGTGCGGAAACACAACGTTGGTACGCCGATCCACACGAATACGGTTCTTCATCCTCGGGTGCATGTAGACGATGGCCGGAATGCAGCGCTCCTCAAGATATCGATTGCCGTGCTCAATCGGACGCATCTCGTCGAACGCTTGCCGCACCGCATCGAAGTCCTGAGCCGCCGCCTCGAGCAGCACCTCTGGCGCCGCCTTCGCACTCTTCTCCCCTCTCGGCCGCGGCACCGGCATCGCGCTCTCCCCGATGAACGGCCGAAGAGCCTTTCGCACATCCCCGAGCGTGCCACCCTTCCGGCGCTGTTCAAAATCGATGATCGTGCCGCTGTCTGTGTGGTCGTGCACCGACGCGTAGATGAAGTGACCGTCGCTCTTCTTCGCCACAAGGATCCTCTCGCCGGTCACTCCATGCTTCATGGCCACCGACGTCCGGCTCGTCCTCTTGCGATCGACATCAAACCCGTAGGACTCGGCATAGGCCACAAGATCTATCTCCGTCTTGAACGCCTCCAGCTCATCACCCCGTCTCTTCATCCCTTTTTCCTTTCCCTACTGCCCCCACTCACACCGCCCCGCACCCGCGAGCCCTCCCTCTTCGATGCCACACCCCAGCCTCTCCTGTCAAGCCGTCGAAACCGCCACCGGCCCCCTCCTTCTCGTCAGCGGATTGAAAGTGTGCTGATCCTGCCGCGGTCACTCAGGACCTCAAGAGGCCGAGTCCTCGCTGCGCTGCGGGCCGCACCAAGACCCCTTGCGCTCTCTCGCTACTCCCACGGGCGGTCGGACAGTCACATCAACCGCCAACACAAGGAGAGATACCATGGCAAAACCAATCGACACCATCAGAGACGGGAGCCTGAAGGCCACCATCTGGAAACGAGAAAGCGAACGAGGAGGCTTCTACAGCGTGAACTTCAGCCGCTTCTACCGGGACGACGAGGGCACCTACCACGACGCGGACAGCTTCAGTGGGTCCGAGCTCCTGCGCCTCGCGCACCTGGCCACTCAGGCCTACGACCGCACGAACCAGCTACGCCAAGAAGACTCGGCAAGCGCTGAGAAGGCAGGTGCAGCATGACCGGCACCCTCACCCCCAGCCAGCTCCAAGAGGAGCTGGCCGACTTCACCGGGACTGGCCAATACGTCCGTCACTGGTTTCACCGCAGCCTCCTCTTCACAGACGGTGTGCTGCACTTGGCGGAACGTGCCGGAGCCCATTGGCTCGTCGACGAGATCGCCTTCCAGCACTCCGCCGCCCGCATGCGTCAGCTGATAGAGCAGGATGGACGCCTAGGCGAAATGCAGTTCTGGACCTTGACGGTCAACGAGGATCGCTCCGCGGAACTCACGCTTCGAGCCGACTCAGACGTTCCGGCCGCGATCGAGCACAAGATTCCGGCAACGGACTTCCCGCTCGAAACGGTTGATCTCTGGATGGCCTTCGACGGGGAGCACTGGGTCCTCTACCTCCCTTCCGAGCACTAAGAAGTGGCTTGGGCGGCCGCAATCAGCGGCCGTCCGACGCTCTCTCGCTCTTCAAGCTCGCGTTCGCCGTACCCGAGCTCAACTTGCGGGTCGAGAGCGGAGCACACGAGCGGCCGTCACATGCAATGCGGACAGGGCTCGTGTTTTCTTCGAGCTGATCATCTGAGACCGCCCCGTGCTCTGAGCGATCGAGGACGCCGCAGTCGGCCTCCTCAAGATGGCGCTCAAGCTTGCTTTGATTGCACCGGCCAACGGTGATGGACTCGGCCTGCGGCCACCCACGCCCATGGCGCGAAGAGCTTCTCTTGCACGACGAAGTCCTCGTCCCCGTTCGTCCCGTGCGCCCCAGGGACATTGGCTCAGTTCTCAAGCGGGGGAAACCCCACCAGCCTCGCGGCGATCTCTGGTGTCCATCCACTTGTCGTCGATGCATGACTTCAGCTCAGGAACTCCCCACTCTTCGAGCACCAGAACCCCTCCTCCGTTTTGGGGCGTACGCAGTCAGTTGGCGATGGACCGTGAATCAGCAAGCCCCTGCTCCTTTCGCCCGAGCGTTGATAAGGCCGTGATCCTGACGCGGGTCATTCCCGGCGCAAGGGGCCGAGTCCTCGCTGCGCTGTGGGCCGCACCAAGACCCCTTGCACCGCTCACTCAGCCCCGCATCGACGGACAGGCATATCAACCCTCAAACGAAAGGAACAGATCATGGGACTCGATATGTACGTCTGCACACTACGTGAGCGACCACCGAAGGAGGTCGACTTCAAACTGGAGCCAGAGGATGAGTGCGAAGGCCTCCACTCCTGGCGCAAGCACCCCAACCTGCACGGTTGGATGGAGGAGCTCTACTACTCCAAGGGCGGAAGCGAAGCCCCCTTCAATTGCGCTACGGTCGCCCTCACGTCCAGTGATCTGGACAACCTAGAGCGAGCGATCATCGAAGGAGACCTTCCTCCAACAAGCGGCTTCTTCTTCGGTGAGAGCCAAGATGAAGATGCTGCCGGAGACCTCGAGTTCATCGCCAAGGCTCGCAAAGCCATCGAGGACGGCCTCTTCCTCTTCTACGACTCCTGGTGGTGACGCAGCCCCTACCACTGCACGGAAGCCTGGGCGCACCGCCTAGGCTTCTTTGGCGCTAGTCCTCATCGCCGCGATCCCTTCCGAGCTCCGCCGCGAGCTGCCTTGCACCATGAAGGATGCGGGCCACGCGGATCACGTCGCCATGCGCTTCGTACACGAGGATGAAGCTCTTGGAGACCACGACGTATCGAAACGCGCGCCCCTCTGGATCCAACTCCGGCCTCAGCTGCCCCGAGTTCGGAAACAGCACCAACCGCTCAAGGGTGGCCTCAAAGTGCCCCCTCAGACGCCGCGCCTGATCGATCCCGAAGCGCTCGACGGTAAACGCCGTGATCGCTCTCCGGTCCTCAACCGCCGCCCTTGAGAAGACAACCTGGCTCATCCAGCGGCTGGACGCTCTTGCGCCTCGATGGCGTCAAGCTCGGCGTCCCAGCCCGCAAAGAACTCGGCCCCACTGACCACGTCCCCGCGGTCGAGCTGCTCAGCCCCCTCGAGGATCAAGGCACGCGCCCTATCGAGCTCCGCGCGCTTGAGGGCCTGCTGGTCCTCCAGAAGCCGCAGCGCCTCGCGCACGACCTCACTGGACGACTGATAGCGCCCCGACGCCACACACGACGACAGGAACGCTGCCTGCTCGGGCGTGAACGACACGCTGATGTTCTGACGATGAGCCATGACCGACCTCCTGTCATACATTGTAGCACACCCCTCCCCCGCGGTCAACACCCACTCAAAACCTCTTCCTTTCCCTACTGCCCCCGTCAGGAAGCCCTGTACCTGTCCAACCAGCACCACTCAGCAACAGCCTCTACCTCCCCCACCACAAAGCTGACCCACGAAACTCCATTGCACCCCTTGACGAATCGCGAGCCCCATGGAATCGTGATTTAAGACAAACGCATAGCCAGATGTGTTTTTGTGCTACAAAAACCACCGCTCCGCGGGCCCCTGCGGGGCTCTGGCTGGGGTTTCGCCCCCAGGAGACGACCTGATGACCCCTCTAACCCGATTGCATCGCGCGAGTGAACATCAGCCTGAGGCGCACCCTGGGCGGGGGTGCTTCGTCAGGCAAGGGCTCCGCCCCTGGACCCGGCCAACCCTCCGGGTTGGATGCGGTCAACGGCGCCCGTTGAATCAGCGCCAAGGGGAGACTTCGCTCTCCCCCTGGACCCCCATCGAGCAGGTAGGGGCGACTTCGTACGCCCCCTCCTGCACCAACCCCGTTGATGAACCGTGCGCCGGTTCAATGCGCGCCAAGGGTTCCGACCCTTGGAAGACGGCCAAGCCTCCGGCTTGGAACGGGGGCAGTAGGGAAAGGGAAAGGGCGTGGTGAGGGGTAAGTCAGAGCCAGGGCGGCCGAAGCTCAACGAGCACGAGAGGCGCAGCGAAACGTTGCGGGCTCGCGTGACGTTGGCGGAGCAAGAGTACGCCGAACAACAAGCGGCGATCGCGGGGCTGGGTGTGTCGGAGTACGTTCGGCGGCGGACGCTCGACTATGTAGTTCCGGCGGGGACCGGGCGCCGGAGTGTGGACCCCTCGCTTGTAGTCGAGCTCAACCGGCTCGGGTTGGAGCTCAAGGCAATCGGGCAGAACGCAAATCAGATCGCGCGATCCGTTAACGCCGGGCGGCCGTCTCGGATCTCGTGGGACGCGGTGATTGCGCGGATCATGGAGCTCGGAGACGAGGTTGAATCAGCACTTGTGAGGGTTGTCGACGTGGCGCACGAGGAGGACGGCGATGATTCCTAAGCTGGGGCGCGGAACGAGCTTCGCCGGGCTCGGGGCGTATCTGCTGCACGACAAGGGTGCGCAGACAGCGGAGCGTGTTTCCTGGACGGAAACGCGCAACCTCGCGACGAACCGAGCGCAGGCGGCCATTAGCGTGATGGCGGCGACGGCGATGGACCAGACGCGACTGAAGCGGGAAGCGGGAGTCAAAGCGACCGGTCGGAAGTCCCGTGAGAGCGTGCTCCACGTGACGCTGTCCTGGCATCCGGACGAAGCCGAAGCGCTGACGAAGGACGAGATGCTTCGTGCGGCTGACGGCGCGATCAAGGCCCTAGGCGCAAGCGATCACCAAAGTTTGGTGGTCGGCCATAGCGATTCTGATCATCCGCACGTGCACCTCGTGATCAACAGAGTCTCGCCACAAGACGGGCGGATGCTGAGCTCTTCGAAGGAGAAGTTGAAGCTCTCCGGGTGGGCCTTGGAGTACGAGAAGGGCCGCGGCAAGGTTCTCTGCGAAGAGCGTAGGTTGAATGCGGCTGCTCGCGATCGGGGGCACTTCACGCGGGGTAAAAAGAGCAAGCCCAGACACATCTTCGAACTCGAGGCCGCCAACAAAGACATACAAGGCGCTGCCGAGGTTCAGGCCGAACAGCGAGAACAGGACCGCTCTTTACGCCGGGATGACGCGCTGATCGCTGGCCGCCAGTCCAAGGCTTGGCGCGAGCTCGATCTTCAGCACAAGGCGGAACGAGCCGCGCTGCGTGTGGACCGCAAGAAGGCCGTCGAGCGATCTAAGGCCGCAGCCGTCGACGGGTTCCGCGATGCCTGGCGCACTCTTCAAGAGACGCACGACCGAGAGTCCATCGACTTCGAATCCCGTGAAGCGAGCCTGCTTGGCAAAGCTGCGAACGCGTGGCGCTCGATCAACTGGCGCGGATTCCTTCGCGCAGAAGATCGCCCCATCACGATCAAAGAGTCCTTCGGAGTGATCGCCTCGAAGGGAGCTCGCCTAGCGAAGCTCCAGGCTGCCCAGGAGTCCGCGAAGCGCAAGCTTCACGCCAAAGAGAAAGCCGCCGAGCGAGAAGCTGCGGCGGCGGTCATACAGGACTTCAAGAAGCGAGCCCTAGAGATGCGGTCGAAGCGCCTGCTCGATCGCACGCACCTCGAGTTCACTCACCAACTTGAGAGGGCGGCCCTCCGGTCTCGGTGGTACGAGCGCGGTGAGCAACGCAAGCGCGCCTGGGAATCTCTCGAAAGACGCTCCGAGCGGCGCTCGCAGGACCTGGTAACCGAGAAGCATCAGGAGCAAACAGACAAGGCTGTGGCCCACATGAGTCGCATGCGTCTCGCTATGAACGAGAAGGCAGCCTCAGAAACAAGCTCTCCCAAAGTGACGTTCCGGGAACGTGCCCGCCGCGCTCGAGAGCAAGGCAAGGATCAAGATCAAGAACGTGATGCCGGTTGGGGGCATTAAGTGATTGGAGGTGGATGCCCAGGCACAGCGCTGGCTCCCCCACCACGCCGCTCATCGTCTTCGCGGGTCTTTTGGGCGGCGAAGTACACGATCGCCGGATACGTCAGCTCTAGAGGGTATCCGGTTAGCTTCGATTGCTTGATCGCCCAGCCTGTCAGGTCCTCGCTCTTGAGACCTCCCGCGACGGCGTAGTCGTGAGCTTCCCAAACGAGCTTCGGCATCGTCATCATCCGATAGCCTTCCTCTGGAAGAGGCACGAACATGATCTCTGACTCGAGCTTCTGCTCGACGTCCTCGATCGACTCTGGCCTCTCTTTCAGAAAAACGCGCATTCCTATCAGTAGCACGTTTTCTGCGGTCGGTGCAAGTTTGACTACCCGCGCTCAATAGCGCCGCGACCGCGCGCGGACTGGTTGAAGCGTTCCCGCAGGGAGGCTTCACGATTGAACCTGGCCCGCAGCGACTCTTCGTTCGCGGCGGCATTGAATCGCTCCCTGAGGCCCTTGCCGTCTCCCTCTCGCTCCTGTTGCCGTCCGATGCGTGCGGCTTCGTTGAATCTCTCTCGAAGTGTCTGAGGGCCCCGGTGATCTTCTCCCGGGGTGGCAGGCCCCCTCCTGGCCACCTTCGCCGTGACCTCTTGGTGTACCGCCCCGCCGAGAGACGGCGTCATCGGCGGCCGATACTCCAGTGCTGGGGGCTTCGGGAGCTTGTCCCTCTCTGGTTCTGCAGCGGCCTTGTTGAAAGTGTCCTTGAGGTCGACCTTTACTGGGCCGTCAGGTGGCTGTGGCATTGGCTATGCAGTCCTCTTCTGGAGCGACGCCTTCGCGTACTTGAGTACCTCAACGGCGTAGCTGCTGGGCGGGCGCTTCATGGGCAGTAGGAGGAAGAGAGGATCGTTGCTCTGGTACTGGGCGCCACGGCCTTGTGATGGGCCAGTGAGGCTCCAGTAGGTTACGTGACGGTGGATTCCATTTGAGTTCGTCATGGTCCACCGGACGTGTGGAAGGCCCTTGTACTCGAGGAAGCAAAGGGCGGCGACGAAGACGATCAGGCGGCGGCGAAGGGTTCGCCATCGGAAGGAGCGTTGCAGCCCTAGGTCGAGAGAGATATCGGTCTTGGTGGTCATCGGAAGAGCCTCCGGATGCGTGAAACGATGCCTGGGCGGCGGTAGTACGGATTGTGCGAGGCCCTTGAGCGAAGGGTCGGGTTCTCGAGGTAGCTCTGCCGGTGTGATTTGAGGGGAGGCAGGTTCGAGATCAGGGAGATCTGCTCCTTGTCTCCGAGGGTCCGTAGCTCGCCGACCGAGATCAGGGGGCGGCGGCCCTGGTTTACGCTCGCAGTGAACCCGGCTTGGTCGACGGTGAGGCGTGAAGGGTCACTGCTGACGGATCGTTGGACGAAGGCGGCCTCGCCGCTGAGCTTGCTGAAGATTTCAAGCGTTGTTGGGTCGCTGGAGGCCCCGAAGAGGGTCACGCAGTCGGCACCAAGGAACTCTCTGTAGGACTCGCCGTAGAGGCGCTGCAGGGCGCTGAGGAACTGAACCAGCATGACCACGCGAATCCCGGCTCCGCGGTAAAGAGCAAGACCCTTGAGAAGGGTGCTCATGCGGGAGATATTCTGGAGCTCATCGATGAGCAGCGTGACCTTTCCATGGGACTTGTCTCTCGCGATCAACTCGATGGCCAAGGACACCACGAGCGCCATGTACCCACGAAGTGTTGGGATGCGTTCTGCG
>OJFX01000845.1_pt1 | contig 11182 bp, 6 predicted proteins | sample 1594171 | NCBI WGS metagenome assembly OJFX01 (sample SAMN05416840, study PRJEB24817) | seawater metagenome | isolation source: Sea water | place: Canada:Atlantic | collected 2013-07
CGAGATCATGCCTAGTCTCGTGGGCTCGGAGATGTGTATAAGAGACAGGGGCGTTCAGGACCTGCTCGTAGGACGCACCCTGGAACTTCGGGTCCGTCGCTGCCTTCCGCTGGCGCCGCTCGATCTCCCGATCCAGTGCGGCGGCGGCGCCGATGTCGCTGACCTCCGGCATGAGTTTGCGCACCGAGCGCTCGAGCAAGATCACGAAGCATGCTTCCCGCTGCTCCTCGTCCGCGATCTCGTCCCGAAGGTGTTCGGCGAACTCCTTGCGCGTGATGGAGATGTCTCCGCTCTCGGCGACGATCCCGTCCGACCACGGGTGCTCCAGGGCCTTGTAGCCGCGCTCCTTCAGTGTGTTCTCGAGCCAGAGCTGCTGCTGGTCCGGGGTGATCGGCGCGTCCTTCTTCAGGCCGAGGGCGTTCCGCGTCAGCGCCTCGTGGATCATCGAGAGCCGCAGGTACCGCCGGAATTCCTCCGGCTTGACTCCCTGGGTCGACATCAACTCGCTGAGTCCGCCCCGGAGGCCGCTCCGGCGGGCCTCATCGTCGAGGGCCGCGACCCGTTTCCCGAGCTCCTCGTCCGATACCAGGATTCCGCGCTTCATCCCAAGGTGCTCGACCACCCGCAGCTCGATCAGTTGCCGGAGCGCCGCCTGTCCCGACGGGCTCTTCCCCTCGCGCCAGATGAGCAGGTCCTCGAGGTCCTCGAAGGTCACGATCCCGTCCCGACCTTCGAGCAATCCGCCCTTGCTGGCCACGGGCCCGATGGCCCGGCCCGCATAGCCCTTGGGCTTGACGTCGGCCGGCGCCTGAACCGCAGCCGGTGCGCCATCCTGGGTGGACCCTTGCGAGTGGGCAGAATCCGAACCTGTGAGTGAGAGAAGGAGCGCCGAGGCGGCGAAAGCTAGTAGGGCCATGTTGAGGAGCATAACGGCTACCTCCATGGGCGTCAGGCCGAGGAAGGTGCGACTCCTGGCCCCGCCCTTCCAAAATACGTGTCCCCTACAAATCGGCTCCTCCCGCCGTTCTGAGTCCGACGCCGCGGGCAGCTCGAGCTGCTGCTACCGTATCGCCCATGAGTGATTCGCAAGAGATCGTGCGCGGGATCTACGCCGCCTTCGCCTCCGGGGACGTCTTTGGGCTTCTAGGTCTTCTTTCGCCCGAGATCGTTTGGAATGAGGCCGAGGGCTTCCCTTATGCAGATGGGAATCCCTACGCCGGCCCCGAGGCCGTGGTGGCTGGGGTCTTCACCCGTCTGGCCACGGAGTGGGAGGGTTTTGGCGTGGACGTGGGAGAGATCGTGGGCGGGCCCGACGTGGTCACGATGTTCGGTCGGTACCACGGCACCTACCTGGCGAGCGGCAAGGCGCTCGATGCGCAGTGTTGCCATACCTGGTGGATTAAGGATGGGCAGGTCGTGCGCTTTCAGCAGATGGTGGACACCAAGGCGGTGGCTGAGGCGCTCGCATAGCGCGCACTCAGAGGCGGTCGAGGGCTGGGAACGCTGCGGCCACTGCGGCGGAGAGCTGAAAGCGTTCAGGGACCACGAGGTCCTTCGCGCGCGACGGCGGCTCAACGCGCAAGGCCGTGATGGCGGTTCCGTCGTAGCTGAGCTCTACGATCGTCTGCGAGGGGGCGTGGAGCCTGAGGTTGACCGGCCAGTCCGTGGGCCACGCGGGCAAGACCGTGATGTCATCACCGATGGTCTGGAGCGCCATCTCCTGAAGGCCGATCATTCCAGAACCGCCCCAGTTATGGTCCGGAACCCAGTCGTGTCCGGGCCCCCAGAACGTGGGGAAGCGGCGCGTGCTGTCCTTGAGTTTGCGGAGGGTGTAGGCCGCCGCTTCGCGGACCATGCCCATGCGTGCGAAGAAGATGCCGTCCTGATGCCAAGAGACGACTTGTCCCTTGAAGCTTGGCGCGTGGGCGTAGGTCTGGCGGAAGATGTCGATCTCGCCGTCGCCTAGCTGGAACTCGTTGAACGGGAAGAGGGGGTAGAACTGGGGCAGCTCGATGTTCTTGACGTCGACCCAGCTCTCGGCGGCTTCGAAGACTTTTTCGCCGCCCCGATCCCCGAGCGTATAAGCGGGGACACGCCCCAGGAACTCCGTGAAGTAGGCCCGTTCCTTCGGCGTAAGCGCCCCGTCGCCGAGGGACAGGAGGCCCTTGAGGCACGCGTTGAGGCCCGCCACCAGGTCCGTGGGATTCTTCGCGCCGCGATAGGTTTCGCAGGCGGTGGAGGGGTAGATCACGAGGCGGCCCTCTGGGTCTGTCTCCTCCCCGTTCCGGAGCCTCTGCCGCATCCGGTAGTGCTCGTCGAAGAAGATGAGCGACTCCTTGATGAACGGAAGGTAGGGGGTGATGTCTGCACCGAAGAAACGGTGGTACTCCAGCATCATGTAGGCGTGCTCAAGCTGCGACTCGTAGTGGTACGCGCATGACTGGTTGGCCTGGACACCCGCTTCCACAATGTCGTTGTAGCCCTTAGCGCCTGTGGCGCGCTTGTCGCCGATGGGAACCTCTGTGCCCCGGCCGCGGTGGTTCCGTGCGTCCCAGCCCCAGCCGGCGCCAAGGACCAACCCGGACGCGTTCATGTACTCGGTGAACACGGCGCCACCATGGCCAAAGTGCCGCTGGACTCGGGCGCGGGCGCCGGGGAGGCCTTTGCGGTAGAGCTCGAACTGGGGCAGGATCGCGTCGCGGTCGCCGGCCTTGAGCATCGGCCAATAGAGGAGACGCTGGTTCTGGGCCGTGTGCATTGCCCCGCCCCATTGACGCCAGTCCGGGGAGTACGCGAATCGGGAGCCCACGAGCACGGGGTCGTAGCTGAGGTTGCCGCCGTTGAACTTGGTGGGGTATTCGCCCCGGACGTTGCCGCCCAATTGGTAGCGGAAGAGCTGGTAGTTGCGTCCGACGCGCCACGCGGGGTCCAGCGACGGGTCCCCCTGGCCCCCGACGACGATGTAGCTCCGCTCCCAGAACCGGCGCCACCAGCCCGCGCTGCGTTCGAGCGAGGCTTCTTGGTCTTGGCTCTTTCCAAGCGTGGCAGCCAGTCCGGCTCGCCACCCACCGAGGGTTCTGGCCTGGTCGATGTGCGACACGAGACGGATCGCATGTTGGGTGGAAGGCGCGTTGGAGACGAGGGTCCAGGCTTTGTGTCGGGTCCCGTTGTACTCGCCCTCCGAGATCCCAAGGGGGGCCATGCCGCGGCCCTCAAGAACGCCGCCGAAGGTGCGATTCTTGATGTCGTCGAAGATGACCGACCGATAGTCGTCCAGGCCCTGCTGCGAGATCAAGACCCCCGGAACCAGCGGGTCTTCTGGGTTTCGGTGGTGGAAGGAGACGCGGTCCCCCTCGAAGGCGACCTCGTCCTTCGAGCGGATGACCTTGCCCGGATAGCCCTCTAGACTGAAGCAGGTGAATCGCTCGCGGCGTCCGTTGCTGTCGACGAGTTCTTCGTCTTCAAGTCGCCAGTTTTCGTACGAGGCACGGGCAGTGATCGGTTCTTTGGAGTCGATCGTGACGTGCACCGTCGACGTTTCCACGTCAACCCAGCACACGATGCGGCCCATGGGGCCGTCCTCACGGTTCGCCTCGATCTCGATTCTCCCGTCCGCGAGGTTCAGTCGCTGGGAGAATGTCCCCCCTGGATCGAAGGGGCTCGGCGAAAGGGATATCCGCACTCGCCCGAGCTTCAGGAACTCCCCGTTCTCGCTCAGGCAGCCACTGCGTTGCACGTACAGGAGAAGCTCTCCATTCTCGACCCAAACGTTGCAGCCCAGGTCGCCCCCAACCAGTGGCATGGACTCACCGGCATGGCGGCTAGGCGACGCCCAGGTGACGTCGTACTGACCGACGTCGAACGGGTCTTCGGTCGGGGACGCGACGCTCGGTGCAACAGCGAGGAGACAGGCGGCAATGTGCATGGGCGCACGATACCTGTTTTGGAGGAACCGACGTCCGGCCGAATCGGCCGGCGCGGCCGTGGGTGCTTGCCGGCGTCAGCCACTGGGCGCCCCTCGGCCATTCCGGCGAGGGGTCATCGAGGGCAGGCCGCGCGGATCGAGTTGAAGATGCTGTCGATCACCAGTTGCGCGGGCTTGGGAACGCCTAACTCGTCGTGGGGGAGCGGTGCTCGACAGCCCGGGCAATGGGGGGCGAAGGCGGGGATCCAGGTATGTGCGTCGGTGACGCCCCAGACGGTGATCTGGGTACAGTTGGGTTCCTCAGCGCAGATGCGAAGCACGTCCTCGTACAGATCAGCTTGTAGCTGGAGCTGCGCCGGCGTGGGAGCCGCTCCGCCGGTGTCGATCGCGACGTCGAGCTCGGTGATGTGTACCTCGATGCCGATCTCGCCGTAGCGGCGGATCGTGTTCCTGAGGGCGGCCACGTTGGTCACGTAGGGGACGATCAGGTGGGTTTGTATGCCCACGCCGTCGAGCCCCGCGGGGGCGAGGTGGTCGCGGACGAGCTTGAAGGCAGCGTCGGCCTTGGAGATGTGCGTCGTGCCCGCCGGATCAAAAGCGGAGGCTGGGTTCACCTCGATGGCGCCCAGGCCAATGCCGTAGTCGTTGTAGAAGAGCTTGGTGCCCGCGGGGAACGTGGCCTGGGCCCGCGACACCGCGTGCTCGGCCCAGTCCACGTACCCCAGGGCTGCCGTTCCCGCTTGGGCCCACGGGTTGTCCCCGGGCTGGGGCCCCGGTCCGCGCATCTTCCGCGAGTCGGACAGGGCCTCGTTGATCACATCGACCCGATTGATGGGGAACGCTTGGGGCCCGACGTAGTAGTGCTGATGCACGGCGTCTATATGCTCGCCGATGACTCGGCGTGCGCCCTGGAATCCCAGCTGGTCCACCCAGGGGTCGAGCTGGAATCGGTTGTGCCAGAAGAGCGTATGGAAGGCCATTCCCTGGGCGCCGTACCCGAGGGACACCATGTCCTGGATCGTCTGATCCGCCACGGAGAAGTCGTAGTCCCCGATGCCGGGCCCAAAGCGCACAAAGCTGAACTTGTGCCACGTCTCCACCGTGAAGCTTGAGATCGCGGACCAATCGCGTAGCACACGCCGGTAATCCGGATCCGCCGCCAGGGGGACACCATCCACGGCCGCGCCGAAGGGCAAACACGGAGTAGGTCGCGCGATCCCGGGCCGTCCAACGGGCACGCCGATAGGACTCACCGTGGAGCCCGGCGGGGGCGAGCTGACTTGGGCCCGCGAGGAACCGGCGAGCGCGCTCGTTCCCACCAAAAGAGTGACCAGTATCGGCTTGCACTGCATAGATCAATCCTGCGGCGACACCCCTGATCAAGCTACCCCAATCCCCATTCGGTGTCCCTTGCGCGCCCCGTCCAGGGGAATGAACCGCGCACGGCAGGCAGCGCCTCTGGCAGAGGCGCACTCTTCAGATTGGCGGCCTCACCAGATCACACGCCTGGGCGCCATCGACGGATGGCTACTGGAGTCTACTCAGGGTGAGGATCGAGAGCGCCGTTGAGGTGACCCGGCCCCCCACGTGGCCCCAGGGGCCGTCGGGCTTCCAGGAGCCGCTGCTGTGCCCCGCTGATTCCTGGGACTCCGAAAGGGCGGCGCCCATGCTGGCGCTCCAGCGTGCCCATTCTTTTGGATGCGTCCCTCGCATGCGGTGCAGCGCTTCGGTGCCGTAGTACCAGTAGAGGTAGTCGTTGGAGTACCCGTCTTGGCTGTATTCCGGCAGGGTGAGGAGCAGCAGGCGGACGGACCGATTGGGTTCACCCGGTTCATGGAGGTCGAGGCCCATCATGCTCGCGGCGACGAGGGCTGCTGCGGTCAGCGCCTCCCCCTTCTCCGTTGGGTACTGGTCGTTGCATCCAACGACGCGTGAGGAAGCCGATCCCGGTTCCGTGTAGCCGACGCGTCCCGTTGGCCCATCCGTCATCGCGCGCAGGAACCGGTGGGCCCGCTGGAACGATGCCTCTGCCTCGACCTCGAGACCCGCCGAGAACGCAGCATCGAGGGCGTGGATCATCCATGCGGTCACGGACGTATCGCTGCTCCCGTCGGGCGGTACTTCGTAGCGCCAGCCAGCGTCGGGGGACTGGTTCGAGAGGATGAAGTCGACGGCCCGGAGGCAGGCGTTTCCGAGCTCGGCGTTGGGGTGCGCCCCGTACGCCTGTGCGAGCGCGACGGTGGCCACTGCGTGGTCGTAGACCGAGGTAAAGGTGAGGTGGGTGCCCACGCGACCCGTATTCGGGTCACGCTGGCTCAGGAGCCACTGCACTCCCTTCTCGATCGCCCCATCAACAGCCTCGCAATCTCCGTCTTGCGTCTCAGCCGTAGGCCTCGTCATGAGTGCCATGAGCGCCAACCCCGTCACGCCTACGTCGTGATTCTCTTGGCCGTACCCGGTGCACTTTTCGTGCGGGCACTGGGCCCCAAAGCCATCACAGTCCCAGTGCCCCTCGGGGTGTTGGTGGGCGACCAGCCAGAGCGCGCCCTGCTCTGCGGCGAGCGCGTAATCGCGATGGGCGTGCGCTTCTTGGAGCCACGCCTCGTACACGCTCTCGTCGAGCTGGTACGACACTTCCGATGCCAAAAGGAAGGTCAGGGAGGCGGCCCAGCGGGCGAAGATGGCGAGTGAATTCATGCTGCTTGGGTGCTACCGGAGTGCGGCCCTTCGGACACCGGCTTTTTGCCGAAGCGGCAACCTGGAGAGTTCGCGGGCGACACAGGGAGCGCGCTCGAGGTAGATCGAGCCGAGGTCGACTGGGGTTCTGCCCGGGGTTCTGCCCGGGGTTCTGCCCGGGGTTCATGCGATGATGGGGCTCGCACGGAAGGCGGTTTCCCAGAGCTTGATCGCGGCCGATCGGGCGGGGCCGTCGTGACCCCTCGACCCTGAATCCCATGCTTGCAGCTCTTCTCCCGGTTCTGGCCTTCGCCGCTGTGTGCCCGCAAACCACGAACGATCCCCATTGGCCCGGGGCGAGGCCGGCTGACGTGGTGCGCAAGGGGGGGATCGCGCGCTGGGACGAGGGGTTGCCACTCGGCAACGGGACGCTGGGTGTGCTCGTTTGGGGGGAGGGGAATCGGATTCGGCTGTCGCTCGACCGTGGCGATTTGTGGGACCTCCGCAGGCCCGAGTCCCTGGGGGATCCCGACTGGTCGTGGAGGACCATGCGCGAGCTCAAGGAGAGCGGCGACCATGCCCGGCACGTCGAACTTTTCGATCGCCCATACGAGGCGTTTGCGTACCCGACGAAGCTCCCGGGGGGGCGCGCAGAGCTGGTGCTGGATGAGCGGTTTCGCATTGACGGGTTTCGCCTCGATCTGGCCGACGGCGTGGTTTTGGTAGACGCGTCGCGGCCCCTGGAGGGCATCGCTCGCCTCAGCGGGAGCCTGCGCGTCCGCCTTCACCCGACCGAGCCGCTCGTGCGCGTGTCTGGGTATTGGGTGGATGACGTCGAGCTCGTGAGGCCCGCGGGTTTCGAGAAGCTAGGGGTGCCCGACGCAGTGTTCTCCTCGGGCGGTGACAAGGAGGACGGATGGGTCGCGTTTGAGCAAGAGACCGCTGGCGGCGGCCAGGCGCTCGCGGCGCGCTGGGGCGTGAGTGAGCCTCCCCACGACGGTCAGCCCTTCCTTCATTCCATCTGCCTAACGCTGCTGGGTGGGGCAGGCGAGGTCGACCTTGCCGAACGCGCCGTCGAGCTCGCGGGGACCGGGACGGACGCCTACCGCAGTCCTTGGCCCAGGGACGCAGTCCGCGGGTGGTCGGCGAAGGGGCCGTCGATTCAGGTTCCCCACGCCGAACTCCAGGCGCAATACGACCTCGCCGCTTACCTCTACCGGGCGACCACAGCGGACGGCGCCTCGCCCATGCCATTGCAGGGGCTTTGGTGCGCGGACGAGGGGGGGCTGCCGCCTTGGAAGGGGGACTACCACAATGACCTGAACACCCAGATGACCTACGCGCCGTACCTGACGGCGAACCTCTGGGATGCGGGCAGGGTGTGGCTCGACTTCAACACGGAGTTGCTGCCACGCTATCGTCGCTTCGCCGAGGAGTTCTACGGCCTCGGGAAGGGGCTGGCCGCGATCCCTGGCGTGATGGCCCTCGACGGCTCGCCTCTGGGGGGCTGGGGGCAGTACTCCTTGAGCCCGACCAACAGCGCGTGGATCGCGTGGCAGTTCGCCGAGCACTGGCGCTTCTCCGGCGATGAGCGATTCCTGAGGGACGAGGCCGCGCCGTTTTGCTTCGCCGTGGGGGGAGCCCTGCTCGCTCTCCTCGAGGAAACGGAGCCGGGCGGTCCGCTGAGGCTGCCACTCAGCACGTCGCCGGAGTACGGAGACAACCGGCCGGAGGCCTGGTTAGAGCCAAACTCGAACTACGACCAGGCGCTCCTGCGCGCGCTCTTCTCCGCCTGCGTCGAGATCGGTCAGGCGGTGGGGGACGCGCCGCGAGTGAAGGCTTTCGGGGCCGCGCTCGCTCGGCTCGAGGCCCTGGATATTGACGCTGAGACGGGGGCCCTCACGATCGCCCGAGGGGTTCCGCTCAAGAGCTCCCACCGGCACTTCAGCCACGCGTTGGCCATTCATCCGCTGGGGAACTTGGACCCGCGGCTCGAGGCGGACCGCAAGGTCATCGAGGCCACCCTCGACCGCATCGATGCCCTCGGCACGCGCGCTTGGGTGGGGTACAGCTTCGCGTGGAACGCTGCGATGAACGCCGTGGCTGGACGCGGGGATCGCGCGCTGCAACGGCTCGAGCAGTACCTGCTCTGTACCGGCCCCAACGGCTTTCACCTCAACGGCCAGCAGCGCGGCGAGTCGGTCACGGGCTTTACCTATCGGCCGTTCACGCTCGAGGGCAACTTCCTCGCCATGGACGCCTTGCACCGAATGCTCCTCGACGGGCGGCTGGACGGGCTGCGTGTGTTCCCGGCCATGCCGGAGGACTGGCCCGACGCGCAGTTCACCCGCCTGCGGGCACGGGGCGGCCTGATCGTCTCTGCGCGGCGCTCCGGGGGCGCGACCCAAGAAGTGGTCCTCAACGCGACGATGCCCGTGGACGTGGACCTCGTGGACCCGTTCGAGGGGGCACTCGCCGCGCGCTGGAACCGGGAAGTGACGCGCGCGGAAGATGGACGCCTTCAGATCCGGCTGGAACCGGGCGACACCCTGCGTGGCACGGGTGCACCGGGCTCCGACTCGAAGTGAAGGCCTCCCCCCGTGACGGGGGGAGGCTCAGGCTCCAGCCTAGGGCAGGGTCACCTCGATCGCGTTGGTGAACGTACCGATGAAGCCTGGGGAGAAGTCGCGGACGTAGACCTGGAAGGTCAGCCTGCCGCTCGCTTGGGGGGGGATGGTGTAGGGGATGGTGGCGGTTCCCGCTCCGACCCCTCCCGGCGACAGCAGAATCGAGGAGAGGTTCGAGACGCTGCCCACGCGCAAGACGCAGCCTGGACCGAGTTCACGGATGGCCCGCGACGATCCCTCCACGAAGATCCCGAAGGTGCCGCCGCGTCCTCCGGTGACTTCGAAGGTCACCTGTCCGCCCGGCTCCGGGCAGCCGGTCATCGTGAGCTTTGGAACGATGCCGGAGGCCGCCCCGCATCCGAAGCCGTAGTCCTCGACGGTGCCCACGCAGGTGGGGGGGCCGATGTTCACGGTGACGGTCGCCAGGTTGGAGTCGATATCGCCATCGTTGGCGGCGTACGTGAAGGTGACCGCGCCCTGGAATTCGCCTGGGTAGAAGGTCGCGACGTTGCCGTTTAGCCCCACGGTGCCATTGGATAGGCGGCCGAAGGCGCCCGGCGCCGGTTGGTCGATGATTCGATAGGTCAAGGGGTCCCCGTCCTGGTCGGACCCAGCAAGGGGGATCGCCAGGGGCACATCCCTGGGGGTGGAAACGGTCCGGTCCGCCACCACGGGCGCGCGGTTGGACGGGGGATCGTCGTCGTCCGGGCCGTCATGGCACGTGTAGCACGTGATGCGCTGGCCCTTGAAGAACGTCTTCACGCCGAGCTGCGTGTTGTAGGTACGGTCGGTCTTCGCCTCGGAGAGCACGGTCCCTCGATCGTTCGTACCGTGACAGATGCGGCAGTCCTGGAGGTTGTGCTCCGCCGCGTCCTTGTGGGCGTCCCGCACCCACTTGTTCCCGGTGGAGTGCATGCCGTGGGGGCCGTCGTCGAGCTCGTCGTCCTCAAGGTTGCTGTGGCACACCGTGCATTCCATGAGCGTGCCATCGTGCCCCTGTAGAAGGACGTTTTGGGCACCGTCGTTCTCCACGGAGGTGGGGAAGATGGCGTGGGGCGGACCGTGGCACGCCGAGCACTGGAGGTCGCCGTGGCCTGTGGAGAACCGATAGAGCGAGAATCCTGCCGCGGGAGTATCTGGGTTGGTCGCGAAGAGATCCGACACCGCGACGCGTGGCTGGCCCTGGGCGTCGAAGGCCGACTCGTAACGGATCTGTCCGTTGTTGTTTGTGGCCGAACCGGTGTGACAGTTCTGGCAGTTCTGCTGGTCGAGCCAGCCGACGCGTGTGGGGTCGCCCACCTCGCTCATCCCACCGTGACAGCTCTGGCAGTCCATCGAGAGCGCCCCGTCATGGCCCACGGCGGTGCCCATGGCGCCCCGCAGGCACTGGGTGTCAAAGCCCGGGTGGCAGGTGTAGCACGCGTTGCGGGTGGGGTCTGCGTCCAAGGCCACCTGGGACTCCGTCAGAACGTCGGCGTGCCCGCCGTGCATGGCCACCGTCATCGCGCTGATGCCTGGCATCCCCGTGCCTGGGAGCGCGTTGGATCCGTGACAGTTGGCGCAGAGGATGGAGGTGCCGTCCTGCTGGACCGTGTCCAAGAGTCCACTGGCACGGTAGCCGGCCGTCGCGAGGGCCGCGTCGTAGACCGGGTTGCCCAGGTTCTTCTCGTCGTGCAGGCGAAGGATGTTCAGGCGGTCGTCCCGCAGTGGATTCGGGTGGTACGCCCAGCCTCCCTCGGGGCGCGCGTAGGGACTCGACCCCGAGGCATGGCACTGGGCGCACAGGAGCTCCTGGGAGTTCGGGACCGACGTGACCGTTGAGGCCAGCTCCACTCCGCTCGACGTGCGCAGCGTCACTTTCATGAGCGGGTACGGCTGCTTGTTGCCTGCGTCGTCAATGGGCGTGAGCGGGATGCCCTCCCCCTGGGCTGTCTCTTATACACATCTCCGAGCC
>OJFX01000848.1_pt1 | contig 11176 bp, 7 predicted proteins | sample 1594171 | NCBI WGS metagenome assembly OJFX01 (sample SAMN05416840, study PRJEB24817) | seawater metagenome | isolation source: Sea water | place: Canada:Atlantic | collected 2013-07
CGAGATCATGCCTAGTCTCGTGGGCTCGGAGATGTGTATAAGAGACAGCTGCTAGTGCGCCAGGGCGGCTCTGACCTACATATCACGGTTGGAAGCCCTCCCCGGGTCCGCGTCAACGGGACGTTGCTGCCGGTGGAGCACCCTCCCCTGGACGGTGAGACCACCCGCCGCCTTGCTACGAGCATCCTGAACTCCGAGCAGATCGCGCGCCTCGACCGTGATCTCGAGCTGGATTGCTCCTTCGGCATCGACGGCTACGGCCGTTTCCGGGTCAACAGCTTCTATCAGCGCGGCTCCGTCGCGTGCGTGCTGCGGGCCATCCCGAGCGGCACCCCGAGCTTCGAACAGCTCGGCATGCCCATCGACGTTTGCCATCGGATCTGCAACCTCGCGTCGGGCCTCGTGCTCTTCACGGGCGTCACCGGATCCGGTAAGTCGACCTCGCTCGCGGCGATGATCGACTACATCAACGAGACGCGCAACGACCACATCATCACGATCGAGGACCCGGTCGAGTTCACGCACAACCATAAGCGCTGCGTGGTCACCCAGCGCGAAGTGGGGGACGACACCCACGGCTTCAAGAACGCCCTGAAGAGCGTCTTGCGCCAGGACCCCGACATCGTCCTCGTGGGCGAGCTCCGTGACCACGAGACCATCGAGGCGGCATTGACCCTCGCTGAGACGGGTCACTTGACCTTCGGCACCCTGCACACCTCGGACGCCGTCCAGACGATCAACCGGATCATCGACGTGTTCTCCGCAGACCAGCAGGACCAGGTGCGCACGATGCTCTCCTTCACCCTCGAGGCCGTGTTCAGCCAGAAGCTGATCCCCACGGCCCGTGGCGATGGCCGCGCCCTCGCCGCCGAGGTGATGATGTCGACGCCCGGCATCAAGGCGCTCATCCGCGATGACAAGGCGCACCAGATCTACTCGCACATCCAGACGGGTGGTCAGCTCGGCATGCGGACGATGTCCCAGTCCCTGGCTGACCTCGTGTCCTCCGGGCGCTGCCGCCTGAAAGATGCCGAGCGTGTGCTTTCCGACCCCAAAGAACTCCACAGTGCCCTGAAGGCCGCCTGACATGGTCGCTGTTTCGTCCAAGGTGAAAGGGCTCCTCCTGGAGGAGGGGCTCATCAGCGAGCAAGCGTGGGCCGAGGCGGCTCGCGGTGAGGGAGACCCCATCGAAACGCTGCTCGGCAACGGTGAGCTGCACGAAGCAGCCATGATGGAGGTGCTCGGCCGTGCGGCCGGCATCCCCCCCGTGGACCTGCGCCGCGTCATCTTTGACGAAGCGACCATTGAGGCAGTGGCACCGGAGCTGTGCCGCGAGAAAGGCTTCATCCCGATCGCAAAGAACGGCAACGTCCTGACGATCGCGGTCTCCGACCCCTTCGACGTTCTGCTCTTCGACGACCTGAAGCGCATGACGCACTGTCATGTGCGCCCGGTCTTCAGCCACGGCCCCATGGTCATGGCGGCCCTCAACGGCCAGCTCAACGGCGGGCAGTCCCGGGTGGACGAGCTCATGGACGAGGTCGGCGCCGCCGAAGACCTCGAGGTCAAAACCGACGATCAAGAGGCCGAGGACATCGAGTTCGGCGGAGCCGAAGGCGAAGACGCCCCGGCCGTCAAGCTCGCGAACGCGATCATCCTCCAGGCGCTCAAGGACAAGGCGAGTGATATTCACGTCGAGCCCGGTGAGAAGTCGCTCCGAATCCGCTTCCGTGTGGATGGTCGAATGCGCGAAATCATGCGCGCGCCGAAGGCCCTCCTTCCCGCGTTCTCCAGTCGCCTGAAGATCCTCGCGAGCCTCGACATCGCCGAGCGCCACGCGCCCCAGGACGGCAAGTTCCGCATCAAGTACCAGGGACGGACCGTCGACTTCCGACTTTCGATCCTCCCCGTGGTGGGGGGGGAGAAGAGCGTGATCCGGATCTTGGACGGGGGCAACCTGTCCATGAAGCTCGACACGATGGGCTTCGAGCAGAAGTCCCTCGACGACGTTCAGACCGCCATCGATTCGCCGTACGGGATGCTTCTCGTCACGGGCCCGACGGGCTCGGGTAAGTCGACGACGCTGTACTCCTGCGTGAGCGCCGTCGCCACGCCCGAAGTGAACGTCACGACGGTGGAGGACCCGGTTGAGTATCGCATGGACGGGATCAACCAGGTCCCGGTGAACCCGAAGCGAGGCACGACCTTCGCCGGTGCGCTCCGTTCCATCCTGCGTCAGGACCCGGACATCGTTCTTGTCGGTGAGATTCGAGACAAAGAGACCGCGGACATCGCCATCAAGGCGGCGCTCACCGGTCACCTCGTGCTCTCGACCCTGCACACGAACGACGCTGCGGCGACGATCACGCGCCTCGTGGACATGGGAATCGACCCCTTCATGGTGTCGAGTTCCATCCTCTGCATCTGCGCCCAGCGACTCGGCCGCCGCCTCTGCAGCAACTGCAAGCAGCAGGTGGAAGACCCGCCTATCGAGGAGATGCTCAAGATCGGCTTCGACGAGGAGGACTTGAACCAGCCCTTCGAACTGTACGAGCCGAACCCCGCTGGCTGTGCCCGATGCACCGCCGGCTACAAGGGCCGTTTCCCGATCCTCGAGACCCTTCCGATGTCCCCGCGCCTGCGGCGGATGGTCGTGGAGGGGAAGTCGAAGGACGAGCTCAAAGTCCAGGCCATCGAGGAGGGCATGCTCACGCTGCGCCGCGTTGGCCTCAAGAACACTCTGCGGGGCATCACCTCCATTCCGGAAGTGCTCCGCATCACCCTCGATGACTGATCCCAAGGCAATCACTGCCCTGCCAACCCCCAATTCGATGACCCAAGTGGGAGACGACACCCGTGGCTGAATTCAAGTACGCAGCAAAAGACTCTGGCGGCGCAACCGTTGAGGGAACGATCCAGGCGGAGTCCAAGGCGGACGCGGTGGCGGAGCTTCGTAAGAAGAATCTGATCATCCTGAAGCTGGACGCCGGATCCGGAAGGCGCAAGCACTTCCAAAAGGCAGAGCAGGACAACTCTCACAAGGGACGCACGGCTGCATCCAAAAGAGGGGCGAGGGCCAAGAAGGAAGAGATCGTGATCTTCACGCGCCAGCTCGCGACCATGGTCGGAGCCGGACTCTCCCTACTTGAAGCCCTCGAAGTGCTCGGTCACCAGGCGGACTCGAAAGGCATGCAGGCCACCTGCGACCTGCTGGTCGAAACGGTGCGCGGCGGCTCGGACCTCTCTGCTGCCATGGAGCAGGCTCCGAAATCGTTCACGCCGCTCTACATCAGCATGGTCAAGGCAGGTGAGGTGTCCGGTCAGATGGACATCATCCTCGACCGCCTGGCGGACTACATGGAAGCGGCCGAAGAGCTCAGCCGCGAGATCAAGTCGGCGATGACCTATCCCGTGATCTCGATGGTCCTCGTGGTCGGCATCACGATGTTCCTGATGATGGGCGTCGTCCCGACATTCAAGAACGTCTTCGACTCCCTCGATACCGACCTGCCGGCCATCACGCAGTTCGTGCTCGACATGTCGAACTTCCTGCGCGGCAACATGGCCCTCGTGCTCGGCGGCATGTTCGCGTCCATCGTGGCAACCGTGATGTTCAAGCGCACGGAGACGGGGACGAAGTTCTTCGACGTGCTCCTGCTCAAGCTCCCCGTCTTCGGGGTGTTGTTCCAGAAGGTCTGCCTCGCGCGCTTCAGCCGCACGTTCGCGACCTTGGTTCGCTCTGGTGTGCCGATCATGGCAACCCTGGACATCGTGGCCGCGACCTCGGGCAACTGGGTCCTGACGAAGGCGGTGCTCGCGTCACGGGACAGCGTCCGGAACGGCAACTTGCTCTCGGAGCCACTGACCCAAGAGAAGATCTTCCCGCCGATGGTGACGCGCATGATCGCGATTGGCGAGCGGACCGGCGCCCTCGAAGCGTTGCTCGAGAAGATCGCCGAGTTCTACGACAGCCAGGTGAAGGCACAGGTGAAGGCCCTGACGAGTCTCATCGAGCCGCTGCTCATCTCGTTCATGGGTGTCATCGTGGGCGGCGTGGTGCTCGCCATCTTCATGCCGATCCTCAACATGGTTTCCAACCTGTCGGGACAGTAGAGCGGCAGCCCGTCAGCTAGCGCTGTGCCGTTGCGCCAGCCATAGGGGAATGGACCCGCAGTGGGGTTCCGGACCCCCGTACTCCCAAGCCGCCGCGCTCTCCCAGCCATGGGGGAGCGCGGCGGCCTGCATTCATGGGGACGGTCCCATTGGCGAAGAATCACACCGAGGGCAGAAGGCTCTTTCTCGGTGCGCGAGAGCTCCGTGGGGGGGCGCGCCAATCCCAGGATCGCACACCCGGAGAAGTCGGCTTTCCCGCGCTAGCGCATCGGCTGGCGCCTTTCGTGGGGGTGAATACCCCACCAAATGCACTTTCTCACAAAACACCCGACCGCCGCCTCAAGACGGCCCTCGACCCTCGCCGATAGCCCCTATGGCGGCCGGCTGTTTCAGCTAGCCACCGTGCCCGGTCTCCGCGGAGGAGATCGACACCTACCTACCAACCGAGGGACCCGTCCATGGGGCCCGGGGGCACTGCCCTCTCAACTACAAGGGATTCTTGGAGAAGATGAACCGTAACAACCGCCAGGCTGGCTTCACGCTTATCGAGCTGATGATCGTGGTCGCCATCATCGCAATCATTGCTGCCGTCGCAATTCCGAAGCTCGTCAGCGCGCGTGTCTCGGCTAACGAGAACGCCGCTATCGCAACGCTTCGTTCCATCGCGGCTGCCCAGCAGCAGCTTCAGGCTTCGGCCGCTATCGACACCGACGCCGACGGCGGCGGTGAGCACGGCTACTTCGGCGAGCTCGCCGGCGCCGACTTTGTCCGTGAGTACAACGGTGGTGCGCCGCAGATCAGCGCTATCACGCTCGACCCCACCTACCTCCCGACCGCTTTCGGCAACGTCGTCACCGACGGTACCGACGGCATCGTGGAGCGTCAGGGCTACTACTACAAGATGCTCCTTCCGAACGCTGCTGCCGCGCGGCCCATCGGCTTCGTTGCCGAGGCGCCCACCGGTGGTAACCCGGGCACGCTTCCGGGCGCGTCCAACTCGGAGATCATGTGGTGCTGCTACGCCTGGCCCGTCCAGCGCACGAAGACCGGCAACCGCGCCTTCTTCATCAACCAGTCCGGTGATGTCATCGCAACCCTGAACAACGTTGCGGCCACCAGCTACAACGGCACCACCGTCATCCCCGGTGACGACGATGCGTTCACGACCGCTGCTGACATGGGCTCCGAGCCCGGCCTTGCGGCCGCTGGCCTCAACGCCCAAGTTGGCGTCTGGACGCCGGTTGGTAACTGATCGCTTGACGATCCTCATGGCCGCCTAGCGGCCTGAGTAGAGAGCGCCCCGGGTTCGCATCGCGAATCCGGGGCGCTTTCAATGGGTACCGGCGAACACGGCTTCGCGTCCGATGGATGGCGTCCTGCGTCCTCGGTTCCTCTACCGGCCTCCGAGCCGGAAGAGCGTCTCTGCGTTTTGCCCGCAGATAGGGGCCAGGTCCCTGGGGTCGTCGCCCCGCAGCCCAGCAACGAACCGCAACGTGTCGGCGCAGTGGGCTGGCTCGCAGCGCTTGCCGCGGTGGGGTTTGGGCGCCAGATAGGGCGCGTCGGTTTCCACCAAGAGGCGATCCGCCGGGCAGAGTTTCGCCGCAGCTTGAATCTCTTCGCTACGGGGGAACGTGACGATCCCGCTGAACGAGATGTAGAGACCCGCCGCGAGGTAGACCTCCATCTCCCCCGGGCCCATGGCAAAGCAGTGCATCACGCCGGTCACGCCGGGGACCGCTTGCACAAGCCGCGCGGTGTCCCCGTGGGCATCACGCGCATGGATGACGACCGGCTTGTCGAGGCTGCGGGCGAGCTCGAGGTGCCACGCGAACGACGCAAGCTGCTGATCCCGCGGCGCCCATTCTTTGAACCAGTCGAGTCCTGTCTCACCGACGGCCACGCAATCGCTGCGCCCGCAAAGGGCCTCAAGCTCCGCTCGCGTCTCCGCACTGAACGAGCCCGCCTCATGGGGGTGGAGGCCCGCGGTGCCAAAGAGACCCGGGTCCGTCTCCGCCAGCACGAGGGCATCTCCCGACGTGGCCGGCGTCGTGCCGATCACGACCATGCGGCCTACGCCCGCAGCGCGTGCCCGGGAGATGGCCTGCTCACGATCCTCGTCAAAAGCCTTATCGGCAAGGTGGCAGTGGGAGTCGACGAGTGTCGCCGCCTCCCACTGCGGGGAACCGGCGCTCATCGACAGTTGGACTGGATCATGTCGTCGAGGAAGCGGGCGAAGTTGATGTCAGACTCCCTGGAGGCCACCTTCTGCAGGAGCATGCACGCTTCCTCGCGGGGGTAGCCGCCGATCACCGACTGGGCGCTCATGCGCCGGATGTAGGCGTCCCCGGTGGACTCCACGAGGGTGGTCTCGAGGGCGGCTCGGGCGAGGGGGCTCGAGGCGTGGGCCTTCAGGGACTTCACAGCCACGTACCGCGCGCGCGGCTGGAGGGCGAAGTTGGTCGCGACCGAGGCCATCATGGGGACAGGGTCCTCCCCGGAGGCCTCGCAGGCCTTCAACCACCCGCTCGTGAAGAACTCGTCGTCGGGCGCGGTCTGGAAGGGGCGGCCCGCTCGCTCGAGGTAGGGCCGGGCGCGGTCCATGAACTCCTCGGGTGCGATCTCGGCGTAGTAAAGGAGGGCCTCGGTGCGGTCCTCGATGTACGGCCCATAGGTGAACGCGAGGTTCCCCAGAAAGACGCTCGACTCTTCAGGGGCGACGCGGGCCGCGATCCGAAGCAGGTTTCGCCGCACGTTGAAGTCCCGAATGGGGTACTTCTCGAAGGCTCGTAGGGCGGCAAGTCCGATGTCGGTGCGGGTGTCGCGTTCGAGGGCCTCGAGGCGCCGGCGGTTCCGGATGTACCAGCGGTCGTGGTGGTCGCTGGTCAGCGACTCATGCAGGGGCTGAAGGTCTCGCAGGAGCCCAATGATCTCCGCCCGAACCTCCTCGGAGAACGGGAGGTCGGGGGGCAGGATCTGATCGGGGTTGATCTGGATCGCTGCGGGGGAGAGCTTCGTTCCGTCACCCACGAGGGGCTCGGGGATGTCGGCGTCGGTGATTTCGAGGGCGGGGGCTCCGAGTCTCTTCTGCACCTCATTGGGGATGCCCGAGGGGGTCGAGCCGGCACTGGCGACGGCGGAAGTGGGCGATCCGTCAGCCCCCTGGCCGTCGTTAGAGCAGGAAGCCAGCACGAGGGCGGCACCTAAGACTGTGAGCCAAGCACGCACTGGGCCGTGCGACATCGCACACGCCGACGTCCCGGCGCTGGCGATTGAGGCCTGATCCTGGGGAGGAACGGGGCGCGACCTGTCCTGATCTGCGGCCTGTTCAGGGCATGTTTGGGCCATGGATGACGGAGCGAACTGGGGCACGGGCGTCGGTTGGGACACGGATTCGACTGGGTGAAGTGGTGGGTTGCGGCGCTGGCCCGCCATATGCAATGGGGGAGGAAGTGCTGCAAGTCGCGGTCCCCCTTCTAGCGTCCGTCGCCGCCTCCGGGGACAAGGGACTTGGCAAAGCGCCTCCGCGGGCCTCACAATGGTGAGCCCCCCAAGCCGGGACGGCCCCCAAGCCATCCCTCGGCATCCGACTCGAAAGACTCGGCTCCAAGCGTCCCCTGCTCGCGTCCCAGCGGATAGGGCTTCTGTTCGGAGCATCAGTGCCTCCGATCGGCTTTCCGTTCGGGTTTCGACTCCGGTTCGCCGGACCCCTTTACGTCTCTACCAGACCCCCATGCGATTGAAGCGTTTCGCCGCCCCCTTCCAGTCAGGGCATTCGGGCCAGACCAGGAACACCGGCCGGTTCACGGGCATGGCCGCCCTGATCGGCCTCACCGCACTGTCCGCCTGTAGCGGCTCGGCCTCGTCCGAGTTCTCCGGTGACCTCTTTGTCCGCTCGTGCTCGATCGGTTGCTCTGATGGCTCCGATGGCCGTGAGGTCACCTGTGGAATCGTGAACGTGACGGAGAACCAGGAGATCTCGATCCTGTTCTCGCTCCCGGTTGATCCCTCCTCGATCAGCCCGTCGAGCCTTCAGGTCACCGACACTGCGAACGGCACCTCCCCCGAGGGCCTCCGTTTCGTGGACCCGCTCGACCCGCGCCGGGTGATCTTCCGGCCGTCGATCTCGTTCCAGAACGGTGGCATCTCATTCTCCTTCGAGACCAACCGGACCTACGAGATCCTCGTCCCTGGTGCCAACCAGGGCGACGCGGGTCCGTTCATCCGAAGCACGGAGGGCAACCCGAACCGCGCCCGCCTGCGCTGTTCGGTCGAAACGACCGAGGGCATCGCGGACATCGTTCCGGGCGATCCGATCGTCACCGTCACGGCAGATCGCGTCACGAGCTACGACGCGAACATGCTGCCGCTGACCACCGAGCGCGTGCAAATCGGTCAGGACGTGAACAACCTCGTCACCGATATCTCGCGCTTCTCGAAGGTCTACTTCGCATTCAACGAGCTGATGTTCCTGCCCACCGTGGCGGACAACGGCACGAACCAGTCGCCTTTCATCAAGGTGCGCTACGACCGTGATGGGTCCCTCGCAACCTCCGGCCAGGATCGATTCGACCTGCCCGGGAGCTACGAGTTCTTCGTCGACCAGATCTCTCTGACCACGGATCTTGTCTTCACCCCCGAAGGCACGATCCCGTCGGCGGGTACCGACCCCATCAACCCGAACCTGCTCGTCATCCGGATTCCGTCCTCGGTCACCGACGCGGCGGGCAACCCGGTCACGACGATGAGCGGCGGCGGCATCCTTGCGGCAGTTCCGGAGTTCATCACGTTCCCCGAGATCACGATTCCGGAGAACGGCGAGACGTTCGACTCGAACGACCTCGAGGACCAGAACGCGACCGGCGCTGTTTGGGCGAACGGGATCCTGAACCCGGGCATCTCGGGCGGTTCCGGCCGCCTTGGCGAGCTCCGCGTTCTCTCCGGAGAAACCGTCACGCTCAACACCGAGAGCCAAGTGTTCCCGCTGATGGCCCTTAGCGAAGTGGACGTCATCGGAAACGGTGAAGACGCCACGTACCCGCGCTCGATCACGGTCACCGACGGTGTCTTCGAGTTCTCGAAGGTCATCATCGAGCCCAGCGCGACGCTGAAGATTGAGGGCGCGAACCCCGCGCGGATCCTCTCCCGTGGATCCTGCATCGTGGCCCCTGGCGCGATCATTGACGCCGCGGGCGAGAACGCTCCAGCGCACGACTCTCTGATTTCTCAGCCGGGTCTTGCTGGCCCCGCTCCGCAGCCCGGCCCCGCCGGCGGCGAAGGCGGATTGGGCGGCGACCGCGCGGACTTCACCGGCGTGCCTGGCATCATCGCCCTCGGCGGCCAGGAGAACCCCTTTGCGGTCCGTGCAGGCAGCAGCGGCGCCGGTGTCGGCGGTGACGTAAGCACCGAAGGCAGTGGCCCTGGCGGCGCGCCGTTCCCGGTAGCACTTCCCACGGTGTCGACCGGCGACCCGGCCAACCTGGGTGGCGTCGGCTTCAACCTGGTGACCGATCCGCTGGTTCCCGTCGACGGGATCCAGTGCATGGTCCAGATCCTCTCGGCACCCGGTGGCGGAGGCGGCTACTCCCGTCTCGGCATCGAAGGCACCGTTCAGGCGATCGGCGACGGCCTCACCCAGGCCCCCGGCGGCAACCCCACGTTCGCTCCCAACACGAACGGTGGCGGAATGGCTGCTCTCGTCGCGGCAAACTCGACCAACGCAGGCTACATGCGCCGACTCCTTCGTTGGGAGACCGGTGACCTCGACGGTGGTTCTGGCGGCGGTGGTGGTGGAAACCACCCCTACGGCAGCCGAGTGGGCGGCCAGCCCCTGGCACCCGACCCGATCATGGATCCGGTCGATTGCCTCGACGTGGCCCCTCCGTTCACGCTCTCGATGTTCGAGCGCTGGCGCGACCACAGTGGCGCCGCCGGCGGCGCGGGCGGCGGCGCGATCGAGATCACGATGGGCCGATCCCTCGACCTCCAAGGGCGGATCGACGTGAGCGGTGGCGACGGCGGTAGCCCGGACGGCACCGTCGGCGAAGACGGCTCCTACGCCATCCCTGGCGGCGGTGGCGCCGGCGGCGCGGTCCGCCTCCGGGCCCGCAACTTCCAGATCACCGGCAACGGCCGAGTCCTGGCGAACGGTGGTGCTGGCGGCACGGCCCCGTGGTCTGCCAACGCGATGGGCGCCCTCGCCCGCGGCGGCTCCGGCAGCCCCGGCCTCGTCCGGATTGAAGATGCGGATCCTTCGGGCTCCTTCGACCTCGACTTCTATGCAACGAAGGTGTCCCCGACGGAGTCGGCCGCGACGGCCATCGACTTCATCAGCTTCGCAGCAAACTACTACGAGTCGGCCAACGTCATCACGCGTCGCCCCGATTCGGTCACCGGCGCCACCTCCTGCTGGATTCGTCCGGTGGGGTCGTTCGTGAGCCTCACGTTCTTGGACGACACGGGTCCTGACGACGCGAATCCTGGCTGGAACATGGACGTGGTCCTCGACGACGGCATGGGCGGCACCACGGTGCGCCCCTTCCGTGGTTCGCCCACGTCATGGGAAGCTGACTTCGGCAACCTCCTTGGGTACGACCTGATGGTGGGCGAGACGGCCTCCCCGATCGTCGTGCGCTTCCAAGGCGCCCGTGCTGAAGTGGCCGACCTCAACGATCCGACCATCAACGTCGATCCCTGCGATTTCAACATCACTGATGTCCAGTCGCCGTTCTTGGCCCTGGGCTCCGTGACGCCTTGGGTTTCGCACCCGGCCGACCTCAACCTCGTCGAGCCCGCCACCGGCGGTCTGTACACGATCAACATGGTCCGCTACTGCATCATGTTCGACCGTACCGACTTTGGGGCCGACACCCCGGGCCAGATCCTCTCGGGTCAGAACGTCCTCGGTGTCGACAACATGAGCATTCGCGCCCAGCCCGAGTAGGCCCGTGTGTTCCCAAGATCAGCCCCCGGGTTGATTGACGGGATGCCTGCTCCTGGAACCGGCCCGCGTCCCCCCCTGTCTCTTATACACATCTCCGAGCCCACGAGACTAGGCATGATCTCG
>OJFX01000849.1_pt1 | contig 11154 bp, 9 predicted proteins | sample 1594171 | NCBI WGS metagenome assembly OJFX01 (sample SAMN05416840, study PRJEB24817) | seawater metagenome | isolation source: Sea water | place: Canada:Atlantic | collected 2013-07
CCCGCGGCCCCATCGGCTTCGTCACGCCCTACGCCCGCCGTGGCGCCTTCGCCACCTGGCAAGAGCGCCTCGGCATCCGCGCCGGTAGCCCCGATCAACCGGCCCGCACCCTCTCCGGAGGCAACCAACAAAAGGTCGCCATCGCGCGCCTCCTCCACCACGGCGTGTCCGTGTTTCTCCTCGACGAACCGACGCGGGGCATCGACGTCGGCGCAAAGATCGAGGTCTACCGGCTCCTAGACGAGCTTTGCCGTATGGGAAACTCCATCGTCATGGTCAGCAGCTACCTGCCCGAGCTTTTCGGCGTCGCCGATCGCATCGTCGTCATGTCCCGGGGCGTGCTTGGCACCGCGCGGGCCGTGGGCGACTGGACCGAGGACGAGGTGCTCGCCGAAGCCACCGGGGGAACGCTCCATGGTTGATGCCACGGCACCCACCCCCGGATCGTCACGGGCGCGCCTGTTCGACACGCTCGGGCCCTTCATCGGCTTGTTTCTCGTGGCCACTCTCTTCACGATCGTCGCACCCCAGGGTTTCGCGACGGTCTACAACGTCAAGACGATCCTCACCCAGTCGGCGATCGTCGGAATGTGCGCCATCGGCATGACCTTCGTCATCCGGTCGGGGGGGATTGACCTGTCCGTCGGGTCGATCATCGCCCTCGCCTCGGTGGTGACCGCCCTCGCCATGCGCGCGGGGTACGGCGAGTGGGCCTCGGCCCTCTGCGGCATCCTCGCGGGCTCCGCCGTGGGCCTTGTGAACGGCGGGCTGATCACAAAGCTCGACCTGCCGCCGTTCATCGCGACCCTCGGAACCCTGGGCGCCGCCAGGGGCGTCGCGAAGTGGCTCGCCGACGAACAAACCGTGAGCGCACCGAGCGGCGCCTTCGCCGACATCATGGCGAAGACCCCCGACCCTGCCTGGCTCATGGTGGCGCCTGGTGTGTGGTTGATGATCATCGCCGCGGTCCTCGCAGCCTTGCTTCTGCGCCGCACGATCTTTGGCATCTGGACGACGTCCATCGGTTCGAACGAGCGCGCCGCCACCCTCTGCGGCATCCCCGTGGACCGCACCAAGATCCTCGTCTACACCCTCATGGGCGCCGCCGCGGGCCTCGCCGGGGTCCTGCAGTTCGGACGCCTCGTGGTCGGTGACCCCACGAGCGCCGGCGGCAAGGAGCTCGACGTGATCGCCGCGGTGGTCATCGGCGGAGCGTCGCTCTCAGGGGGCACCGGGACCATCCTCGGATCGATCCTCGGCGCCCTGCTGATGGCGACGCTCGCCAACGGCTGCAACCTCTCAGGCGTTCCGAACTACGTCCAGGAGATCCTGATCGGCGCGATCATCGTCGGCGCCGTCGCCCTCGACGGCCTGCGGCAGAAGCGACGCCAACGCGCGGCCTAGGGTCTGCGCAGCGACCTCCACCTCGGCCAGGGATACGCGCTCCTCCGGCGTATGGTCGAGGGCCGCGTCCCCGGGCCCGTAGGCCACCGCGGGGCAACCCCAAACGGGCGCGAGCACGTTCAGGTCCGCCGTCCCGGTCTTGACCTGGAAGCGCGGCTTCACGCCGGTGCGGAGAATCTCCCGGCCGAGGGCACGGGCGATCGATGAGGTGCGCGGGCCACGCCATGCGGCAGCGCGGCCCCCCACCGTGAACGTCCCGCCGCAGGCGATGGCCGCGACGCGTTCCCGGACCCAGGCCTCGGCCTCATCGGGCGTGAGGCTAGGAGGAAGGCGCAGCGCAAGTCGGAGGTTCGCCGTGTCCGCCACGCCGTCGTGGCTCGACCCCATGCCCATGAGTCGGGGCAAGATGGAGTCGAAGAGCGTTGCGCCTTCGGGCGCAAACGTCGCCGCATCCCGCGCAATCCGCTGCCAGATATCGCTAGCGAGCTCCGGCGCACTCTTCGCCTCATGGGCCCCGTGGGCGCTATCGCAGGCGACGTCCACGCGGCCGGAGAGGATGCCCTTGTAGCCGAGCGTCACGCCGTCCGCGCCGCTCGGCTCTCCGATGACAAGGGCCTCCGGCGCGGCCGTCCAGGTGTCCGCCAGGTACTGCGCCCCCTTCGAGGATTCGGCCTCCTCCTCCACGCAGCCCACCACCACAAAGCGCCCGTCGACCCCCGCGTCCACGGCGCGCCGCGCCGCGGAACAGAGCGTCACGAGCGACCCCTTCGCATCCACGCTTCCGCGCCCGTGCAGGACACCATCCGTTACGTGTACGGGAAGGTCACCTGGCACGGTGTCGATGTGCCCAACCAGAGCGATCGTGCGCGTCCCTTGCCCAATGACCCCCACCGCGTTGCCCGCGGCGTCCAAGTGCGCGCGGAAGCCGCGGCTCCCCAGGGCATCCACGAGATAGCCCGCCGCCGCGCCCTCATCCCGGGAGAGGCTTGGAATCCGCACGAGCTCCTCGAGCACCCGCGCGGTGTCCCCCTGATCAAATGCAGCGCTCATGCGGTCAACTCCAGCACGTTGTCGATGACGGTGTCCCAATCACGTTCGTCAATGACGAGCGGCGGCAAGAGCCTGAGCACGTTACGGCCCGCGGGGAGCGCGAGAATACGCCGCGAGAAGAGCGCGTCGAGCGCAGGCCGCACGGCCCCGCGCAGTTCGATTCCGATCATTAGCCCTCGTCCGCGCACTTCGCGCACATTCCGGCCCGCCCCTTCCCGGAGCCGAGCCATGGCGTGCTCGCCAAGGCCCCGCGCCCGCGCGCAAAGCCCTTCGCCCTGGATCACGTCCAGGACCGCGTGGGCCGCTGCGCATGCCAGGGGGTTGCCACCGAACGTCGAGCCGTGGCTCCCGGGGGGCAGGGGGCCGAGGGCCTCCGTCATCCCCACGGCCCCCATGGGAAAGCCGCCCGCGATGCCCTTCGCCAGCGCCACAAGATCCGGCGTCACGCCCACGCCCTGGAACGCAAACAGATCCCCGGTGCGGCCAAATCCGGTCTGCACCTCGTCGAACGCCAGGAGCGTCCCCGTGCTGTCGCAGAGCTCCCTGACCTCCCTTAGGTACTTCGCCTCCGCGGGCCGGACACCGCCCTCCCCTTGGATCACCTCCAGCACCACGGCCGCCGTGCTGGAATTCACGACCTCGGCCAGGCTGTCGATGCGCCCGTACGGCACATGGGTAAAGCCCGGGACAAGCGGCCCAAACGGCGCGCGGTACGCTTTTTCCGCCGTGGCGCTGAGCGCCCCGAGCGTGCGCCCGTGGAATCCGCGAATGCACGCCACCACTTCGGTGCGCCCCGTTTTCAGCCGGGCGACCTTGAGGGTGGCTTCCATCGCCTCCGCCCCTGAGTTGCAGAGGAACAGGCGCGAGAACGGGGCCCCCAAGGCCTCGACCAGTGCGGACATGTACGCCGCCCGCTGCCCGTTCGCGAAGCTAGGCGTCAGCGCCATCAGCCTCCCGGCCTGGTTTGCGATGGCCCCCACGAGCTTCGGGTGTGCGTGCCCGAGGGAGGCGACCCCGTACGAGGACGTCGCATCGATATAGCTGTTCCCTTCGGAGTCAAAGAGCCGGGCGCCGCTGCCATGGGTGAACTCCACCGGCCTCGGACGGATCGCTCCCGCCCCGAGAAGGGTCTCGATTTCGTGGGCGGGCGCGCTGGAATCTCGGGGGGCTTCATTCAGCTGGGTGGAACTCATGCGTTCACCTCCTGGGCTGCGTGTTCGATGAATTGGGTTCCACCACCGCCAAGGGCGGCGACGAGTGGTTCAGGGATCGAGGCGCTGGCGATCACGGCGCGCCGGACGCCGAGACCGTCTCTTGAGATGGTTTGGCTCGGGCGAAGGGCTTCGCTCGCGGCGAGCACTTTGCGCTTCATGCGGCCTTGGGCGCTCTCTAACGCCGCGTCGACCTCGGCGAGAGGGACGGTCCGGATCAGCGAGGCGGGGTCCGGGAAGCGCTCCATCAGGCCGGGCACGCCCGTGAGCAAGACGAGCGACTCTGCGCGAAGCGCCGCCGCGATCGCCGCCGCCGCTCGATCCCCGTCGACGTTCAACGGCTCACCCGACTCCGTCATCGCCAGGGGCGCAAGCACGGGAACGTACCCCGCCGCCAGCAGGGCATGCACGGCCCCTGGTTCGACGCCTTCGATGGAGCCGCTCCAGTCGTCGCGCACGATGCGAACACGGCCGTTCCGAACGTCACGGATCGCCGCCTTGCGCCGCCCAAGGAGGGTGCCACCGTCGAGGCCCGAAAGCCCCACGGCGGACACGCCCCTCCGGCGGAGTTCACCAACGATCCGCCGGTTCACGAGGGCCGTGGCCATGACGAAGAGCTCGAGCGTGCGTGGGTCGGTGTGGCGGCTTTCGTGCCCGCTCGGCGACCGCAAAACCGTCGCGGGATGCCCGACGTCCCGGGCCAAGCGGTTCGCCTCTGCCGAGCCTCCATGCACGATCACGGTGGGCTCACCCGCGCGGACCCGAGCCGCCACATCGTCGAGGGCGGGGCCGTGCTCGACGCCCTCCGCTCCGCCAAGCTTCAGGACACAGAGCGACGCGGGAGCATCGGCATTCGGATAATTCGAATCGGTCATGGGATCAAGCGGGGTGAAGGCCAATGGTCTCGAGCGACGTGCGCTCCTCCAGTCCGTGCATCAGGTTCGCACACTGCACCGCCGTGCCCGCAGCGCCCTTCATCAGGTTGTCGATGGCGCAGAGCGCCACCACGCGGCGGCCGTCCTCTGAGATCTGCCAGCCCACATCGGCGTGGTTCGTCCCCGCCACGAGGCGCGGCTCCGGATGGCGGTAGGCCCCGCCGCGGTCATGCACAACGCGCACAAAGGGGTCCGCGCCATAGGACTCGCGGAACGCTCCCCAGAGGTCCTTGTCGGTGACGGGCTCGCGCAGCCAGAGGTGCGCCGTGGCGAGGGCCCCGCGCACGAGCTCCACGGAGGTCACGGTAAGGTCGACCGCCGTCAGGCCCGTCACCTGCCGGACCTCCGCCACGTGGCGATGCCCCGTTGGCGCAAAGGAACGCACGACGCCGCTGCGCTCCGGGTGATGGGAGCCCGCGCTCGCGGAACGCCCCGCCTCGGACGAGCCGACCTTCAGATCGACGATCGTGCGCTCGCTTGGATCGAGGAACCCCGCCCGCACAAACGGCAAGAGCGCGAGGTTCGACGCGGTGGCGTTGCAGCCCACGCCGCTGACGAAACGGGCGTCCTCGATGCGCCCACGATTCGCCTCGGGTAGCCCGTACACAAACTGCCCGAGCCGCTCCGGCGCGGGGTGCGCCGCCCCATAGGTGGCTTCGTACGCTGCCGCGTCGTCGAGACGGAAGTCCGCAGAGCAGTCGATCACCCGGGCCGCCATGGACTCGAATTGGTCGATGCGCTTGGCGGCCTCCCCATGGGGCAGGGCGGCTATCAGAAGGTCCACGGGAGCGAGTTCCTCCATGGACGAGAACCGAAGGTCCGTCCAGCCCCGCAGCTGCGGGTGAAGCGTCCGCACGGCCTTGCCCGCGCTGCGCTCGGAGGTCACCTGCTGCACTTCGAAGCCCGGGTGCTGGATGAGCAGCCGCAGGAGCTCGCCTCCCACGTAACCCGAGCCTCCGACGATGGAGACCGTGATGGGCTGACTCATCGCACGGCCTCCATGGGGCGCAGGATCGGCCCGTTGGAAAGGGACCCCAGCACGTGGTCCACCATGGCGCCCGGGATGTCCACGCCCGTGGGCGCAATGGAGTTCCGGAACTCCCCCGAGTGATTCACCTCGAGTGCAGCAAGCCCGTTTGTAGTCTCCACCAAGTCCACAGCGAGGATGCCACCGCCCACGGCGGCCGCGGCCGCTTCGGCGACCTCGGCGATTTCCCCTCCGACCTCGCAGCGGGACACCGAGCCCCCCTGGGCCGTGTTCGTGATCCAGTGCTCGCTCGTGCGCCAAATGCCAGCGATCGCCTCACCGCCCACCACAAAGACCCGCGCGTCGCGGCCCTTCTTCTCCACGTACTCCTGTACGTAAAAGACGCTGTGCTGCCACGAACCGAGCACCGCCCGGTCCTCGAAGACGGCCTCCGCCGCCGCCCGCGTGTCGAGACGCGCCACGAGGCGCCCCCAGGATCCCACGACCGGCTTGAGCACACAGGGATAGCCGAATCGCTCGGCCGCTTCGAGGGCGGCCTCGGGGGTGAAACAGACCTCGGTGCGCAGCGACGGCACGCTCGCCGCCGCGAGGGCCAGGCTCGTAAGCACCTTGTCCCCGCAGGTGCGGGTCACATGGGCACTGTTGAAGCAGGTCACGCCCCGGGCCTCCAGGGCCTCGGTGGCGTAGAGGGTCCTGCCGAAGGCGAGGCTCCGATTCCAGGCGGCGGACCAAGGAGCTTCGCCGGATTCCGGAACCAGGTCCAGCCGAAGCCGGGCGTCGTCGACCCGTTCGAAGGCGGCCCCGCGGGCCTCGAGCTCCTGCAGGAGGAGCTTCTCTTCCACGCGCAGGCGTGAGGTGATGAAGGCGAGCGTCATGTCATTCACCCCAGTCTTCAGCGACCTCAGGGGCCTCCGCCAGGGCGAGCGGGTCGATGGTTTGCACCTCGAGCTCCGCCCCACAGTCGTCGCAGGCGAGGACTTCGCCCTGCATGACATCGGCCGGCACGGGTACGGCGGCTTCGCAGAGGGGGCAAGAGGCGGTTTGGGCTTTGAGAGTGGTCATGGCGGTCGGTTTCGTGATCTGACGTTTGGGTGCGGGCAAAAAAGAACCCGCCGGTGCCTCGAGGGCGAACCGGCGGGTGTTCGTCGTGGGGTCCCTTGTCTTGGGACCAGTGTTAGCGCTCGGCTAACTCCTCGAACGAGCTCTCCCTCCGGAACGCGGTCCGGATTTCGATTTCTTCGCTTTGACGGCACGGGCCGCAGAGAAGAAGTTGGGGAGCTGTGAGGTGAGGAGCAACATGGGCTACGGGGGGAACGCTAGGGCGCTCGCCCGAGGAAGCCAAGTAAGAACTGCCTCAAACCGAGCCGGACGCAACATCGTAGCCTGACCCTAGGCTGCATCCCCCACTGGGTTCCCCGCCGAATCCACACCGCTCGAGGTCACGACTCCCGGCCCCCTTCGAACACCCGCCACCATGAGATTTCCCACCCCTACCACACGCATCGCGATCTGTGCCGCTCTCTGCACGGGCCTATGGTCCTGCAGCTCGGTCGAACCGCCCCAGGGCGAGGAAGCCGCGCAGGTCAGCGAACCAGAAGGCGGGCAAGCGATGCCCTCGGCCGACGAGCCAACGGACTTCGAGGTCGAACTGGAGGCACTTCCCGAGGAACCTGAGAAGGTGGCGGGGCTGAGCTCCGCGGCCCTCTCCAAGGAGGCGGCCGACCTACCCGACGTCCCCTCCGACACGCCCCTCACCCCCGTAGCGAACGCCCTCATGCAGAAGTCCGAAGTGAAGTCCAGCTACAACGAGCTCACCGAACGCGAGCAGTACATCATCCTCAACAAGGGCACGGAGCGCGGCGGCACCGGCGAACTGCTCGAGAACAAGGCCGAGGGCACGTACATCTGCCGCCAATGCAACGCCGCCCTTTACACATCCGACCAGAAGTTCGAGAGCCACTGCGGCTGGCCGAGCTTCGACGATGAGCTCAGTGACGCCGTCCGGCGCGAGACCGACCGCGACGGGCGCCGCACCGAGATCCTCTGCAAGAACTGCGACGGACACCTTGGCCACGTCTTCCTGGGCGAAGGCTTCACGCCAAAGGACACACGTCACTGCGTGAACTCCGTCTCGATGAAGTTCATCCCCGCCGGCGAAGCGCTCCCCGCCAAGATCACCATCAAACCCTGATCGCGGCCGGAGGCCCTCGGGTCCTCCGGCACTGTGCCCATGACCGAGTCCCCCCGCCTCCTCATCCGTCGCATTCAACCCGGCGACCTCGACGCGATGATGGCGGTCTACGGCGACCCGATCGCGATGCAGTACGTGGACGACGGCCTCCCCATTGGGGAGGCCGATTGTCGTAGGTGGATCGACGTCACGCTCCAGAACTACGGAACCCGCGGCTACGGCATGTTCGCGGTGGAACGATTGGACACGCAGGACGTCGTCGGATTCTGCGGCCTCGTGCACCCAGGCGGCCAAAGCGTCCCCGAGCTCAAGTACGCCTACCTCCAGAGCGCATGGGGCTTGGGCTACGCCACCGAGGCAGCCATCCGGCTCTTGGAATATGGGCGCACGGTCCACGGGATGACCCGCGTCATCGCCACGACGTCGCCGGACAACGCGGCCTCCCACCGCGTGCTCGTCAAAGCAGGGATGCACGACATCGGCGTCCAAGTCGAAGGCAACGGCGAACGCATCCAAGTCTTCGAGTGGAGCTAGCTGGAAAGCGCGGAGGTCACTGCTGCACAGGCTCCGCGAGGGTTTGGCGCTCGCCGACGCTGATCAGTCGCCTCTGGTAGGCCTGGCCCGCCCAGCTCGACAAGGTGCGGTTTGCGTTTTTCGCGTCCGCGATCCGGCGCGCCGCGTCACGGGTACGGTCCATCAGCCCCTGGCGCAGCGCCATGAAGGTGTCGCCATCCACGTGTCCGTTGACCAAGGAGCGGTTGAGGTACCCCTTGAGCTCGTTGAAGGTCTCACCGGTGATGTGACCGGCGTTGAGCTCGGAGGTGATCCGGTCCAGGGCCTCCCTGGGCCCCTTGCCGCCGATGGCCCGCGGGAGGTCGTCGAGCACCTTGGCGGTCTGAATCGTCCGATAGGCCTTGCCGGCGCTCTGCTCCATGCCCTCGATGAAGCCCGAGAGCTCGTCGACGACGCGGCGCGGGTTCAACTCGTAGAGCACCTTCCCGCCGGGGCCCCGTGGGCTGAGAGAGCGCAGCATCTCCTCCGCCTGGCGCGGCGTGATCACGCCTTTGCCCACGTCGTCGAAGATAGCCATGGCGCTCTGCAGCCGAGCGGGCACGTGGACATCGGGGCGCAGTCCGTATTGCCGCGCACGGGAGAGGATCAGGTCCTTGTATTGCTTCGTAGCTTGGCGCATCCCCTCGGCGGTGTCCTTGCCCGCGCGCACGAGGGCCACCTCTGCGGCGGCGACGTTGCCGGCGTTCCGGAGGGAACGCGCTTCGCGCAGGGCGTCGTCGGCGGAGTGGAACCAATGATCGGACTTCACACGGAACGTGTCGGCAATGTCCTGGGGACGGGTGAGGGTCGGGCGCAGTCCCTTGTTGAGGAACGCGTCGAGCTGCACCTCCCCCACGGCGTACGCTTCCCGGTGGAACTTGGACGTGACCATCTGGTCCAGGTGACCACCCCAATTCTGGAGCTGCCGTCGGCCCAGGTCGCTCGTGAGATCTGGGACGGGCTCGCCGCGCGTCTTTCGCCAGAACTCCTGCAGGTAGATGCCCTTGCTGCCCTCCAGCATTTCGTCCGTCTGGCCGCTGATGCCACGGGGGCCGTGGGGCACGTCGCCGATGTAGTCCGACAGGATTTCGCCCTTGGGGCCCCGCATGGGCGCGCCGTCCGCGCCGCGGCGGATCCGCTCGACCACGTAGGTCACGTCCCGGTCACGGCCCACGGAAGTGCGGGGGGTCCCGCCGGTAGATGGGCGTTTGTTCGTGATCGATAGCGGTTTGACCACCACGTCGTCCATATCCGCGCCGTTCCGGCGCGCGATGTCGCGCACGAGATCGGTGTCCTTGAGCCGGCGCCCCACGGCGTCGTCCACGTCCGAGTAGACCCGATTCCAAACGTCGTTCACGTCCCGGCGCAGGGCGTCTCGCGCGGCGTCGCTGTTGACCACCCGCTGGGCGAGCTTATCCCCCTGGAGATCCGTAGCCCGCCGCACGAAAAGACCGTCCAGGTCGGCGACTTGCTGCTCGACCCGCCGAATGGCGGCGGGGTCCGCGCCCGTACGGCGCAGGGCATCGAGCTGCTGCTGGGCCTGCCGGCGGCTCTGGGACAGCACATCCAGATCCTCCACGATCGAAGCGGCGTTGCGCTCGGCTTGGCGCATCCGGCGCAGGTCCGCCGCGCCCTCGGCGGAGTTGACGAAGGTCCTGCGCGCGGCGTCGGCGGTCTCCGAGTTGGCACTCCGCAGGAGGCTGCGTTCCTTCGTCATGAAGTCCGTGATCTTGCGGAACGCGATATCCACATCATCGAAGGACTTGCCCAGGGCGTTCGCGAGCTTGCGCTTCGCGGCATCGGTCATGCCCTCGCCCATCTCCCCCAGATGGGACAGCAATCGGCGAGCCTTCGCGCTGCGTTTGAACAGCTGCTCTAGCCCGAAGGGCGCGAGCAGGCCAGCGGAGGTGAGCACAGCGCCGAAGGCCGTGAGCTTCTGTCCCGAGAGCGTCTCGCCGCGGTACAGGGCGAGGAGGTCGTTCGCTTCACCCACGTAGGGCAGGGCGTTGAGTACGTCCTCGGTCAGCCGCTGGTTCGCCTGTGTCGCGATGATCGCGGCCTGGGTGGACTCTTGCATGGCGCCGTCGAACAACCCAAAGGCCTGACCGCGGCGCCGGAGTCCCTCACGGATCAGCGCAGGATCCCCGGTGGCAAGCAGGCGCAACCACCATGCCTGGGTGCGCAATTCCATCAGGTCGCGCCAGCGCTTGCGACCCGCTTCGTCAGGGGCCTCGGTGAACCAATCGAACCCGAGGGACTCGAGGAACCCAGGCATGTCGCCCGGGGACTCGAGGCCACGGGCGCGGCGGAGCAAGGACTCCTGGAAGCGTTCGAGCGGTCCGGTGTCGACCCCGCGGGAACGCAGGAGTGCGAGCAGCTCGGCGACCATGGCGTTGAATTCTGGCGTGCCCGGTTTCGGCAGGTCCCCGCGCACCAAACCTGGGGGCAGCTCGAAGCCGACGCCGACGCGCGGTCGGTTCGTGCAGTACCAGTCCTTTGTCCGGCTCTCGAGCACCGGACCGCGGGGCGTGGCGGCGATGCCCACGGGCCGATCGCGCCGCGCCACGGGCTGGGGCGGAGGAACGAAGGGGCCCGGCCCCGGCCGGCGCCGGCCCGCCGCTTCATCCCGGACCCCGGGCTCCTGGGTGCCCTGTGCGCCCGCGGGCCCGTCGTCTCCGGGGCCCGCGTCGACGCGCACCGCCGAGGCTTCACCCAGGGCATCGAAGCGCCCGAAGCCGGGGACCTCGATCCAGGCGCGGGCCGGCGCCATCTGCGCGCCCTGCTCGCCTTCGTCGGCCGTCCGCTGGGTCGATTGCACCACGG
>OJFX01000853.1_pt1 | contig 11122 bp, 9 predicted proteins | sample 1594171 | NCBI WGS metagenome assembly OJFX01 (sample SAMN05416840, study PRJEB24817) | seawater metagenome | isolation source: Sea water | place: Canada:Atlantic | collected 2013-07
TACACACTGCATATCGTCGGCAGCGTCAGATGTGTATAAGAGACAGATGTTGGGATGAGCAGGCATCCTAGGAGGATCGTGGCCCCAAGCCGGTCACACGGCGGTAACAGCAAGCGGGCAGAGCCCCGGCAGGAGGCCTTCGTAGCGTGGCCGTGTGCCCGCATGGCCGGCGCGTCGAACCGGACTCACATCCTCGGTGTAAGCTTGGCCAATGAAAGAACTCTGCCTTGCGACGCTTCTCCTTGCGCCTCTCCACGGGGTTGCCCATGTCAAGGCGGACGTCTTCTTCACCCAGGGCCTGATGGTCGGGGAAGTGACGTCTAGCACGGCGGTCGTGCAGGTGCGCGTCACGAAGACCGGGGCCCTCGTCGACGGCGTGGCATTTGACGATGGCGATGCGTTGCGCGATGGCGACCTCCCGGGTGTCGAGGCGTCGGTTCGTTTCTCTTACAGGACCGTGGGGAGCTCGGAAGTTCAATGGACGGAGCCCGTGGAGGCCAATGCGAGCAACGATTTCATCGCCCGCGTGGTGCTGTCCGGGCTCAAGGCGGGCAGGGGGTATCAGTGCTCAGCAGCACCGGTCGGTGCGGGGGCCGAGCCGCAGGTCTCCGCAAGTTTCCATACCCTGCCCGGGGCCACCGTGGGCGCGCCGGTCCGGTTCCACGTGGTCACCGGAATGAACTACGACAAGTTCTATGCTCCCAGCGGCTACCGTGGCGAGGATCGCTCCATGGGATACCCTGCTTGCGTGGCCATGGCGAAGCTGAGGCCTGACTTCGTGGTCTACACGGGCGACGACGTCTACTACGACAAGCCGCCGAAGACGAAGAGCATCGCGGACATGCGGGCCAAGTGGCATCGCCAGTTTTCCCGTCCGCGCATGGTTGCCCTCAATGGGGCGGCCCCCGGCTACTGGATGAAGGATGACCACGATCACCGCACGAACGACTCGGATGCGGTGGGCGACTACTTTCCTTCGCACGACCTCGGTCTCCGACTCTTCCGCGAACAGGCTCCGATCTTCGCCCAGGACGACGACACCTCACCGACCTACCGGACCCATCGCGTCAGCAAGGACCTGCAGATCTGGATGCTCGAGGGGCGCGACTACCGGAGTCCGAACAAGATGACGGATGGGCCGGGCAAGACGATCTGGGGCGAAGAGCAGCTGGCGTGGATCAAGCGCACCCTCTTGGCATCCGACGCCACCTACAAGCTGATCATCAGTCCCACGCCGTTGGTGGGTCCGGACGATGGCTACAAGCGCGACAACCACACGAATCCCAAGGGCTTCTTGCACGAGGGCACGGGGTTCAAGCAGTGGTGCGCCAAGGAGAAGCTCCTGGAGACGGGCACGTACTTCATCTGTGGAGACCGACACTGGCAGTACCACTCGATCGAGTCGAGTGGAGCCCAAGAGTTCTCCTCAGGGGCGATATGCGATGCCAATAGCCGCATCGGCCGTAGCCCAGGCGATCCCAAGAGCACGGACCCAAAGGGACTCATCCGGCAGCCGTATGCCCAGAAGAGACGCTCCGGGGGTTTCCTTTCCGTGGTGTGTGAGCCCCGGGTGGAAGAGCGACCGGCGGCCCTGCGGCTGGAGTTCTACGACGAACAAGGCAAAGAGCTGTACTCCGTAACGCCGCCCCGCCACTGATCGCGGTACGGCGGTACCGGTACGGAGCCAGGATCAATTTTTCGCTTTCAGCCGCCCCGCCTGGATACGGGTTAGGGTCCGCCCCGAGAAAGGGAAGTGCGGTGCTTGATTCGTACTTTGCGTACTTGGCTAAAGGCGAAAAAATGATCCTGGCTCCGTACTTGGCTCCGTACTTCGTCATCGGCTACGACTGCCAGCGTGTGTCCAATCCGTGAACCCAACGTTCTTCCCGGGGCGGCTCGGCGCCAGCGCTGGGAATTCCGCGCCATACACATGGTTGATCAAGTGCGTCTGCCACGTGTCATCGCCCTCTGCTGGATAGTCAGCTTCCTCGTGCAGCCACTTGAATGCACGGAGGAGGGCTCGATCGCTCCACTCCCAAGGCAATTCGCCGACGCTCTCAAGAATCACCGCCTGCACGAGTGCACCTTGGAGGGCTTCGTATACGTAGTTCTCCTTCGGTGGCGGCCAGCTGAATTTGCCTCCCCGCCGTTGGTCATCCGGGAGAACGCCGCCGATCGAATGGCCCCTGCGTCGACTCCCGGCCGGATTGACTCCGACGGGTTCCGTAGCGTCAGCTTGCCAGCTGAGTCCCTTGTACTTGAATCCTGCATACGAGTCGCGATCGCCGAGCCAGCCGCGTAGGACCTTGGCGGCGCGTGTCAGGTCTTCTCTGTCCCCCAGGTAGGCCGCGACGGCGACGCGTGCGGCGCCCGCGTGAGTTCCCCAGTTGTTGGGCCGGTCCTCGTGGGTAGAGATGAGCGTCCTCCCGTCGAGTTTCACTTTCCTAATAGTCTTGAGCCACTCTCGAAACCGTCGACCCGCGTCCTCAGGCAGCTTCACTAGGTCCGCGGCGATCACGTAGCCCACCAAGTTGCGCCCGAGTGCCAGCGTCCGGCCGCCGTCCTCAGTTCCGATCGCAGCGAGGCACGCCTGGGTCACTTCCGTGCGCAGGGATTCCTCGCCGGTTCGGACGAACACGAGCGCCTTGGCGAGCACGCATACGTCGGTCATGTCGTCCTGGTCTGCGATCTTCGGTGTCTTCACCGGCCGCTTGGCGAAGGCCGCGAGGCTCTCCCACGCCTTCCCTTCCATCGGTAGCTGCTCCACGGCCTCCCTGGAGATCCAGAAGTCGTGAACGGGGTCCCCCTGGGGCGCCGTAGGTGTCGTCTTCGATTCCTGGCCGCCGCATCCAGCGAACGCGAGCACCAGGCAGGCACCATGCAACCATGCATTCGTGATCGTCATTGGACGCGCGAGACTACACGGAGAGATCTTCCGCGGCGGACGGATACGTAACCGTTTCCGCCAAACGTCGTCTCTATCGAGCGCAGCTGCCGCGATTCAGTGCTGGAACTATCCGCGCCGTTCCAGTTAGTTGCCCGGGGAACAGCTGAGACGGTTACTGCAAGGTGCAGCTCCTCTGGAGCTTCCTACTTCGAGAGGGCCACGAGCTTGTGCCGCATGTCACGCTCCTCCTCCAACGGCACCTGAAGTTCTTCGTCGAGGGTGAGGAGCCACGCATCGAGTCTCTTCTCAAGAGCTCCCGCCGCAGGCCCCCCGTCGAACAAGGGGCTGTCCGAGGGGAAACGCGGATCCTGCATCAAGCCGCAGATGGCCTTCGCGTAGAGGTACCTCTCGGACTCCAGATGTTGGAGGTTCGCGGCCTGGTGGAGACGTCTGGCGGCAATCACGGCGCCGGCCGGGATTCTTCCAGTCCGGGCCCGTTCGACTTCCTTGCCGAGTGGGGGACTTGAGGTCCGATCGAGCTCCTGCTTGAACGGTTGCATCAAGAACGTGGAGAGCCTCGATGCGCATTCACGTCTCGCGGCCGGATGCGGAGACGCATTCAGGATGTCTGCTGCGACGACCCTGCACGCGAGGTGGACCTCGTCGTCCACGCTGAAGCGAGCCGCTTCGCCGAGTTCTTTCGCGATTCGATGGGCTTCGGACGGAAAGGACGGATCCAAGGCAATGACACGCCATCGGGCCAGGACCTCGAGCGTCTTGAGATGGCGCGCCATCATCGTGGACTCCACGTACACCTGCACGTCAAACGGAGTCTCCAGCGGTAGCTTTGAACATTCCGCCAGCCAGGCGCGTGCCGGCGCACCGTATCCCGTCGGCCCGATGGATTGCGCGAATCGTTTCACGGACTGATGCGCGCGCCATGGCCAAGGCGCGACCATTGCCTGCTCCCAGGTCTCTGGCCAATCGATCTGGGTCTTTGGAATGCGCCAATCCTGACCGAGGGTGGAGCGTAAGGTGCCACGCATCTCCGTCCACTCTGGAGCGAAGAATGGCTTGCCATCTTTCCCGCCTGGAATGCTCCAGTGCTTGCCGGTCTTCACGCCGAACATGTGCATGCCGAACTCCCGATCCAGTTCGATGCGAGCTCGCACCAGAGAACCAATCTCGTTCGCTGCAAGGGGGCCTCGAAAGCTCTCGGCTGCGACGATTGCCTCCGGGAGCGATGTGCCAGGGTCGGTTAGGAACTCCAGCAGAAGCTGTGGCCGCTGGAGCGCCGCGTCAAGGACGGCTGGACGCCCGTCATAGATAGCCTTGGGCACCGGCCTTCCAAAGGGCGTGCCTTGGGACTGAACGAGGGGCACCTGGGACTGGACGTCGCAGGGGGGCAGCGGCTGCAGAGCCACGGGCAGCAGACTGATGATGGCGACGAGCATGCCCCCATTGTGGCCAATGGCCAGGCATCAACGGTAACTCGACCGTAACGGTCCGACATCAAAGTGCCGAAGTACCGCGAAGTACCGTGCCAGGATCATTCTTTCGGTTTTGATCTGAGCGGCGGATCGTGATGGCGAGGCCAGCGACTTCATTCGCGCCACGTTGGCCAAAAGTGAAGAGACGATCCTGGCTCCGTACTTCGTACTTCGGAATCGGGATCGACGGGGGGCATCTGTTTTGCGGGGAGGTTTCACGGCCTCTGCTAGGCTATTCAGCATGCTGCACTTACAACGAAGCGCGAGCGGCCCCGGTGGCCGCGATCGGCGGGCATTCCTCGGAGCGGCGGCCCGTGTTGCCGTTGCCGGCGCATTGGCGCCCGCTGCCCTTGGAGCAGAGCCGCCGCCCCCACGAACGGACCCCGAGGACGAGCCGCAGCGCTCCGCTATCCGGCGCGGCCGTATCCCGCGCACTGGCGAGCTCTTACCCCTGCTCGGCCTCGGTACCTCACGTACCTTCGACGTTGATCCGAACGCGGACAATGCCGCACAGCTAGCGGTGCTGGAGCGCTTCCTTCGCTGGGGCGGTAGCTTGATCGACTCCTCTCCGATGTACAAGCGCAGCGAGGCCGTTGTGGGGGCGCTCTGCGCTCGCCTTGAACGCAGCGACTTGTTCTACGCCACCAAGGTTTGGACCGACGAAGGGAAGCAAGCGGGCATGGAGCAGATGGCGCGCAGCGAGAAGTTGATGGGGACCGCGCGTTTCGACCTCATGCAGGTCCACAATCTGGTTGACCTCGACGTGCAATTGGAGACGCTGAAGGAGTGGCGAGCGAGCGGCCGCGTACGCTACATCGGCGTCACTGAGATGCGGGACTTCGCCAAGGTGGAAGCGCTTGTGGACAGCGGTACGCTCGACTTCATTCAGATTCCGTATTCCGTCACCGACCGACGCGTCGAAGCGCGTGTGCTGCCGGCCTGCGTCGAGCACGGGGTGGGGGTCCTGGTCATGCGTCCATTCCAGGCGGGGAAGCTTTTCCGTGCTACGAAGGAGCTCCAGCTGCCCGCCTGGGCCGCCGATTTCGGCGCCGGCTCGTGGGCCCAGCTCTTCCTAAAGTTCATCCTCGGCCACCCCGCCATGACCGTGCCGATCCCGGCGACGAGCAAGCCGCACCACCTTGACGACAACATGGCCGCCGGTGTTGGGCCTGCTCTCGACGAGAGCGCTCGTACCAAGCTGTCCGCGATGCTCGGGGGTTGAATCGTCGCGTGGTCGGTGCGGAATCGTCCGGCCCGCGACTCCCGACAACCAATCATGGCGACTTGGAGGTATGCCGAGTGACGATGACTGGCTCCTTATGCGCCGCGGTACAGAACTCAAGTCGCTTCGCGAGGGCCGCTGGCGCGGACTCGCGTTCGACTTCGACGAAGCCATGGGCTCCGTATAGCTCCATCAGGTCGGCGAAGGGAGTGCACCATAGCGCGGCGCCGTCCGGCACCCAGGCGATGAGGTGTTCGACGATCTGGCCGGCGATGCCCTGCCGCCTCGCGCTGTCCTTGACCCACATCCCGCCAAGTTCAAAAGACCGCACGCCGGCCTCCACACCGAGGTTGATCAGACGACCTACGCCCACCAGTTCATCACCGCGGTGAGCAGCCAGCATGCGGGTGCACGCCGGGTCGGTCCGCTTGAAGCCCAGCTCCTCGTAAATGGGGTCGCTGATGTGCATGCCGCTGGCGGCAAGTTGGGTGTACTTGATGAACATGATTGAAGAGGAAGTACGGAGCCAGGATCATTCTTCCACTTTTGATCCTGACGGTCTGAGGTTGATGACTTGGGCAGTGGCTCCGATGGCGCCACGTTCGTCGAAAGCGAAAAAATGATCCTGGCTCCGTACTTCTGGGGGTCGTGCCGACGCGGCGCCACCCTCGGGCGCGGGCTAGGGAATCGAAGTGAGGTTCAGCTTCAGACTCACGTCGCATGTCGCCGAGTGCGGCTTGTCCGCGACCTCGGTGAAACCGAGGCTCTTGTAAAGCGAGAGTGCGGCGCTGAGCTTCAGGCTCGATTGCAGGACCAGCTGATGGGCGCCCTGCTCTCGGGCGAATTCGATCGCACGCTGGGCCAGCCGGCGACCGTGGCCGCGAGAGCGCTCTTCAGCGGCGAGGTAGAGCTTCCTTAGCTCCCACTCGGTCGCTGATCTCTGAACAACACCGAGCACGCCCACCACGGCGCTGTTCCGCTCGAGAACCTCGAGCAGCGAAGAGCTGTTGAAGTAGGCGTCCACGCTCCCGTACAGGTCGAGGTCGGCCCCCTTGGGCTCTGGCTCGAACCCGAACTCCCTCCCGACCTCAGCGACCAAAACGCGGATCGCCTCGAGGTCGTGGTTGGTGGCTTTGCGCAGCTGCATGCCGTAAGGCTATCGCCAGCTGCGCAGATGTCCCGCAGGTCATTCTGAGCCAGGGTCATTCTTTCACTTTGGACCCCCGATGCCGGTTCGAGAAGGCCGGCGTGGCGTCGGCCGAACGACCAACGCAACCCGTCGGCGATGAAGCGGACCTCTGCCGGCACGTCATTGGCCCGTGACGGTGCGCTCAGCCCACAGCGCGGCCTTCCGCTAGCGCCGCAATGCCACAATGGTGCGCGCAGCGATTCTATGGACGGATGGTTAATGGTCGTGATAATGGTGCCATGCGATTCACAGCTGCTCTCTTGGCCGTCACCGCCGCGATGCTCGCCTGCAGCTCGCCTGTCCTAGGGCCGAAGGTGCCGCCGACTCAAAAACCAGCGAGGGCTCTAGGATCAACGCAAGAGCGGGCAGCACCCGCGGAACCTATCGTGGTCGCGCCAGCTGATTTGGATGCTGAGGGCAAATTGGCGGCTTCGGATGCGGACACCAAGAGTGCCGAGGACGAGCCCCGTCTCAGAGACGCGGAACAGAAATTGGAGAGTGCGCTTCGGGAACTAGCAGCCGTCGCGGCGTCATTGGAGGAGCAGCGTGGCGCCGCATGGATCCGAGGTCAACTCGTCGACGGCGAGGGGCAGCCCGTCGTTGGTGCGCGGATTCACGCTCAGGCGCCGCAGCCCCCCCGCCTAGGCATCATGAATCCAGCTGATTGGTCGAGGCTGGTTGAGGATGCCGGTGGCCTGAGACCACAAATGGCCTGGACGATCAAGCGGATGGCACGGGCCGCCGCTACTGATCGTTACGCCACGACCGGGCCGGACGGCGCCTTCGCGCTAGAGGAGTTGGAAGAGGGGGAATACACGCTGACCGTCCAAGGGGCGGACTACATCATGGACCGCGTGAGCCAAGCCACTGGGCAGACGGTACGACTCACAGCCGCCCGCATCGTCCAGCACCAGCTCGACCTTCGCCTTCCCGACGGGACCCAGCCATCGGAAGCGGTTGTCACGGTGCATGGGGAGCGGGACGTGGCAGCTGCTTGGCGTTGGACTCCAGAGCACCCGTCGTTTCCATCACGGCGCAAAGCGACAACCATCTCATTGGCGGCAGGGGATCTGGCCCCGCTCGATCGGACCTGGGTGGGCCGTCATCAAGCGGGACCGCTCACCCTCGAGGCCGAGACAGGGGGGACACCGCGCATTACTCTCGACGAAATGACCCAGCTCCGGGTGACGATTCAAGAGGAGGAAGCCTCGGCCCCAGAGTTGAAGTTCAAGGGCGCCCTGGTTCAAGCCTCAACGGGACGGCAGATCGAGCTAAAGCCAACCGGCGACCGTGTGTTGAGCGCGGTCGGAGTCGAGCCCGACAGCTACCAGCTACAAATTTGGCGCGGTGGTGGTGACCCAGAGGTCGATGAAGGGCTGACGATCCATCCCGGCTGGAACGAGCTGACGGTGGACCCGGGAGGCGTCGATGCCTCCCGATTCTTGATCGTGACTTGCCGGGCCTCGGATGGCAGTCCGGTGACAGATCTTCGATTCGTCGGCTATTCCGCGAGTACAAGCGAACGGAGCGCGAACGGTTGGATCCGGCTGAAGCCGAGGGCCAACGGAGAGCTCTGGATCGACCCCCAGGTTTTCCAGGAGTACTTCGACCGGATGCCGGATGAGGTGACCCTCAACCTGGACTCCGCCAGCCTCGGCAAAGTGGACGCGAAGGTCCCTTCGAATTCGATGGCCTTCGAGGTTGAGTTCCTGCGGCCGTGTGATCTTGTCGTCGTCGTGGACGGGGCCCTCGTCGAAGACCTGCACGTTTCCATTGAGCGCCGCCGAGAGAATGGTGAGTGGCGAAACGGACCATCCAAAGAGGTTCCAACCGACGGACGTGTTGCCTTCGGGGCGATTTCCCCCGGAGAGGTGCGGCTCGAACTGAGTGTGCGAAGCCGCAGGCGCAACTCAGAATCGATCGCGACGAAGGTCGTTGTCTTGAACTCAGGCCCCCGAGAGGTTCGGCTCATGGCCCCGGAACTCTATGACCTCCAGGTCATGGACCCCGGCGCCCCGAAGGGCACGCGCTATCGCCTCAAGGCGCTTGACCCCGTTTCTGGCACTTGGGGTACTTCCCGGTTCCGCATCGGACGCAGTTCCGAGGGGGCCGTCCAACTGAGCGGGCTCCTTGCAGGTACCTATCGACTCATTCGCTATGACCCGCCGTTCGGCGAGGAAATGGAATTTGAGGTCCCTCGCGAAGGGATCGACGAGGATCTCTCGTTCGAAACGATCGAGCCGACGGGTTGGAAGGTGGCTGGTGTCACGAAGGGGAGCGTCGCGGACCTTGCAGGCGTCGAAGTTGGCGATGTCGTGACCTCCGTTGATGGGGTCGAAGCTGACGCTGAACAATTCTTGATCGCGATGACCCAAGAGATCCGGGACGGCAGCGTGAGATTTACGGTCTTGCGAGGAATCGTCGAGCTCGACCTGGACGTCGAGCTAGACGAGATCCCAAAGCCCCTCACTCTCGGCTTGGGCACCACGCTCTTCCCCGTCAGGCGCTGAGGCCCCGTCAAACGAAAGCTGGGCTACCGAGGAAGCGAGGCGCCCTGGCGCTGCACCCCCTTCGATCAGGCACGGTCTCGCCCTACTTCGTTGCAATTCGGACCGCGCCAGGATCGCCCTTTCGCTTGCGACCAATGCGGCATGATCGGATTGGTGACGCGTGTGGTCTCGACTGGGCAGCTTGGATCAAAAGCGAAAGAATGATCCTGGCTCCGTACTCCTACGTGAGCGAAATTTTTGGATTGTCCGCCCAGGGATGGTGAGGATTGGCACGTTGAGAGCCGTTCCATCCTTCCCAGGAAACAGGAGAGCCCATGAAAAACAAGATTCGCCTCGCCGTAGCCTTAGCCGTACTTACGCCGGCGGCCAGTGCCCAGCTCATCGTTCCAAGCTCGCAGTCTCGGATTGTGGATGCCAGAGCCTCGGTCAATCTCGCACCGTACACCGTGGATCAGAGCAGCGCCCCGGACTACGCGCCGTTCACTTACGCTGCCATGGCCTCTCAGCAAGGCGCAGGGGGCTTGCTCCAAAGTTCAGCGACGGCTTCCCAGACGTCGACCATCGGGCCGGATTCGATCGAGGCGGTGGGCATTGCCGACGCGAACACGGTCAGTGCTCTGACGGATAGCGCCGGCAGGGCCTCCTGCGTGGTGGACTTCACGGTCAGCCAAGCCGTTCGCTACCGCGCGTTCGGGACGATCGAGAGCGACCTTACGGGCTACAGCGGGTTCATGCTCAGCGGAGAGAGCTTCGTAACCGGCACCGGGTCGGACTTCCACATTCGCCAGGACGCCCAGTTTGGAGAGTCGTTCCCCTTTGACTACTCCGGAGTCCTTCCCGCCGGCACCTATCGGTTCTATGCATCCGCTGTGGCCACGGGTCAAGACGGCAACTTGACTGGACAGGGTGAAGCGTCCTTCGACGTCCGACTTGAGCTCACCGCCGCGTCTAGCACGGACTGCATTCCAGCGAACAATTCCATGGGTGAGCCAGCGGTTCTGTCCACACTTCGCAGGCCCTCGCCGACTCTGTTCACGCTGGATGTGACGGGGGGAGTTCCAGGAGAGTTTGGCCTGATGATCTACGGCCAACCGAGGCCGCCAATGCCCCTCGGAGATGGGCTCCTCTGTGTGGGGCAACCGCTTGTCCGGTTCCCGGTCGTGCAGTCGTTCGGAGTCGCCGGCACGATCTCGAGCTTCCTCTCTACTAGTTCGAGCCCGTTCAACTCCGGACCAGGGGCCATCAACTTCGGCTCCACGTGGTCCTTCCAATTCTGGTACCGCGACAGCGCGGCACAGCAAGCTGGATTCAACCTCTCGAACGTCCTCTCCGTCACCTTCGTTCCGTGAGTACCGGAGTACCGCGGAGTACCGGGAGTACCGTGCCAGGATCATTCTTTCGCTTTTGACCCCTGTCGTTGAGCGGCGGTCGCATGGGCCGCCAGTCCGACCATACGACGTTGGCCGAATGTGAAAAAATGATCCTGGCTCGGTACTTCGTAGTGGCTCTGTACTTCGTACTTATCGCCGACGAATGGTGAGGCGCCGTACGCTCTGCAGGGAATGGACGCCACTGAACCCAAGCTCGACACCTCTCCCCCGCCCGCCGGGGACGGCCCCGCACCCCGCCAAGCACCCGGAGGGGGTGCGCGGCTCGGAACCCTCATCGGGTTCACGTCGTGGGCTGTTGTCCTTGGAATCTCCGTCGCCGCGGCGGGGCGGCCCCTCTTGGGCCTTGAGCTGGGCGCGATCGGGGCCGCGGTGGGCCTTGGCCTCGGGCAGCTCCTGTCTCTTATACACATCTGACGCTGCCGACGATATGCAG
>OJFX01000857.1_pt1 | contig 11086 bp, 9 predicted proteins | sample 1594171 | NCBI WGS metagenome assembly OJFX01 (sample SAMN05416840, study PRJEB24817) | seawater metagenome | isolation source: Sea water | place: Canada:Atlantic | collected 2013-07
CGAGATCATGCCTAGTCTCGTGGGCTCGGAGATGTGTATAAGAGACAGGGTTTGCGAACCGCTCCGACATCGAGGCCCTCAATGAAGCCGCCAGGGTCCACCGGGCGCAGACGACGGCCTACAAGACCGAACAGGACCGCATCGCAAAGGAAACCTCATTTCCCCTGGCCCTGGAGTTCCCAGGGCAAGGATCGGTACTCGTGCACCGGGTCGAACTCCTCGGGGGCCCCGACGCGCCGTTCCTTCGGGCGCGGTTCACCTACGTGAACACCACGGGCGCCTCGCTCCCCATCCCGACGATCGAGTTTCGAGCCCATGCCGGCGACGATTCCATCGCCCAAAGCTCCACCCGTAGACTGACGCGGTTGCTCGACCCCACGATTGGAAACGACATGGCGCACTCAGCTTGGATCGACCTCGATGTGGATCTTGTCATCGACGACCCCCAATGGAGCTGGTCCTTCGACGTGATCCGCGTGGGGCCGCCGCTCGGCCCCCGAAGCCGCCGAGAGGGCCCGCCACCGCTCAGTGCCGCCCGGGGCGACTAGGCCCCGCGCCCCACTTCCCAAGGCGGGCGCAAGCCTCCTGAAGGACGTCGAGCTCCTTCGCGTAGCAGAAGCGCACTAGGCCTTGTCCGTCCTCGGAGTGTGTCCCCGAGAAAAACGCCGTGCCCGGGACGCACGCCACGCCGGCCTCCCGGATCAATCGCAGTGCCGCCTCCTTCGAGGTCTTCTCCCCCATGCTCGACACGTCAGCCAGCACGTAATACGCGCCCTCGGGCACGATCGGCGCCAGCCCGATGCTCCCGAGCGTATCGGTCATGAGCGTGCGCTTCTCGGCGTAGTCCGCGCGCATGGACTCGAAGAAGGAGTCGGGTAGGTCGAAGCCCGCGGCCACTCCATGCTGTAAGGGCGTGGGCGCGCAGATGTAGAAGAGGTCGTGCACGAGCTTCAGCTTCTCCGCCATCTCCGGCGGAGCCACGAGGTATCCCAGGCGCCAGCCGGTGATGCTGAACGTCTTGGAAAGACCCAGAATCGTGACGCAGCGCTTCGCCATGGCCGGGGACGTGGACGCGGGCGACACATGGGCTCGGCCGTCGTAGAAGATCGACTCGTAGATCTCGTCCGTGACGACGACGAGATCAAACTCCTCGGCGATGCGCTCCGCCGCGGCGATCTCATCGGCGTCGAGCATGCGACCGGAGGGGTTGGACGGCGTGCAGAGAACCAGTCCACGCGTCTTGGGAGTCACCGCCGCTCGCAGCCGTTCCTCCGTGAGGCGCAGGCCGGGGCTCTCTAGCTCCACGAAACGCGGCACCACGCCAGCCACTTTCGCGGCGCCCACGTGGTAGCCGTAGAAGGGCTCGGGGATCAGGAGCTCATCGCCGGGATCGAACAGCCCATGGAGAACACAGGTGAACGCCGCCGCCGACCCGGCGGTCACGACGATGTCCGTTTCAGGGTCCGCCGTGATGCCGTTCACCCGTGCGAGCTTCTCGGCGATCTTCGCCCGGAGGGCTCCATCCCCCTCTGCGTAGGTGTAGGTGCTCTTGCGGGCCTCGATGGCGGCGATGGCCGCCTCCGCCACCGGAGGGGGCGTTGGCAAGTCGCAAATGCCCTGACCTAGGTTGATCGCGCCGGCCGCGTTGGCCGCCTTCGTCATGGCCCGGATATCAGATTGGGCTATTCCCTGGAGACGTTGGCTCATAGCGGGAGGTTACCAAGGTGTCAGGGACGGTCCCGCAAAAGGGTGCTAGTGTGCCCTTATGAAGACCTCCAACACCCTGCCGGTGCTGGCCCTTCTTGGGTGCGCCGCGATGCTCTTCCCCTCCTGCCGCTCCACGGGCGGCGAAGGCGAACCGGAAATCGACCCCAAGGAGGCGCAGCCCCGTGAAGTGGTCATCCCAACGGACGCCGAAGCCGCGCGCAACGAGCGCTTCGGCGACATGCGGAAGAAGCGATACCGTGGAGCAAGCACGTTTGATGGAAGCCCTTCGCCTGTGTCCGAGGACCAGTAGGGCGCGCCCCCAAGGGCCTATGGCCGCGGGGATTCCTCCTCGGGTGGGGCCACTGCAGCGTCCCGGAGACCGGTGAGGTAGACGACCATGGCGAGGAAGATCGTCCACTCGGGGGAGAGCCACGAAATGAACGGTGGCGGAGCTAGCCCAAAGACCTCGCCGGCGACGCCGAAGACCAGCAGCGCTGAAGTCAGAATCCCGAAGGTGAGATGCAGCAGCCGCTCCGGGCGACTTCTCGTCCTGGCCAAGCCGTTGGCGACCAACAAGAGGCCCATGACTAGACCGCAGTATCGGGGCACGGCCAGGTAGCCGCCGATCACCGCTGCCTCCAAAAGGCACACCAAGAGGATGGGGCCGAGCAGGGAGTCGATCAGGTTTCGCATGCCCCGGACCCACGCTGGCGCCTGCAGCCACGCGGATAGGCTTGGGGACAAATCCGGGCCCCGCTTCTTGTAGGCAGCCCACGCGGGATTCATGCACATCTCCAGCCCCGTAGAAGCGACGGCAAACTCTTCGTCCTCGCTGAGCGCACGGCGGAAGACGAGCTGCGCCTCCAAGTACCTGCCGTCCCGGAGCATCTCGAAGCCTGCCCTGCTGAGCTCACGTGCCTTGCGGTTCACGCGGGTCGCATCGAGGTCCGCCGCCTCTTCGCGAAATGCAGCCTTCATCTCCTCGAGATCAAAAACGGAGCGATCCAGAATCACAAACTCCAAGAGGAGCAACGAGACCAGGGCCCCAGCCACCGAGAAATCGGTCGGACGAGCCCCTTCGATTCCGAGCCAAGGTAGCTCTCCGAAGGCCGCCGCAGCGATGGCCAAGTGAATGGCAGAAACGGTCCAAAGGTGTCGTCCACGGACTCCCCATGGCAAGGCGGCGTCGAAGGCGAGACCAAGGCTTAGGAAGGTGAGCGGAATGCCCAAGAACCATGGGGTGACAACCCACCAACTGCCGGAGGCGACGATCGCGAATGCCGTCAGGGCAATCAGGCCGACACCGAGAGCCAAGCAACTAACGGCAAGTGCGGACCGCGGTCCGATTCTTCCTCCCGAAGAGGCCCCAAACATGCGCGCGAAGAGGCCGTAGGACGCCAGGAATTCCACGGCCTCGTCATGTTCGGCAGGCTGAATTCGCGCCGCCTCCCCCGCAAGGGCCAGCGCGCGCGCGTTCTCGCCACCGAGCATCGCCACCCGCGCAAGCCCGTTGCGCGCCTCCGCTGAGTCCGGCTGGATGCGGAGCGCTGCCTCGAAAGCCTCTGCTGCCAGTTCGGTTTGCCCCAAGCCCAAGCGTGACTTGCCGAGCAAGATCAGCCCGTCCTCGTCCGTGGGATCCAGCTCAAGGAGTCTGGAGGAGACCCGCTCGGCTTCGTCGAATCGGCGGTGATGCAGGGACCAATGCCCCCGCAACCACCAGCCCTCGGCGCTATCCGGGTCCGCCGCAATCGCGGCCAGAGCCAGCCCGTAGGCCTCGCCATCCTCATCGGCAAGGAACTTCGACCAGCCGAGTCCGGCCAGCGCGCTCGGATCCTGCGGCTCAGAGGCCACAGCCCTGAGAGCGACTTCGTAAGCCTCATCAAGAGAACCCTCGCTCCGTAGGCACGAGGCATACAGAGCGAGGGCATCGCAGCAATAGGGATCCTCGACAAGGATCTCCCTGAGGAGCTGCAGTGCCGGCCGGCGATTGGGCAGGACCGCGAGGTCATGCGCAGCTGCCAGCGCGGCTTCGATATTCATCGGGAAGGGTCCCTAGCCCTTCACGGAGTTCAGGAGCAGCTCTGTCACCAGTTTGCCGAAACGCTTGGGATCCTTGGGCGCGCCGCCCTCGGCGAGCAGCGCCTGGCCGTGGAGCAACTCAGCGGCCTCCGCGAGACGGGGCGAATTGGCATCCACTCCGTGCAGCTTCACGAGGCTCTTCACGAGTTCGTGATCGGGGTTGAGCTCCAGCACGCGCTTCTGGTCAGGCACGTCCTGCCCGCTGCGCTTCAGCAGACGCTCCATGTGCCCGGAGAGACCGCCTTCGCCGGCAACCAACACGGCGGGGCTGTCCTTGAGGCGGCCGGTGAAGCGCACCTCGGAGATCTCTTCATCGAGGGCGGTTTGAAGGGAACCGAGCAGGCCCTCGTGTTCCTTCTGAAGGTCCTCGCGTTTCTTCTTCTCGTCGTCGTCCTCATTCGCGTCACTGCGGTCGAGGGCCACGATCTTCTTGCCGTCGAACTCAAAGAGGCGCTGGAGCACCCACTCGTCGACGGGGTCCACGAGGAAAAGGACCTCTTCGCCCTTTTCCTGGAGGGACTCGAGCAGCGGCGATCCCTCGACGATGGCGCGGCTGGCGCCGGTCAAGACGTGAATCTCTTCCTGGCCCTCCTTCATGCGCTCGACGTACTCGGGAAGGGTCGTGAGCTCCTCACCGTTGGAGGTTTCAAAGAGGCAGATCTTCGACACGCGGTTGTCCGTATCGTCTCCGCCCCAGATGCCTTCCTTGATGACCGAGCCGAAGGCCTCCCAAAACTCGGTGTACTCCTCGCGCTTGTTCTCGAGCAGGCTGCCCATCTCGTCGAGCACCTTCTTGACCAGGCGCTTTTGAATCTGCCCAAGGCGCGGGTCGTCCTGGAGCGTCTCCCGGGAGACGTTCAGCGGCAGGTCCGAGCACTCCACGACGCCGCGCACGAAGCGCAGCCACGGGGGGAGCAGCTCCTTGCACTCCTTCTGGATGAGCACGCGCCGCACGTAGAGACTGACGTTCGAATCGCGGTTCGACGGATCGAACATATCCATCGGCGCTTTCGACGGCAGGTACAGCAGCGCGGTGTACTCAAGCGTGCCCTCGGCGCTGAACAGAAGGTTGCTGAACGGCTCGTTCCAGTCGTGGGTCAGGTGCCGGTAGAACTCGACGTGCTCCTCGTCCTTGATCTCGGACTTCGGGCGGGCCCAAAGCGGCTTCTGTGAGTTCAGCGTCTCCAGAGACGTGGTCGTCTCCGACTCGCCCTCGATCGGCTTGCCTTCGTCATCGAGCTTTGGCGCCGTGCGCTCGACTTCCATCTGCACGGGATACTCGACGAAGTCGCTGTAGCGGCGCACGACGTCGCGCAGCGCGAACTCCTCGAGGAAGCGCTTGGGGCCTTGGCCCTCTTCGCCCTCCGCCGGCTCACGCAGCTTGAGCGAGACGAGGGTGCCGCGCCCGAGGCCTTCCACCGGCTCGATGTCGTAGCTGCCGTCGCCCTTGGACGTCCAGCGCCAGCCCTCGTCGGAGCCCGCACGTCGGGTCTCGACGGTGACCTCGTCAGCGACCATGAACGCACTGTAGAAGCCCACGCCGAACTGGCCGATCAGGTCCGGGCGCTCGTCCCCGCCGTCGGCGGCCGCCTCGAGGAAACGCCGCGTGCCGGAGCTCGCGATCGTGCCAAGGTTCTGGACCAGCTCTTCGCGGGTCATGCCGATGCCATTGTCGGCGATGCGCAGTGTGCCCGTCTCGGTGTCCGCCTCGAGGGCGATGCCCAATGTCTCGCCGGCGTCCATGAGCGACGGATCGGTCAGCGACTCGAAGCGCAGCTTGTCCAGGGCGTCGCTGGAGTTCGAGATCAGCTCGCGGAGGAAGATCTCCTTGTTGGTGTAGAGCGAGTGGATGACGAGCGAGAGGACCTGCTGGACCTCTGCTTCGAAGCGATGAGTCTCGGTCTGGGCGGTCATGGTGTTCAGTCGTTTTGGGGGGTCCGGGGAGCCGATTCGGGGCGTCCCGAAGTCCTGGTTTGGCGGACTAGTTTGGTGCCGGAATCGCCCAGGGCAAGCCATGACGGCTCGAATTGGGATCTTGGGCCCCCAGATCGCGCCCCGGGGTCCATGGAACCGGTTGGTACGCCCCCGCGTCCCAGTCTGGACCCCGCCTTCCAGCGGCTCCCCGGCCACTCCCGGGCCGCCCCCAGGGTATTTTTACGGGGAAGGGTCCAAGCCTTCTCGAAGGACCCCCTGAGGAACCCATGCAAGCCAATCGAATCTGCCCGCCACTGCTCGCCCTGGCTGGGGCCCTCTTCCTGCTCAGCCCGGCGGAGACTCGGTCCTTCAACGTCTACGGGGACATGCTCGACCTGACCCAGCGGGATTTTCGGATCCTCAACGGCTTCACGGGCGCCTTCGCGAACACGAACCAGGTGCCCGACCCAGACTTCCCCGGGTCCCTCGGCGCTGAACTTGCCATTCGCAAAGGCATCGCCGAATGGGGATCGCGCCCCCACGGCTCGGGCCTCACCGATCCTTCCCAGGATGTACTTGGATCAGGCGGCTCGAACTTCGACGCCTTCTTCGCGGGGAGGTCCCTGGTCGCGGGCGGCCCGAACCGAAACATCATCTCCGTCATCGCCGGCTCCGGCGGCGCCCTCGCGTTCACCGAGATCCCCATCGCTGACGGATGGCGCATTCGCTTCTACAACAACGTGCGCGACTGGAATGACCGAGTAGCGCCCCCGCTGCTCGGTTCAAGCCCCATGGACATCCAGGGCATCATGACCCACGAGTTCGGACACGCCCTCGGCCTCGACCACTCGGCCGTTCCTGGCGCAACCATGGATCAGGTCACCGCCGACCTCGGGATTGACCTGCGATCCATCGAGCAGGACGACCAGGATGGTGTCCAGTTCCTCTATGGCCTGACGGACCCGCTCAAGCCGCGCATCGACACCTACCGGTTCGTGGCGAACGGCACGCTCCTCCGTATTGAAGGCGAGCACTTCGATGCCACCCACAACGAGATCTGGTTCACGCCGGACGCGCCGACCGATGCCATGGCGGATCCGATTGTCCGTGCCCCCGGGATCGCCAGCACGGCGGGCGGCACCGTCATCGAAGTCGCCGTTCCCCAAGGTGTCGGCCCAGGGGACATCGCGGTCAAGATGCCCGGCTCGGGGCCTTCGGATCTTTCGAACGTCTACCCGTTCCATCCCACCCGCGAGCCTTGGACACCCCCCATCGCCTACGGCGCCCCCGGGGTCTCCTCCATGGGAACCGACGTCGTCCTTGGCTGGAGCAGTCTTCCCAGCGCGACGGCCGGATCCATCGACTTGTTCGTGAGCGGCGGCGGCACCCTCGGGTTCCGCACCGGACTGATCGCGGTGGGCACGGGCCGCGCAACCGCAGCCACGCCCTTCGGCACCCTGCACATCGGTGGCAACCTTCGCCGTGCGGCGCTCCTCACGACCCTCGACGGCTCGGGCATCGTCAGCCTCGACCTGGCCGCCACGCCGCTGATCGGAACACGCCTCTTCGTCCAAGCCTGGGTCCCCGACGGTGGCCCCAGCGGCGGCGTCCTGAGCAACGCCCTCGAGATCGAAATCACCGAGTGATCTGAATCCCGAGGGCCCGAGAGGGGTGGCCCCACGCGAGGCAGGAACCCTCTCGAAACAGGAAGAGGACGGGTGCCATCCCGCCCTCCCCGGGATTCACTGCGCCCGTGCAGAGCGGCGCAGGGGCACAGGTTGGAACGCCACGGCCACGTTGAGGTCCCCGATCATCGTCACCGTTTGTCGACTCGCCGTACCGTCGACCCCGGCGAGCTGAACGGCCATGATGACCGACTCGTCGCAGTCGGTCGCACACGAGATGGGACCGTTGGAATCCAGGGACCAACGCAACTTGACCTTGCCGCGGAAGGACTGCTCCAGATCCACCGCCAGAAGTTCCCCATCGAGGTCCTCCAGGGCGATGGCACGGTTCTCCTTGATGAATTCACCGCGATCGACGGAGAGCGCGATGTCGAAGTCGATCTCGATGTCGGCGAAGTTGCCGTCGTCGGGATCGGCCCCCTGTTGAACGAAGCGGGCCTTGGCCGTGCCGTCGACGATGCCCTCAAATCCGAGGTGAAGGCTCCCTCCGACGCCGTTCAAGTACGCGCGCAGCATGCGAGGCTCCATGCCCTCTCCCCCTTCCATCAGTAGGTCGCCTGTGGGTGAGAGCGCGCAGGCGAGGGCCGCGGGCGCAACGTCCCACTCTGCCCCCAACTCAACGCGCTTCGGCACACCATCGGCACCAAGAGGCGGAAGCAGGGTGCCCCAATCCCGGGGCGGCGCCAGGCGCGGCAACAACGTCTCGTTCAGGGCCTTCGAGGAGTCGTAATGACGCGCGAAACCAGCCGGCGCGCTGGATTTGGGAGTGAAGGCGACACCGATGTCTTCCAGGGGCGAAACAAGGGGCATCTCTGGGCCACGATACTCCTGTCCCGACTCATCGATCTGACCCGATTGGATCACGCCTTTGGACCGGTCGTAGCGCCGGCAGAGCAATCCCGTTTGCGGATCGATCTCGTCCACGAGGTACGACAGCACCCCGGACCAGACGTGCAGCTTCACGGAGCTTGACACGGGATCCGCATCGCCCACCTCGAGCACAAGGCCGCCCATCTCCAGGGAGTGCTCTTCCGCGAGGGTGAGGCTCGCGCCCATCGTGGTCGAGCGCTCAAAGCGCAGGACCGGGCCGCGGCCGCCGCTCGCCTCGGACCCGGCGGAGAGGCTCGCGAACGCGGTCGCTCCGGTGAGAATGGCGCCGTAGGCCACCCATGCCGCAGCGCGGCCGGTGATGGACTTGGGTGCGTGGACCCGAGTGCTGGGCTCGTGGCTGGAATCGTTCATCGGGTTTGCCTGTGGGAATGGGGGGCGCTTCATCGAATCAAATCTCCGCCGCGGTAGGTGCCTGTCTGAGCGGGGTCCACTTGTCCATCGCGGCCCCAGAACTTCCATGGTCCCTCGAACACGCCCTTGGAGTAGCTGCCCTCGCCACGCTTGTCGCCGCTCGGCCAGAACCCGACGTAGGGCCCATCGAGAACGCCGCCTTTGAACGTTCCAACGAACTCACGTTCGCCCCGCTTGAAGTAGCCGACCCACTCCCCGGATTGGACGCCGTTGACATACGACCCCACGCGGTAGCGCCGACCATTGTCGTGATACTCGACCCAAGGACCCACCTTGCGGCCACGCTCGTAGGCGCCTTCGCTCGACAGCTGTCCGTTCTTGTGCCAGGTGCGCCATGGTCCATCTTCACGGCCGCCGCTCCAGGAGCCTTGCTCCAGGGGCAATCCGCTCATCATGTTGTACTTCGTGCTCTGCCCGTTCCTCAGGCCGCCCGAGTACGTCACAAACGCCGCGCGCAGGCCGCTGGGATAGAAGCGTTCGAAGATGTTGGTGCGCAGGTCATCCTTCCAGAATGCCCGCAGGCGCAGGCTGCCGTTCGGAGCGTAGGTACGCCAAAGCCCCTGGCGCCGGCCTTCGGCGTCGTACTGCCCTTCGACCTTGGTTCCATCCGGCTTGGTGATGACCCACGGCCCGACGCGCTTGTAGTTCGAATAGGCCCCGAGCGTGGCGCGGCGCCCGTTCGCGTGCCATGAGATCCAAAGGCCGACGCGCGCGCCGTCCTTCAGATACCCCTTGCGCGCCACGGCCCCGCTGGAGTGCAGGAACGAGGTGAGCTCCGCGCCCTCCACGGCGGGAATCTCCTCGGGTGGCGCGGTGAACGCGGGATCCGCCTCCATCCGCATCGAGGCCGTTACCGGGGGAACCGGCAGCTTGCCGTCCTGGTTAGACCCCGCCGGTGCTGGCGTGGAGTCGGGCTCTTGGGCCGTCACCAGGGCCCCCTGGCCAAGGGCAAAGGTCACGATCACCGCGCTTACGGCACGGGTCAAAGGCCAGAAAGACCGTCTCATGGGGTCGGGGGTGGATTTCATAGGAGCGTTTCGGGGATCACTGTTCTGGAGATCTTCGGATCGCGCCGCCCTCCACATGGGAGGGAATCTCTGTCTTTGGGAAATCAGGGGTCTGCCTCAAGGGCAGCCAGTGCCATGACGGGAAAACCTGACCAGTCGGCCTGGGTCCTGGCTTTCCTCGGGGGGATTACTTCGGGGCCTTGGGCGCCGGGTCCTTTTCGAGCGGCTGTATGCGCAGGTCGTTCTCGTAAATGCCGGACCAGGTGTCGTTCACGGAGCCATCCTCCCTCCAGTAAACCCACGGCCCCGTGCGAGCCCCGTCGACCAGCTCTCCCTCGGACTGCGGCAATCCGGTGCCGTACCAGGTGGAGGACGGGCCAGTCTGCCGCCCGGAGTCGTAATGGGATCGCTCGATGAGCTCTCCGTTGGGCGCCCAAACCCGCGCCTCCCCGTGCATGACGCCGTCTTTGTACTCCTGGGATTCCAGCAGGACGCCCGCCGGCGACCCGGTCTGCCAGATGCCAACGCGCTTTCCTGCGGCGAAGGTTCCCCAACTCCGGGGCGTTCCCGACTCCGGATCGAAATCGGACCAGCGACCGTCCCGGAGACCGTCCTTGTAGTTCTCGCTCACCACGAGCAGCCCCCCACGGCCCCATGCTTTGCGGGGCCCCTCGTAGCGCCCGCGCACGAAGTACGCCTCCTCCTTCTTGTCGCCCTTCGCATACCACGCCCGGTACGGGCCATGGGGGTTGCCGTCGGCGTAGACCTGAACCTCGAGGAGCTTGCCGGCCTTGGAGTACTCGCGGCGCAGCCCGTCCCTTTGGCCGTTTTTGAAGCGCCCCTCGAAAATGCAGGTGCCCACGGGCCGCCACTGCTTGATCGGGCCGTGCTTCACGTCCTGGTTCCACCAGAGGGTGGAACGGAGGGCTCCGCTATCGTGATAGAGCCACTCCGGGCCATGGAGAATGGGGCGCGGAGCCGCTGCCTGCCGATCGCCGGCACCCTCCAGGTCGGCAGATTGCGTATCTGCGGGCGTCGCACGCACCGTGGCGATCCGAAGCAGAACGTTTGTCGAGGGGTGCCGCTCGCGGATGATCCGCACGGGAATGCCGCCAATGTGGCTCCCAGCGGGAAAGTCCTTCGGGTCCCCGGGCTGGGTCAATGACGGGTCCAGCGTGGGTGTCAATTCCTTGGGGATGGCGACCAGAGCGGCCTCAAGGGCCGCAAGATCCAAGGGGCGCTCCATGTGAACAGCGGCCTCCGCGTAGGCCTGTTCAAGGCTCGAGCCCACGGCTTGGGCGCCTTCGGGTTGAGCCTCCTCTGGATTCGACCCATCGGACGCCCCTGTCTCTTATACACATCTCCGAGCCCACGAGACTAGGCATGATCTCG
>OJFX01000859.1_pt1 | contig 11075 bp, 11 predicted proteins | sample 1594171 | NCBI WGS metagenome assembly OJFX01 (sample SAMN05416840, study PRJEB24817) | seawater metagenome | isolation source: Sea water | place: Canada:Atlantic | collected 2013-07
AGAGAAGAGTATGATGTGTCTAATCAACGACAATTAAATGAGGGATTGAATACATTAAAAAATGAATTAAATTTTGGCTATCAAAAAGATTTAAAAAATGAACAAGCACAAATAGAATGGTTTTTAACGTAAATGGCAAATTTTTTTAAAAGTAATACATTTAATTTAAGTACTACTAATGCAACTACTGTATTATCCGTAAGTACTTCTTCTGTAGCTATTGTTAAAACGGTACAGGCAGTTCATGACACTGCTAGTAATATAGATACAGATCTTTTTCTTATTAAAAATGGTGCAAGTGCGGTTCAAATAGGCCATGCACAATTAAATAAATCTACTGCAAATCTATTAGTAGATACCTTGAATTTAGAAGCAGGAGATGCTATAAGCGTGCAAGCAAGTTCTGCTAATGTCGTTAGCGGAGCAGTGACTTACATGTTAATAGACAGATCACAAGAGAATGGATAAAATAGAAACAACTACGAAACACACCTTTAGAAGTAAGTCTACCCATAAGACTTATGAAACTAAGGAAGAGTTTTTACAACATCATGCTGAAGACGATTTAGCAGTGGATACAGCAGTGACCGTTACCAATGAAGGATTAAATATTTTACAGAAAATAATGGGACAGAAATAATGCAGCCACTTGGTGGAACGGAACTGCAAATGCAGTTCTTAGAAAGACATGTAGATAAAGAACTATTAGATCAAATTCAAATTACTACTTCCATTCCTGAAAAAATTCCTTTGTCTAAAGGTAAACTTAATATCTTATGGCAACATAATTCATACGATCAACCTAATATTGCACCTTGGTTTAAAGATACATCCAATCATTCTAAATACGATTGGTATGTATTTAATAGCCATTGGAATTTTGAAAAATATAGAATGTTTTTTGATCTTCCTACAGAAAAATGTTTAGTTATTAAAAATGGAATTCCTAATATTACTCCTAGAAATTTAATATACCAAGAGGGAAATCCAATCAGACTTATTTTTCAACCTACTCCATGGAGAGGTTTAAACGTAATCTTAGCAGCAATGCAAATGATTCAAAATCCACTTATTACTTTAGATGTATATTCATCCACTGAAATTTACGGAGATCAATTTAAACAAGCTAATAATAAAAACTTTGAAGATTTGTTTAAACAAGCAGAACAATTACCGAATGTGAATTACATCGGTTATAAACCCAATGAGTACATTGTAGAGCAATTACAAAACTACCACATCTTTGCCTATCCTAGTATCTTTGAAGAAACCTCTTGCGTCTCGGCGCTCGAAGCGATGTCGGCAGGACTCTATTGTATTACTACCAATTATGGAGCTTTGTATGAAACCTGTGCTGAGTATGCAGCTTATATTCCATATCAAAAGTCTTATGATAATCTAGCTAAAAATTTTGCTTATGCTATTGAGCGAGCAGCAGGGAACTTAAATAATGAAATGATACAATCTCATTTACAAAATCAAATTAACTATACTAATCAATTCTATAATTGGACCCGCATTGGTTCGTTATGGAATAACTTTTTAAAAGGAGCTATTGATGCAAGACCCAAGTAAACCTATATGGATTAAGGATAAGAAAAAAGAAGTACCTAATGTAAATAAATTACCTTCTATTTTTGTAGCAACCCCAGTACATAGCGAATGTTCTATTCATTACACTCAAGCATTATTAGCATTTCAACAAAAATGTATGGTTAATGGTATCCTAGTTTCTTTTTCTTTATTAAAATCTTCTTTAGTAACCCAAGGTAGAAATTTATGTGTCAATGCTTTTATGGAAGAATCTAAAAAACATTCCTACACACATATGTTATTTATTGATTCCGATATCGAGTTTTCTTTTGAAACGATTATGAGATTAGTAGCAGCGGAGAAAGATGTAGTCGCCGCTCCTTATCCTTTAAAAGATTTAGACTGGGATAAAATTGCTAATAGAATTAAACATAAAAACATTCAAGATGGGGATACTATGTCCAAGCAGGGTTTTACTTGGCCTTTGAAATTAAATGGTCAAAATAAAATAACCGCTATTGATGGAGTAGCGGAAGTTAGTCATGCTCCTACTGGATGTATGTTAATTAAAAAAGAAGTGTTTGATAAAATGATTACCGAATTACCCGAATTAAAAATTAATCAACCTACCATTGTTAATGGTCAAATGATTGAGAAAGAGTTTATGTACAACTTCTTTGATTGTTACCATGAACCGGAAACTAAAAGGTACTATGGAGAAGATTTTGGATTCTGTAAACGATGGTGTGAAATAGGTGGTAAATGCCATATTCTAGTAGATGAATATATTACCCATATAGGTGAGTACCGATATACCGGTAGGTTTATGGATGACCTTGATTTTAAAAAAGATTGACCTATACTGTAAAAACAAGTAAAGTATGTATTTTCAGGACTTTTGTGCCTGCTTCATTACTAACAATATTTAAAGGATTATGATATCTAGATCACAAATGAACAGACAATTATATCAAAACGGCGGAATTATGGGCGTAGCAAGAGAGAACTACGGAATAGGAAGTAAATTTAAAAAATTCGTAAGAAAAGTTATACCTAATGAAGTAGCAGATATTGCAGTGAAAGCTGCACCGTTTGTTGCACCTTTTCAACCAGGTGTTGCAGCGGCTATGAGAGGTATCGGAAGATTTGATCAACGAGGAAGTATCAGTGATGCTGTAAAACAAGCAGGAGCAACGTATGCTTTTGGAAAAGCAACTGGTGCAGATGGTTTGAATGTACCGGGAATGTTTGGATCAAATGCATCTAATTCAGTAGGGAATGCATTTAATAAACCAGGAGATGGAACTTATCAAAGTCTTTTTACAGGGGATAAAACAGGTGGTTTTTTAGATACACTAACTAGTAATATTTCAGGAGGGATTGACGGAATTACTAATTTAATACCTGAATCTGTAAGAAGCATAGACATAATAGGTGCTATTGAAAGCGGAGCTTCTAGTGTAGGAGAATTTATTTCAAAAGGATTTAACTCATTAGTAAATGCTGATGAAAAAACATTGCAAGAGTTGTTTAAAGCAACTACGTATCTTGCAGGAACTACTATAAGTTTCTTAGATCGAAAAAGAATTAATGAACTAAGAGAAGAAATTCAAGCAAAATTTGAAGCCGCTCAAGCAGGTAAACGAGCACAATATAATCCAGGTGAAGCAACCAATGCTCCTAAAGCATCTTTTACTGCGGCCGATGTAGTACGATCATCTGCTAGATATGGTGGAAGAATGAATTATGGTAATGGCACAAGTAAAGATGAAGGATGGAGTGGAATTCATAGAGCAAAAAGAATTTGGAACATACTACCAGATGATATTCAAGGAAAATATGGAAATGATTTTCAAAGATTTTTTATGGGTAAAGATTGGGAAGGTGTAAAAATGGCAGAAGGTGGAAGAATAGGTTATGCATATGGAAATTCAGTACAAGATGGAATTATGTCAGCTCCTCAAATAGCAGATCAAATGGGAATGCCCGTAGGTAATCCTAGACAAAATCAACAAGGAATTGCAGAACTAGATTATAGAGATCAGGGTGGTTTTGTTCCGCCAATTGGTATAAAAGAAAAAGAAGATGACATTCCTGCAATGTTATCTAATAATGAATTTGTGTTTACAGCCGATGCAGTACGAAATGCTGGTGATGGAGACGTTAATGAAGGAGCTAGAAAAATGTACACTATGATGAAACAACTTGAAAATGGAGGTATGGTTTAATGGCTTATCCCGCTCCTTTTTTAGAACCTGCAGGTGAACGACTAACCGATCTTACCATCGAACAAATTAATCAACCGTCTAATATCGCTGGGATGGCACCAAAGGTTGCTCAATTTAATCCTTTACTTCAACAAGCTCAACAAAGAACTGCAACGCAAGCAGGACTAGGTTCTTTACAATTTTCTCCTCAAGGAGATGTAACGGGAGTAGGAACTGGAACCGGTGTTGCAGCATATCAACCTTATTTACAAGCAGCAGAAGATTTAGCTGCGCCAAGTGCATATCAATCGTATATGTCTCCTTATCAAACAGAAGTCATTGACGCGACTCAAGCACTATTAGACGAGCAGCGAGCGTCAGGGTTAAATACATTACGAGGAAGTCAATATGCGCAAGGAGCGTATGGACAAGGACGAGGACAAATTGGAGAAGCAGAATATTTAAGAGGTAGAGATCTTACAGATGCAGGACAAATGGCGGCACTAAGACAACAAGGTTTAACACAAGCACAAAGTTTACAACAACAGGCATTAAAGAATCAATTAGGATTAGGAACATCGCAACAAGCATTCGAGACTGGAATTACCGGAGCATTAGGAGCAACTGGAGCAGGAGCTCAAACATATTCTCAATCTATTTTAGATGCAATCCAACAAGGAAATATTTTACAAGAACAATATCCACTACAACGTTTAGGGAATGCTGCAAATATATTTGGAACAATTTCAAGTGGCACACCTTCCAGCCCTCAACAACCAATTATGACTAGCCCTGCTTTGGCAGCAACACAAACGTTAGCTGGTTTATATGGAATGTTCAATCCAAGAACAACAAAGGCTTACGGTGGATTAATGTCATTGATGGGTAGGTAACCATGCCTAATATTTTAAAAAGACCTATGTTTCGAAAAGGAGGTTCTACTTCTGAAGGTACAGGTATTACTTCTGGATTAACTCCTAGACAAAATTATGCAGGCCAAGGAAACGTACAGAAAAAAGAACCCTACGAAATTCTTATTGAAAACCAATATGAAAGTATGCTTCCAAGCCAAGCAGATAGTATAAGAAATTATATAACTGGATTTGGTGCAAGTGCTTCTAAAGACCCTATGGCACTTCAAACGTTTGGAAGCGCTTTTGGACAAGCTTCAAAAATAGGTGCTGGTTTAAATGCACAACAAACTGCAGAAGCAAATAAATTTAAAACACAAGCTGGAATACAAGCAGTTAAAAATTTAACTAAAGATGATAGAGATATTTTAGAAAAAAGAGCTGCTTTAGTAGCTCAACAAAGAAATATACCTTACAATCAAGCATTAGGTTTAGTGTTAGATAATTACATGAAAGAAAACTCTCCTTTCTTAAAAGGAAAATCTGAACCAGAGAGAAAACTTGATTTTAGAAAAGACCGAATAGAAGAAGGTTATACTAAAGAAGAAGCATCAATATTATCACAATATGATTTTGATTTTACTTTTAATAAAATACCAAAAGATCTAAGAGAAAAATTAGATATAGGTAATACTATATTAGATTCTAAAATAATTATAATAGATCCTGCAACTGGAATAGGATCTTTTAGAACAGGAACAACAGATAATAAAAAAGATGATTATCGTTCCGGCAAAGCGTACGTTAGTCCAACGAACGGAAAAATTTATATATACGACGGAACAAAATTTGTAAAAGCACCAGGATACTAAGGAGGTTCCATGGCGGAAGAATTTAATAATATAGAAGACTATATCGAGTCCGATGATCAATTAATTTCAGAAGAATTACTAAAAGAAGAACCTAAAAAAATTATACAAGTACCAGAACGAACGGGAGAACCTACTCCTGTTTCCGATATTTTATTTGGACCTAAGGACGTAGAATTAGCAGGAGATACTTTTCTAGGTGCTGGAAAAACAGCTAGAAGAATAGCAGAACGAGTACAAGGTGTTCCAGAAAGTGAATTAACTCCTTTAGGAGATGTGGATCCTATCAATGGATTTGTAGCGGGAATTGTAGACATGAGTATTAAAGTTCCTTATGGGGTAGTATCTTTGACTGCAGAAATTGCGGATGCCTTAGGAGAAGAAGGAATACCGGTTGATCAAGGAAAAGTGGCCGCATTAGAAAAATATTTTAGCGATACTGTATTTGGTAAAATAGTACAAGGATCAGAAGATATTATAAAAGATTCTGCGGTAGGAAAATTAACTTCTGCCTTAGGTCAGTTATATGCTTTTGGAAGAGTAGGAGCAAGTTATGGAGTTAAAGCAGCAGTTAAAGCAAAACAAATTTATGGCAAATGGTCTAAAGCTGCTAAATTAAATAAAGTAGCAAGAGCTAATCCAGGGGCGGTAAAGGCTTCTATTAGTGCTAAAAATTTTAATAAATTATCAGGAAAACAAAATTTTGCTGCCGTTACTTTAGGAGGAGCTACGGGAACTGCTCTGGTAGCAGATTTAGAAGGAATTGGAACATGGGGAGATGTGTTAGGAGGACCTAGTGCTTTAGATAGAGACAAGAAATATACGACACAAGATGAAGCAGCTAGAAGATTGTGGAATCGTTTTAAATTTGGAGCAGAAGGAGCAGTGGTGTCTGTTCCTATTGCCTATGGAATTAATAGAGTTGCAAAAAGAATATCCGAAGCTGGAAAACATATAAAATATAGCGATGATGAGTTAGATAGATTAATTGATAAGTATGTAGCACAACCTTTTAGACCTAGGGGAGCTAAAGATCAATTAACTTTTGAAAGTGTAAAAAGAGCAGAAGGACAAATAGCAGCAGGTCAAATTACTGCTAGGGATTTAATTAAAGATATTGATAAAAGTTTATATAACATTGCTAAAGAATCAGGAATGTCTAGTCGTAATCCTGCTTGGAAAAGATTAACAGGAAGATTAGATGAATTATTAACTTCCAGCGACGATGTTATTCAAGGAGGCAATGTAGTCTTTAAAGGATTTGATGGTAAACAATTAAATCAATTCTATGGTTTCTTAGATGAAATAGGACTTACTAAAAAACAAGGAAATGTTTTAGTAGGAGAGATGATGAAAGTTAGAAATCAAATGAATGTATTTAAAAATACAGTATTACAAGGGAAAAATATCAATGCGTCTAGTTCAGAGTTTTCCAAAATTATGAATGACCGAATGAGAAATATTTTTAATTCCGAATATAGAATAGCAGAAGGTAAAAGTATTCTTCCTATGCTTAATTATAAACCAGCTCAATCTGCTATTGATGGAGTTAAAGAAGTATTTAAACGTTATGCAAAACAAAATGGAGTAAATCTAGGTCCTCAAGATTTGGATGACATTATAGATGATGTCTATAATAATATTACATTTAATCCTCTTACTAAAACTCCAGAATTTCCTTTAACCGTATTAAGTGTATTAGATGACAAGGCAACTCAACTTATTAATATTGCAGATAATGTTAAAGGGGGTACTTTTAAACCTACTACGTTAATTCAATCTGAAAAAGATTTAAGATCTTTTCAAAGATTTTTTGGTCAAAAAAGAGATATAAGAAATACCATTATTAACACCATGAGCGATCTATCTACGTTGGCAGCTAAAGATGAGTTTTATAATGGTGTTTTACAACAGGCTAAAGAACTAATAAAAAAAGGAGAACGTGCTGCGGTGTATCCTACTCGTGTACAAGCTATTAAAAATTTAAGAAATCAACCGGTTATTGCTAACCCACAAGGTATGCAAATAAAATCTCCTTTAGGAGAATCTATTTATACCAATCCTTTAAATGGTCAGTTTACTACCAGAGAATTACAAGACGCATTTAATTTTAGTGAAAAATTATTGTTTGACGATATAGCAAAGACCACTATTTATAGAAATTTATTTTTAATTCCTAAAGGATTAACTCAAATATCTAAAACGATGTTAGGTCCTTTTACCCATGCTAGAAACTTTACAACATCCGCTCAATTTGCATTAGGGACCGGTAATTTATTTAAAAACCCAGTTACTATGGTAAAAAATTTTAAACAAGCGTTTAACACAATTCAACCACAAATATTATATCGTAATACACCTAAAGATCAGGCACTATATAAATTTTTGTTAGAAGAACAAGTCGTAAGTTCTTCTGCTTCTGCAAGAGATATTGCAGGATTATTAGATGATATTGGAAGTGGTGGAGATGTGTATATGAAATTTTTTGGCAAATTTGGAAAAGCCATGAAAAAAATATACGAGAAAGCAGCTGATGTATATGTAGCAGAAGATGACCAATGGAAAGTATTTAATTTTTTAGGAGAATTTGACACTTATAAAAATGCGTACACTAAAGCTTTGAAAAAAGGATTAATTAAAAAAATGCCTGACGATCTTTCGATTATGAAAGAAGCTGCTAATATTGTTAGAAACACGGTTCCTAATTATGCATACGTAGGACAATTTGGACAAGCAAGTAGAAGATTACCTACTGGAAACTTTGTATCGTTTCCTATTGAAGTAACAAGAACCGCTGCTAATATTGCGGAGTTAGGATTAAAAGAAGCTCAAAATCCTATTTTACAAACAGTGGGATTAAATAGATTAGTTGGATTTGGAGCTGCAACAGCGACGGCACCGGTAGTAGCTACCGCTATGGTAGCAGGAATGTATGGAATTACTAAAGAAATGATTTCTGCGGCTAGAGAATTTATTCCAGGTTTTTCAGAAACCTCTACTTTGTTTTTAACTAGAAACAAAGATGGTAGTTTTAATTACATCGATGGTACGGGAGCTTTAGTTTATGATACTGTAGTCAATCCCTTTCAATCAGTCATTGCTGGAGTAAATTCAGAAGATGCATTTAATCCTGATGCTCCCTTAACCGTAGGAGTTTTAAAAGGTTTAACTAAAGGTTTGGGAAGATTTATTCGACCTTATGTAGATGAGTCTATCTGGTTTAACGTTATGAATAATTTAATTATTAGAAATGGTCGAACTGCAGAAGGAAGACAGTTATGGAATGATAGGGCTCCTTGGGGTGAAAAAATAGCTAAGGCTGCTAAATATGCATTTATAGAAGTAGCTCCTTTATCTTATAAACAAACCGACCGACTAGTGAGAGCTATGGCAGAGCTTCCAGGAAAACGTGGAGAAAAATATGACACGGGAAAAGAGGTGGCAGGATTAGTAGGATTAAGACCTATTCCTTTAAATCCGATTAAAAGTCTTAACTATAAGATTAATGATTTTAAAGAAGGTATTAGAAAAACAAGAAGTCTATTTACTTCAGACGTGCTAAAGGGTGGTGCTATTGATGAAGATACTATTATTTCAAGATTTTATGTGGCTAATCAGCAACGATTTAAAGAGTTTCAAGCATTAAAAAGAAAAATAAAAGCTGCAGAAATATTAGAAGCGGATAGAAAAGATTTGTTTACTTTGTTTAAGGAACGTCAAGAAAGTAAAAACTACAACGCTATTCGTAGAGATAGATTTATTCCTTTTGATATAACTAAAACAGCTAGAAAAAAATTTCGAGAACAAGAAGAAGCATTGAGAGAAGAGTTTAATGATCTAGAAATTCCAGCTGGATTAAGTAGAGAGACATTTAGAACCATTCAAGAAATGAGAAGAGATATGTTTAAACTGGATTTAAATGACGATTTTAATATAGAGATACCTTTAACAGATTACTTAAGCCAGGCCCCAGCAGCTGGCAGCGAGCAGCAAGTGACTATGGTTCCACCATTAGCCCCGCAACCTCAACCTAATGCTCAAGTAGTTACTCCACCTGCACCTCCAATGGCAGCGTTAAATCAAGGATTGACACCGACGGAAAGTGCTTTATTAAGTCCTGATGAACAACAAATGCGTTTACGACAAAGAGGATTAAGTTAATGGCTAATATTTACGAAGCATATCAAAACTATCTAAATAACATAGGGGAGTATGTACCTTCGGCAAGTGATGTTTATAGTGGTGTTTCTGGATTGACTTCTAGAATTCCACAAGTTGCGAGAGATGTTCTTCTTCCTTCTGGTGATGATGGAAATCAAGGACCTCCTGGACCTCCTGGCACTGGAGGGATTGCAGATTTATTGGATAAGTATAATGATTTAGGTTTTATAGGAAGAGGAGCTGTTAATACGGGAATAGGTTTAGCTTTTCCACAAGCAGCAGGTTTGTTGGGAATGTATAATGTAGGTAAAGGTATTTATGATGTTGGTAGAGATCTTCTTGGTTATAATGATCCTAGGGATCCTTATGGAGGATTAATTGATTTTAATAAACAACCTGAGTTCAGGGGTAGTGACGCTACGGGTTATTATGGTGGATTTGAAGTGACCGAAGAAGATGCATTAGGTATGGGTTACGGAAATGTAAGAGGACCAGGTGAGGATCTTAGTTTAATTGAACAAAGGGAAGACGAGGGTAGAGATTCTAATGGTGGAACAGGATCTGGAGCAAATGAAGGTGGAAGTGGAGCCGACTCAGGCTCAGGAACTCACGATGACCCGGGAGATTAATTATGGCTAAAAAACCACAAACAACTGGAGAACATATCATATCTTTATATGGTCATGTGACTGGTGTGAAAAAAGATGTAGACAATATTCGTTGTACACAAAAACATATTCATCAAGACATAGATAAAATTCACGGCAAAGTAGATAAGTTATTATACATTTTAATCGGTGCATTAGTTAGTGGAGTTATTGCATTCGTACAAATTAATTAATCATGACAGAAGTGTTGGTACATAAACATTTGATCGTCCGTGCCGAAGCAGTTAGTCCTCCTATGGATGAAACTTTTTTAAAAGAATGGTTGCAAGACTTCATTAAATGTATTAACATGAAGGTCTTGATGGGTCCTTATGTGATCTACCATGATGTTCCTGGTAATAGAGGTATCACAGGAGCGGCTATCATAGAAACATCACACATTGTGATGCATGTCTGGGATGAACCTTCCCCAGCTTTAATGCAATTTGACGTATACTCTTGTGGAGCGTTTGATCCAGAAGAAATATGCAACAAAATTAAAAAAGATTTTGACATCGTTAAAATTGAATATAAATATTTAGATAGGGAGGCAGAACTAAGAGATATTGCCGGCGGTAAAAGTATTGCCAAACCGCATCTGAAAGATTTTATAGTTAAGGAAAACGAAGATAAATTAAAAAAATTAACTGAGGAAACTCTTTTTAAAAGCAGAAAAGAGGTAGATATTAACGGGAATGGGACTACCGGTTATGTTATTAAAGAAGGACCCCAAAAAGGGAAAGTTTTAAAACACATACAAATACCCACTAAAAATATTTAATAAGGGGGTCGCATGAATATTGCGGA
>OJFX01000860.1_pt1 | contig 11075 bp, 7 predicted proteins | sample 1594171 | NCBI WGS metagenome assembly OJFX01 (sample SAMN05416840, study PRJEB24817) | seawater metagenome | isolation source: Sea water | place: Canada:Atlantic | collected 2013-07
TCTACACACTGCATATCGTCGGCAGCGTCAGATGTGTATAAGAGACAGCCCGGACCCTATCCTCTGGGCGATCTCCCCCCAGCGCAAGCTCGGGCACCTCCGGCCGGAGCCGGACCTACGCATCTCTGACCGCCCCTCCCAAGCCCATGACCTCCGTTCTCGATCAGTTCCCCAGTGACGTCCCCGACCAGCCCGAGCTTGTCTCCATGCGACGCGAAGGGGACCTCGTGTGGCTCACCATCGAGCGTCCTGAGGTAATGAACTGCCTCTCCTTCCCTACTCTGCGACGATTCCGCACGCTCCTTGAGGAGCTGCGCGGCGATCTGACGATCCGGTGCATTCTGATTGGCGGATCGGGGGATCGGGCCTTCTGCGCGGGCGCCGACCTGAAGGAGCGCAAGACGATGCCAGCGGAGCGCGTGCCTGACTTCGTCCGCAACATCCGCGGGGTCATGGACGACGTGGCGACCATGCCCCAGCCAACCATCGCCGTGGTCCAGGGCTTTGCCTTCGGGGGCGGGACGGAGCTCATGCTCGCGTGCGACCTGCGCATCGCCGCGGACACCGCCACCTTCGGCCTGACCGAGACCACCCTGGCGATCATTCCCGGCGCCGGCGGGACCCAGCGCCTGCCGCGCCTGATCGGCTCGAGCCGGGCCAAGGACTTGATCCTGACCGGCCGCAAGCTGGACGCCAGTGAGGCCGAGCGCATCGGCCTCCTCAACCGCGTCGCGACGAAAGAGGGTCTCCCCGCCGCGGCCAAGGAGCTGGCGGAGACGATCGCCAGCAACGGGCCGGTCGCCGTGCGCGCGGCCAAGGAGGCGATCGACCGTGGGACCGAAGCACCGATCGACCAAGGGCTCGAGATCGAGGCCCGGTGCTACGACAAGGTGCTGCCGACCACCGACCGGCTCGAGGCGCTGGCGGCCTTCTCGGAGAAGCGCCGGCCGCAGTTCAAGGGCGAGTGATCCACCTTCGTTAAACGGAACTCGGGCGCCGGACGAAGAACGTCCGGCGCCCGAGTGAGGCAAGGTCAGCGCGGGGCGAGCCGCCCCGGCGCTGACTTCAATGCGCTTGCATCAGTTGAGCCAGGTGATTGCGAGGCCTTCCGAGAAGTTGCCGCCGCCGCCGATCGTGTCGCGGTGGAACCACTGGTAGTACATCGTGACGCCGGGCATGGTGCCGACCTCTGCGCCGCCGTTGACGAAGTCGAGGGCGTAGCTCGCGGTGTTGCCGACCGGGATGATCGGGAAGTTGATGCGCTGGATGGGATCCCCAAGGCAGATGTTGCCGCCGAAGGTGGCCATCATCGGCGGGATTTCCGACATCGACTGAGCGAAGAGGCCGAACTGGCCGTCCGGGGAGTCAACGACCACCAGGGACGCATCGTTGGCCGCGATGCTGCCGCCGCTGGCGCTGTCGAGCGTGACGTACGAGCCGTCCGTCGAGAAGCTGTTCGCGATTGCGTCGCAGAAGGCCACCTGGAGAGCGGGGCACGAGTTCGCAGCGCCCGGGGAGTCGATGCCGCTGAGCGCGAAGGTGCCCATGCGCCAATCGGAGCCGCCGCAGAAGAACACGTGCCCGGGCACGAAGTTGCCGTCAGGTCCGACCGTGGGGTAGCCAAGGGACGTCGCGTACTCGAACTCGGTGCCGCTCGGAGGGTTGGCTTCCTCGATGAGGGCCACGCAGTCGATGATGGAGGTCCACGGCGTGATATCGAGGATGCCGTCGTCGTCGGTGTCGAGGTCGTCGCCAACCGCCGCCGTGTTGCCCGCGACGATGAGGTGCGTGACGTTGTCGCCGTTCTCGAAGCTCAGAACGTTGTCCGTAAGGTCGATCGTCCCGCCGAGGGTCGCATTGGTCTCGGCGATGGTGAAGAATCCGTTCGCGTTGATCGAATTGCCAGTGAGATCGAAGGCCATGTCGAGCCTTCCGTTAGCGGTGATGCCGCTACCGCTGTCGCCGATCACAACGTAGGACAGCCCGTCGAGGGACATGCCCGGAGGACCCAGGAGCTCGACGTACTCGTCGGTATCACCACCAGGCTGGTCGATGCGGATTTCGTTGAAAGTGATCTGCGCGCTGGCGAGCGATGTCAGCGCGGCAAAGGAGGCGAGTTGTGCCGTGAACTTCATGGATCTGGAGTGATTGGGGGGTGTGGCAATCTCCGGCGCGCCGCAGGGACGTGGCCCTGTTGGGCCTGAGATTTCGCGTGCGAGGATAGGGGGAAATCAGGCCCCCCTGCGCTCCCAGAGAGCAATCCTGAACGAGGTTTGAGCTAACTCTCACCGTTCGTGCGCCCATGGGCGCCCTGGCGGCGTTCCAGGGCCTCAGGCGCCTGGTTCGAGGCCCGGCCACGTCTCAATTCGATCCTCGTACCAGTCTTCGGTGGCCTTGGCGATGGCCTCGACCCTTTCGGCCGAATGGACCTGGCCCGTGCGGGATCCCGGGCAGGTGGGGTTCACCTCGCCCTCCCAGGTCTCCTGCTTCAGGTTCACATCCCAGAATGGCCACGTGCGGCACTGGACCGGCCGAGCCTCGTAGACGCCGCACTTGCCGTCCTCTTGCAGGAAGGCGCACTGGGTGAGGCCAGGCTTGAGGATGATCCAACCCTCGTCGATCTGGGCGTGGGCATCCATGAACGCCTCAAGGGTGAGATTGAGGTGGCTGGCCATGCGTTCGGCCTCCTCCTCCCGCAGGTATACGTGGCTGTACTCCCCGCGGCTCTTGCAGCAGTTCCCGCAGGCCGTGCACGAAAACGGCAGGCCGTCCTCGTACCAGCGTCCTTTTGATTCGTCAGTCATAAGCGTCACTCGAAGGCTTCTGCGCGAATCATGCCACCAACCGGCCGCGGGCGGCGAACGACCCGTTAGCGTTCGATTGATTCACTCCCCCTGGACCCCGCGCGATCCCCATCGCTAGAAGACCCATGTTCCGTCCCACAGCCCTCCTCGCACCCGCCCTACTGCTGGCTCTTCCGTTCGGCCTCGCCGCCTGTGGCTCCGAGCCCCAGGTTCAGGATCCCGCCCCGGATCCTTCCCAGGGGTCGTCCAGCTCGGGGGCCGCGGAGACGGAAAGCCCCAGCGCTCCGTCGGTGTATGCCCTCGGCGCCGAGACCCTCGAAGGCGAGGAGATCTCCCTGGACCGGTACGAAGGCAAGGTGACGGTCTTTGTCAACGTGGCCAGCAAGTGCGGCTACACCAAGCACTACGCCGGGCTCCAGGCCCTCTCCGAGGAACTCGGGGGCGAGGAGTTCGCCGTCGTCGGCATCCCCAGCAACGACTTCGGCGGCCAGGAGCCGGGCAGCGCGGAGGAGATCCGCGCGTTCTGCACCCAGAACTACGGCGTGACGTTCGACATGCTTGCGAAGACCGGCACGAAGGACGGGGACAGCCCCATCTTCGATCGCTTCGCGGCGTTGACAGGCGAGCGGCCGGGGTGGAACTTCTGCAAGTTCGTCGTCTCGAAGGACGGGAGCGACGTGAAGTTCTTCCCCAGCAAAATCGCGCCGAACAGCGGAGAGCTGCGCGGCGCGATCGACGGCTTCTTGGCCAACTGAGAGGCTGGGCTAGCCGTGGGCTGACACTCGGTTAGCGTGCGGCGCCCCGGGCGATGTCGTCGAGCCAGTCGAGGTGAACGTCAGACCGCGCACCGAGCTGGCCGGCGCGCATGGCGCAGCCCACCAGGGCGGCCCGTGATGGGTTGTCGTCCGCATACTTCATGAGAAGAGCGGCGACCGCGTCGGCCTCAGCGGTCCTCGCGGCGGCGTGCAGGGCCGCGTAACGCCGAGCCGCGGTGCGCCGCAGCTGATGGGTCAAGCGCGCGCGAACCTCGATCGCGACCTCTTGGTCAGTCTTCGGTGCGGGTCGCGCCTCGACGCTCTTCGGTGCCCCTCCGCCCATGGGAATCGCCGGCATGGCCTTGCCCTTGGTGGCAGGCTTCATGCCCCCGAGGGGGATGGCGGGAATGGACTTTGGGGCGCCTTCTTGCCCGGCGGAGGTCTCTTTCGCTTGGGCCTTCTTCGTTGCGGGCCTCATGCCCCCGAGCGGGATGGCCGGGATCGACTTTCGTCGGTCCTGTTCCTTCGGCGCTGCCGCCGGCTTGGTGCCGGTCGCGGGCTTCATCGCGCCCATGGGGACCATGGGGACGCTCTTGCCGTCCGTGGCGCCATCGTCCTCGGGCTTGAGGTCGTAGGCACCCAGGTTGTCCCCAAGGAATCGAACACGATCGAGGGGGCGCTTCAGGCTGTGCCCCGCGGCCGCCCACTGGCCCTCGTCCACGAGGAGGTCGAAGATCGTGTCGCCGTGGCCCTTGAGGATGTCCTGTCCGCTGGGCTCGACGGCCAAGATCGAGGCCCAACGGGCCACGTCGCCGGCGCGGCCGGAGGCGCGCAGGAGCGAGATCCACTCGGCCCGGAGTCGGGCGTCCTCGGCCTGATCGAGCTGCGCCTCGCGCTGGCCGATCTGCCTCGCGATGGCCGCCGCAAAGTCCTGGCTGCCGCCGCTCAGGAGCTCACCAGTGAGGTTGCGGCCTTGCCCCTGACGCCATCGGGAAAGGAAGAGCGAGTCGCCTTCGTCTTCCGGGTTGTGGGCCCAGAGCCACAGGGCGAACTGCTCCGCTTCCTCCAGGGCGCCAAGGCTCAGCGCAGCCGACGCAAGTCGCGCACGCGCCATGGGTTGGCTCTTTGGATCGGAAGCGACCTTCGCCATCTGGGCGCGCACCCTATCGATCTCGCGCGTGCCTGATTCGGCGCCGCGTAGCCAGACCATCATCTCCTCGGGCGTCCTGAGCCCGACGACACGATCGAACTCCGAGCCATCCGGACGGAGCAGCACCATCGTCGGGAATGCCTTGACCCCAATCTGTGTTTTCACGGACTCGTGCACGTCCATGTCGAGCTGCACCGCCACGGCGTTTGCAGCCACCCACTTGGTGACGTCCGCGTCGACCCAGGTCGTCGCGTCCATCACCTTGCAAGGCCCGCACCAGCTCGTCATGGCATCGAGCAGGATCAGCTTCGATTCGGCCTTGCCGGCGGCCATGGCGGCCGGAAAGTCCAGGTCCCGGAACATGGCTGGGGCCTTGTGGTCCTGGGCCGCGGGCGCCGGGATCCAGGCGGCTGGGCCAGCCGCGGCGGCGTCAGCCGTGGCGAGCCCGAGGATCGGGAGCGCTAGCAGGCTGAGGGCTGGCCACGGGGTGATGGGAGAGCTGGGGTTTCGCATGGCGCGAGCGTACCAGCCCGTACCAGCCCGGGGCATCTGGGATGTCGATTGCGCCTCTCCTTGGGGCCCTTGAGTCCCCCAGGCCAAACTTTGTGCGATTTTCGAACGAGGAAACGGAGACCAGGGGACCCTTGTGCGGTATCGCTCTATCCGCGTCGATCCCCATCGCCGGAAGACCCATTCACAGACACGTATGAAACTCACGGTCATCGAAGACGGCGTCCGCGCCGATCTGGAGCTAGATCAGCCCGTCATCACCATCGGGCGGGCCATGGATAACGATCTGCGGCTCCAGAGCAGTCGGGTGTCCCGGCATCACACCCGCCTCGAGACGAGCGACGGTGAGTCTTGGATCATCGACCTTGGATCCGCCAACGGGACCCTAGTGAACGGCGATCGGGTCACCCGACGTCTCGTAGGGGTCGGCGACTGCATTTCCATCGGAGGGGTCGAGATCGCCCTCGAGCCGGAGGCGACGATCCACGCCGCCAACGACGAGTCCGGCCTGGCGACCATGACGGGGGAGGCCCGCCGGGAGAGGGAGAACCTGCGGGTCTTCGCGAAGATCACCCGTGAGCTAACGGGCGAGACCGACCTGATGCGCCTCCTTCGACAGATCGTCGACTCGGCGGTGTCCCTGGTGGGGGGCGAGCGCGGTTTTGTTCTCCTGGACGATGGGCGCACCCCCGGGGATCGGACCCCGGGTGTCCCCAACGTGGAGCAGATGACGGTCAGCGTCGCCCGGTCCTTCGACCATTCGGACATCGTCGTCCCCCGTTCGCGGCTCTCCATGGGCATCGCGGGGCGCGCGGCGCGGGAGGGGCAGCCGGTCCTCTCCGTGGACGCCAGCCAGGACGACCGCTTCGACGGGATGGCGAGCGTCGAGGAGCTGCGACTGCGGTCGGTGATGTCCCTTCCGATCTTCCTGGAGCGGAAGGTGATCGGCGTTCTCTACGTGGACAACCGATTACAATATGGCGCGTTCAGCGCGGACGACCTCGAGCTGATGGAGCTCTTCAGTGCCCAGGCCTCCATCGCGCTCCAGAACGCTCGCCTGGTGGCGTCCCTGCGGGAAAAGAACGGGAGGCTCGAGACGTCGCGCCAGCAGATCGAGCGGCTCAATGAGCAGCTCGGAAGGAAGGTGCGGGACCAGGGCAACGAGCTCGCCGTCGTCCGGCGCGAGCTGGACCGTGAGCGCAGCCGCTACGACTACAGCTCGATGATCGGTGGCTCCGACGCCATGCGCACCGTATTCCGTTCCCTCGACCGCATTGTCGAGTCGGACCTGCCCGTTCTTATCCATGGCGAGAGTGGCACCGGCAAGGAGCTCATCACCCGCGCGATCCACCGAAACGGCGCCCGCAAGGACAAGCCGTTCGTATCCGAGAACTGCGCCGCGCTGCCGGACACGCTTCTCGAGTCGGAGCTCTTCGGGCACGTGCGTGGGGCCTTCACGGGCGCCTACAAATCAAAGAAGGGCCTCCTTGAACAGGCTGACGGGGGCACCCTCTTCCTGGATGAGATCGGGGACATGAGCCCCGAGATGCAGAAGAAGCTCCTGCGGGTCCTGCAGGAGTCGGAGTTCCGGGTGCTGGGATCCGATCGCACCGTCAAGGTCGACGTGCGGATCCTGGCGGCGAGCCACCGGAACCTCGAGGAGATGGTGCGCGATGGCACGTTCCGCGAGGACCTCTACTACCGCATCGCCGTGCTCTCCGTGGATTTGCCGGCCCTGCGCGATCGCCGGGACGACATCCCGCTGCTGGCGGAGCACCTCCTGCTCATGGCGGCCCGTGAGGCCGGCCGGGACGCGCCGGCTTTGCCCCACGACGTGATGACCACCTTGTGCGGCCACGACTGGCCGGGCAACGTTCGGGAGCTGGAGAACGAGATGCGCAGGCTCTTGGTGCTGTCCGAGGGCGAGGTCCGCATGGAGCACCTCTCGGAAACGGTTCGAACGGGCCGCGGGCGCGGGGGCGAGAGCCACGGTGCTTCGCAGGTCGTCGAGGCGGGTGACATCAAGACCGCCGTGGCGGATCTTGAGCGTCGGTCCATCGAGGCGGCCCTGGCGCAAGCGGGCGGCAACAAGAGCCGGGCGGCCGAAGGCCTGGGCATCAGCCGCTTCGCGCTCCAGCGCAAGCTCGATAAGTACGGCATCGGCAAGACCAAGCGCCGCCCGGCGGCCAAGGGCGACGACAGCGCCGACGCAGAAGCGAAGACCACAGGCGCCTAGGAGCCCTTAAGTGAGTCCCCGCGAACCAGACGACGAGCCCGTCGTCGAGCTCAAGCCGTTCGAGGCTCAGCGCTTCTTCGAAGAAGGGGACGTGATCGGGGACCCTGTGCCGGATGCGATGCCTGCGGATCCAGAGGCGGACATCGAATCCGCTCCGGCCGCTCCTTCCGAAGGGGATGCCCAGGGGGACGCGGAAGTCAGCGCAGACGGGGAAGCGATCGTGGAGCCGGAGGCCAGTGCGAACGCGGGTGCACCCCACATCGACGTGGCCCACGCTTCGGACAGCCAGCACGATTTGTTTGCAGGGGTCGACGAGCCGCCGCGGATTCCTGGCTACGTGGTCGAAGGAGTGATCGGGCGGGGCGCCACGGGCGTCGTCTACCGTGCCCGCCAGGAGGCCGTGGAACGGCCCGTGGCCCTAAAGGTCTTGCACCGGGAGCTCATCACGAACCGCAGGGCCGTGAAGCGGCTCAAGCGAGAGGCACGGCTCGCGGCGCGCCTCGCACACCCCAGCATCATCAGCGCCATCGATCTTGGCGTGCAGGACGGGCTGTGGTGGTATGCCATGGAACTGGTGGAGGGCGTGAGTCTCTCCCGGCGCATCGCCGAGCGTGGCTCCTTGACGGAACGCGAGTGCCTGCGGCTTTTCAGTCCGCTGTGTGACGCGCTTCAGCACGCCCACGAGGTCGGAGTCGTGCACCGCGACATCAAGCCAGCCAACATCCTCGTGGATCGACGCGGGCGCGCACGCTTGGTGGACCTTGGCTTGGCCATGGGCCACAACGACCCGTCGATTACCAAGACCGGATCGACCCTTGGGACCCCGCACTACGTGAGCCCCGAGCAAGCCCGCGACCCAAGCAAGGCGGACATTCGAAGCGACCTTTGGTCCCTGGGCGCGACGATGTATCACGCGGTCTGCGGCAGGCCGCCGTTCTCCTTTGAAGACGGTGAAACCAGTGGCGGCGTGGCCGAGATCCTGTCCCGCGTGCTCTACAAACCGGTCGTGGATCCACGGGAGTACTCGCCGGAACTCTCGAAGGGTTTCGCGCTCCTGCTCCGTAAGTGCCTGACGCGGGACACGGAGCAGCGTTACCAGGAACCATGGGAGCTCGTTGCGGACATCGAGACGCTGCGGGAGCGGCGACGCCTCGACTTGCGTGGCAGTCAGATCGATGCGTTTGCGTCGCGGCGCCCCGCCTGGGTGGGGAGGGCCTTGGGCGCGGCGGGGCTCGTCGCCGTCATCGTTGTCACGTGGGCGATCACCGCGCGTCCGTGGGAGGAGCGGGCGCCATCCGGCCCCATTTCTGCGCAGGTCTCGGTGGGGGACTGGCCCGAACTCCGATCGATCCGCGACGGGTTTGAGGGCGGGACACTCATGCATGCTGACGCACTCCTGGAGCTGCGTTCACCGGAGCTGGAGTCCCTGCCAGCCAGGGCCAAGTACTTCCAGAACGAGCTTGTGGTGCGCGTCAAAGATGCCCTTCAAACGGAGGTGGACGCCACCATTCAGTCCGCCCGGGAGAGGCTCGACCGTGCGCTCCGAACGCGCGACTTCCCGGCGGCCCAGTTAGCGATCGGAGGCGAGTTCATGACCGAGCTGCGGCGCCGAACGGGGTACGCCGCCCCGGCGGATCTGCCCGCGGGCAGCGTTGCCCGGCGGGCACAGGAGTTCGTTGACGAAGAATCGCAGCGGCTCGGGACGGCCAAAGTCGCCGCGATCGGGGCGGCCGAATCGGCTCTGGAGAGCGCACTGGACCGGCTCCTCAAGGACGAGCACACCCCACTTGTGGAGAGCGGCCGTTTCCAGGAGGCGATCGATTGGCTGTCGTTGGGGTCGACGACTGCGTGGCTCACAAGGGACGGCGTGGATCTTGACCTGCGCGGCCTTGGTGAGGATGAGCGGCGTCAGATTGCGCGGTCGATCGCCATTCGCCTGAGTTGGGAACAGTCCTTCGTGACCCGCACAGCGGCAAGCGCCGTGGAGACGGCGCGGGAGACGATCGATAGGGTGGAGAAGGAGTTCCTCGATGACATTACGGATGGCATCGTGACCGACAAGATCGACGCCGCCGTTCGATTCACATCCGCCCTGTCGCAGCGCCTCGAGAGCACGGGCTTCCGCGCCACGGGGCTGCCGCCGGAGCTTGAGGTTTCCTTCAACACGCGAGTGGAGGCTGCGTCCGATCGAATCAGTCGGGCGGAGTCCCAGCGAAGGGAGACGCTGGCGCTGGTGGAGCTGCGCCGCCTGGAGCAAGCCGCCGCAGCGAGCCTGGCCAAGCGCGACTACAGCACCGCACGGGACCTCTTTGAGGAAGCCCGGGCCGAGTCTTGGCGCTCGTCGACTTTCGACGCCATCGACCCCCGGATCGTCGAGGTGGCCAGGCTTCAGGAATTCATGGACCGGGCCGTTGCTGGGATCGAGGCGGCGGCAGGCAAGCCCATCGTGTTGACGTTCGCGGGCATCCGTCGTGCCGGCACCGTGAGCCGCGACGCCGGGGATCTCCTGCGGGGTGGATTCCGGTTCCGCACCCGCGATCGATCCCCGTCGCGACAGGAGATTCTCGTGCGCGTGACCGACGTTTCCGAGGTCGATCCTGACCGGAGCTCGCGCGTGAGCGCTGAGGATCTGCGCAACTTCGCGGGCCTTGGGGAGGATCAATCGCTCGGTCCCAAGCAGCGGTTGACACTCGCGGCGTTTTGGCTGGCAGAAGGCAAGCCCCGCCAAGCGGCCCGTGTGCTCCCGGTGAACGATCCGCCGGCCGCGGAGGCCTTGCTCTGGAGCCTAAATGAGAGGATTCGCGCCGCGGTGGCTGCCAGTGCGCCCGCGAAGACGCAGGGGGCCGATCAAGGGGAACCGGGGCCGGAGCCGGGTGTCGCCGAGGAAAAGGCCACCATCGCGAGCGCCTACGGGACTCCCAACCAAGCGACCAGCGGCGACGACGTGCACGTGGTGTGGCATTTCGTGGATGAACCCATGGGAGATGTGGAGCTCGACGCGCCCTTGAAGTGGGAGCCGGCCCGCAGTGCCGAACGGTTTGGAAGCTGGCGGAGCGGTCTTTGGCGCCGATCGGTGGACGGATTGACCCTCGACACGGCGCTTCCGGATCGCACCACGTTCTTCGCCAGCTCCTTGGGACCCACGCTTCCCCTCGTGGCTCCCGTGGACCTCGACCAAGAGATCAGCGTCGTCCTCCACGTCACGCCGGGGGACGCTCACCCAGACGGCCATTTATTTTGCGTCTCGCTCCAGGGCTACCACGCGCTTTTCGTCGACAGCTACGCCTGGTTCGGCCGCGGGGATCTCCGGGCGCTTTACAAGCACGTCAATGACGGCCGCCGCTCCAGCTACAAGGAGTTCGAGGCGAAGCCGTGCATCCGCTTCCAGAAGGGGCAGACGGTAAAGGTGTGCCTCGCCATCCGAGGGAAGACCCTCGAGGCGCTGACCGTGAATGGTCGCGACCTGAAGTTCCATCGTTTCCTGGGCGCTGCCTCCCCGCTGGACCATTTTGTTCGGCTCCGATCACGCGGACCGATGATCCTGCGCACCGCAGAGCTCTTCGCCGAAAAACGCTGAGGCGCCGGCAGGGGACTGCCTCGATTTGGGGGCGATGGGGGGC